>Ga0335071_10009362_pt1 | contig 10017 bp, 9 predicted proteins | sample Lox_Sample_15_FD_206724 | JGI IMG/M metagenome (GOLD analysis project Ga0335071, IMG submission 206724) | Soil microbial communities from Loxahatchee National Wildlife Refuge, Florida, United States - Lox_Sample_1.5 | ecosystem: Environmental > Terrestrial > Soil > Wetlands | place: USA: Florida...
GACTGATCTGCAGTCCGCGACCCGGGGAGACCTGGTGGGACGCCTGCGCGGGGGAAGGCGGCAAGACGCTGCACCTGTCGGATCTAATGGCCAACCAGGGCTTGATCTGGTCCAGCGACCGCGCGGCGTGGCGCCTGGCGGTGCTGAAACGGCGAGCGGCGCGGGCCCGAGTTTTCAATTATCGCGCCGTGGCCTGGGACGGCGGGCCGCGCTTGCCGACGAAGACCCGGTTCGATGGGGTGCTGGTGGACGCGCCTTGCAGCGGAATCGGAACGTGGCACCGCAATCCGCATGCGCGATGGACCACCACGCCGACCGATGTGAAGGAATTGAGCCAGCTTCAACAGCAGGTGCTCCAGGACGCCGCCGCCGCCGTCAAACGCGGCGGGAAACTCGTCTATGCGGCCTGCACGCTGGCGGATTCGGAAACCAGCGGCGTCGCCAACTGGTTTACGGAGCGGGGCTCGCAGTTTGAGCGGCTGGCGCTGCAGAACCCGTTGGCACCGGGGTCGGCGCCGGATCGTTTGCTGACCCTCTGGCCGCAGGAATCGGGCGGCAACGGAATGCGCATCGCGGCTTGGATGCGAACGTCGGAGTAAAGCCTCGAACGTGGCGGGTGCTTCCCGACGCGCCTTGAGCTGGCCGCGGTCTGCCCGGTTAAGGCCGCCGTCCTCGATGCACCGAGCCGGCGAGGGCCGTTGCCTACCTTGCCGCAGGCGCGGTGCGGTAGAGATCGTCGGCGGTCAGGACGTTGCTGTCCTCCCAGACCTTGTTCGGCCCGGCGGAGCGGATCATGACTTCATTGTCGGAGAAGTAGAAGCGCAGGGGCGTTCCCCAGGGATCGAGGATCTCGCCTTTGTCGTTCATGTCGCTCTTGCGGACGGCCAGGATGAGGACCTTCTTCTCGGTCCGACCCAGGAGGGCTTTGGCGATAGCGAGGTTGTTGCCGGTAGGGTAGCTGCCGACGAATTCCCGGTACTGCTGAAGCCCCAGGATCAGGTTGTCGGCGTCCATATTGAACTTGAGGACCTTGGGGTCAATGCGACGGGGTGTCCAAGCTTTAGCCACCCACAGGACACCGGCGACGCCCAGCACAATCGCGATAATGGCCAGGATTCTCTTCATAACATCTATTCGCTGCTTACCGTTTCAACTGTTTGAGGTGAGATGTAGCAGGAGGAGTGCCGGTACTGGCGCGGACGATGAGTTCGGCGGGCAGGCGCCTGGATTCGGCCTGACCGCCGCGCAACAGCATTTGCATGGCGTCCACGGCTGCGGCGCCGAGCCGAAACTTGGGCTGGCGCGTGGTCGTCAGCGGCACGCGGAAATGCGCCCCGAGCAGAATGTTGCCAAAGCCGGCGACGGAGATGTCTTCCGGTATCCTGAGACCCTGGTTGAGCAGGGTTTCGGCACAGCCGACGGCGACGACATCATTGACTGCCTGGACGGCGGTGGCATCGGAGGATTCGTTGATCATCTGCAAGGCCGCCTTTTCTCCGTCCTCGATCGTGCGGCCCGCCTGAAATACGAGCCGGTCATCCACGTCCAGGCCGGCTTCCCGCAAGGCGCGGCGATAGCCTTCAAAACGCTCCTGGTTCCACGGGGTGGGGAGCGGGCCCGCCAGGAAGGCAATGCGCTTGTGTCCCAGTTTGAGCAGGTGTTGGGTGACGGCGTAACTGGCCAAAAGGTCGTCGGATTCCACGTTCACGAACTGCTGGCAAAACGGCGCGGTGTGACCCAACAGCACAGTGGGGACGTGGCGGGCCGCCAGCTCCTGATAAATGGGCGCCTCGGCGGCCATTCGATAGACCGGGGCGACAAAGAGGCCGGCGACCCGCCGGGACAGCAGCCGGCGCAGGCAGGCGTCTTCGCGCTCGGGAATGTTAAGGGTGTGCGCGAGCAGGACGTCGTAGCCCATTTCGTAGGCCCGCTGTTCGATGGCCAGAACGACGCGGGAGTAAATGGGATTGGTCATCGAGGAGATGACCAGGCCAAACAGGCGCGTCTCGCGGGTGCGTAAATTCTGGGCCGAGGAGTCGGGGACGTAGCCCATTTGCTGGGCGAGCAGCTTGACGCGAGTTTTGGTGGCGGCCGAAACATCCGGCTTATCGCGCAGGGCCTTGGAAACGGTCATCACCGCCACACCCGCTCGTTGGGCAATGTCCTTAAGCCGGATCATAACGAGGCCCCGCGCCAGTGGAGCTTGCGGCGCAAAGTTTCACAGAAGGAGCTGCCGGCGAGGTGCATCAGCCGCACTGTGCGCCGGGCCCGGCGAATCGTGATCTGGTCGCCGGCCGCCAGCTCGCGGACGACCTGGCCGTCCGCGCTCAGAATGGTGGCCGGGCGGGGGCTGATGACCTTGACGTCAATGGTCGTGGTCAGCGGCAGGATCAAGGCGCGGTTGGAGAGCGTGTGGGGGCAAATCGGGGTGAGGGCGAGGACGTCAGCCGTCGGGAAGACCACCGCGCCGCCGGCCGCCAGCGAGTAGGCGGTCGAGCCCGTGGGCGAGCTGATAATCAGGCCGTCGCAGCGATAGCGGGTGAGCGGGTCGCCATCAACGCAGACGTCCAGCTCGATGAGGCGGGAAGCGATCCCGCGGCCGATCACAATGTCGTTGAGCGCCGTTTGCTCGACCAATCGCCCGCCGCAGCGGCCGGTGGCCTGGATCAGGACCCGTGCTTCGTACTTGAATTCGCCCGCCCAAACGGCCTTCAGCGCTGGCGGCAGCCGTTCCGACGGGACGGCGGTCAGGAAGCCAAGCCCGCCGATGTTGACCCCCAGGATCGGGGTGCGCGAACCGGCGATTTCGCGGGCGACCCGGAGCATGGTGCCGTCTCCGCCAAAGACCACCAGCAGGTCCACCTGGCGGGCCAGCGTGGCGGCGTCCGCGCACACGATTCCCCGCAAGGGGGCCAGTCGGGCGGTGGCCGCGTCGCTGTAGAGCTTGCGACCGGCGGCGGCAATGAGGCCGGCCGCGCGTTTGAGCGCGGCGGCCGCCGAGACCTTCTCCGAGTTCCCGATCAGCCCAACCCGTTTGATTCTGTCAGCCAGAGTTCTCAATTAATGCCAGGAATTCCTTATTGCCGGCCGGGCCCAGCATCGGTGATTCGGTGACACCGACCCAGCGCAGCCCGCCGGTCGCGGCGACAAACTGGCTCACCTCGCGCACGACGCGCTGATGAATGGCCGGATCGCGAATCACACCTGCGCCCCGGTCCGCTTCCGCTTTGCCGGCTTCGAACTGGGGCTTGATTAACGCGATGATCTTAGCAAAGGGCCGGACCAATGCAACGACGGGCGGGAGAATTCTTTGCAGCGAGATAAAGGAGCAGTCAATGACGGCCAGGTCCGCCGGGGCGAAGGGCGGCGGGAAGCTGGCGGGCGTGAGCGTGCGGGCGTTCGTCTTCTCCATCACCACCACCCGGGGGTCCTGGCGCAGCTTCCACGCAAGCTGCCCCTGGCCGACGTCCACGGCGTACACCTTCGCCGCGCCCTGTTGCAGGAGGCAGTCGGTGAAGCCCCCGGTCGAGGCGCCCAGGTCAATCGCCGTCTGGCCGGCGACGTCCAGATGGAAATGGCCGAGCGCGTGTTCGAGCTTGAGGCCGCCGCGGCTGACATATTTGACGGGAGCAACCAGGATCAGTTCGTCCTCCGGCTTGACCGGCTCGCTGGGCTTGGCGGCCATGCGTTGGTTGACCCGGACCTGGCCCGCCATGACCGCGCGCTTGGCCTTTTCCCGGCTCTCGCACAGCCCACGCTCCACCAATGCCTGATCCAAACGGCCCATGCTCCGAGTATGCGCCAGCGACCGGTGGGGCTGCGAGATTAATCAGGCGGGCATGGATTGCGCGGCTGCATCTGGCGCTTGGAGTCGAGATCAAGGCAGCTTGAGGCTGGCGCGCGGGCGTCCGTGCGAATGGCGCGCTGCGATTCTTTTCGCGGGCGGGGACCTCCCGGGTTTCCGCTGATCCGGCACGTCGCGGCCAGGGGCCGTTTGGGCGAGGACACTACGCCCAGTTCAATCCGAGAGGGCTTTATTCTTTTTCCCCGACGGTGGAATAGGCGCGGGTCTGGGCCTCGCGAAAGCTGGTGAGGAAAATGGTGTTGTCCGCGACGGCCTTCTCGATGAGCTGTTTGAGCAAGAACAGCTCGGAGCTGTTGATGACGGCGTGGACGCTCTGCTGGAACGCTTGCAGCGGCGCAAAGGTCTGGAAGGAATTGCCAAACAGAATGACCGTGGCATGCCGGCGCTGGTTCATGGGCATGGTCTGCAAGGCCTGCAGGGTCAGGTTCTCGCCCGGGTTATTGGCCGCAAACAGCTCTTCGAGGATGACGACCTGATAGTGAATCTGGCTGAAACGGATCAGGAAATCCGTGTGGGTCGCCGCGGTGTGGACTTTGTAGCCGAGTTCGGTGAGGGCCGCGCGGGCGGCCTCCAGCCATTCCGGGGTCGAGAACGCCAGCAGGGCGGGCTTGTCGGTGGCGCTGATGAAGTCGAACTTGTTGGACATAGGCTACTTGAGTTTGAGGGCCGCCGGCAGCGGCGGTCCGCTGCGGCGACTGGCGTCCTGGAGCGCCTTCATGCGCAAGGAATGCATATTATGCGTTGACTCGCCCCGCGTCTTTTTGATGTTGTCAATGCCGCGCGTGACGGGGCCGCGCTTGCTGCAATAGAGCAGGGCGGTTTCCTCGCTGATCCTGCCCTGCTCATAGGCCTCCAGGGCCGAGGTGTCGAAGGTGCGCCACCCAAAAGCCTGGCTGGCCTCGGTGATTTCGTAGAAGCTTTTGCCTTCGCTCTCGCCGAAGTGGATGCTTTCCTGGGTGCGGAGATTGGAACCCATGATTTCCAGCAGGGCAAAGCGGCCACCGCCGACCTTGGGCACCAGCCGTTGGCTGATCACCCAGCGCAACGTGTCGGCCAGGCGGGCGCGGAGCTGCTCCTGCTCGTCGGTCTCGAACATGCCCAGGATACGGTTGATCGTTTGCCCGGCGTCAATGGTGTGCAGTGTGCTCAACACCAGATGGCCCGTTTCCGCGGCGCTCAGGGCGATTTTGATGGTCTCGCGATCGCGCATTTCGCCGACGAGGATGACCTTGGGCGCCTGGCGCAGCGCGGCCCGCAGGCCGTGAGAGAAGCTGTCAAAATCGGTGCCCAACTCCCGTTGATTGAAGGTGGCGACGTCGTGCGGGTGGACGAACTCGACCGGGTCTTCCAAGGTGATGATGTGAACCGGCCGCGTGTGGCTGATTTCGTTAAGAATGGCGGCCAGGGTGGTGGATTTGCCGGAACCCGTGGCCCCGGTGACCAGCACCAGGCCGGTCTTCTCGCGGGGAATCTGTTTGATAATCGCCGGGAAATCGAGCGATTCGAGGGTGGGGATGACGGTGTTGAGCTTGCGCAGCACGATGGAGTAGTTGCCGCGCTGCGAGAAGATGCTAATGCGAAAGCGGGCCTTGTCGGTGAGGGTGTAGGCGGTGTCGCAGGAGCCGCGCCGGAGCAGGTCCCCAATGTGCCAGAGATTGTCTCCCATCAGGTTGAGGGCGATCATTTCGGTCTGAAAGGGGGTCAGCCTCTCGATCGGCGGGTCGCAGGTCGCCGCCTTGAGCTCGCCAAAGGATTCTACCTGCAGCGGCTTGTCGGCGGTAAACAGCAGGTCGGACACCTCCGGCTGGGAGTCCAGCATGGCGGTGAGGATGTAGTCGAGTTCGGGGCGGCGCATAACTCAGGTTTCGTCTTCGTCCGGCGGGTGCGGCAGAAACGTCCGGAACTTGCGTTTATCAATCGCCTTGTCGTAGGACTCCTCCGGGGAGATGCGCTTCATCCGCAAGTGCTCCATAATGGCGTCGTCCAGCGGCTGGTTGCCGATCTTTTTGCCCACCTGGATCATGCCGGGGATCTGATGGGTCTTGCCTTCGCGCACCAGGTTGGCAATGGCGGTGGTGAAGACCAGAATTTCCAGGGCGGCCACACGGCCCTTCTTGTCAATGCGCTTGAACAGGTTTTGCGCCACGACCCCCTTCAGGGCCTCCGACAGCGTCGCGCGAATCTTGTTCTGTTGTTCGGCGGGGAAGACGTCAATGATGCGGTCCACGGTCTTGGCCGCGCTGGGGGTGTGGAGCGTGCCGAGGACCAAGTGGCCGGTGCTCGCCGCGACCAGCGCCAGCTCGATCGTCTCCAGGTCACGCAACTCACCGACCAGGATGATGTCCGGGTCCTCGCGCAACGCGCCGCGGAGCGCTGAGGCGAACGACTTCGTATGGACGCCGACTTCCCGGTGGTTGACGAGGCAGTTCTTGCTCTCATGCACGAACTCGATCGGATCCTCAACCGTGATGATATGGTCCCGGCGGTTCTTGTTGGCATAGTCAACCATCGCCGCCAGGGTCGTGGATTTGCCCGAGCCGGTGGGACCGGTGACGACGACGAGGCCGCGGTGGAGCATCGTGAATTTCTTGAGCACGCTGGGGAGCGGCGCGTCGAACTTCTCGAAGTCCTCAAAGGACAGCACCTTGGTGGGAATCTGGCGGAAGACGGCGCCGATGCCGTACTTCTGGTTGTAGAAGTTGGCGCGGAAGCGGGAGATGTGCGGAATCTCGTAGCCGAAGTCCACGTCGCCCGTTTCCTCGAAGACCTTGATCTTGAACTCGGGTGCGATCTCGTAGAGCATCTTCTTGAGATCGTCGTTCTCCAGCGGGGGATGGTCCACGCGATGCAGTTCGCCGTTAACGCGGAGCATGGGGTTGTTACCGGACGAGAGGTGCAGGTCCGAAGCCTTTTGCTCGAACATCAGATTGAAGAATGCGTCTATCTTCGCCATAAAAACCTGTATTGTCTGGGCGATGGATAGCTAGATTCGCACCACACGCCAAACCCTTGAACGAAGTCAGTGAGAGAATTGCAGGCGAGATTAGGGACAAAGGCGCCGTTACGTTCGCACGCTTCATGGAACTGGCGCTCTATTGTCCAATTTGTGGATATTACGAGAAGGAAGAGGACATTATCGGCCGGCGCGGGGATTACTACACCAATGTCAGCGTGGGCAAGCTCTTCGGCGAACTGCTGGCCTTTCAATTCGCCGAATGGCTGGACCAGTGCCGCGAGGCAAGGGGAGGAGGCGGCGGACCTGACGCGTTGATCGCAGCGGGCGCGGGCGGGGAATGCCTACGGATCGTCGAGGCCGGCGCGCATGGCGGCGCGCTCGCGGCCGATATCCTGGGATGGATGCGCGAGCATCGTCCCGGCCTGTTTCCATCCCTGGAGTACTGGATCGTCGAGCCTTCGGAGCGCCGCCGCGGCTGGCAACGGCGGCGGCTGGGTGCGTTTGGCCGGCAGGTGCACTGGGTGACGGACGTGGCGGACGTTGCGGGCACGCCGATGGTCGCCGCCGGTGTTCCGCGCCTGGCCGGGATTCGCGGCATCATCTTCTGCAACGAACTCCTTGATGCCATGCCGACGCACCGGCTGGGGTGGGATGCGAAGGCGCAGGCGTGGTTTGAATGGGGTGTGGCTTTGGAAGGGGGACAGTTTGTCTGGACCCGATTGGCCATGCCAGCGCCGCGCGGCAATGATCGCAGCGTGCCGCTTCCGTTCGCCCCTACCCAATGGCCGGGTGCCATCGCGGACGAACTCCGCGAAGTATTGCCTGACGGGTTCACCACGGAATGGTGTCCGGCGGCGGACCAGTGGTGGCGGACGGCCGCGAACGCTCTGGCGTGCGGGAAACTGCTCACGCTTGATTATGGACTGGCGGCGGAGGAGTTCTTTGTGCCGGAACGGCGGGGTGGGACCTTGCGCGCCTATCAGCGTCATCACTCGACCCCGGACCTGCTGGCGAATCCCGGGGAGCAGGACCTTACGGCGCACGTGAATTTCACCGCGGTCAAGGCCGCCGGGGAATCGGCCGGCTTGAGCACGGACGGCCTCGTCACGCAGGCGCAGTTCCTGACGGGTATTGCCGCGCGGGTCTGGCAGGAGGGCGGTGCGTTCGGGGACTGGACGGCGGCGCAAAGGCGACAGTTCCAGACCCTCGTGCATCCGGATCACTTGGGACGCGCATTTCGCGTGTTGGTGCAGTCGCGCGGCGGGGAGCCTGAGAATAGCGACTGAAGGCCGCCTCGGGGTAGCCTCGGGACTTGGTCACTGGCCCTGCTGCAATTCGTAGTTCAGGATCGAGAGGCAGTAGATGGCGGCGGTTTCTGTGCGCAGGACCAGCCGGCCTAAGGTGATGGGCAGGGCGCCATGAGCCTTGATCGCCGCCGTCTCGGCCGGAGTGAAATCACCTTCGGGGCCGATCCAGACGCAAACCGCGCTCGGCATTCGACCGTGCTCGGCCTGGAACCCATGGAAGTACTCCCGCGCCGGGCGGCTGCCGGCTTGCAGCGAGGCGAGTAGCGGCAGTTCAAACGGTTCGTTGCGGTCGAGATACTCATTGGGGGTGATGGGCAGGGCCACCTCCGGCAGCCAGGCGGAGCCGCACTGCTTGATGGCTTCGATGGCGACCAGCCGCCACTTCGCCGCCTTGTGCACGGCGTCTTCGTCATCGAGGCGGGCGGCGACCCGCTCGGTCAGTAGCGGCACAATGCGGACGGCCCCCAGCTCGGTCGCCTTTTGGATGATCGCCTCCATCAGCTTCCCCTTCGGCACGGCTTGCAGCAAAGTCACCGGGCTGGCCGGGGCTGGCTGGAACTGCGTGTCGCTTACCGCCAGCCTGACTTTGTCGCGGTCGTATTCCTGCACCTCGCACGAATACTCATGCCCGGCGCCGTCCACTACCGCGACGCGGTCGCCGCGGCGCACGCGCACGACGTGCTGCGCGTGGTGTGCCTCACGGCCGGTCAGGAACAGTGTTGGTTCCTGGCATTGTTCCGGCGGCAAATAGAAACGGTGCATGGCAATTGGCGTAACGCGGCGGCGGCGGGCGGACGGGCCGGGGCAGGGCGGTCCGCCTGCGAATGACTTGACCCGAATCTCATGCTCCCATCGTCCATTATCCCGTCACTCGGTTGCGTTCAGTGGAACAGGTTCTTGGCCTTCTCGAAGAAGCTTTGGCTCACGGGGCTCTCCTTGCCGTTACAGAGCTGCGCGAATTCCTGCAGCTTCGCCTTTTGGGCGGAGGAAAGGTGCGTGGGCACTTCGACGTTAATGCGGATGTGCAAATCGCCGCGGCCATAGCCCTGGACATTCCGGATGCCTTTGCCCTTCAGGCGGAACATGGTGCCGGGCTGCGTGCCCGGCGGGATCTTGATCATCGCGCCCCCATCCAGCGCCGGCACCTCGATATCGGCGCCCAGCACGGCCTGCAGAAAGCTCACCGGCACCTCGCAAAGCAGGTCGTCGCCGTCGCGCTGGAAGATCGCATGGGCCTGCACGTGCAGCACGACGTAAAGGTCGCCGGCGGGACCGCCGCGGAAGCCGGCTTCGCCGTTGCCCGCCGAGCGCAGGCGCGAACCGGTGTCCACGCCGGCGGGGATGCGCAACTTGATCTTCGAGGTGCGATCGCGGCGCCCCTCGCCGCGGCAGGCTTTGCAGGGCTTTTCCAGCACCCGGCCCGCGCCGTGGCAATGCGGGCAGGTCTGGGCGATGCTGAAGATGCCGCGCGCATTGATGATCTGGCCGCGGCCGCCGCAGCTCGGACAGGCCCGAATGCGCGAGCCGGGCTCCGCGCCGGAGCCTTGGCAGACGTCACAGGGCTCCGGCTTGGTGACCGGGACTTCCTTTTCGCACCCGTGGGCGGCTTCCTCGAAGGTGAGCTCCATGTCGTAGCGCAGGTCGTTGCCGCGCTGCGGTTGGCTCGCGTCGGGCCGGCCCCCGCCAAAGAGGTCTTCGAAGATGCCGCCGCCGCCAAAGACCTCGCGGAAGATCTCAAAGGGATCGTGGAAACCACTGGCGCCGAAGCCTCCCGCCCGGCGGTCAAAGGCGGCGTGGCCGTGCTGATCGTAGAGCGCGCGCTTTTGCGGATCGCTCAGGATCTCGTAGGCCTCGCCCAGTTCTTTGAACTGCTCCTCGGCGGTCTTATC
>Ga0335071_10009363_pt1 | contig 10016 bp, 10 predicted proteins | sample Lox_Sample_15_FD_206724 | JGI IMG/M metagenome (GOLD analysis project Ga0335071, IMG submission 206724) | Soil microbial communities from Loxahatchee National Wildlife Refuge, Florida, United States - Lox_Sample_1.5 | ecosystem: Environmental > Terrestrial > Soil > Wetlands | place: USA...
CGCGAGAAGGCGATCGTCTTCCGCCGCCTCCGCACCGCTCGCCCTGAATTGGAGGGACTGTGAACCACCTTCGGCCGCCGCGCGACGGCGCGGCAGAGCTCGATCTCGATCTCCTGGTGCCGGCACGCGAGGCGCGCTTCCTCGAGGTCGACGTCGGGCGGATCCTGCAGATCGTCGATGTCGAAGGCCACCAGGTCGGCGACCTCGTCGCCTATCGCGCGGAGGACCACGAGGAGTACCTCTCGCCCGCCCACACGTGCTCCTGCCTGACGAAGCTCGTACCCCAGGCCGGCGACCGCCTGTTCTCGAACCGGCGCACCCCCCTGTTCGAGATCGAGCGCGACGACGTGGGCACGCACGACTTCGTCGTCCCCTGCTGCGACCCCGAGCGCTACTCGCGCGACTACGGCGTGCACGACCATCCCTCGTGCCTCAGCGCCCTCCGCGAGGCCGCACGCGAGTTCGGGACCGACTGGCGGGTGCGAGGGGAGCTGGCCGCGAACATCTTCATGCACAACGTGGTCACCCCGCAGGGGCTGATCGAGACGCTGCGCCCCGAGCACGAGGCCGGCGCGGCGCTCGACCTGCTGGTGCTCGAGCCCGTGGTCGTCGGCCTGGCCGCGTGCCCGCAGGACCTCTCGCCGTGCAACGACTTCAATCCGACATCCATGGCGCTGCGCGTGTGGAGGCCGACGTGAGCGACGCCGCCGTTGCCGCGGTCGCGCGGCTGCTCGCGCGTGACCGGCTTGTCGAGGCCTTCGGGCACGTGTCGGCCCGCAGCGGCGACGGCTGCCTCATCACGCCGACCTCCCCGCCGTTGGAGGCCGTCTGCGCGCAGCACGTCCTCGAGCTCGACGCAGCGGGGAACGTGGTGCGCGGCGACGCGGCGGCCCGCCCGCTCGAGGCGCCGCTGCACCTTGCGATCTACGCCGTGCGCGCGGACGTCCACGGCATCTGCCGCACGCATTCTCCCGCCGCGGCCGCCGCGGCCGCCGGCGGACGGGTCCCCCCAGCGGCCCACGGGCTGGCGCTGCTGGCCGGCGAGGTGGCCGTCCACGCCGAGAGCGACCTCGTCACAACGAGCGCGATGGCCGCCGCCGCCGCCGCGGACCTCGGCACCGCCGACTGCCTGCTGCTGCGTGCGAACGGCGCCGTCTGCGCCGGCGTGAGCCTCCAAGAGGCCGTCGTGCGCGCGCACTACCTCGAGGAGCGGTGCGCCATCGCCGCCCGCAGCGGGGGCGCAGCCCTGAGCGAGACCGAGCGACTGGCGCGCGGGCGCCACGTGGAGCCCGAGCTCACGCGTGCGTGGCGCTGGCTCGCGCTGCGCCACGGTGATCACGACCTCCCCCAGCATCTCGATCCCGCACCCCAGAGCACCAACGTCGTCACGGATGCCCCAGACCGCGCACGGGTCGGCGCACCACATGAACCACTACCTGAACGGAGGCACGGATGAGGCGAGCCACAGTCCGGACCCTGATCGCCGTCGCGGCCGCGACGGCGATCGCCACCGCGGCCGCCGCGTGTGGCAGCAGCAGCAGTAGCACCAGTTCGAGTGCGTCGACCTCGGCCGCCTCGACGGCCGCCGCGGGCGGATCAGCCAAGCTGCCGAGCAAGACCAATGCGACGCTGATCCTGGACTTCATTCCCAACGCGGTGCACGCCGGCATCTACCGCGCCGTTGCGGCCGGGTACTACGCCGACAACAACATCAACCTCAAGATCATCCAGCCGACCTCCACCGCGGACACGCTCAAGCTGATCGACGCCGGCAAGGCGGATGTCGGCATTGCGGACGGCATCGACGTCGCGAATCAGATCGATCAGGGCCGCGACGCGAAGGCGATCATGGCCCTCGTGCAGCGCCCGCTCGGCGGGATCATCACCCGCAAGTCGGACAACATCACGAACGCCAAGACGTTCGAGGGCCAGGACGTCGGCATCACCGGCGTGCCGTCGGACACCGCGATCCTGAACACCGTCGTCTCGCACGCGGGTGGCGACCCGAGCAAGGTGAAGAAGATCACAGTCGGGTTCAACGGCGTGCAGAACCTGGAGAACGGGAAGGTGAAGGGCTTTGTCGGCTTCTGGCCGGCCGACGGCGTGCAGGCGACCGTCGACGGCACGCCGACCTACAGCTTCAAGTTCGACGAGAACGGCGGACCGCGCTACCCGGGTCTGGTGGTCTTCAGCACCCAGAAGCGGATCGCGAACGACAGCGCGCTGATGAAGGCCTTCGTCGACGCCACCGTGCGGGGATACAACGACGCGATCGCGAACCCGGGCCAGGCGCTGCAGGACCTGCTCAAGGAGAACCCGACGCTGAAGAAGAAGATCACGGCGGCCCAGCTCGCCGCCTACGAGCCGCTGTTCAAGGCCGGCGCGAAGCAGTATGGCGTCATCAACCCGGCCAACATCGCCGCGCTCTCGTCCTTCCTGGTGAAGTCGAAGCTCATCAAGACTCCGATCACACCAGACCGGTACGGCACCAACCAGTTCCTGCCCACGGGCAGCTAGTCGAGCGAGCTGCAGCACAGTGACCAAGCTCGAGACACGCGGCCTGTCGAAGGCCTTCCCCGCGGGCTCGTCGAGCCGCGAGCGCGTCCCTGCGCTCGAGGGCGTGGACCTCGAGATCAGTGACGGTGAGTTCGTCTCGATCGTCGGACCCAGCGGCTGCGGCAAGTCGACCCTGTTCAACATCCTGGCCGGGCTGATCCGGCCATCGGGCGGCGAGGTGCTGCTCGATGGCCGGGCGCCCGACCAACTCCTCGGGCACATCGGCTACATGCCGCAGAAGGACCTGCTGATGCCCTGGCGGACGGTGCTCGACAACGTGACGCTCGGGCTCGAGCTCTCGAAGGTGCCGCGCCGCGAGGCCCGGCGCCGCGCATTGGAGCAGTTCCCCCGGTTCGGGTTGCGCGGCTTCGAGCGGCGCTGGCCTGGTGAGCTGTCGGGCGGCATGCGCCAGCGCGCAGCCCTCCTGCGGACCTTCCTTGCAGGCCGCGAGGTCATGCTGCTCGACGAGCCGTTCGGCGCCCTGGACGCGCTGACTCGACAGGCGATGCAGGAGTGGCTGCTGCAGGTCTGGCAGGCTGACCGCAAGACGATCCTGTTCGTGACCCACGATGTCGAGGAGGCGATCTACCTCTCGGACCGCGTCTACGTGATGTCCGGGCGTCCGGGCCGCATGCACCTGTGCGTGGAGGTGCCGTTCCCCCGGCCGCGGACGTTCGCCATGACCTCGGACCCCGAGTTCGTGGCGCTCAAGGCCCGACTGCTCGAGCCGCTCCATGCGGCCGCCGCCAGGCAGCTCGCCGAGCAGGAGGCCGCGGCCTGATGTCCACCGCACCGATCACCGGGGAGACGCGCCCGGCAGAGACAACCCCCACGCCGCAGTCCAAGCCCGCCGGACGCAGGCGCTCGCGACGGCTCGCCTCCCGCATCCTGCCTCCGCTGCTGTTTGCGATCTTCGTGCTGGTGGCGTGGCAGCTGCTTGTCAACGCGACCGGCATCAAGGAGTCCTCGCTGCCGAAGCCGACCCAGGTCGGGCACGCGCTCTGGATAGACCGGTCGCTCCTGTGGACCAACGCCTGGGTCACCATCAAGGAGATCCTGGTCGGATACCTCGCCGCCATTGCACTCGGGGTGGGTCTTGCCGTCCCGATCGCGACTTCGCGCGTGATCGATCGTGCGGTCTACCCGTGGATGGTGGCCTCGCAGATGGTGCCGATCGTCGCGATCGCCCCGATCATCGTGATCTGGACCGGCTTCGACCTGCGTCCGAAGGTCATCGTCATCGCGTTGGTCAGCTTCTTTCCGATCGCGGTCAACACGATCGACGGCCTGCGCTCCACCGACCCGGAGCTCACCAACCTGCTCAGGACGCTCGGCGCCAAGCGCTGGACGCGCTTCCGCAAGGCCCAGTGGCCCGCCGCCATGCCGTTCCTGTTCTCCGGGCTGAAGGTCGGCGCCGCCCTGTCGGTGATCGGCGCCGTGTTCGCGGAATGGGTGGGCGCCTCCGACGGGCTGGGCTACCTGATCCTCACGCTCAACAACCAGACGGCGACCACCGACATGTTCGCCACGATCGTGGTGCTGTCGCTGATCGGCGTCGGGCTCTTCGCGATCGTGAGCGCGATCGAGCGGGTGGCGCTCCCCTGGTATCACGACGCGCGGCGCACGGGCGACGGCGGCGACGAGGCGGAGGCATGAGCCGGGCGCTGATCCGCGGGGCGTGGGTGCTCGCGATGGCCCCCGCGGGCGAGGCGCTGCGCGACGCCGCGGTGCTCATCGACGGCGGCGCCGTCGGCGCCGTCGGACCGTACGAAGCGCTGCGGGCCGCCCACCGCGACGTGGAGGTCGTCGGCGACGGCCACGGCGTCGTGCTCCCGGGCTTCGTGAACGCGCACACGCACCTCACCGAGGGCCTCATCCCGGGGATGGCCGAGACCGCCTCGCTGTGGGAGTGGTTCGACCGCGTCGTAGGCCCCGCGGGCGCCGTCACGACGCGCGAGGACGTGCGGGTCGGGACGCGCATCAAGGGCGCGGAGATGCTGCTGTCCGGCATCACGACGGTCAACGACATGTCCTGCCACCGCAACCTCGGGTCACTTGCGACGCTGGGGGCCGTCGACGGGCTGGCCGAGCTGAGGCTGCGGGGCATCGTGTCCTTCGGGGCGGAGGACGTGTTCGACGGCGCACCCGCGCCCGACGTGTTCATGGCCGAGCACGAGGCGCTCGCGGAGCGCCTCAGCGGCGAGCCGCTACTCGGCTTCCGGGTCGGGATCGGCACCGTCCTGGGGCTCACCGACGAGCTGTTCGACCGCACCGTCGCCGCCTGCCGGGAGCACGGATGGGGCGTGCACACGCACCTGGCCGAGGTCCGCGAGGAGGTGACCGAGTCACGGCATCTCCACGGCGTGACCACGATCGAGCACGCCGGCCGGACGGGCCTGCTCGACCACGAGATCATCGCCGGCCACTGCATCTGGTGCAGCGAGCGCGACATCGGCCTGCTCGCCTCCAGCGATGTCGCGGTGGCCCACAACCCGGTGGCGAACACGATCCTCGCCTCCGGCGTGATGCCGCTCGCCCGCCTTCGGCGCGAGGGGCTCCGCGTCGGCCTCGGGACCGACGGCGCCGCGTCGAACGACAACCAGGACTACTTCGGCGTGCTCAAGGCGACCGGGCTGCTGCACAAGGTGGCGGCGCTGCGTGCCGACGCCATCACGGCGCACGACATCGTGCGCCTGGCGACCGTGGAGGGGGCGCGGGCCCTGGCGCTCGACGACCTGGTGGGGTCGCTCGCGCCGGGCAAGCGGGCCGACGTGCTGCTGCTCGACGGGAACACCCCCGAGCTGGCCACGATCCACGACCCCTGGCAGCAGGTCGTGTACTGCGCAACCGCCAGGTGCGTGAGCGACGTATGGGTCGACGGCCGCAGGCTTGTCGCCTCCGGGAGGCTGGTGGAGCACGACGTCCGCACGCTCGCCGCGGAGGCGCGCGAGCTCGGCGCGGACCTCGTCCGGCGGGCCGGACTGGGCGCCGAGTCGGTGCTCGCGGGCCCCGGGCGCGTCGATGAGCTCGCCCTGCCTGCGGGGGGACCGCTGACGTGAGCGAGCACGACGTCGTCGTCATCGGCGCCGGTCACAACGGGCTCGTCTGCGGCTGCTACCTGGCCCGCGCGGGGCTGTCGGTGCTGGTGCTCGAGGCCGCCGACACGCCCGGCGGCTGCATCTTCACCGTCGACGAGCCGGGCGGCGGGCGACTGGAGCTCGGGGCCTACGAGCACGGTGGCATCCGCGGGTCTGGGGTCGCCGCGGACCTCGAGCTCGAGACCCGTCACGGGCTGCGCTTCCACCTGCGCGACCAGGTGACGCTGGCGCCGTGCGACGAGGGCGACGCGCTGGCCTTCGACGCCTCGCTGGAGCGCACGCTTGCGTATCTGGAGCCGGTTGTGGGGGCGGCCGAGACCGACCGCTACCGGCGCTTCGCGGGCTGGTCGTCGGCCGCGGTCGGCGTGCTGCAGCAGACCGAGTCCGGCCCGCCGCCGACGCTGAGGGAGCTCGCCGCGCTCGCGGACGCGGCGCTGGGAGCCGAGGGCCAGCGTCTGCTCCAGGCGCTGTTCGGCTCGGCGTCCGCGCTCCTGCGCGGCACGTTCACCGACGAGCGGCTGATGGCCCCGATGGCCCACTGGGCCGCGCATTCGCAGCAGTCGCCCGCCGACCCGGGCACCGGCGCTGGGGCGCTGATGCTGGCCGGCGGGCACGGCTCGCCGGCGGCGCGACCCGCGGGCGGGTCGCGGGCGACCATCGACGCGCTGGTCCGCGCGTTGGAGGGGGCCGGCGGCGACCTGCGCTGCTCGGCGCCCGTGGAGGCCGTGACGGTCGCCGGGGAGCGCGTCACGGGGGTCGTGGCCGCCGGCGAGTCGATCCGCGCGCGGCGCGCCGTCGTGAGCGCGATCGACGCCCGCCGGCTGTTTCTCGGGCTCATGCCGGGGACCGACGTCACGCGGCAGTTGCTCCCCGAGCTCCAGCGCATGCACGTCGGCCGGCGGAACGTCTCCGAGCTGAAGGTCGATGCGCTGCTGGCATCCATGCCCCGGGTGCCCGGCCCGCCGGGCTTCGAGCGCGCCTTCATGCTGTCGGCCAACACGATGAGCGACATCGAGCGGGCCTTCTCCGAGATCCAGCTCGGCCGCATGCCGGCCAGGGGGCCGGTGATGATGGCCTTCCCATCCACGCTCGAGCCCGGCTGGGCCCCGGAGGGCCGGGCCGTGGTGTGGCTGTCGACGTTCGTGCCCTGGAAGCCCGCGGACGGCGAGTGGGACAGGCCTCGCCTCGAGGCCGCCGCCGACCACCTCTGGCGCACGGCCGAGCGGGCGCTGGGCACCGAACTGGTCCTGATACGGCGGCGGCTCACCGGTCCGCAGCAGTGGGTCGAGCGCAACGGCAATCCCCACGCCAACCCGAATCACCTCGAGATGAGCCTCGACCAGCTGCTCGCGTTCCGCCCGTCGCCGAGCCTGGCGCGCTACCGCACGCCGTTGGCGAACCTCTTCCTCACCGGGGCCGGCACGCACCCTGGCGGCGGAGTGACCGGCGTCCCGGGGCGCAACGCCGCGTCGGTCGTGCTGGAGGCACTCGGCCTGCGTCCGCGGCGGTCGCACGCCGCGCGCGCCAGAGAGCAGCTGTCGCTCCTGCGCGACGCGGCGCGGGCTGTGCGCTCGCTGAGGAGCGCGGCATGAGCCCGGTCCCCGGCGGGGGCGCCGACCCCCTCGAGCTGATGACCGCCTACCAGCACTCGGCGATCGTCGCCGCAGCGGTCCGGACCGGGGTCGCGGACGCCATCGCCCACCGCGCGCGCACGGCGCAGGAGATCGCCGAGGAGCGGTCGCTGCACGCGCCGTCGGTCCGCAAGCTGCTCGGTGCGATGACCGCACTCGGGCTCGCGGCGCGCGAGGGAGGCCGTCACCGGCTCACCGGAGCCGCCGCCGAGCTCGCAAGCGACCACCCGCGCACGCTGGCGACCATCGTCGAGAAGGAGTGGTTCTTCTACAAGGCGTGGGGCGGCCTTGACGACGCGGTGCGCGACGGTCACGCGCAGATCGCTCCCTGGCGCGAGCGGCTGGCCGCCGACCCCGGGCAGAGCGAGCGGTTCCTCGGCGCCCTGGACGATCTCGCAGAGCGCTTCGGCGGCGAGCTGCCGGCGCTCGCCGGCCTGGAGCGCGGCGGCCGGCTTCTCGACGTCGGCGGCGGAGCCGGCTCGCACAGTGCCTTCCTGGCGGGAGCGGTCCCCGGTCTCGAGCCCACGGTCCTCGACCTGCCCGAGGTCGAGGGCGTGCTGCGCGCCCGCCACCCCGAGCTGCCGTTCGTCGCGGGGGATCTGGACCTCCCGCGATTTGGGCGCCCGGACGGGGAGACGTGGGACGCCGTGCTGGTGGCCAACATCCTCCACGACCACCCGGCCGACCGGTGCCGCGGGCTGGTCGCCCCGGCCGCGGGACTGCTGCGAGCAGGCGGCACGCTGCTGGTCTACGAGTGGGTGCTCGACGAGAGCCTGGACGCGCCGCCCGCGGTCGCGCTGTTCTCCGTGATGATGCTCGTCGAGAACGAGGGCGGCGCCGCCTACCCGGGCTCGCAGGTCAGCGGGTGGCTGGAGGAGGCGGGTCTGCGCGACGTCGAGATCCGCAGGGGCGTCGGGCCGATCGCGGTCGTCCGCGGCCGGGCCCCTGAGGGCTAGCGATGCCGCGGCCGACGAGCATCCGCGTGGGCGTGATCCAGCCGCATCTGAAGCGGGGGGCTCTGGATGCCGCCAGCACGATGGAGCTCGTCGAGCCGCTCATCCGGCAGGCCGGAAGGGCGGGCGTGCAGCTCGTGGTGCTTCCCGAGGGCTGCCCCGGGCCGATGCGGACCGGGGACGATCTCGACCTCGAGGGCGCCATCGCCCGGATGGCGCGGGAGGCCCGCTGCGGCGTGTGCTGGAGCCGCATCGAGCTCGAGCGCCCAGGGCGCCCCGTGCTGGCGGTCCACCTCACCGGCGCCGACGGCCGACCGCTCGGGCGCTACGCGCGCACCCACCCGGCGACGGGGGACGTGCACGCCACCCTCTCGGGGACGGGGATCTTCCCGGGCCGGGAGTGGCTGCGGGCGGAGGTCGCCGGTGTGCCGGTCGGCGTTCTGGTCTGCTCGGAGCTCTGGCTGCCGGAGCCGGCGCGGGTGCTTGCGCTGCTGGGCGCGCAGGTGCTGCTGGCCCCGGCCGGTGGTGGGTTCCATGAGGTGCGCGACACGTGGCGCCTCATGGCCAGGGCCCGCGCCGTCGAGAACCAGTGCTTCGTCGCCCTCACGCAGTCCCGCTTCGGGGACGAGCGGGGGTCCGCGCTGATCGCCGGTCCCGAGGGGATCCTCGCCGAGTCCGAGACCGACGGGCTGATCCACGCGGAGCTCGACCTGCGGCGCATGGAGTGGCTGCGCCGCCACGACGACTCGATGCAGGTGCCCAAGCCGTTCCGGGCGCTGCCGGGCCTCCTGCGCGCCCGGCGGCCGGAGCTCTACGGGCCGCTCACCGAGCCACAGCCGGACGCGTTCGACTACGAGCACCCGGTCGAGGTCAGCGACTGGGAGGTGGCGCGATGAGCGAGATCGAGGTCGCCAGCGGGACCGCGACGGCCGTCGAGCTGGCACCCGGCGAGCGGCTCACGATCGAGACGCCCCACGGCGATCAGGGCGGCGATCTGAGCTTCGCAGAGTTCGATCAGGCGCTCACACGCAATGTCAACGGGATCGAGCGCTTCGGCTTCCCGCGCCTGGTGTTCCATGTCAGCGACGGCATGCGCCTGGTGGACGGAGAGGGCGAGACGGTGATGACCGTCGGCCCTGCGCGGGGCGTCTCGAGCATCGACATCATGCTGCCCGGGTGCTGGCGAGAGCTGTACCCGGACGGACGGCCCGGGTGCCGCGATCTGATCTCCGCGGCGCTCGGGATCCCCCGCGGGGAGCTCAAGGGCATGCTCTCCTTCTTCACCGCCTACCGCGCCGGCCAGGACGGATACGACGGGCTCCTCGGGGCACAGCTGCGGCCCGGCGACTTCGTGAGCTTCCGCGCGGTGCGGGCGGTCCGGGTCGCGGTGAGCGCGTGTCCGGACCTCGAGGTCCCCGGGTGGCGCGAGGGCCCACTGCTGGTGCGGAGGGGCTGATGCGGCCACGCGCCGAGGGAAGCCGGGAGCTGCGGGCGCACAGAGCGGACAGGTCACCACGAGGAGCGAGCGAGATGTCCAACGAAGGGGCTCCGATGAGCGCACGGTCAGCGAGGAGCGCGTCGCGCGCACTGCGCAGCGAGGCGGATGAGCACGTCCTCAAGTGCATGGGCGACGTCGACCTGGCGCTGGTCGAGGGCCAGGGGACGCGCGTCCGCGATGCAGACGGACGGGAGTACCTGGACGCGATCTCGGCCGAGTGGGTGCTGAACCTGGGCTTCCGCCACCCGGAGGTCAAGCACGCGATCGTCGAGCAGCTCGA
>Ga0335071_10009364_pt1 | contig 10015 bp, 9 predicted proteins | sample Lox_Sample_15_FD_206724 | JGI IMG/M metagenome (GOLD analysis project Ga0335071, IMG submission 206724) | Soil microbial communities from Loxahatchee National Wildlife Refuge, Florida, United States - Lox_Sample_1.5 | ecosystem: Environmental > Terrestrial > Soil > Wetlands | place: USA: Florida...
GGGTGCCGTGCGGCAGACCGGCGAGCACCGGCACCGTGGCGAGGAAGATCGGCACGGCGCCGCGCAGGCCGACCCAGGCGATGAACGCCTTCTCGCGCCAGCGGAAGCGGAACGGGATGAGGCTGACCGCGACCGCGACCGGCCGCGCCACGAGGATGAGCACGAGGCTGAGAGCCGCGGTGCCGGCGAGGTTGTCGAGCAGGTCGTGCGGCGTCACCAGGAGGCCCAGCATCAGGAACATGAGGATCTGCGCCAGCCACGCCAGGCCGTCGTGGAACCGGCTGATCAACGCGTGCGCGCGGTGCCGGTGGTTGCCGAGGATGAGCCCGGCGAGATAGATGGCAAGGAAGCCGCTGGCATCGAGACTCTGCCCGCCGGCGAAGATGAGGAGGCCGCCGGCCGCGGCCAGGATCGGATAGAGGCCGGCGGCGATCTCGACGCGGTTGATGAGGGCGAGGAGCGCGTAGCCGCCGACCACGCCGATCACCGCACCGCCGCCCATCTGGCGCACGAACTCGAGCGCGAATCCCCAGGTCAGCGAGTGGTCCGGATGACTGAGGAGATTGACCCCGGCGATGGTGAGGAAGATTCCGGTCGGATCGTTGGCGCCGGATTCGACCTCGAGCGTCGCGCTCACCCGCCGGCCGATCTCGTTGCCGCCGGAGTGCAGCAGCAGGAAGACCGCGGCCGCATCGGTCGGTGCCACGCTGGCGCCGACCAGGAAGCCCTGCAGCGGCGTCATGCCCAGCGCATAGACCGCCGCCACCGCGGCAATGCCTGCGGTCACGACCACGCCGACCGTGGCGAGGCTGAGGGCCGGCCACAGGCCGATGCGGAACACCTGACGCGGCGTGCGCAGCGCGCCATCGAACAGGATGAGGGCCAGCGCCATGCTGCCGACGAGATACGCGGCCCCGAAATTGTTGAACTGGATGCCGCCGGGACCCTCCTCGCCGGCCAGCATGCCGAGGCCGAGAAAGACCAGCAGCAACGGGGCACCCAGGCGCGAGGAGAACATGCCCGCGAGGATGCTGAGCGCCACCAGCGCCGCACCGACCAGGATGAACTCGTTGCCGAACTGCATGGCTCACCATAGCGCGGCAGGTGCCCGCGCGGATATGGCGGAGCATGTGGTAGACTGGTCCCAAGCGTCGGGAATCCCGGGCGATTTCCGGCAACTCAGGCGAACGGGATTCGCTCCGGCATGTGGACCGACGTCGTCGATCTGCGCGATTTCTACACGACCGCTCTCGGCCGTACGGCCCAGCGCGCGATCCGCCGCCGCCTCAAGGAGATGTGGCCGGACGTCCACGGCCAGCGGCTGCTCGGCATCGGCTACGCCACGCCCTTCCTGCGCCCGTTCCTGCCCGACGCCGAGCGGGTGCTGGCGATGATGCCGGCGCCACAAGGCGTCCTCGCCTGGCCGGCCGAAGGACCCAACATGGCGGCGCTTGCCGCCGAGAACGAGCTGCCGCTGCCCGATGTGTCCATTGACCGCGTGCTGCTGGTGCACGCGCTCGAGCACAGCGAGGCGCTGCGCCCTATGCTGCGCGAGATCTGGCGCGTCATGGCTGGGGGCGGCCGCCTCATCATCGTGGTGCCCAACCGCCGCGGCCTGTGGGCGCGCTTCGAGCGCACGCCGTTCGGCCTCGGCCAGCCCTACAGCGCCGGCCAGCTGTCGCGCCTGTTGCGCGACAACCTCTTCACCCCGCTCGCCACGCGCTGGGCGCTGTTCATCCCGCCCTTCGCCTCGCGGCTGTGGCTGTCCTCTGCAGGGGCGTGGGACCGCATCGGCGAACGCTGGTTCAGCCGCGTCGGCGGCGTGGTCATGATCGAGGCGAGCAAGCAGCTCTACGCGCCCACCGCCGTGCGCGTGCCCGACAAGGCCGAGCTGCGCCGCCGGGCGGCGCAGCACGTCCTCGGGCATCCGGCGGGCGGGTGAGGCGAGGCGGCTTACCGCCGCTTGCTGACCACGAACAGGCCTTGCTCGCCAAACAGGTTGGCGAGGAAGCCGGTTGCCTTGAGATAGCGCGGGCGGCCCCAGCGGTCGAGCACCAGGCTGCGCTCGATGACGATGCCGAGATCCTCGCACAGCTCGACGAAGTCGGCGATCGTGCACAAATGGATGTTGGGCGTTTCGTACCAGGCGCTGTCGAGCGAGTCGGTGACCGGCATCTTGCCGCGCGTCAGCAGCGACAGGCGGATATGCCACACCCCGAAATTGGGAAACGAGACGATGGCGCGCCGGCCGATGCGCACCACCTCGCCCAGCACCGTCTTCGGGTCGAACGTCGCCTGCAGGGTCTGCGACAGGATGACGTAGTCGAACGCATCCGACGGATAGTCATGCAGGTCGGTCTCGGCGTCGCCCTGGATGACCGACAGGCCCTGGCGCACGCAGGCGTTCACGCCGGCCTGGCTCCACTCGATGCCGCGGCCGTCGACGTCCTTGTTGTGCACCAGCCAGTCGAGGAGGGCGCCGTCGCCGCAGCCCACGTCCAGCACGCGCGCGCCGCTCGTCACCATGTCCGCGATGACCTGCAGGTCGACGCGGATGTTGGCGCGCGAGCGCACCGGTGGGGTGATGGCGGCGACGTTCATAATGGTGTGCGCAAGCCCCGGTGCTCGGCGCAGCCGTTGAGGAAGCCCGAGAGCGTGGCGAAGAACTCCGGCTCGTCGAGCAGGAACGCGTCGTGCCCCTTGTCGGTGCTGATCTCGACGAAGCTGACGTTCGCCGCCGCCGCGTTCAGCGCGTGCACGATGGCGCGGCTCTCCGGGGTCGGGAACAGCCAGTCGCTGGTGAACGACACCAGGCAGAACCGCGTCTTCGTCCCGCGGAACGCGTTCACCACCGCACCGTCGTGCTCGGCCGCCATGTCGAAATAGTCCATGGCGCGCGTGATGTAGAGATAGGAGTTGGCGTCGAAGCGGTCGACGAAGGTCGAGCCCTGGTGGCGCAGATAGCTCTCCACCTGGAAATCGGCGTCGAAGCCGTAGCTCACCTGCTCGCGGTCCTGCAGCTGGCGGCCGAACTTCCGGTGCAGCGCCGGCTCGGAGAGATAGGTGATGTGTGCTGCCATGCGCGCGACCGCGAGCCCGCGCACCGGCTTCCTGCCCGCACGCTGGTATTCGCCGTTGCACCATTCGGGATCGGCCATGATCGCCTGCCGGCCGACCTCGTGAAACGCGATGTTCTGCGCCGAATGGCGCGTGGCGCAGGCGATCGGCACCGCCGAGAATACGCGCTCCGGGTAAGCGGCGGCCCATTGCAGGACCTGCATGCCGCCCATCGATCCGCCGATGACGCAGAATAGGCTCTCGATGCCGAGATGATCGATGACGCGCAGCTGGGCCCGCACCATGTCGCCGATGGTGATCACCGGAAAGGACAGCCCCCACGGCTCGCCGGTCGCGGGGTTGATGTCCGCAGGGCCCGTCGAGCCCATGCAGCCGCCCAGAACGTTGACGCAGATCACGCAGTAGCGGTCCGTGTCCAGGGTCAGGCCCGGCCCGACCATGTGCTCCCACCAGCCCGGCTTTCCGGTGACCGGATGGGTCTCGGCGACGAACTGATCGCCGGTGAGCGCGTGGCAGACGAGAATCGCGTTTGACTTGTCGGCGTTCAGCTCGCCATAGGTCTGGTAGGCCACCGTGAACGGCGCGAGAGACACGCCGCAGTCGAGCTGCAGACTGGCGCTGGCCGAAAAATCGAGCCGGTGGCCGGGCAGCAGGATCTGCGGCGCCACGGGCGCCACCGGGGCTGTCACCGACGCGGGCATGCCCGCGGGCAGGGCTGATTTGAGGTTGCTCATAATCCTTAAGGGTGCCGCACCATGCATCAGCGGGTCCGGGGTTGCAAGCCTGAGCGCCCCGGTGGGACGGAGGCCCGCACGCCCCGGAGGGCTCTGCGGAACCTTTGATTTTACTGGGTTTCCCCGCTATTCCTACAGGCCCATTCCCGCTGGTTCCAGTTGGATCGCCCATGGCTGCCATCCCATCCGCCATCGCCCCCGCTGCGCGGTCGCTCGCCGCTCTCCGCCGCGAGATCGATTCGATCGACGACCAGCTCCACGACCTGCTGATGCAGCGTGCCGAGGTGGTGGCGGAGGTCGCCGGCGCCAAGGCGAGGGAAGGGGGGGCCGCCGCCCCGCTGTTCCGCGCCGGCCGCGAGGCCGAGATCCTGCGCCGCCTTGTCGCGCGCAACCGCAAGCCCCTGCCGGTCGAGCTGGTTGTGCGGCTGTGGCGCGACATCATGGTGGCGTCCACGCGCCAGCAAGGGCCCCTGACCGTGGCGGTCGCGAACGCGGGTGCCGATCTCGCGCGCGATCATTTCGGCGGGGCAGCACTGCGCCCTGTCGCGTCCGCGGCCGCCGTGCTCGCCGCGGTGGCCAAAGGCAGGGCACAGCTGGGCGTGCTGCCGCTGTCCGGCTGGTGGCACCGCCGGCCGCCGGATGTCCGCATCCTGGCCGGCCTGCCGTTCATCCGCACCGTGCCCGGCAAGGCGCCGGAGGCGGTGGTGATCGGCCGTCAGGATTTCGAGCCGTCGAGCGACGATGCCCTCTATGTCGCGGTCGCGTGGGGCAAGGGCATGGGGAAGAGCGCCCGCCGCCCGAAGCTGCCGTCGGCCCGCGTGCTCGCGACCGCGCGCCGCGCCGGCGCGCCGCTCAGCCTCATCGAGACCACGGCCTCTTATGCCGAGCTGCGGGCCGCGGTGGGCTACACGGCGACCGTCGAGTTCCTCGGCGGCTACGCCCGGCCGATCGTGCTATCTCCTCCTTCGAAAGCAAGTTCTGCGAAGGCCAAACGATGACAGCGCCGCGCGCCCATCCCAGCATCCTGAAGATCGAGCCGTATGTCGGCGGAAAATCCAAGCTCGCCGGCCACGCGCAGACGATCAAACTGTCGTCGAACGAAAGCGCGCTCGGCCCGAGCCCGCGCGCCATCGCGGCCGCACGCGCCGCGATCGAGACCATGCACCGCTATCCGGACGGCGGCTCGAGCGAGCTCCGGGCTGCGATCGGCAAGCGCTTCGGGCTCGATCCCGAGCGCATCGTCTGCGGCACCGGTTCGGACGAGCTGATCGCACTCCTGTGCCGCGCCTATTCCGGCCCGGGCGATGAGGTGCTGTACAGCCAGTACGGCTTCGTCATGTACCCGATCGCCGCCCTCTCGGCCGGGGCGGCACCTGTCGCCGCACCCGAGCGGACGTACCGCATCGACGCGCTGGCGAGCGGCGCCACGCCGGTGGCCGCGCCCGCGACGGGCTACCGCGCCGACGTCGAGGCGCTGCTCGCGCATGCGAACGCGCGCACGAAGCTGTGTTTCATCGCCAATCCCAACAACCCGACCGGCACCTATCTCACCACCGAGGAGATCAAGCGCCTGCGCGAGGGCTTGCCCGCGGGATGCCTGCTGGTGATCGACGCAGCGTATTCCGAATACGTGACGCGCAACGATTACTCGGCCGGCGCCGAACTCGTCGACGCGCGCGACGATGTGGTGATGCTGCGCACCTTCTCGAAGATGTTCGCCATGGGCGGCATGCGTATCGGGTGGGCCTATTGCCCGCCTTCGATCATCGACGTGCTGCACCGCATCCGCGGCGTGTTCAACATCGCGGGGCCTGCACAGGCGGCCGGGATCGCCGCCCTGGAGGATCTCGCGCACCAGGACAAAAGCCGCGCGCACAACGATATCTGGCTGCCCTGGCTCACCAACGAGCTGCGGCGTCTGGGGCTCGACGTTGTCGACAGCGTCGCCAATTTCGTGCTCATCGGGTTCCCGGCGACCGGTCCCAAGACGGCGGCGGCGGCGAACGCGTTCCTGAACTCGCGCGGCATCATCCCGCGCGCCGTCGGCAATTACGGGCTGCCCAACCACCTGCGCATCACCATCGGCACCGAGCCGGAGATGCGCGCCGTGGTCGCGGCACTCGAGGATTTCCTGAAATGAAGCGCGGCAAGGTGCCGCCGCTGTTCGATCGGATCGCGATCATCGGCTTCGGCCTCATCGGCTCCTCGCTCGCGCGCGCCGTGCGCAAGGAGAAGCTCGCGCGTCGCATCGTCGCGTGCGATGCGAGTGCCGCCGCCCGCGCGGTCATCAAGAAGCTGAGGCTCGCCGACCGCGTGGTGTCGGGTGCGGCCGAGGCCGTGGCCGGGGCCGATCTCGTGGTGCTGGCGGTGCCGCAATCGGCCAATGCGGCGGTCGCCAAGGCGATCGCGAGGCACCTGGCACCTGGCGCCATCGTCACAGACGTCGGCTCGGTGAAAGAGGCGGCGCTGCGGGACCTCACCGCCCATCTCGGGCCCGCGGCGATCCTGGTGCCCGGCCACCCGATCGCCGGAACCGAGAACTCCGGCCCGGCGTCGGGGTTCGCCGAGCTCTTCGCGGGGCGCTGGTGCGTGCTGACGCCGCCGCCCGGCACGCCGGCGTCCGCCGTGGCCAAGGTGCGCGAGCTGTGGCGGCGCTGCGGCATGCGGGTCGAGACGATGGACGCCGCACACCACGACCGCGTTCTGGCGATCACCAGCCACGTGCCGCACCTGATCGCCTACACGATCGTCGACACGGTGGCCGAGCTCGAAGCGCACCTGAAGGCCGAGGTGATCAAGTTCGCCGCCAGCGGCTTCCGCGACTTCACGCGCGTCGCCGCGTCCGATCCGGTGATGTGGCGCGACATCTTCCTCGCCAACAAAGAGGCGGTGCTCGAGATGATGGCGCGGCTGTACGAGGACATCGCCCTCTTGCAAAAGGCGATCCGCAACGGCGACGGCAAGACCCTGCACCGCGTGTTCACCCGCTCGCGCCGCATCCGCCGCTCCATCGTGCAGGCGAAGCAGGACTGACCAAAGGTCAGCCCCCGCGTAAGCGGGGGTCCAGCGAAGACCTGCAATATCTCCGCACGCGCCCTGGATGCCCGCTTTCGCGGGCATGACAGGTTATTGGAATCTGAGCGCAGGCACCGGCAGCAGCGGGATTCCCGCCACGAACAGGCGGCCGTCCTGGGCGGTCAAGGGGATCTGCACCTCGTCCGGGCCGTCCTTGTTCTGCCGCCCCAGCGCCCGCAGCGCGATCTTGGCCGCGGCGGCCGGGAAGGGCTTGAGCTGGCCGGTCGCCTGCAAGGCATCGATGGTTTCGTCGTAGCCGCGCCAGCGGGCGGTGAAGGCGCCGAGCGGCCGGTTCTGCTCGTCGAGGGCGAGGGTGCCGTTGCCGTCGGCGTCCACCGGGCCCCATTTCACCGCGGCCTTGTTGATCTCGATCGAGCCACCGTCATCGCGCCAGGCCGCGATCGCAGTGGCGAGCGTACCGCCCGGCAGCCGCCCCTTGAAGGAGAGGTTGAGCTCCGCATGCGCCACCTGCGTGCCGAGGACCTGGGCCGGGGTGCGGGCGAGCGTGGCGTTGTCGAGGGCGATCGTCAGGTCGAAGACGTCGGTCTGATGATCCGCGTCCCCCCGGTGCAGTTGGGCGTCCGCGGTGAAATGGTCGGCATGCGTGGGTGCGACGTCCGCCGCGCGCGTCAGGGTCACGTCGCCGAGATCGAGCGCCAGATGGTCGAGCCGGCCGCGCTCGTCGACCGCGACGCGGCCGTCCGGCCGGACCGCGTTCAGGGTCCATGTCTCGGCGACGTTGCCGGCACCGACCGAAAACCGCTGGTCGCCCGGAAACCGCAACGGGACCTCGCGCGTCGACCACGGTGCCAGGTCGGCTTCGACCGCATAACCCTGCCAGGTCCACTCGGTCGGCCCGGCGCCGGCCATGTTCGGCTGGCTGACCGTCACCCGCCAGTGCAGCGGATATCCGGTCACGGCGAGGGTCGTGTAGTCGACCTTGAGGCCGTCGGCGCGGCGGCCCGCAGCCCAGCCCTCGACCTCGCTGCGCGTGCGGTCGGCGATGCGCAGCCAGGCGAGGCTCCAGCCCGCGGCGGCGAGCACGACGAGAAGTCCGGCCAGGACGGCGATGCGGGTGCTGCGGGTTCCTGCCATGGCTCGGCGTTATAGTCTGCGCGTACCGGCCGGTCGAGTGCCGGCCGTCACAGGGCAGGAGGGTAGCGGCCTCTATCCGCGCGCGCTTCTGCTCGGTATTCTCCCGGTCTTACATGCCGCGCGACGCCTCTGCGATTCCCGTTGCCCCTCCGCCGTCCCTTGCCTGGACGGCCCTTGCCCCGGCCGTGTTCGTGGTGCTGTGGTCGACGGGCTTCGTCGCCGCGAAGACCGGCCTTGCCTACGCCGAGCCGTTCACCTTCCTGTTCGCGCGCTTTGCCATCGTCACGGCGGCCATGCTGGTCGCCTCGCTCATCGTGGGTGCGGCCTGGCCGCGCGGCGTCATGGTAGGGCATATCGCGGTGGTCGGGCTCCTGATGCATGCCTCTTATCTCGGCGGCGTGTTCACCGCGATCATGCTCGGCATGCCGGCCTGGCTCATTGCGCTCGTGGTCGGCTTGCAGCCGATCCTCACCGCGACCGTTGCCGGCCCGCTGCTCGGCGAGCGGGTGAGCGGGCGCCAATGGCTCGGCCTGGTGCTCGGCTTCGGCGGCGTCGCGATCGTGCTCGTGGAGGGCACCGGCTTTGCGGGGGCGGGGGGATTTGGTGGAGCGGCGATCGCGGCGTCGATCGTGGCCTTGCTCGGTGCCACCGGGGGGACGCTCTACCAGAAGCGATACTGCGCGCACGTGAACATATGGACCGGTGCGGTCATCCAATACACGGCCGCGGGTGCGGCACTTCTCGTGCCGGCCTGCCTGTTCGAGACCATGCACATCACCTGGTCCGGCCCGTTCATTGCATCGATGGCGTGGTTGACCGTGGTGCTGTCCGTCGGCACCGTGAGCCTGCTCTATCTCCTGATCCGCCGAGGTGCGGTGTCCAAGCTCGCCAGCCTCTTCTTCCTGATCCCGCCGACGACAGCCCTGATCGCCTGGGCGATGCTCGGCGAGACGTTGAACGCGCGGGCGCTGGCCGGCATGGCTGTGGCGGCGGTCGGTGTGGCGCTGGTGCAGAGAGGCTGAGCGGGTCGATGCGTCGGGTGGTCAAACCCAAGTCCCGCACCAGCCGCGAGCACATCGAGCGTCCGCCGCCGCACGATGGACGCGATGTGTGGATCTTCGCCTATGGCTCGCTGATGTGGCATCCGGGCTTTCCCTACGAGGAGGCGCGGCCGGCGCTCTTGCGCGGCTATCACCGCTCGTTCTGCCTCTACTCGCATCAATACCGCGGCACGCCCGAGAAGCCTGGGCTGGTGCTGGGGCTGGACGTCGGCGGCTCCTGCCGCGGCATCGCCTATCGCGTGAAGGCGCGCAACGCCAAGCGCGTCATGGCCTATCTGTGGCGGCGCGAGATGCCAGCGCGCACCTATGCCTGCCGCGAGGTCAAGGTCGAGCTCGCCGGGCATGCCGTCCGCGCCTGCGCCTTCATCGTCCGCCGCGACCATCCGCAATACGCGCCCGACCTGTCGGTCCAGCGCACGGTCGAACTCGTCTGTCAGGGCCATGGCCGGCGCGGCCCCTGCATGGCCTATCTGGAAAACACCGTGCGCCATCTCGACCAGCTCGGCATCCCCGACCGCCGCCTGCACGCGATCCTCAAGCGCGTCGAAGCCCGCAGTAAACGCGCGGCTGCCTAAGTCCGTCATGCCCGGACTTGTTCCGGGCATCCACGTCGGGCCGAAAGCTTTGACGCTTATCATTTGCACGCCGACGTGGATCGCCGGGACAGGCCCGGCGATGACGATTGCCTAGTGTGGCGATGGCGTTCCTGGTTTGCCGAACATCTGTTCGAGATGCCGCTGCGTCGAATCGCGCATCAGGCCGGCCTCGATGCGGCCGGGGTCACGGAAAAAGTCCGCCGCCAGGCCGCGGTCGGTGACGGTCGTGGCCAGAAGGTCGAGGCCCCCTGCCACGTCGGTCACGTTGTCGGCACGGATCAGCCGAGCCTCGGCCGCGTCCCGGCCGAGCACGCGCGCGAAGTACTCGTAGGGCGGCAGGCGCTCGCGCGGGCGTGAAGGTCCCAGCACCACGACG
>Ga0335071_10009365_pt1 | contig 10015 bp, 23 predicted proteins | sample Lox_Sample_15_FD_206724 | JGI IMG/M metagenome (GOLD analysis project Ga0335071, IMG submission 206724) | Soil microbial communities from Loxahatchee National Wildlife Refuge, Florida, United States - Lox_Sample_1.5 | ecosystem: Environmental > Terrestrial > Soil > Wetlands | place: USA...
ATCCTGAAGAGTAACGATATTCGGGTTTGAGGCTCTTACCGAATCCGGTAGTACAGTATCAAGCGGTTTACCTCTACCAGCCGGATAAAAAACCGAAAGATAAAAATCATTCTCGTCAGTAAATGGAGTCTGTTTTGCAAAATAAGCATAAACAGGCCCAAGCAATTGTGATGATATATCAGGATATTGATCGATTAAGTCCTGAGAATCTTTAAAACCCAGGCTTTGTGCTGTAGGATCAATGAATTGAATTAATCCCCTTGCATATTCTGGAACTGTATCGAGTCCCTTACTCAGCCTATACTGATTGGTTGGCATAGATGATACTGCCAAAGGATTCCAAGCAGATTCTGCATTTATTACATTGTAAAGCCATTGTGGATCCACATTCAATGCGGAAGATACACTATTTAGAGAATCCGTATCTTGTTGACTAAGTATCATATTACCGCCTTGATATAATCATTCCCAGAATAAATGCTACGGCTCCATAAGCAATTGCAAAGGGCGCAATCTTTTTTAATGCGACAGGTAAAACAACAGGCAAAAAATCGATTTGAATATCTGAAGGAGTACCGTCACTCGTAAATTTATTGATACTATCATCAAGAAATTTAGTTACGGAAGGTTGCTGATCTGTAGTCCATGCGATTTGATAATAAGTGTTATTATCTATCACTTGTGGAGTTTGCCCGGTAATTTGTCCAAGCGCAAGCGCGTAAAGACCTGCCTTGCTTTTTGCAACTAAATCGTTCATTTCATACCTATCCGATGACGAAATAGAAAACCCGCGACGGCTGAAATTAAAGCAATCGATGCCTCAATTATTCCATGCCATGCGGAATTTGCCGAAGAATTGTCAGCAATAATTTTTGCTGAAGTTATAATCTGTTGAGCAGTTGCGGAATCAATTACCACGGTGATACCCCCTGTTGAGTGGATTTGAACCATTCGTTAAAACTTTTTAAATCTATTTGGTAAACCGAAAGTGTCAGAGTCAAACTAATTACACTTTTTCCAACGGTATCGGAAATCTGATTTAAAACTCCCGTAAGTTCAGCTGTTAAAGAATCTCCAGCCTTATCCGTATGGATAAAAGTAGTGGCTTGCCGATCATTATAATAATTAACCACGGGAACAGATTTCGTATAAATAATCTCATTCGTTAAAGCAAGTCTGAACGTAATCTGAGGAAGAGTTAATATTGAATTGAGATAATTTTCTTCCGAAATGTTTCCACCAATGGCCATGCGTTCAACCAAATAGATACTTGTTTTATCAAGCGGAAAAACTATTTGCTTATTATTACCATTTGTAAAATCATACTCTCCAACAGTTGGATTGCTGAACGTGGCATTAAAAATATTTCCCGTGCTTAAAAATTTGTTTCGGTGTGGAATGGTAAAATTTAATGACATAAAATATCCATTTTTTACCTTAAAAAGTTAAAGGACTGTTGTGAGAAATCTTTATAAATGGGAATATTGAAATACCCTTACCGTTATAAGCGGCATTTATTCCTACCATTGAAATTGAACAAGCCATAGAAAATTTTAGCTTGAAATCTGTTGTAAGATAGTTATTTATATTAACAAATTGACCTAATGCATATTCGTAGTTTGCTACAATAGGAGAGAATTGCCCGGACGTGCCGAATTCTAAAACATTTCCTACAAGTACATCTAAAGATGTTGATACTTGCAAATTGATAAAGGGAGAAAAATTTGCCACTATACCACTTAGAGAGAAATTTTCAGGAAGTATTAAACCACATGACAAAATAATGAAATTATCTCCCGCCTTAAATATGTTAGCTCCTGTAGTAGAAAGTAAATCCGAAGCCCCTACAGTTACATTTACATAATCTACGGCGTTATTAACTGTAAATTTTAGTGTATTATACTTGAATGTAAGTATTTCAATATTTTCGGCCATATTTTCACCTGTTATTAGTTTCTAAAATGTTATACCCTTCAATCATCAAATCAAAAAAAGCTGGTTGCGGAGTAGTGTTATTTTGCCCTGTAATTTCAATATGGATATTGTCATTGTAAGGCAAAAACTGATTTATCAGCTTATGTGATTTTCTTGAAGCTGCCTGGAAATCTATTCCGTTAGGTGCACTTGCATTTGGAGAGGAAAAACCGAAACGAGAAGGACTTGTTAATAGATCGAGCCTTATTGCTGTATTTTGTCGAGCACTTTCCCGGGTAAATATTTCGATCTTTAAAGAGGGAGAAATGGTTGCCGCAAGCGTTGGAGGGACATTATTATTTGTTGCTACGCTCTCGTTCCATCGAGCCGTTATACGCCGAATAAAATAACCGTATCCATTACTCAACGTATAGAGAAAATATTGACGTGGAATATTCGCGGCCAATCTCTGATAAATGAAATAAGGATAAACCTTTCCTGAGTAATCAAGATTGAATTCAGAAAACATGATTACCCCCGTTATTGGTTATTTATTCCATAAACGGACGTACTCGACAGTATGATAATTCCGTGAAAGCAGATATTATAAGCGAGGTCAACGCTCGAATCATTTTTGACGTCAAGCAAAATATCTGCATTGGCAGGAAACAAATATTCGAATTCTAAAGGATAAAAAAGAGATTGTGAAGGAGCAGCCAAAGTAGCGACACCAGCATCATCAACCAAATTGTTTGTGATATTCTGGGGAGCAGCCCCATTAATTGTTGCAGAAGTAAATTTCTGTCTGCCTGGGCTTAAAAACAGATCAAATGGAACATAATCATTGAAAAGTTTTCTTTGTCCGTTTCCATCGGCGAGCTGTCCGCGTAAATGATTAATGCCGTCATCTACATAATGGCCCGAACCGGTATCCAATTTTGCCGTTTGATAATCGCCTGTAATGTACTGACAAAGGAAATCACCCAAAGAAGAAATGTTTGTTTTTCCAAGCTTGGATTGTCCAGCCGGAACAACATCGGAAAGCAAAACCTTTTCCGTATATTGATATTTTGATATGTTGAGAAGTTCTTGCGAGTTAATTCTTTTTAGTAAAGCATGTAACATATTAGCCCCTCTTTTGACTGGTGAAGAAAGCGTGCCCACATTTGTGAAGCACGCTTTTGCCTTAACGACGGATATACGATTAATAGTATTATACTATTTTTACGCTCCGCGAAGCAATCTTCCGTTAAGTCCCACTTTCAAAAAGTCACCGTTAAGAGCAGCCGCCGAAGCAGTCTGATGGGTAACGATCACTTTGAAGGTTGTAAGAGCAGGAAGAATAATCGGAACGTTAAGAGGGAAAATACCATGATAGTTAGGTTCAACCATCGGTACATTGTCACCAGCTGTTGTTGGAACAAGGTTGATTGCCGTGGAAATTCCGAAAAGTTCCTGCAATGTCCATTGACCAATAACATACTTACTTGCAATCTGAATTTCTACAGTTGTCTGTTCGAGAAGCAAGTAAAATGCAAGCAGAGCGGCATTGTTGAAAGCAGCATGACCGGTATAGAAAAATTTCAGTGCTTCAACGAGAAGATTCTGAGCTTGAGGAATCGTTCCAGCACTCTGCATATTTGTCAAGTCCAGAGTCTGAACGGTTCCTTCAAAGGTTTGGCCAACAGCGGCTGAAAAAAGATTGTGAACTGTAGTGCCATTGGCGAGAATTGTTGTGCTGTAATACGTCCAGTCCAACAGCTCTCCACCCTGACCATAGGCACCCTGCTGAAAATCTTGTAAAGTCAAAGCCATAAATTAAACTCCTTTAAAAAGTTGAAAGTTTGAATTATCAAAAATCAATACTCAAAAATTATCTTACATCAGCTGGAGTTTTAAAACCCCTGCCTGAAAAAGGAAGACCCATCGGCCTGGGCAAACTTGAACCCGCAAAAGGTAAACCCATTGTTCGAGCTTGAGCCGGAGTCAGAAATGTTATGTTTTCGGTTCCAAGCAAAGGAACTGAGGAAGGAGCGAAAGACTTGACAAGAGAATACAATCCGATTGCGATTGAACCAAGTGCAAGCTTTTGAACCATTTGATTCTTTGAGATGAAAGGCAATGCTATACCAACGGCAATAGGTACACCCGCCTTGATTTTTGCATCATTTACTGGAGTCATTTTTCCTGCAACCGATCCACCCAGAGCACCAGCACCAACAACAAGTCCACTCATCAACATGTCGGCGATCCCTCCAGGTTTACCAACGCCCATAAATCTTCCATGATGCCTTCTGTGATGAGATTTCTTGTGCGCTGCACCCATTTCACCATGCAATTTTTTTCCTTTATGGTGAACTGTTTTCTTTTTTCCGTACATACTTGATCCCTCCTTAATTATTAATGGTTCGTGTGAATAAGCTTTTACGGAATGGATTTTTTTCTTTTCGCCGGATAATTTTTTCTTGTGAGATTTTTTCTTGCTTTTTTTCTTACCTGCGATCGTTACCGGATTTGGAAAAAGCTTTGATTTTTTAGGACGCTTCCAACCAGTTGCAGTTTTTATGATTACAGGTCTATGTTTATTTGTGGATACAGATTCACTTTTGACTTTTTTTGCCATTTAAGCCGCCTTTGATTTATTGTGAGTAAAGATTAAATATCCAACTATTCCAACAGCTCCAATTATTAAAATTGGAGTCAATGAAGGAAGCAAAGTACTCAAAGCTGGTTGAACAGCAGTACTTGCTGCTTGAACTGCACTTTTTGCAATATTTCCCGTATCTTGAATTACCTGTTGTGTCTGAGAAGTAGTTTCACCGCCATTTATAATAGAACTATCAATGTCGCCTGTTAATGTCAATGTGTAAATAGCATTTAAAAAAGAAAGTATCCTATCCTGATTGTCTTGAGTATCAATTGTCATCATGTAATTAATTAAAGACATATCAGGACTATTTGAATTCCAAGGAGCATAACCATTTTTCAAAGCTTGCTGATAAGCCCGATAAGGTCTATCAACAATTTCAGCTGTATTGAAAAAGTTCATTAATTCTTCAGTAAAAGGAACATTCATTGCATCTAAAACTTTTTCTTCCCAGAAAATTCCAAGAATTCCTATATATTCAGGCATATTCTTTTTTCCCCTGCCCCCTCTTCTTTATTACAAACAATAATCCAGCCACGGGCAGAGCAATCAAAACCCATGAAGGAATATTTTTAAATAAAGAAGTGCTTGGGGGGGCATTATTTGTATTTGAAGATTGAACTGGTGGCATAAGACTTTGAAGTAAAGTACCTGCCTTATTTGCGACATCAGCAAGTTCAATTTGATTTCCGATAGTATCATCATAGGTCTGCCATTGCTGTAGATTAGCTTGAATAGCATCGGCTGGAGGGGGAGAAACATTTATCAAAGGATTCATATACTTGGCATTGGCATAAGCTACAGCTTGTTGTTGAGTAGGGTTATTGGCCATTCTTAACATGGCAGCATCCCTCGCTTTTGCCATATTCTCTTCAGCCGAACCTGTGACTACTCCCAAGTATTCTAATCTCATTTTTACCTTTTTTTCTTTAAAAGCAATATTGCAACAACAGCTATGGGAACACCGTAAAGAACCCATTGAGGTATCCCGGAAAAAATCGTTGCAGGTTGTGCTCCAGGGGTCGCATTATTTATTACTGTTGTTTTACCCGGATTAAGTGAACTCATTATCGTTGAAAAATCTGTAGATAATGGGTCTATTACATCCGTGGTCAATGTGTCCATGATGTCAGAAAAATCTCCTAAATATCCAGGCCTTTCTTCAGTTTTCATATTGTAAACTCCTTTTAAATCAATATAAAATGTTAAGATTTTCTTATGAGTAAAATGGCAATAATTCCACCTGGTATAATTAAAAGCCAAGGATTTAATTTTTGAGTAGTTTGAGCATTTTTCTCCGCAATAGCAGCTGGAGCAAGCTTTCCGGCATTTTGCGCGAATGTTGTAGCTTGACTTGAAAAATTTTTAGAACTATTCAAAAGCGCTTGAGCTTGTGAATAAAGATCATTTGCTTTTTGTAAATCTCCCGCTGTTGCCGCGTCAACGGCTCCTTGAGCCGCGGCTTGTGCGGCCTGTTGTGCATTTTTGGCTTGAGCCGCCGCCGCCGCCGCTTGACCACTCGCACGGGCATAAGCGCTTTGAGCAGGTTGAGCCGCTATGATACCAGTTTCGGTGTGACCATCAGGGTAATAATAAATCGTTGTTTGATTTCCTTGAGAATCCAAGCTAGAAGAAGCGCTTGTATAACCAGGTGATACCGATCCTAAATATTCCAATCTCATAGAATTCTCCTTACTTTAATATTAAAACACCTAATCCAATTGCTATTATTATAGGTAAATAACTTTGTTCCGTTTGCGTCTTTGCTTGAATTGCAGCCGTATTCTGATTTGTAGCCTGGGTAATTTGTTGCGTTTGTGTAGCTTGCGTTTGTAAAACATTAGCTTTCTGGACAGAAGCCGAATGACTGCCAGCAGCAGTAAGAGCAGTGTCAGCAGCAGCAGCAACCGCAATTGAAGCGCCACCAGTAAACGGTGAAAGAAGCGCTCCAGCAGTACCTATAACTCCCTGAGTTATTGCATTTATTGTCGGGTCTTTATATATAGGTTGCAAAACAGATTTATCGAAATCAGCTAATCCATTATTTATATCATCCCAGAGATTACCAAAAATAGTACCCATATACATTCCGTTTTGGTAATCTTCCGAGGAAATAGCATAATAACAATTGGAATTTTCTTTATCACCTGTCAAAATCATCAATGTAGGATTCATTATAACACTTCCCACGCGGTTACATTTTTTTGTTCATACAATTTAAAATCAGGATATGTAGCATCTACATTATACCAATTTCCATTCATCCTTACTTGCGGGAAAACATGATGAATCTCTCCATCTTTCCTATTTGATGAACCGATCAATCGAAATTCTAATCTATTCTCCTTAAGATAAGAACCGATTAAGATTGATTTTTTTTTACAGTCAAGACCATTATCTTTATTCTGAAAAAGAAGATAAGGTCTCCCAATTACTTCAAGCGGTTCCGTATCTTGCCGATAGGGAATAGTTTTAACCACATTAAAATAATCTGGTAATGATAAATTAGACATTGAAACCATTGAATTATGACGATCAATAAATATGTTATGTAAATCTCTCGAATAATCTCCGATAAGCTTGTACATCTGCTTAGCGGTTTGTTTTCGATCTTTCAAAGGCATCGTTTCAATGTTCATGTAAAAATTATATATAAATTTTTATCCTTATGCAAATAAAAAAGCAAAAAACACCAATAAATATAGGGGTTTTTTGCTATTTAATTTAAAATTTATTTAACAAAAATTAACGCGGTCTTTTACCTGATTTCACCAAATTTTGTAATTCTTTCTCCATTCTTTCTTTAGTTTTCTTTAAAATGATTTCATTCAAACGATGAATTTTTACGACAATTCCGCTACCAAAAACGTTCAAAGAGATTTGATTTTCTTCATTTTTTTTGATAAGTTCTTCGATAGAATCAAGCCCCGCTTTTAAGGAGTATTGCTTGACTTTCCTTTCTAAATGTTTTTTGATTTTATTTTTTATAATATTCATTTGCAAACTCTTGAAATGCAAATTTTTTCAATCTCATTTACTTTTATTTTATATCTTTCCGGTTCAGATTTTATAAATTGTAAATAAAGAATCGCCGCATGTTTTCTATTTTCAGCAATAACAAACATTAGATTTGTAATACTTTTTAATGTTGTAGCTGTCTTAACAATTAAATGCACTTCGTAAAGATATAGTCTTTTCATAGTTATTTTTCCTTAATCATTCTATAATAATTCCAATTGTTCATTTTTTTTAATCTTCGATAGAACGATATTTCTTAAAAAATTCGACATTGATGGATCAGAAAATTCTTTTTGTCGCATCCTTTCGAGTATTCTAAAATCACTCTCCTTGATCTTAAAATTTATAGTGTGAGACAATTTATTTTCTTTTGGTCTACGCTGCTTCTTTTCCATATAAACCTTTCATCCTTTCAAGATATTTCTTTTTATGATCGATTAATTTACTTACGATAGCTTTAGGTATTTCACAGATCAAAAGCAATTGAGAATCAAAAAATCTTATTTCAGTATCATTAATCATACCCGGATTAATGAATGAAATATTCTCAGGATTAACCCACGCGGAAAATTTCTTCATACTTCCATCAGCCTTATCCGCTCTATGGCAAGTGAATTTGTAAAGCAAACCATTAAAAATCACTTTATTTATTGTTTCAGGCTCACCCGAAATATTGCTGGTTAATCCGTGAGAATGTGACAAATGGAGAGAAGAATATTTTTCATTATCATTGTTTGGAAGCTTTCCTATCCCCCAGGTTAAAAAATTTATTGCTTTCGATTCGAAATAACAATCCTTTTTAATAGGAAATATTGAGGCCTTTTTAAAAGAGATCATTTTTAGTCCTTTATATTAATTTTGATTATTATGTATATCTCCAACGCCAAATCCTGATTCATTTTCTTCAATGAAATAAATTTTACATTTATTTGAAGGAACGTAAGTTAATTTTTCTTCTTTATGATCTTCAAAGACTAAAAATGAACACTGAATAGACACCATCGTTTGATTAGAAACTTTATTTTGTAAAGGTAAATAACCGCTAAGAATATCAAAAACTGGAGAACGGCAAGGCAAATTGTCGGTTCCTTCATACTCTACAACGATTTTATAATTCGGGTTCATTTTAAATTTTCCTTTTCTATTTTTTTACAAAAAAAGCTTATTGAATTAAATTCCTTACTGCTCATTCTATTGTACGGATGATATAATAGGCATCTTAAATGAGAAAAAGAAATATCACACTTTTGCGATATTTCTTCATTTGTTAATCCTGAGAGCTTGAATAGATCACGGAAATTTTTAGGAAACATATTCTTTTTTGATTTGCAAGTGATATACATTCTTTGCATATTTCACCACGGTGGTAAATTATCCTTTCTTGATCTAATGGAAACTATTTTTCGAATAACGAAACCTTCATTTCTAAGGTTTGTTATAAAATCTTTTGCCATTATTTCAGTATCCTTATTCCATTTTACTTCATAAAATTGTTGAATGATAACTTCAACTAATTCCTTTTCTTTGCATGACATATTGATATTCTCATCAAGTACATCTTTTTTTTTGGGCATGATTAAGGTTTCCTTCTGAATTTTTTTGATTTGAAAGTGATCTTGCTTTCCCTTTTCTTGGGTTCGATTGCGGGAACTAATGAGAAATATTTTTTGATTAAATCACTACTTAAATAGCTTTTAAATTGCAAATCATTTTTTACAACATTACCAACAAATCGAGTATAAATTTTACCTTTAGTAAATAAATTTATATCTTTAAAACCTAAATACTGAATTGTTTTTCTACATTTTAATTTTGTTACTGGCATTTTTTATTTCTCCTTCAATTCTTATCAAGGTGATTGACGGCTGATTTATACAATTCTTTTGCTTTGGGGAATATCTCTGAAAGATTTTTGTAATGCATATCGGTGAGAATTGAAGGCTGAAGATCATTGATACAAGCTAATGAAAAAATAGCACCACAAAACATTATGGTTTGAAGATCGATAATTTCTAAAACTGGTAAATCATGATTTGATAGTTCTGCCTGAGTTGCAATAACCCACTCATTAAAAAAAAATTTCAATACTGACGATAAATAATCCCCTCTCTTATCTTTCTCCAAACTAAAGAATTTTTTAATTACTTCCTCCAGTTCAAAGTTCTCCATAGTTCAACCTTTCTTGTATCAAAAATGATACTAATTTAAGATTTTAAATTATGTTTTGAAATGACACGTTGACAAATGCTTAAAAACTGTGACAATTAACAACATATTATCAAGATGTACGGGAATCCTTCTCCATCGCGGATTTTAATCCATAGACAAATTCTCTGTAGGCATCAAAAAGACCATTAACATAATCGCAATTATGATTTTTTTTATTTTCATAATGTTTGATGGTTTTTTTTAAATCCTCTATTTGTCTTTCCGACC
>Ga0335071_10009367_pt1 | contig 10015 bp, 8 predicted proteins | sample Lox_Sample_15_FD_206724 | JGI IMG/M metagenome (GOLD analysis project Ga0335071, IMG submission 206724) | Soil microbial communities from Loxahatchee National Wildlife Refuge, Florida, United States - Lox_Sample_1.5 | ecosystem: Environmental > Terrestrial > Soil > Wetlands | place: USA: Florida...
CGCCTTTCGGAGCGCATCACGATCGAGCCGGCCGTCGGGCAACATACCGATGTGAAGGACCGACGCGCGGCGACGCCACGGCAGGTCGTTCGAGTGGTGTTCGAGCAGCGTCGTGATCACGACATCGCCCTGACCGAAGCCGAAACGGTTTGCGAGTTTGTTCACGCACTCGGTCGTGTTCTTGGTGAAGACCACGGCGTGATATCCCTGCGTTGCGCCGACGAAATGACCGACGAGGTCGTGGGCGGCGTCGAATACTTCCGTGGCAAGGAGCGACTTGAATCCCGTGCCCCGGTGCACGCCGGAATACCAGGGGAGGAACGCGTCGATGCTTTTCATCACGCGGGCAAACGACGGCGTACTGGCCGCGTTGTCCAGGAAAATATACCGCTTGAGGGAGCCGTCAAGGACCGGCACTTCGATGTCGATCCCGACGATCTCACTGCGAAGATCGTTGATCGAACGTGGCAACGTGTTCTGGTGAAACATGGAACTCTCTTCTGCTGATGATTGCTGACTTAACTGCGCGGGTGAAACGTACGATGCACCTCTTTGAGATACTCGCGGTCGATGTGCGTGTAGATCTGCGTCGTGGAGATGTCCGCGTGCCCGAGCATTTCCTGCACGGCCCGCAGGTCGGCTCCGCCTTCCAGCAGGTGCGTCGCAAACGAATGCCGGAACGTGTGCGGGTGCACTTCGCGCGTGACACCTGCCCGCCGTGCATAGGCCTGGACGATCTTCCAGACAGCCATCCGTGTCATCATCGTTCCGCGGGCGTTCAGGAAGAGGACGTTGTCGGACGAACGCCGGCCGAGGAGCAGCGGCCGCGACTGATGCGCATACTGGGCGATCCAGCGCAGGGCCGGCCGCCCGATCGGCACGATGCGCTCTTTCGATCCTTTCCCGAACACGCGCACCGTTCCCACCCGCGCTTCAACATCGGACTGCTTCAGTCGTGTGAGCTCCGAAACGCGTATCCCGGTCGCATAGAGCGTTTCAAGGATCGCGCGGTCGCGCATCCAGAGATTGCGCCGGTCTTCCTTTCTCGCCTGCGGCTGATCGAGAATGCGCGCGATTTCCGTCGCCGAGAGCACTTCGGGGAGCGTTCTCTCGAGCTTCGGCGAATCCAGCGTCTCCGTCGGATTATGCAGCGTAATCGCATCGCCCACCAGGAACCGGTGGAAGCCCCGGACGGCGGAAATCGTGCGGGTCACAGAACGCGGGGCCAGCCCGCGGGACCTGAGCGAGCGGAGGAATGCCGTCGCATGTTCCTCGGTGATCGCATCCGGGTCTGCAACGCCTTTCGATTCCAGGTATGCGAGATAGCGGTCGAGGTCAAGCTGATAGGACGCGATCGTATTTGCCGAAGCGTTCCGCTCCAGCGAGAGGTACCGGAGGAACTTCTCGAGATACTGCTTCATGGCTGGTTGGGCTCCCGCGGGGGAGAAGGCGATGGCTCATCGATATCCCGGCCGGAGCCGCCGTCATCCTGAGGGGTTACTCCAAACGGGGCACGCCGGGCCCGCTTTCTGGGCTTCTCGACTTCGGGGTATCGCACTCTGCTGTGGTAGACGCCGACAAGAACGTTCAAGAATGCACTCTTGATGCGCGTCAGGTCTTTCAGGGTAAGCGGACATTCGTCGAGCTCCCCCTCTTCGAAACGTTTTGTGATCAGGCTCCCGATGGCATCTTCAAGCCGCTCCGGCGTCGGCTCCTCGATGGTACGGACGGCCGCTTCCACGGCGTCGGCAAGCATCATGATCCCCGTTTCTTTTGTCTGCGGCTTCGGACCGGGGTACCGATAGTCTGATTCCTTGATCTCGTCGATCTTCGTCGGGTCGGCGTCCTGCCGGGCAAGCTCCACGGCCTTGTTGTAGAAGTAGTCGATCCGCGTGGTACCATGGTGCATCGGGATGAAGTCGATGACTTCCTCCGGCAGGCCGTATTCGCGCCCGAGTGCAATGCCGTCTTTCACGTGCGACGCGATGATCAACGAGCTCATGCGTGGCGTGATCTTGTCGTGACGGCTGCGTACGGTCCTCTGATTTTCGACGAAGTATGCCGGCTTCTCGATCTTGCCGATGTCGTGGAAATAGGCCCCCACACGTGCGAGAGTTTCGTTGGCTCCGACCGCTGCGGCCGCCGCTTCCGCGAGGGTCGCCATCGCGATGGAATGATGATACGTTCCCGGCGCCTGCACGGCGAGCATCCGGAGGATCGGGTGATTGAACTGTGCCAGCTCGAGCAGCGTCAGGTCGGTCGTCACCTTGAAGACCCGTTCGAAGAACACCAGCAGCCCATAGGTGAGCACGGGCGAGATGAGCGCGTTGAGCAAAGCATAGCCCATCTGCGTCGCCATTGACGGGAAGGAAGCGAACCGCTCAAGGCCCAGCGCAATGATTGCCAGCGCATAGCCGAGGAAGATGAAGCCCATCGACCGGAAAATCTGCGTCCGGTATCGCATGTCGCGAACGGTATACACCGACAGCGCGCCAGCGACAAACGCGCAGAGCGCGATGCCGTAGTCGTTCCCCCGTACGCCCGCGACCAGATACGCGATGATGACCGTGCCGTAGAACCCCACCCGGGAATCGAAGATGATGGTCAGCAGCATCGACGCCGCGGGGACGAAAATCAGAAACTCGATCGGCGCCGTTGTCGTCATCTCCCGCGCGAGATAGGCGAACACGCCCTCCAGCAGGATCAGGAGCGCTATGAGCGTCAAGCGACGGTTGTTCGAAAAGATCCGCTTGCGGAACAGATGGAGATAGATGCCGTACAGGCAGATCACGATCAACACGTGGAGAAACGTCCCGAGGAATTGCCACGGCGAGCTTCCTTCCGGTCCGCGTTCGGCCTTCGCTTTCCGCAACGAGTCGAGGCGGAGTTTGATCTCCGGCGTGATGCGCTCATGCTTGGAGACGATGCGCTCGTTTTCCTGGACGAACCCCGCCGTGCGCGGCACGGCATCGACCGCAACCTGGACCGCCTGCTCCGTCGCGTCCTGGTTGTATTTGATGTTGGGGGCGAGGTTCTGAACCGCGATCCTGTAGGCGAGGTCAAGGGCCTGGGGCTCATTGCGGAGCCGGACCTTGAGAGCCTGTTCGAGGAGGGTGATCACTTCCCCCTGATCAAGAAATCTCACCCCGGGAATGATCTCTTCCGTCGTGCCGTGCCGGAGAGCGATCTCCGTGCGGTTGAGCATCGTCTTGGGCCGATCGAGGATCCCCTCGCGCTGATAATCCTGCACGACGGCATCGATGTTCTGTTCCAACGACGAGAGATGCCCGTTCTCGATCAGCGTCGGGATGACCTGCCAATCCTGATCGGTAAGGGGGAGCGAGAGCCTCGCTTCTGCCCGTGCGTATTCCGAGGAATCGGTCGATTTGTCTGAAAGATTCCGCCGCACGTCCATCATGTACACGTCGTGAAGCCGTGCCACTTCGCGAAGCTGGCGGAAGAACCCGGCGATCTGTGCCACGTCCCGGTCGCTCTCCGCACTGTCACGCTCGAAGACGTCGTAGACATTTTTCCGCGCCGCCGCGACATCGCGCTGGTATTCCGCCTCTTCCCTCAGGATCGGGAACGAAAACGGCGCGATCAGGTCATTTTGCGCCCAGATGGCGCCGACCTTGTACTCCAGCTCGATGGACTCGCCGTGCGGAAACAGAAGGGCCAACAGGAGAGACAACAGAAGAGCGATGAGGATTTTCGAAACGACCGTTTTCCCCAGGTACACTTTCTTCAGGAGGGCGAGGATATCGATTCGATGAAGTTCTTCAGCCATGGCGTTCTGCGAAGTACCACGTTATGTAAACTTTAATATCGGGAGAAGGTCTCTGAATCGCAAGCTGCGCCGCCCCTCTACGCGTCGCGAAGCCCCGGATCCTGAGGCGATGCGTGCGCCGACATCGTTCCCATCAGCAACGCCACGGGCTTCAAGGGCACGATATGCTCGCACCCGATCTTGATGATCGAAGTGATCGGCACGGCAAGGATCATTCCCCACACACCCCACACCCATCCCCAGAAGATCAACGACAGGAGCACGGCAAGTGGACTCAAGTCCAACGAAGACCCCATCCACTTCGGCTCGACAAAATTCCCTATCACGCTGTGGAACACCACCAGCACAATCGCCAGGGCGAGGATGAAGCCCCAGGACTGCAAGCCCAGAAGACTCGTGAGCACGGGCAGCGCCACAGCCATCAGCGGCCCGAAATTGGGAATGTAGTTGAGGAAGAACGTCAGGATGCCGATGAAGTACGGGAAATCGACGCCGAACGCGAGGAGAATGATCACGGTCGCTCCCGCGACGATGACGTTGATGATGGTTTTCGTCACAAGATACCGCCGGACCTTGGCGTTGATCATCGTCATGATCTCCGTCAGGCGGTATGAGTCTTCCGTGGAGAACGCCTTGTAGATCTTTGCAGGAAAGTCCTCGCTCCCGAGCAGCAGGAAGATCAAGAAGAGCAGCGTCAGAAACATGTTCGCGAGGAGATTGAAGAACGAACCTGCGCCCGAGGCAAGGATGCTGGTGATCGACGAGAGCTGGACGGAATCCGCAAGTTCGACATGCGCCACGTGCTTCCCCATCAGCGCCAGAAACGACGACGACCAGGCGTCGAACGACTGGACGAGCTTTGTCAGGTTGTCCTGGTACTTCGGCGCCTGCGCAACGATGCTCTGGACGCCGCCCGTGATGATGAGCAATATGGCCGTGAGCATGGCCGCGACGATCAACAGCACGGCTACGACACAGAGCGCGAGCGGGATGCGCCTTGCGCGAAGGATCGAGATCAGAGGTTTGAACAGCTGTGAGAGGATCAATGCGAAGACCAGCGGTAGGAGGACATCCATCAGCTCGTACAAGACGAACACGACGCCGGTCAACGCAATAAACGCAAGGAGCGCTGTCGTGACTTTCCGGTAGTCGGTACCGGTACTGAAGAACTCCGCGCCGTTCTTGCTCATGGAGAGGGTCTCCCTGGAATGTTATTCCTGCAGAGCTTCGACAAGCAATTCGGCTATATCTTTCACCGCAACCCGCTCCGCCGCCCCGCGCTCCTTGATGCCGTCCGTCAGCATGGTCATGCAGAACGGGCAGCCGGTGCCGATAACGTCGGGGTTGAGCGCAAGGGCCTGATCCGTGCGGTCCAGGTTGATTCTCCTCCCCTCCCGCTCTTCCATCCACATCCGCCCTCCGCCTGCGCCGCAACAGAAACTGCGTGACCGCGAGCGTTCCATTTCCATCGGCGCGGACCCCGTAGCTCCGTCGATCAATCGGCGCGGCTCGTCGTACGTGTCGTTGTACCGACCGAGGTAGCATGGATCGTGGAAGGTGAGCCGCCGCTTTGCCGCGGGATGAAGACGGAGCCGGCCTTCGCGGACGAGCTGATCCAGAAACACCGAGTGGTGAAGGACCTCAAAGTTTCCGCCGAACTGGCGATACTCTTTTGAGAGCGATTGCAGACAGTGAGGACACGTCACGAGGATTTTCGTGACGCCGTAGCCGTTCAGTGTGGCGATGTTCTCTCCCATCAACTGTTGCGCGAGGTATTCATTCCCCATCCTCCGCGCAGGATCGCCGTTGCATTTTTCTTCCGTCCCGAGGATGGCGAAGTCAACGCCCGCCAATTTCAAGAGCCGGGCAAACGCCTTCGTCACCGACTGATAGCGCGCGTCATACGAACCCGCGCAGCCCACCCAGAAGAGATATTCGGCGTGCTTCTTTTCCGCCATGATGGGGATGTCGAGCCCGTTGGCCCAATCGGCCCGGGAGGCGTGGGAGAATCCCCACGGGGTGAAGTTCCGTTCGAGGTTTGAGAACGTCACCTTCAACTCATCGGGGAACCGCGACTCATTCAGCACGAGCCCCTTGCGGAGATCCATGATCGTATCGAGATGCTCGATCGTCACCGGACACTCCTGCATGCAGGCCATGCACGTCGTGCACGCCCAGAGTTCCTGCTCCGTGATGAAACCGTCGAGCAACAGATGCGCCGGCTCGTCCTTCCCGCCGGGCGCCTGCGCCATGCGTTCGAACACCCGTGCGCGGACGTCGGTCACGATCTTTTTCGGATTGAGCATCTTGCCCGTGGCGTTGGCAGGGCACACCGACGTACAGCGTCCGCATTCCGTGCACGTGTAGCCGTCGAGAAGCTGTTTCCAGGTCAGATCCCCGATGTCGGTCGCGCCATACTTCGTAAGGGTCTCGTCGGCGAGGTTGATCGGTCTGATTGCACCCCGCGGTTCCAGCGAGCCGAAATAGACATTGGGAATCGACGAGAGGACGTGCAGGTGTTTCGAGAACGGAAGATAGTTCAGGAAGCCGAGCACAATGAGCATATGTGCCCAGAAGAATGTCCAGAACCATGCGAGCGCCGTCGTGCCGGAGCCGAAAAGCGGCGCCAGCATCGCCGAGACGACGTGCCCGGAATTTTGCACGGCCTGCGGGTCATGGGCCGCACGGGCGCCGTTCTGACAAAGCATCGTCACCATCACGGCGAGAATCAGCGAAAGGATGACGAGGGCATCCTGCTTCGAGTGTCCCGCAACGGCGAGCCGGGCGGGAGGAAACGCGATGCGTCGGATCAAGGAGACGACGACGACGACGGTGACGACGACGGCAATGCCGTCCTCCAGCATCAGCAGCGGAGCGTAGAGCACGCCCAGGAAGGCGAACGAAGCACCGGGGACGAGACCTTCGACGATGGATTCCGCGATCGCCGCGAGGAGGATGACGAACCCCCAGAAGATGAAGAAGTGGAGCAACCCGGCAAACGGCTCACGCAGCAATTTGGATTGCCCGAAAGCGACACGGAGAACGCGCGCAACCCGCGCCCACGGCCGGTCGAACCGCCCATCCTGTTTCCCCAGCTTCAGGCCCGAGATGAGCCGGCGCACCCGCATGCCAAAGAGCGTCAGGGAGGCGAGAAGAACCACCGCAAAGAGCACAGATTGAATCGAAGCCATGAGTGCACCGTCCAAGAATGAATCACGGGGATTGAGGAGGAATGGAAGAACGTCAGGCGAGCGCAGGCATATCGTGACTTCAGGTCACGCGCATTTCTCCTTCGAGGACTGTGACCGCACGTCCGCCGATCGCGACGGCCGTCACGCGGTCGTTGTCGACATTCAGCCGGACGGTGACCCTTCCCTTCCGTCCGATCGGGTCGCCCTGTTCGCCCGTCAGCATGATGACCGGACCCACTTCCTGAATCAGGCCGCGTTCGAACAGGTAGGCGCCGAGGGGCCCATTCGCCGAGCCGGTCACCGGGTCTTCGACGATGCCGACGGTCGGCGCGAAGAAGCGCGAATGGAACGACGACGTCCGGTCGACGGTCTCCGTCGTGAAGACGCAGAGCCCTTCGATCCCCCGGTTCGCGAGGAACTGGGTCATCGCGAGGAAGTTCGGCTTCATGGCGAAGATGGTGTGAAGACGACGGATCGGAACATACAGGTTCCCGGCCTCGACAATCGGGATATGATTGTCGAAGTCTTCGATCTGGATGTTCAGGATCCGCATGACGTCGAGCTTGTGATGCCCGGCGCGGCTGAACTCGGGAAGAGGAAGCTCGAGGATGACGCTGATGCCGTCCGCGTTCTTCTCGACCTGCACGCCCAGAACCCCGGACTTCGACTCAAGCCGGAAGGCGTAGTTGCCGGGACCGGACATCCCCAGCATCTTCTCCTCGGCGAGCGCATGGAAGCTCGCGATCGTGGCATGGCCGCAGAGCGGCACCTCCACCGAAGGCGTGAACCACCGCACCCTCACGTGGGCATCCGGGGTCTCGGGAGGGAGAATGAATGCCGTTTCCGACGCTCGCACTTCAAAGGCGATCCGCTGCATCTGCTGATCGGTGAGGCCGTCCGCGTTCAACACGACGCCCGCCGGATTTCCGGCGAGGGGAGTGTCGGTAAAGGCGTCGATATGTTTCAGGCGAATGTTCATGGTGCGGGGAACCGGTCGCGGGAGACGCCGAAAGGAACCGCCATCAGCGTCCGTCGCTCGCGAATACAGTAGAGGTTGTCGTGATAGACGAAAAATGGATCGGGAACCAGCCGGGGAATGTCCTCGTCCAGCACCTGTTTGAATATCGTATGGCCCGATTCCATGTCCAACACCCGTAGACTATGCCGGAAGTGCGGCTCCGTCTCCTCGCTGTCCGGCCGACGTTCATGCATCGAGAGCGCGATGCGGTCTCGGCGGACGTATGACATTAACGGCCCTGCAACTTCCCGTCCTTCGATGAAGGAGGTAATTCTTGCGCGGAGCGCCGCACCCACTCCCGAGGACTCCTCCAGGACGTCGGGAAACTCGACATCATCACCCGGCGCAGCAAAGTCCTCGCTCGCAAGCTGTCCGGTCACCCCCAGAGTTTCTCCGCTGGAAAGAGATATCGCAAGATTCTCTTCCGCCGATGAAGCGAAGGGATGGCCGACAACATTCGTTCCATCGGTCCCCTGAATCACAAGATCGGGACGTTCCCAGAGCTTTGTCCCATCGGCCATATCGACGGCGATGATGCCACGATGGACCGGCAAGTCGGGACTGGAGAATCCGTGAAGGAGCAGCGTCCCGTTGAAGATTCCCTCAATACCGATCCACCACCCGTCTCCGAACTCTCCCTTGCGCCAAACCTCAGATCCGTCTCGCTGGTCGAGACAGAAGAACTCCACCCGTTTGGTCTCCGGGTCGCGGTTTTCTCCGAGAAGGAGCGTCTCGCTCGCCACGCGGACATGCCAAATTCGTCCGGCGGCGGTGTATTCCCAAAGAGGATCGATCTTCTCTTTTCCAAAGAGATCGAAGAGACGCACAACACCCCCCATTCGCAAGAATTAAGAAACAAGATAAGAATGATGCGGAGGAAGGTCAATAGAAGCGATTTTTCTTGATTTCGGATGGGGGGGAAGGGGGAGGCCACACGTGGCAGAATTCACGCGGAGGGAACGGTGACCCCTGATTTCCTGTGGATTAGCTCCACCATTTCCTTTGCCGCCCGCCCCCGGTGACTCAGTGAGTTCTTCATGGAAGGGTCCAATTCGGCGTATGTCTGATTCAATCCTGAAGGGACGAATATCGGATCGTACCCGAACCCATTCTGTCCACGCGGTTCCTCGATGATCTGTCCCTGGCACACGCCTTCCGTTTGAAGATCCCGCGAATCCCACCCTACGAGCGCCAAAACACAACGGAACTGAGCACCGCGCCGCCTCGGAGGAACGCCACGCAGATCTGCCAGAAGCTTCGCCACGTTGTCGCGATACGTGGCACCGGGACCCGCGTACCTGGCAGAGTAGACTCCCGGGGCGTAATCGAGATAGAAGACTTCGAGTCCGGTGTCGTCTGCGAGCGAAGGAATACCCGTCAGGCGAAATACTTCACGCGCTTTTTTCAGCGCGTTTTCCTCGAGCGTCTCGCCGTCTTCTTCGATTTGTCCCACGGAGGGAAAACCATCCAGACTCACCACCTCCACTTCGAGGCCGGAGAATATCGATTGGAACTCCGCAGTTTTGTCCTTGTTGTGCGTCGCCAGGACTATCTGGTTTGGTGAGCCCATGGAGAATCTCCCTCGTTCAACTTCTACTCGATCTCGGCCGGAATTTATAGTACAGATTCACGAGCGCGCCGATCGCTGTCAGCGAATTCAGGAGAGAAAACACCAGGTCGTTCCTCCCCACGGCATAGACGACGAGACAAATACTTCCGATCGCTGAAAGGATGAGAAACAGCGTATTCGCTCCGCATCTCCCCGCGCGAAGCGTTTCGATCGTCTGCGGGAGCCAGCAGATCACGACGAAAGAGAGACCGAGATACCCGAAGAGCGAAAATGTCATGCGCAGAATGTCCGGTGATGCTTATGATGAACGAAGCAGCGTCTCGATCGCCTCATCCACCGTTTCCACTTCATGAAGAGCGACATCCCCTTCCGGCCTGGCGATGCGGCCGTTCCCGCGCGGCGTGACGATGCTTCTGAAGCCGAGTTTGACCGCCTCCGAGACGCGCCGC
>Ga0335071_10009368_pt1 | contig 10014 bp, 14 predicted proteins | sample Lox_Sample_15_FD_206724 | JGI IMG/M metagenome (GOLD analysis project Ga0335071, IMG submission 206724) | Soil microbial communities from Loxahatchee National Wildlife Refuge, Florida, United States - Lox_Sample_1.5 | ecosystem: Environmental > Terrestrial > Soil > Wetlands | place: USA...
ACCGAAACCAGATCGATACCCGATCTCGAAACCCTCGGCAGTCAGGCGCGGGCAGCCAAGGGCGCATCGCTCTGAACCCGCCGGCGGTTGTTGCCGGCGTCTCCCAATCTCCTGGATGCAGTCGGTGCCAGGCGGCCCGGATGTCGCGATCATTCATCGACCGCTGTGAGGTTGGTCGCGCCATTCTCAGAAGCCGGATCAATGAGCGTAATCGGGATATTACGACAGTTGTAGCCGCAGGACTGCTAAACTACGTGTCCTCTGCACATGTCTGCACTGTCCTATCATCTTGACAGGCTTGTTAAGTGGCTAGCTAGCATCGGGCTTCAGCCACCGTCGCAAGATGTTCGCATCGTAGAAGTCGGCCTCAACAACTACAATCTCGGAGACGGAACCTATCATCTCCAAAAAGGTGACTTGCGAAAGCAAGTGGATTACGAAGTTAGATTCAACGAGCTTCTGGCGGCGGGATATTCGTGGATCAACCTGTCATGCTACGGTGTCCATCACGGCGTCATGATCGTAGCGGTCGAGTTGCCCGCTTTCGATGACCGTGACCAACACCCGCTCACTCCCGGCTGCAACACGTCAGTGAATCTGTCGGGCCCACAACGGGACGTGCTCGATCGTGGATGGAGCGTCGATTCGGTACTCACAATAACCTAAAAGGCGGCGCTACCCGGCGCGATGAGTGAAATTGCGATGTTACGCCAACAAGGCGCGGCGGTGGCATAATTAGGTCGTGCGCTGAGGGGAGAAACCTTCTGTGCAGTCATCTTCAAGCACTCCGCTCACAACCGTCGGAATAGGAGGGCGGTCGATTCGTTTCGCGCGTGCGGCTGTACTCATGTTGTCAGCTGCGTTCCTTCTCAACTGCCGCTCGCATGGACGCGCCCCTTGGCCGAGCGCCTCTCTCAGTTCCATGCCCATGCAAATCGATGGTTGGTCAGCAACCGACAACACGCCTGACAAGCAGACGCTCTCCCTTTTCGGAAACGTCGAATTCTTGCTACGAGAGTACAAGAACGCGAGCCAGCCGCAACCGAGCATCGATCTGTTGATTGAGTATTTTCCGACGCACGCAGGCGATGCGATGTTTGACGCGTTTAGAAGACGGCCCACGCCCATGGCTTGGCCTTCAACCTCGCGAGAGGTTGTTGAGATTGTGCGTCCCGATGGCACTTCGCTCCCTGTCAACCGTTACGTGGTGTCAACAATCAATAGCCGGACGCTCGTGCTGTATTGGTTTCAGGTCCACGGCCGCACTGTCGCCAGCGAGCGGTGGGCCAAGTACTATCTGCTATCCGATTCGATTCGTATGAATCGCAGCGATGGCGCGCTTGTGCGTCTGAATACCCCGATGCTTGATGGCGAGTCCGCTGACGACGCACAAGCGCGGATGATGAAGTTTGGATCGCAGTTACTGCCCTTGCTCGACAGTTACATCTCACGGTGATCTTGGCCGGCCTTCTCATGGAAGGCGATTACACTCAGAACCCCCAGCGGGCGGGTTGTGAGTGTAATGGGGATTTTTCGTCAACTATCAGCCAGACCTGTGACCGCAGAGGTTAACAGCGCTGACTTGTCCGTCATGGCGCACTAGAACAAACCAGTCAAGGCCTTCGTCAAAGATTTCAATGTCATCTGAACCGGGATACCAAATGTCATCGAAGTGTTCGCTCAAGTCTGAGAAAGCGATGCGGTCGATACTGTCGAACCTGTACCAGTTGACGAGTACTTCGGCACGGGCCTTAATGCCAAGCCGGGAGATGAGATTGCGGAGTTGGAAGGCATCTCCCCCATCGACACCGGGGACGAACATCGCGGTCGAACGCAGAGCGTTGAGAACGTCCAGCGGTTCGGATTCAGCGTTTAAACCAAATCGCTTCGCTATTTCCGTTCGCAATTTGGCGCACTCGTTCGAGGCTATGGGCGTGAATCGAGGAAATTCATCAGCAGGATTTTCACGAAGGAAGTTTTGAACTTTAACAGTATCCACGGGCGTGCGACGCACTCTCCTTACGTTATATCGTAGGCCAACTCGTTAACGTAAGCCAATGGAACTCCTGCCACTTACGTGGATGACTGTCGCAAACAGGCGTTTACACTAACTGACCGTGTTTTGCAGGGGCGGTGGTGAAACCTCTAGCGTCGGCGGATTGCGTAGAATTGTTTAAACATATATTCCGCACCGTTCTGGCCCCACGGAAAAGACTGGATAGCAGTCAGTGCTGCGGGCGAAATCACGCCGTCCACACGGCACTCACCCTCCAGTGTGCCATTTGGCCGAACTGCCAGCATCAGTGAGATCGAGTGAAACTCACCGGAGGAACGGTCTAACCCCTGAATCAGGGGCTCCAAACGGTGGAGTAGTTGTAAATCCTTTTCCGCCGACCAAACTGCGCCTGCCCCTTTAATGCCTGTCAGTCCTCGGTAAACATAGAACGGGCCTATGCTCTGCGGCGAGTCACCAGATGTAACTCCGAGCGCACCGATCAGGGCTAGCCCTACATACTGTGACCAGTCAAAAACAGCGGTCGCGATTGCATCATCCTGGCTGCTCCCCACACCCACTGTTCCAAATGTAAAGGGCTGAAGTACCCCACCCACCAGAACATCAACCCTCAGCCCGACCAGGATCACTTTCGCATTGGCCCGTTCTTCGTTTTCAATCTGTGCTGCGAGACGCACCTCTCTGCTGCCAATCTGTATTCGATCTCCTGCGTGGGTAAGTGAAGCGCCCGCTCCTTTCGCGACTGACGCCAAAGATTGAACGCATCGTTCGGAAAGGCTAGGTTCTTGGCAGGGGGCGTAGACAGCAATCGAGACAACGGCCACGACCATCGCCAAAACAACAGCTAGATTATTGGCAGAATGCATTGGCCGACCCTCCGATCAACTGGCAGCTCTCTTATACCGGGCACTCTACGCCCAACTGGAAAAGAATTCTATGCGCAGGAATACCGCAGCGCATTGCGGTATGGACAGTTGACGAAATGAGGCGATTTCACTCATTGACCTGCGTGCTGAAGCGCAATCGCTGGTTCTCCAAAACTAACGACCAAGAACGGCTTGTCAGCTTGCGTACGACTCCAAGACCCACAATCTGGACACCGGAGGGTTATGACCGGAACGGATTGATCCCTTTTCACCTTCAGACCTGTCCAGAAGCTCCCCCTCTCCGCTCCAGACCTTGTTGCCGCCCAAGGAATACACGCGCACGCGAGCAAACTTTAGCGGCTGCTTATGCAGCCCCACGCTGCCAATAATGAGGTTGCCTCCTACCTCAACCTCCCGCTGGGCAGGATCGGGGCACTGGGCTTCAGCAAAGCAGATAGCCGAGATCAAGACGAATGGAAGAGCGACGGTTAGATTGAAAGTCGCCTTAAACCTTGAAGAATACTACTTTCGGCAACCATTGCGGCGACATCCTCACGAATAGCCATCGCTATGGAATGATACCTGTTGTAATCACGATTTCACTCAGAACCCCGATCGGCAGGGTCAATGAGCGATATCGGGATGTTACGCCAACTACTGCGAACTTTCCTGTGACATTTGAGCCTCAGCTACGAGGCAAGCAATTAGGTGCTTCCCTTTCCTAACCGTTACTACGGCTTCTGCGTCAACAGTCGCGTCAACGATCTTTTTCGTCGCTTTCAAGTAGAGCTTTCCAGGGCCGAGCGTCGGGAAAGAAAACCTCCCCGCTGAATCGGTCTTTGCGGTGGCAACCGGTGGCCCGTGGAGACTGGTTCGAGCGGTAACCGTCATATCAGACACAGAGTCGCCAGTATTCGTATACCCGACCCAGCCACTCAACGGATACCCCGCAACGTCATCTTCCGCGCACGCCCGATGTGTGGCCAGACCGATAAACCGTACCTTGCCGCCCTCGGTCTCTCGTATCAAGTAAAAGTCGTATGCCATCTTCTTGTCGGGGTCTCCTGCAAATAGCAGAGCCGGACTGTGTATGGCAAATGTGATCTCAGAACCGGGCGCGAACTCGTTGACAGTCGGCCTGACTGTTTCGATTAGGAGCGTTAAGGCGAATCTCGGAGCAAAATCAGTTGGGGTAACTTGCCCTGAAAAGTCTGATAGCGGGACAACTGCCTCGACCGTCGCTTTCAGATGAAGTTCCAGGCTCTTGGCAGCGGTAGGGCCATGTTCTTGGGCGTTTGCCGCTCCTAAGAGCAGAAGAATCGCAGCGGCGATCCTAGGTTTCATATCTGAAAGTCTACGCGGGTCGGGTCGTGAGTGTAATCGCGATTTGTCAACAGCTATCTTTCTCCCGCACGCTGAACAGCCTTGATAGCAGCGGCTGACGGCAGCAAGACAGAGCAGTCCTCATCTAACGCCGCGTTGACCAGAAGAGCTGTGGTTCCGTCCGGCAGTCGTACGGTGCGGGAATGCAGAAACAACAGCAGCTTGTTCCCCTTTGTGAACAGCGCACGACTTAGCTGTGGAGTTTCTTTTTCAGACAGGCGCGACCCATGCACAACGTAATAGTCAACACTGAACTCCGCCACCTTGAACTCCCCCTTGAGTACGGTGTTCACACGATACGTGATCCTCTGTTGTGCCGTTATTTGGCCACTCCAAAATCCTGGCGAACGTCCGGCGTCCGTCACCTCGGCAACGACTACGGTATCGGCTTGCCTCGTCAATTTCGCAATCCGACCAGAACACTGATCCTGAGCGTCCGTGTGGAGCGTGACTGCGATTAGGCAACACGCGGAGAACATTCGCAGCGTCTTCATACCACGTATTTGACACCACGCGCAGCCGATTTGGAACGGTGACTGTTGTAAACAGGCGTTAGCGCAAGTGTGCGCGTTTGTTTCGCCTTTTTGCGGGTTAATGAGTGACATCGTGATTTTTCGACATCCACAGGGCTACAGGCTTGCAGCAAGTTGGCTCGACAGCCTCTCAACTGGTTCTGTGTAACCTCGCTTCCAGTCCTTAAATGCTGACCAAAATCGATAGATGGTTGCCTTACGAAGTGGCTTGAACAGCACGACTAACGGATTAAAATCGCCAGCGCCGCCGAAGTGGTGAAACACGCCAACAGCGAGCGACCAGTTCGACCATTTCTTGCGCTCCGACCAGTTCAAAACCACAGCTCGTTCCCCTACCAGCGGCAAAATCTTAGTTGTCATGTATTCGTGCCAGATCGGGCTATCTGAATAGACCAACAGCACGTCCTTTCCTCTCGGCAGCCACAGAGCCCAAACAAGCAGGTAGAGCAGTGCTCGATAGAAAACATGACTCGCAATGGCAAGCACTGCAAGTGGCAGGACAAAGGGCAAAAGAAGCACAATCACCGCGGCCTGCCGGAGTGTTCGCAGATTGGATTGTTTTTTCCGAGTCATGTGTTAGACCACAGCAGCGTAATTCTCAGGTCCTGAACCATAATGCTGTCCCCGTTAAGGTCGGTCAACTGTCGATAACAGGCGATTACGCTCATCGACTCGGCGTTCGTCTGCGTCACTGTTTCCTGCGGCGTAGCCGTCGGTTAATTTCATCTGTGGAGAAGGATTCAGGAACAAAATCGCCAAGCCACTCACCGGCCTCCTCGTGACTGGGGTGATTGGTGTCCTGGAGTGCTTGGAGAAGTTCTGCAAATCCTTGCGGTCCCCCGCAGTCTTCGGGTGGACAACATCGTTGACCCGTCACGCACATCTGCTGAAACGACTCGTCTCCCAACAAAACCTTCTCAAGAACAAGCTCGTGCTGCCAGCCGTCCCCGAAATCATACTCGTACAATAACCTCGCTCCCACTGTTCCCATTAATGCCCCAAGCTTGGTTCGCTTCTCGTCTGTAACCTTGCTCCCAACTCTGGATCTCGCATCAGCCAACCCCTGTCCCCGGCAAACAAATTGATGAAGGTGGGAATCGGTCCACCCCATCACCGTCTGCAAGGTTCGGTGAAGATTGCGGAGCGTAATTTCACGAGGAACTAAGATGCGCCTCCAGACCGGCGGCCTTGTGCCGAGGAGGGTAACTTTGATGACATACACTTCCAAGCGAGTTTCGGGTTGGTTCAAGCGGCCTTGTCCTCCGCCAAGAATTTGGCGAGAGAACGAATCGACTTCAGCTTGTCTGCACCCAACCCGCCCAACTCTTCCTCCCGAAGTCGCCTCTCGTACAAGAGTCTCCCAAACACCTGCGTGAGCCGCGAATAGCGATAGTCGTACTTGCGGTCGATCTCCTTACGACGTTGCGTCAGGTAATGTTCCAACTCCCACAGATCCGCCGACTGCTGGATCGAGTTGGCCATCTGCTTTGTCTTCTGAATCACTTCGTGAAACTCCCGGCCCAGAGCAGCGTCGAAAGCTGTGCGGGCGATGGCCTTTTCCGACTTCGACCAAGTTGGTTCGTTCTGGTACGGATAGCTGTCTTTGCTCGCAGACTGGGTACTCATGTTCCGATCCTCCGTGGCGGCATTCTATCCCTTGGCGAGACGTCGTCGCTACCGGCCCTTTCCCCGTGCCAGCTTCGGAATAGGGTTGCTGTGGCGAAACGGGCGGATGGAGGTGAAATCGGTCGTTCACTGGATGTCCAAGATTCTGCTTGCAACCAAGGTAGCGTTCCGTGGTTTGCACAGACGCATGCCCCAGCAAGAACTGAATCTGCTCCAGCTCACCGCCGCTGTCGTGGCACAGTTTCGCGCATGTTCGCCGCAAATCGTGGGGAGCAATGTGCTCTAAGCCCACCCTCTCGCAGCAGCGCCTGACCACGTACCAAACCACATTCTGCGAGATACCTTTACCCCACACCTTTCCCGTCCTGGCGACGCCTCGGAAGATTCGTCCCTCCGTGATCCTCGCCGCCATCATCCATTGATCGAGAGCGGCCTTAACCCACGATGGAATCGGCACGGTGCGAATGTGGCCGCCCTTACCAATCAGGTCCACCACGGCCCAGTGACCCTGCCGCATCTGAATCTCGTCCAGTTCCAGTCCGACCAGCTCGGATCTGCGAAAACCGCAGCCGAAGAGCATCGCCAGCATCGCGTAGTCGCGCTTGGCACGCATGCTCTCGCCATCGGCATGTTGCAAGACCTCCGAACTCTGCTCGGCGCTCAGCCAGTTCCCGGAACGAAAGCCGAGTTGCTTGACTCCTCTGACCCGGCTGATACCCGCTGCGAGTTCAGGGCTGAGGAGACCCGCGTCCGCCGCCTCATGCGCGAGTCGCCGCACGGCGGCGAGCTGCTGGTTGATGGTGTTCGCCGCCAGATTTCGAGATTCAAGATACATGCGGTAGCGGACCACGACGATGCGATTGAAGGCCAGACGTGGCTCCGAGCAGTACCACGCGATGAACTGGTCGATGGCGTACTCATACACGCGGCGCGAAGCTGGGGAACCGAGACTATTGAGCACGGCCCGCTTACAATGGTCCAGATCGGGCAGGCGAAGTATCCGGCGACGGTAGTTTTTTGACTCTTTGCTTGCTCATGGCGACGGCCTCCTTGCCGCAGGATTGAACTACGGCAGGTCGTCGAAGGATGCAAGCTCAGGTTCCGGGGGTCAATGAGCGCTAACGCCTGTTCTCAAAGATTTGAGACGCAGCGATAGTACTCAGCCTATCGAGAAGCACTCGCTGGCTGGATATCCTTATGCTTGACTATTGGCCGCTTTGACCGGCCCGGTTGAACCAATCGACGATCAGGCGATTGCGGTCCTCGCGATTCCGCGGCAACGGGTGGCCGTCGCGTTCGTAGATTCGAAGCGCGTACACCTTGCCCTTTTCCTGAAGCGCTTCTGCCATTCGGAGGGCCTGGGTGACCGGGACCATCCTGTCGGTTCGGCTATGGAGGATCAGAACAGGCACGTTGATCTGGTCGGCCCAGTAAACAGCCGATCGCGCTCGATAATGTTCCTCTGCGCGGTGCTCATAGTCTGGCCAGATCTTGGAAAAGCCGTCGATGAACTCATTCCCGTTGACAAGGCCCATGTCGGGCCTCGCGTCCACCCATGCTTTCACGTCCGTAACTCCACCGATGACAGCCGCGGCCTTGACCGGAACTCCGCGTTTGAGCGCCAGATAGGTCTCGGCACCACCTCTCGACAAGCCGAGCATGTACAGCCGCTCCGGGTCCACGTAATCGAGCGACTTCAGCGCTGGCACGAGATTGAGGACATCGTCGACTTCCACTCCGCCCCACTCGTCACGCTTTTGGGTAGCACCGTTGTAGCGGTAGTCGGAGGCTATGACCACAAAACCTGCCTTAGCAAACAGGTAGAGATCGGCGACGTCCAAGCATGACGTGTTCACGAGGCAACACGCCTCGCCACTATCCGTGATACGCCCGAGCGCGCCGTTGCCTCCACGATTGAATATGATCGCTGGCCATTTTCGCGTGCCGGGCGCCTTCGGCTTGATCAATATTCCGCGCACAGGGAGCCCGTCGCTGGCGTAGGTGATTTCGAGAACGTCGAATTCCCTTTGCGTGCGAGCTTGTTCGTAGAGCGCCTGCGCAAAATAGCCTCGGCCGAAATCGTCCAGGGCCTCATAATTAGGCAACGCCGGCCAAGGCTTCGAGCCCAGAATTTTGCCGTCAGGTTCCGGCGCAGCAGCCACGGATGAAGCTGACGCACTCACCAAAAAGTGGATGAGCAGAAGGAACAATCTGCTAATCACTATCTTTCGCATCGCGTTTCTCCATGTCATTGATATGAGCGTCAGTTCTCACTCGGCAGGAGTATAAATGGTGAAAAATCGCCTTAGCACTCATCATGCCCAAAAAAGGCGAATGGAAGGCGCAAAGTAGTGAGAATGCCTGTTCTCGCCAATCAATGGATCAAACGGTAAGATTCTCGTCTGAGCCATCTATCCATGAGTCCCCTAGACTACAAACCGGTCAAGCATCGAACCCGAGAATCTATCCTAAAGTCTCTTGAGAGTGGCGATCCGAATGATATCCATGAAGCCCTCGAGAGTGCGGCGTATTGGGATGAAGACTGGCGTTGGGCGCAAATGCAGTTGCTACGATTCTCGCGGCACGATAGTGAAATAGTTCTTTGGGCAGTCGCGCTAGGATTCACTTTTCTGGCTGTGTTTCATGGCGACATCGACGAATCGCTCGTCTTGCCCGTTCTGGCGCGGATGAAAGAACAACGGCCAAGTCTCAGGGGCGTAGTTGAAGAAGCCGAGGCCGACATCGATCATTTCGTGCGCAAGAGACGTGAGGGGGCGGACATCGAACTCGCCCGAAGACTGCCGCCCGAGTAGCACCCAGGGTCGGCGAAACATCGCAATTGCGCTCATTGACCCCGAAAAAGGCGAAGGAAAAGCGCACACTTGCGATAACGCCTGATTACGACACTTAGCTTACAAGCGCATAATCTAAGGCTATGACCGCCACGAAAGGTATTGAGTTCGAGGGTCGATTCTTTTGGGCCTACGACGTTGCCGCAGGTGTGTTCCTGAAGCACCTTATTGATGAGGCTGAGGCAAGCAAACACACAGCTGAGCCGTGGTTGTCGAAGGCGGTGTCCTCTTGGCGCGTGCAAGCTGCGATAACAGAGGCTGGCCTCACCCTTGAAGAAGAGTGGTCAAGCGCTCAGAGGGCAATTCTCATAGAGTTGGCAGAAGCTGCCTGTAAGAAGCTCGAAAAACGAAAATCGATACCAGCTGAGGAAATTGCCAGTTGGCCGATGACGGACAACTTACGCATTTTCCCTCGCAGTGCGACGGAAGTTCTCACAGCGCCAATCATCGAATTGGGTCGCGCCATTATTGCGTTGTTGTCTGGGAACCTGCCGCAATCACCTAAAGGCGAGGCTTGGTTCTATGGAACACCTACTGGTCGATCCACGATACGAATGAATCCTTCATGGAATGGCTGATGGGATTCGGAGCCGTCAATTGGCGTAACATCCCCATAACGCTCATTGACCCCGAAAAAGGCGAAGAAAAAGCGCACACTTGCGATAACGCCTGTGGGTGTTGAAAAAGTCACTGAGATTAGCAGGTGAGATTTAGCGGAAGCATGTTAGAAGAAAGCATTC
>Ga0335071_10009369_pt1 | contig 10013 bp, 8 predicted proteins | sample Lox_Sample_15_FD_206724 | JGI IMG/M metagenome (GOLD analysis project Ga0335071, IMG submission 206724) | Soil microbial communities from Loxahatchee National Wildlife Refuge, Florida, United States - Lox_Sample_1.5 | ecosystem: Environmental > Terrestrial > Soil > Wetlands | place: USA: Florida...
AAGCCACGCACCCGCAACCTGCGACGTAAGTACTGCCGCAATGACTAACGTGGTGTAGAACTGCGGGCTGATGATTCCGGCGTCGAAGGCGACGCTTGCGAGCACAATGCCGGGTCCGCCTCTGGCATTAGTCGTGACTGCGAGATTGATCAGGTCAATTCCGCGGAATCCAGCCAGACGACCTGCGAGTCCAACCGACAAGATCTTCACCGCACAACTTCCAATGACGAAGGCTGCGATCATTCCGAGAGAGACGCCGCGGATAAGATCGAGCTTCAGACCTACGATTGCGAAATAGACCGGGATGAACACGGCAAAAGAGAATTTCCCGATGGCATCGAGTGCTTCGGCAAAGAGTCTTCTCTTTTTGTGTACGACTGCAAATCCGGCGAGGAATGCGGCGAACACGAGACTCACATCCAGCGCCCCCGCCACGACGCAGTACCCAAGCAACACCGCCACTGCGTAAGCCACGGGCGACTGCCTGGCAAACACGTTCAGGCGCGACTTGTTCAGCCGCTTGATGATTCGGGGCACGATCGTGAGCCCCAGTGCGAAGAAAGCAATGGTTGTGAGCAGGTGATATGACATCTGCCTGGGGTTGAGCGCAACTTTCCCCGCGAGCGCGGTCGCAACCGCTAGAGCAAGCCACAGGACGATATCTTCCAGCACAGCGACACCCAGAACCAGGCGAGCGAAACGTGTGTGCAGGATCTTGAGATCGGCAAAGATCTTTGAGACAACTGGTACAGAAGTCACCGCGACGCCCACAGCCAGAATGATCATGAGCGAGGCCGGATTGCCATTCGGACCAGCGAGCGTGGGCCGAATGAGCCATGGTCCCAAGGCAAGCGCCAGCACGAAGGGAATGCCGGTACCTACGATCGTGAGCCATCCGACTTCGCGGCGTTCTTCGCGCGTGAAGAGTTGCTGGGTTTCTGCTCCGGAGAGGAACATCAGCAGAAGGAGCCCCAGCCAATACACAAAACTCAGAATACTGCCCTGGTGGTCGACAGTTTGTGCGATCCAGGAACCGTACGAAAGTCGACCGAAGAGTGCAGGACCGAGCAAGACTCCAGCGAAAATCTCGCCCACGACCTTCGGCTGGCGCATTCTGGTGAACGCATATCCCAGCAACTGCGCCAGCGCGACGAGAAGCAAAAGGAGTAGCAGGATAGACGTGAGATCGGCGTTGGACACAGGCGTTGTTGGCGTCCCTTGGATGCGGCCCACATTCCAGAGTTTGCCGACCCGCGCTTCCCTACCAGGAATCCATCGCCCCCTTCTCACGGAGGTACGCCTCGACGTCCTCCCGATGCTCGTATTTCGCCCATCCCAGAGGCGTGCCGCCGAAAAGAATGTCTTTGATGTCTGTCCGCGCGCCGCGCTCGACCAGCAGCTTTACTACCTCCAACATGCCGTTGCCTGCGGCCTGATGTAGCGCGGTCGCGTGCGAATGTCCGCCGACGGGATTGAAGCGGTCGGGGTCTTCTCCGGCATCCAGCATCAGTTTTACGATCTCGGCATATCCGTATTGCGCGGCCAGCGCGAATGCAAGGTGCCTTTCTTCCGCGTTCGCCGGGGGGAGCATGCGCCGTACATCGTCGATTCTTCCCAGCGCGGCAGCAACAGGCATGGTCAGGCGCGTGCCTCGCCGCAAGAGCGCTCTTACTGACTCCAGTTCGTACAATACGGCTGCGCTGCGCATCGCGGTGTCGGCATCCGCGCCGTAATCGCACAGCAGGTTGATGAGGGGAATCTGCTGGCCACACTCTCGCGGCACCGATCCAGTTGCAACCAACGCCAACGTCTCATCCAGCGCGGGTTGATCGACTCCCAGGTCCAGAATCACTCTAGCCACTTCGACGATGTTCTTGGGCAAACTCGGGTGACGTACCGGGTTTCCGGCGACGAATTCCACGAAGCCTGGGTTGTGAAAGTAGTTCATGCCCTCGAATCGCACATGCTGGCGGGCCAGTTTCGGATGCGCCTCGAGGTGGGAACGCAATCCTTCGACATCACCGGCGTCGATCAACTCCACACCCCGGCGAAAGATGGGGTCCTCGATGCGCTGGTGATGTGGAAGCTTGATCTCATCCGTCGGCTTGGGTGCCTCGATGCGGCGCTTCAGGCGAGGCCAACTGAGGAATCCATACTCGCGGGCAATCGCCAGTTGCGCATCACTCAGACGGAACCGGGCAGCGAAGATCTCGGCGTCGGATGACTTTCTCCAGTCCGGATGGAACTCGCGGATGCGCTGAGCCGCAGCGGGGCTTTTCGCGGCATGATCCTTCAAAAGATCTTTCGCCTGGTACTTGAAATGGTCGAGATTCGGATTTTGCGGGAGACGTCTGACGGGCATAACGAACTTCCTTTCGTAGCGCCCGGGTCCGCATGTTTGCGGGCAGAAAGTCGGTTCGTATTCTGAGTTTTCGAAAGCAAGGTGGACTTCTGTCCTTTCCGCGGACCGGCAGCGCCCTTCTGCGCTGAGCGAATCTTACCACGGAAGAACGAGCACTCTGGTGCTTTCTCAAGCAATAAGCTCCATGCCAGCGCCCGTTTACAATCGAATAAGGATTTGACTCATGGATAAATTTGTCGTTCGGGGTGGAGAGCCATTACTGGGCACCGTGCGTGTCAGTGGGGCGAAGAATGCGGCGCTTCCCTGCATGGCGGCGGCGCTGCTTACCGATCAGCCCGTTGTTCTGGAGAATATTCCGCAGGTGCGCGACATCCAGACCACGCGCAACTTGCTCGCGGCGATGGGCGCCGAGGTCGAACTGGGCTACGGACGCGCGCAGCATCGCACCACCATTCAGTGTGAGAATCTGGCCTCGCCGGAAGCGTCGTATGAACTGGTCAAAACGATGCGGGCTTCTACCCTTGTGCTCGGACCTCTCGTGGCGCGCTGTGGAAGGGCCCGCGTTTCTTTACCCGGAGGATGTGCGATTGGCGCGCGGCCGATCGATCTGCACATCAAGGGACTTGAGCAATTGGGCGCGCACATCACGCAAGAGCACGGATACATCGAAGCGCGAGCGGAGCGGTTGAAGGGCGCTGAGGTTGTCTTTGACAAGATCACCGTGACGGGGACCGAGGATCTCCTGATGGCGGCTACGCTCGCCGAGGGAGAGACGATTCTGCAGAACTGCGCGCGCGAACCGGAGGTGGCCGACCTAGCCGACTTGCTGAACAAGATGGGCGCGAAGATCGAAGGAGCGGGTACTCCTACGATCCGCGTGAAGGGCGTGAGCAAGCTCAAAGGGGCGAAGCATCGGATTATCCCAGACCGAATTGAAGCGGGGACGTTCATCATTGCCGGAGCGATGACTGGTGGTGACTTGAACGTGGCGGGATGCGAACCGGCGCACCTTGGCGCGGTGCTCAGCAAGCTGCATGAAGTCGGCGTAAAGACCAAAACATCTCCCGATGCGGTGCGCGTGATGGGAGACAATCCGTTCAGCGCAGCGGACATTACTACGGAAGAGTATCCCGGGTTTCCGACTGACTGTCAGGCGCAGTATATGGCGCTGGTGACGCAGGCGGAGGGGACATCGATCGTCACCGAGAACATTTTTGAAAACCGCTTCATGCATGCGCTGGAACTGGTGCGCATGGGCGCGAACATCAAGATCGAAGGACGGCGCGCCGTGGTGCGCGGCAAGACGCCGTTGAGCGCGGCGGCGGTGCTAGCCAGCGATCTGCGAGCGTCGGCGTCGCTTGTGCTGGCAGCGCTTGTGGCTGATGGTGAAACGATTATCGACCGCGTTTATCACATCGATCGCGGGTACGAGCATATCGAAGAGAAGCTGAAGGGCGTAGGCGCGCAGATCCGGCGCATTGGGGAGATGTTCCCGAAGAAGGCAGTTGCGGCGAGGTGATTGCCGTCGACTAGCTGCAGGGGTAGCAATCGCAAGCCCTGCCGGATACTCCTGTCCTCGAGAAACGGGAGGTTACATCCGTAATTTCGTCCCTGCTGCCGTGGAACCTACTCTGGAACAGGAGTGTCCTGCATGCGTTCGAACCCCATTCTCCTCAGTATCGCCCTATTCCTAGCCCTGGCAATGCCGCTTCCCACGCGTTCTCAAGACGATCCCGGATGGCATATTTCTCCCACCGAGATGAATCTCTTCGTTGGCGAGCGGCGTCCGATGCAGTTGCTCGACGGTCAGGGCAACGAGTTTCACACCGATAACTGGTCTGTCGACAGCCCCGATTTGGCCCGCATTACCATGGAGGATGGGCACGCTGTTCTCTATGCAACAGCGGCAGGAGTAGTCACCGTCATAGCTTCGCTCAAAGGCACGACCCGAACCCAAGAAATCAGAATCTGGGAGCGGGGTGCGAAATTCCGCGGTGTTCAGTGGAAAGTCCCTCCTATTGCCCACGAAACAGAGGTACTACAGGCGGTGCCGACCGCCGACGGTCCGGACCTGTTCTCTCTGGATCAGGGCCAGCAAGCGACGTACGTACGAGGCTTTACGCACGAGGGACTTCAGCTTTGGATTTGGAAACTGCCAGAAACAGCGAGCAAGGTGGAGTTCGTTTGCGGCGATGATCTGGGAGGGGCCATTCTCGCCGTCATCCACTCAGATTCTTACAGTCTTTATGTCGTTTCGCAGGACGGAAAGACTCTCTGGAACCGCAAGTTCGAAGGAATTCGGAAAGGGCACGCGCTAAACGCGAGCAACGTACTGCATTTGATAAACCAGGCCCTGGATGGTACATGGGCCACGATCCTTGCCATCAATGGCGCGACGGGAGCGGAGAATTACAAGTTGAAGATTCCAGCTTCCAGTAAGAGCGAGATTAACATCGCACGGTCTGGAGACAAAATTCTCTGCGCCCCCGGTCGGTCCGTTAGCCACGCTCTGCGCATCCTGACCAGCGGGTTATTCGTGAACACCGATGGCCAGGCCTATGCAGCCTTCTCGGAAAATCGTTGGAGGCTTGGGACAACGAACTGTACAGCTGGCTCCGTGCTGGCCCCTGAAAGAGTATATTTCTCGCGCAATGATCGGATTGTACTCTGGCAACTTCACGACGATGGGTCGCACACGGCGACGCTCGTGGATTCGCTCAACCAGCAGCATGGAACCTTTGCCGGCCCGATGACAGTGATGTCTCCTACCGGCGACATCATTCCCGACGGGTTTGGTGGCGTACTGTTGTCGGTGCGCTGGTCACACACCGACATAGCACAGAAAATCAGGAGTGCACCGGATGAGTTCGTGTATCGGATTACGGAGGAACGCGAGGTCGCTTATAAGTTCCCGCTGCCGAACTACTCCGGACCTCTGCACGATGAGATGGTTCTTGGGGAGAAAGACCTTGGGTTCGCGACACGCGGTGGGATGCTCGTTGCCTTTGACGTGAAGGACGGGCGCGAGGTCTGGCGGTGGGACTCAGGATCGCCAGAAATCCGGATCAATATGGCCACCGCGGGCGGGGGCTGCGCGGTCGACACTCCCGCTGGATTGGTGCTGGTCGAAGACGGAGTCAAAAAGCGAGTCGTTGCTCCATCCGGTTCACAAATGTACACTCCCGGACTATATATCCGGCCTGCGCAATGACTTTGCATTTGCTTCCGAGGGAAGACATTTTGCGTCCACTGGGGCCGATGCGGTGGTGCATCGCAGTGCGAGATGAAAGTGATTCGTACTGGCAAACCTGACAGCTTACTCGAACGCCGCTGATCCCTATGCTCCGTCTCAGGTACGCGATCCCTGAATATCGGGGTTGACATCTGAGGCGATGGCGGCACGCGTGACAGGCTTCTTTCTTCGGCTTCATCGGTCCCATGCAGGAGGCCTGCGTGTTCGCGCTCACTCGGTGCTGGTGTGGGTGCTGTCGATCGTTCTGTTGCCGCCGGCACAAGCGGTCGCACAGAAGGTCACAATCAACTACGACAAGGCGACCAACTTCTCCAAGTTCAAGACTTATGCGTGGGTTCAAGGAACTCCCGGATTCGATCCAGCGCTGGATGCCTACATCAAAAAGAGCATCAATGACATGCTCCAACACATCGGCATGACCGAAACGAATGTTGCCGCGGCAGACTTGGTAGTCACTTATCATGCGGCGGTGAGCACTGACCTGAGTGTAGGCACGGCACTGGATCCGACATTCGCGGCCAGCGGTGGAGTGGCGATGGCGGGTCACAGCATTTGGGAAACCGCTGGCGGGGCCGCGGCCACTCATGTGAACAAGGGTGGGCTGGCTTTCGAGATGCTTGATCGCGCAGCGAACCGGCTGGCCTGGAGTGGAACTGCGAAGCATACGATCAGCGATAAGCACTCGGAGCGATGGGATCAGATACAGAAAGCAATGGACAAGCTCTTCCGCAACTTTCCTCCAACTCCACAGGCGCGCAGTTCCTGATTGGCAGCGCTACTTGTCTATCCGCGTCAATCGCTTGATCAACTCGCGATGCTCCGGGTGATTCGCGCTGAGTTGCTCACGCTGCGCCAGATCGAAATCGGCGAAGTCGAAGCCGGGAGCGACGGTGCAGCCTACCAGGGCCCATGAGGTCCAGTCGGCCACGTGCGAAGCGAACCAGCAGCGGGCGGGCACTGCGGCTTGAAAGACGTGTCCGGCTTCGGGATTGTCACCCAGGAGTGCGGGTGAATATGCGCCGGACGTGTCGATGACATGCACCTGCAGCGGCGAGCCTGCATAGAAATGCCACAGTTCGTCGGAGCGCAGGCGGTGAAAGGCGGAGAAATTGGAGCCGTCGAGCAGGAAATAGATGGCGGTGGAGGCGGCGCGTGGACCGGAGAATCCTGGCGGAAGGCTTTCGCGGGGGATCATTACTTCAGAGCGGTAGGTTTGGCGATAGTAGCCGCCCTCGGGGTGGGGTTCAAGTTGTAGTTTCTCGATCCAGTAGCGCGCGTCGGTCTTGCCAGCCACGGTAAAGAGAGTATCGCAGTGGGGATTCAGTCACTTTGCGCCGGCTGTGGAAAAAGTTGTCAAGCCCCCTTCGTGAGCGATTTTCAGCTATGTTGCTGATTTCGTGGCGGAAATAAAGTCAGAAATTTGGCAAGGTGTATCCCTTGAATTTGCTATTCTGAAAATAGAGAGGCAAGAAGAGGCGCAGGCTTTCGAGCTTGCGCCTTTTTCTTTGGGGGTGGCATGGGTTGCTGGGGCTTGTTGGTCGTTTGTCTTGCGGGGGTTCTTGCGTTGTTGGTCGGACTTTCCGCTGCGCGGAGTCTGGGGATAGTTATTCGGCGAAAAGACTTACCGCAGAGATCGCTGAGACACATCGCTGAGAGCGCCGAGAGTTGCTGTTCGACTGCTTGGAACGGCGAGCGGAATTCGCCGAGGATGGACCCTATTTCCTGGTTAACAGTCCCAGCGTGGGCAGGATTATGTTCACGGCGAAAAGGATGCCGAGCGTCCAATCGAGCCATTTTCTTGGATGATTCACCCAGTAGCAGACGATCCCGGACAGCAGCAGGGCCTGGGGAACGACCTCGAGCCAGCCCTTCATCTGGCCAAGAGCAGGCCAGGAGCTGTAGATCAGGCCTTCAATGGAAGCGGGGGCCGGGCCGAAGGTTCCGAGAATTCCGATCGCCACCAGGAGCCACCACATCACGAGCCAGCCACGGCGCCTTCCGAAGAGAGCTTGGCGGATGGGATAGAAAGCGAGCGCGAAGATGAGGCCACGAATAGGCTGAAATAGAGGGCCGGCCATGACCCGCGGGTCGCTGAGTTGACGCATGTAGCAGGCGATTTCGGGGCGCGCAAACCCTTCTCTGTAGTTCATTGCAGTCGACGCGATGATTCCCATGAACATGTAAGTGACACTATGTGCGATGGCGGTCTTGGCGAACAGTTCGGGGAAGGATGGGAGGCGGGATCCTGTAGCCGCAGGGGTAATGGTCTGATGGGCGATGGGCTCGATGGTAGTCGACATGGGACGAGAGCTTAGGGCTACAGCTAGCGCTGGGCAATGATTGCAATCACATTTGCGGTGCTGAACGGTTTAGTTATGCACGGGCGACGTTAACGAGACGGAACCGGGTCCCAAGACCGGCCGCGCGTGCGGATGCTGCCAACCTTTTCTCGTGCGGGCGAATCCACTCCGTTTCTTCAAGGAGAATTGTTATGGCTGATGCTCCGCGAATCACCGTGGATGAACTGATTGACCGAATGGAAGAGGGTGAGGAATTCACGTTCGTGGATGTCCGCAATCCTGTGGCATGGGGAGAGTCTGACATCAAGCTGCCGGGAGCGATACGGGTGCCGCTGAATGAAGTGGAAGAGCACGTGGCGCAGATCCCGAAGAACAAGCCGATCGTGACCTACTGTACTTGACCGCACGAGGCCTCGAGCGCCAGTTTGGCGCAACGGTTGATGGGGCTTGGGTACGAGCATGTGTGGGCACTCGAAGGAGGCTTGGATGCGTGGGTGGAAGCCGGACTTCCGGTCGAACCCAAACGACGGGCGGCGTAGAGGGAACGGAACAGCTGCGCGTCGGCGGTGACGCGTGCGTTCGCTGCCGTGATACGCTTTACGGTTTCATCCGGGTATCTGGAGGCCTCATGCGTGTTACGGCGACTGCGGTGGCAGTTCTCGTTCTGTTCTCATCGGTAGTTCTTGGGCAATCCAAAACAGTGGCGGAGCGGCTTGGGTATCCACGAGACACGAAGCTGCTCATTGTTCATGCGGACGATCTTGCGGTGGCGCATTCGGAGGACGCAGCGAGCTTCGATGCGCTCGACCGGCACGCGGCGACTTCGGCCAGCATCATGGTTCCCTGCCCCTGGCTGACGGAGGTGGCTGCGTATGCGAAAGCGCATCCTGATGCGGATCTTGGACTGCATCTCACGCTGACCGCGGAATGGAAGACCGATCGATGGGGGCCGGTGGAGTCGAAGGACAAGGTTCCGAGCCTGCTGGATCCCGATGGGTATCTGTGGCCTGAGGTGGCTCCGGCGATCGAGCACATCAAGGTTGACGACGCGGAGCGAGAGGTTCGGGCGCAGATCGAGCATGCGATCGCGATGGGGATTCGCCCGACGCATGTCGACAGCCACATGGGCGTGCTGTTTTCGCGGCCGGACCTGATTGCGATGTACATCAAGGTGGCACACGAGTACAAGCTGCCGTTTCTTGCGATGCTGTCTCCGACGGTGCCGGCGGATGTGAAATCGATGTTGTCGGAAAAGGATGTGCTGGTGGACTCGGTGGTGATGGCGAATCCGGGAGTGCCGGCGGCAACGTGGAAGGACTTCTATCTGGATGCGATCAGGAATCTGAAGCCCGGGTTGACAGAGTTCATTGTGCATCTTGCGCACGATGATGCCGAATCGCAGGCGGTGATGGTGGATCATCCGGATTACGGGGCGGCGTGGCGGCAGCGGGATTATGAGGCGATCACCAGCGCGGCATTCAAGAAGGCGGTCGAAGACAATCATGTGGTGTTGGTGCATTGGAGTGATTTGAAGAAGTTGGTGCAGTAGGGCGGCATTAGGCGCAATAAAGTTGTGCGGTTCCGGGGCGCAGCGGTTTAGTTCGCGTAACGAGGTTTCTTTCGCCCCTACGGGGCTCTGTTCCGGTGCCACTTAAACCCACGGCTTACGCCGTGGGCTGCATTCTTCCGCCGCTTCGCGGCTGCTTCAATCTGGTTGGAATCGAAGCCGATCTCGTGGTCTGTTTGTCGAGCCTGTGTTCGAATTGCGGGGTTCGAATTACTTGTCCAGTTCGCGGTAGAACTTTTGCAGAACGTAGAAGGCCTGCTTGCGTTCTCCGCGATCGGAGATGAGTCCCTTGCGGTTGTGGTAGTCCTGAACTCCCGGCAGGAGGCGGCGCGGGGAGCGGAAATCCATCAGCAGCCAAGGGGACATGCCTGCTACGGCGGGAAAGTGGCGCAGCATCGCGAGTTGATGCTGAAAGACATTTACCTGGTACTCCTCGGTCCAGCGGGTGTTGGCGTCGCCGTGGTTGCCGTATGGCGCGCCCGCGCCGAATTCGCTGATGATGATGGGCTTGTCGTAGATAGTCGTCCACTG
>Ga0335071_10009370_pt1 | contig 10013 bp, 7 predicted proteins | sample Lox_Sample_15_FD_206724 | JGI IMG/M metagenome (GOLD analysis project Ga0335071, IMG submission 206724) | Soil microbial communities from Loxahatchee National Wildlife Refuge, Florida, United States - Lox_Sample_1.5 | ecosystem: Environmental > Terrestrial > Soil > Wetlands | place: USA: Florida...
GTGGCGATGGTGAACGCGATCCCGCAGAAGAGCACGAGGCCCGAGATCGCCACGAACGCGCCCTGGTAGCCCCAGAAGATCACGAACACGCTCGCGATCAGCGGCCCCAGGGCGTTGCCCAGCCGCTCGAGCAGGCGATACACGCCGTACACGGCATCGCTTCCGAAGATGCGGATCTCCTCCTGGCAGTGCTCGGCCACGAGGGCGCTCTGCGCGGCGATCGACAGCGCCTGCCCCAGGCCCAGCAGGAACACCACGCCGAAGAGCACGAGGAAGCTGTCCGAGAGCAGCAGCAACAGGCCCGACAGCCCCGAGATGATGAGGCCCACGGAAACGTACCGGTCGCGGCGCAGTGTCGCGTCCGAGAGGCTCGCCGAGAGCGGCACGATCACGACCATCATCACCGCGTACACCATCAGCATGCGCCCGGCCATGGCCGAGGTGTTGCCGATCGACACGATGTAGAGCGGCACGAGGTAGAAGCACACGCCCGTGAGGATCACCTTGGCCGGCACCGCCGCGAGGCCCGTCAACGTCATGAAGCGCTTGTTCACGATGAGCGCCATGATCTCGCGCATGCGCGGCCCGCGCTGGGTGCGCTGCGTCCCGGGCACGACGATCTCCACGGCGGGCAGGCGGTTGATCGCGAAGATCGACACGAGCGCCATGAGCGCCGACACGCCGAAGGAGGCGCGGTAGCCGATGTTGTCGGCGAGGATGCCGCCGATGGACGGGCCGCAGACCGTGGCCACCATGATCGCGCCGATGAAGAGCGCGAAGCCCTGGGCACGGTTCTGGTGCCCGGTGCGGTCGAGCACGTAACCCTGCGCGGCCACGAAGACCATCGCGTAGCCCAGCGCGCAGAGCGACCGCCAGAGGATCAGGTCGTAGAGGTTGTAGGCGAGCGCCGTGCCGGTGAAGCCCACCGTGGCCATGATCGCGCCCACGAGCATCGCGCGGCGCCGTCCCACGCGCTCGCTCCAGCTTCCGAGGTACGGCTGCCCCAGCGCCACGATCAGCATGAACAGCATGATCGGCAGGCCGATCACCACCTGCGGCGAGATGCCCGGGATCGCGACCAGCAGCTGGTTCACGTAGCTCGGCAGGAACGAGCGCGTGAGCTCCTCGGCGAGGATGAAGGCGAAGAGCGGCGCGCGGATCCGGTTCAGGTTCATCTCGTCCAGGTCCGAGCCTTCCGGGGCGCTGCCGAAACGGAAGCGCTTGGCGAGCGCCTCGAGGGCCTGCTGTGCGGGCTTGAGCGCATCGCGCTGCGCGCCGGTGGCCTTGCGCATCTTGTCCTGCAGCTCGCCCACGAGGAATTCGTAGCGCACGTTGAGGTGGTCGATGGCCGAGTCGATGCGGCGCAGCAGCCGCCCGATCTCGTCGTTGGCCCGGATGCGCGCGGTGGCGGTGAAGTCGCCCGCGCGCATCCGGTCGACCTGGCGGGCGAATTCGCCCAGGCCCGAGGCGAGGCGGGCGCCGGCCATGAAGTTCAGCAGCTCCAGCGTGAAGAAGAGCGACACCACGAGCACCACGAGCACGTCGAGCAGCACCTCGAGCAGCACGTGGTCGACGAATGCCGCGTCGATGCCCACGTGCAGCACGCCCAGGGGCTTGCCGTTGTCGTTGATGGGGACGGAGACGATGTACTGCTGCCCCACGCGCGCGGCGCGGGATACTTCGCCCGGCTCGTGCGCGATCTGCAGCACCACGGGGTTGCGGAAGTGCGCGCGCGCGCCCAGCGGCTCGGTGCCGCGCGCGAAGAGCACGTTGCCGTCGGTGTTCGTGATCGCCATGTAGGCGAACTCGGGGTTCTCCTCGAAAACCTCGGCGAACGTCTGCTCCACGCCGTAGAGCTGCGAGAACTCGATGCCGTAGCTGGTGGCCTTGAGCACGAGCGCGCGCACGGATGCGCCCACGGTCGCGGCCTTCTGCTCGGTTTCCGGAACGAGCTCCTGGTCGAAGATGCGGTGCGAGAAATACGAGACCACCGCGAGCGCCAGCACCACGCACACCATGATGACCCCGGCGAGGCGCCAGTAGATTCGCCAGAGATAGTTCTTCTCTAGCACGGCGCTATCCCGCCGCGTCCAGCTTGCCGCGCAGGTCGTCCAGCGCCCCGTTGGCTTCGCGGAGCGATGTGCGCAGGTTGCCGATGGCCGCGTCGAACGCGCTGCCTGTCGGGATGGGCGTGTCCGACTTGTCCTCGAGATGGCTCGCGGCCGCTTCCAGCGCCCGCAGGTCGCGCTCGAAGCGCCGGATCACGACGATGAGGGCAAGCGGCGCGATGAGCGCGATGCCGATGAACGAGAATATCGACGCGAGCAGGATGTCGCGGCCCGCGAGCTTCGCGGCGCGCTCGACCTCCTCGGCCGAATAGCGCAGCGCGAGGTAGCCCACGGTCAGGTCGAAGTTGTTCTTGAGCGAGATGCCGGCCACGTATTCGTCGGGCCCCTCGGTGCTCCACTCGGTGCTCTTCGAGCGCGCCGCGGCCTCGGTCCACGAAGGCGGGACCTTCTCGCCCACGCGCTGGCGATCGGTGCTGTAGATCACCTGCCCCGTGTGGTCGAACACCTCGATGTTGCGGATGAGGCGATCGCTCGCCCTCTCGCGCGAGAGCAGCGCGTTCATCGTGCCCAGCTCCATGAACTGCATGCCCACGGAGAGGGAGGCCTGGACGCTGTTCTCGATGTTGCGGCCGATCACGAGCACGCGCGACTTCACGATGCCCGAGATCGTGCTCTTGTACTTGAAGTAATTGAGGAACGCCGCCATGCCCACGGCGAAGAAGCTCACCACGAGCGCAACGATTATGAATCGGACGCGTATCGTCCCCATCCGAGAACCCCGCTCCCCCCGGGTGCCTGGCACCCTTTTCGGAATGGTACCACGGGCCTTGCTTAATAGCGTAAAGTATTTGTCCTAAGTATCTGTCTTTAGTGGCTTTCCTTTGGGCCGGCCGGGGCCTTGTGGTAGATTGTCAGTTCCGCGAAAGAAGGGGTGCCGATGGCGGAGAGCCGGCAGGTCCCGGAGGACCTCATGTCCGACGGTATCGAGAAGACGATCCTGGAGAATCCGGCGCTGGCCGCGCCCAACGACCCGCGCCGGGTCCTCGACGCAAAGCCCGCGGCCTCGAGCCTGGTCCTGCCCGCGGGCTATCGCCTGCTCGAGTACCGCATCGATTCGGTGCTGGGCCAGGGCGGCTTCGGCATTGCCTATGCGGCCACGGACGTGAACCTCGCGGCCAAGGTGGTCATCAAGGAGTACCTGCCGGAGCAATTCGCCTACCGCACGGAAGACGCCACCGTCACGGCGCGCGACGACACCGACCAGGAGTTCTACCAGAGCGGGCTGGACAGCTTCCTCGTCGAAGCACGCACGCTCGCCACGTTCCGCCACCGCAACATCGTTCGCGTCGCGCGCTTCTTCGAGGCGAACAAGACGGCGTACATGGTGCTCGAGTACGAGCGCGGGCAGTCGCTCAAGGCGTTCCGCAAGAACCACGAGAACACTCCCGAGGCGACGATCGTCTCGCTGCTGGCGCCCCTGCTGGACGGCCTCGAGGTGGTGCACAACGCCGGATACCTGCACCGCGATATCAAGCCCGACAACATCTACGTGCGCGACGAGGACGGCAGCCTCGTGCTGCTGGACTTCGGCGCGGCGCGCCAGACGGCCGTCGAGAAATCCGAGATCGGCATCGTGGTGACCCCCGGCTACGGTCCCGTCGAGCAGTACGCCGGCGGAGGCCGCCAGGGACCCTGGACGGACATCTATTCGCTCGGGGCCACGCTCTTCTGGCTCGTGAGCGGGCGCAAGCCCCTGGACGCGCCCGCGCGCCTCGAGGACCCCGAGGCCATGCCCACCGCCGAGGCCCTGGGCCGCGGCCGCTACAGCCACGAGTTCCTCGCCGCCATCGATTGGGCGCTGCAGATGCATCCGTCCGACCGGCCGCAGACCGTGGCGCAATTCCGCTCCGCGCTCTTCGCTTCGCATGCGGGCGCCCTGGGGCTTCAGGAGGCGCTGCGCAAGACCCACGAGGACCACGGCTTCGCGGTGGCCGAGGAGAGCTGGGCGCAGACGCTGCGCTCGCCGCGCCTCATCCGCGGCCGCCTCGGGCGATTCTTCCGGGGGATCAGGCGCCCGGGCTCCTGGCCCATCGCGCTCAAGATGGCCCTCGCCATGGTGGCCACGGCGCTCGCGCCGATGATCATCACGGCGTATTACAACCTCGAGTCGGCGCAGGCGCACGTCGCGGGCGTGGAGCTGCGCAACCTCGAGCAGCTCGCGCAGAGCACGGCCGGGCGCATCTCGCAGCTCATCGCCGACATGCGGGCCCTGGCCGACTACGTGGGCACCGACGACGACTTCGTGGCCTACCTCGGGCATCCCACGCCGCAGGGCACCCAGGACACGCTCGCAAAGCTGAAGGGCCTGGCGCGCAGCAACTCGGACCTCCAGTTCGTGATGGTGATGGACCGCGACGGCAAGGCGATCGTGGCCACGGACCCGGACGTGATGGGCAAGAACTTCAAGTTCCGCGAGTACTTCAAGCAGGCCATGGAAGGCCACTCGTACATGACCGGCATCATCGTGGGATCGGTGGCCGGCGCCGCGGGCGTGTTCTTCTCGCGGCCGGTATTCGCGCCCGGCACCGAGAACGTGATCGGCGCGGTGGTGATGCGCGTGAAGGCCGAGCCCATCGGGCGGATCCTGTCCGCGGCGCGCGTGGACGACGAGCGGCTTCCGTTCCTCGTGGACGGCGACGGCGTGATCGTCTGGCACCCGGACGAGCGCTACCTCTTCAAGAGCCTCATGCCGCTCAAGAAGCCCGTGCTCGACGAGATCATCGCCGACCAGCGCTTCCGCCGCTCGCACATCGACACGATCGACCAGCCCGAGCTCGCCAGCGTGATGGTGAACACGAAGGACCGCGGCAACATCGCGTACGTCTCGCGCGTCACCAAGCGCCCGGAGATCGCGGGCTACGCGCCGGTGCCGCTCAACGACTGGGTGGTGGGCGTGTCGGAATCGCGCGACTACTTCGCCCGGCCGCTCGACAAGCTCTTCGACCGCGTGATCGTCTCGGTGGCGCTCGCCGGCGTGGTCTTCGTGGCGCTCGCCCTCATCTTCGCGCGCTCCATCGTGCGGCCCATCCAGGCGCTCACCGAGGCGGCCAATGCGCTGAAGAGGGGCGACTACGACGCGGCCAACATCGAGGTGCGCTCCAACGACGAGGTGGGCCAGCTCGCGCGGACCTTCAACGTGATGATCGACGTACTGCGCCAGCGCGAGCGCGAGCGCTCGGGGCGCGGCGCTTCAATCGGCTTCGACAAGGACGCCGGCTAGCGAAGCTCCCGGCTAGCGGCCGGAAGAGGCGACGAGGCGCACCGGCGGCGGCTGCGTGTCGTCGCGCAGCCTCGCGTGCAGCACCGTCCATTCGCGCGATCCCGCGCGGCCCATGAGCCACTCGTGGATGAACCAGTTCTGGTTGCGGTCGGAGAGCACCGGCGTGTGCCCCGTGTCCGGCACGTGCATGAGCGTCACGTTCGGGTTCTTCATCATCCGCTTGATGGTGGGCGCAAGCAGCGCGTCGGACATCATCCCGTGGATCAGGAAAACGGGGCAGCGCACGCGCGACCAGTAGCGCCACTGGTCGAGGCTCTCCTGCGCGTCCACGCGATAGGCCTGCAGCGCGCGCACGTCGTGGCGGTAGATCCGCCCGCCTTCCTCGTCGGACCACTTGGTCTGGTGGAACGTCACGTTGAAGCGGATATCGTCGGAGACGGGGCCGTCGTTCTTCTGGGAGGCGCCGATCTTGCGCAGCAGGTCCGAGGGCTCGCGGAAGACGTAGTAGCGCGCGAGCGTGGCCGAGCGGCGTTTCCTGCGCGCTTTCGGGATGAAAGGTCCGATGTCGTTCAGGATCAGCTTGCTCACGAGGGCCGGATGCTTCGCCGCGAGCTCGATGGCGGTGCTTCCGCCCAGCGAAGATCCGAGCAGGATCACGGGGCCGCCGCCCAGGTGCTCGATCAGCTGCTTGAGCTGCTCCACGTACGTGGCGAGCGAATAGTCGCGCTGGTCGGCCATCCAGCCCGAGCGGCCGCGCCCGACCCAGTCCATGCACACCACGCGGAAGTGGCTCTCCAGGTCGGCGGCGAGGTAGTTGAAGCGCATCGCCGTGTTGGCCACGCCGCCCACGCACACGACGATCGGGCCATTCGGATCGCCCCAGTCGGTGTAGGCGACCTTCACCGGATAGGCCTTGCGGAAACGCTGCGCGCACTTCTGCAGGCGCATCGGGTGGATGTAGTCGAAGTGGCGCAGGTCGAACTGGTGGTCGAAGCGCTCGATGATGCGCTTGGCCAGGGCCATGTACTCGTCCCACGTCTTGAGGACGCGCCTGCGCCCGGGGATCGGCGGCTCCCAGTCGGGCCCGTTACGCCGGCGGCGCGATTCGGGTCGCGACTTCGGGGCGCCCGCGGCCATGTCAGGCCTGGTGCGGACGAGTGACGCGCAATGCCGGGGCGCCCGCGTGCGGCGCGACGGCGAACTCCACGATCTCGCCGTTGCCCACGGTCATGCGCTCGGTGCCTCCCAGCAGGTTGTTCATGACGCGGCCCACCCCCTTGCTGCTCACGATGAGCGGCCGGCGTTCCATGACGGGGCGCAGGCGCTCCAGCGCGAGCGCGATGCGTGCCTCGAATTGCTCGTCGGACTCGCCGCCGGGCGGCGTCACGCGGCTGCGCAACTGCTCCTCGGTCTCTGCGATGGGGCGGTTGTTCCATTGACCGAGCTTGCGTTCGTTCAGCAGCGGCTCGATCTCCACGGGCACGGTGCCCAGCACGCCGCTGATGATGGAGGCGGTCTGCCTCGTGCGGATGAGGGAGCCGGCCACGATCACGCCCACTCGCAGGTTCATGCGCTCGATCTGCTTGGCGAGCAGGTAGGCCTGGTCGCAGCCGATGTCCATCATCGGCAGGTCGAGGTCGCCGCCGCAGCGAAAGCCCCTGAAGTTCGGCTCCGTGATGCCGTGGCGGACGAAGTAGAGCGTGAATGGCCGGTCGGCCAGGTACGTCATGTTCGTTCCCTCCCGGGAATCAATCCTTGACCGCGTATCCCCCGCGGGCGATTTCGAGAATAGCATCGAACCCCGCAAACACGGGCATTACAGGCGTAACCCTTTAGAATGCCGTGTTCCATGCAGGCCACGCGCTTCCTCAGGATCCTCCGCGTCTTCGGCACCCACGGGCTGGGCGAGTTCCTGCCGCCCGCCGCGGGCGCCGGACATATCGTACTGCGATGTTTCGGCGCGGGTGGGCGCGTGGCCGGCTCGCGCGGCGCGCGCCTGAGGATGGCGCTCGAGTCCCTGGGCCCGGTGTTCGTGAAATTCGGGCAGCTGCTCTCCGTGCGGCCCGACCTGGTCCCCGAGGACATCGTGGCGGAGCTCTCGCTGCTGCAGGACCGCGTGGCGCCGGTGCCGTGGGAGGACGTGTCGGCCACGCTCGATCGCGCCTACGGCAAGCCCCACGCGCAGATGTTCGCCTCGATCGATTCCTCGCCGGTGGCGAGCGCGTCGGTGGCCCAGGTGCATTTCGCCACGCTGCCCGGCGGTCGCGAGGTGGCGGTGAAGGTGCTGCGCCCCGGCATCCGCAACGTGATCGCCAACGACGTGGCGCTGCTCTATGCGCTCGCCGCGTTGGTCGAGCGTGCGTTCGAGTCGGGCACCCGCCTTCGGCCGCGGGAGGTCGTGGCCGAATTCGAGCACACCATTGCCAACGAGCTCGACCTGGTGAGCGAGGCCGCGAACGCGAGCCAGTTGAGGCGCAACTTCGCCGACGGGCGCCTGCTCCTGGTGCCCGAGGTGTGCTGGGACTGGTGCCACCGCGAGGTGATGGTGATGGAGCGCGTGAACGGGATCCCGGTGAATGCGGTGGCCGACCTCGTGGCCGCCGGCGTCGATATCCCGAAGCTCGCGCGCGACGGCGTGGAGATCTTCTACACGCAGGTCTTCCGCGACGGCTTCTTCCACGCCGACATGCACCCGGGCAACATCCTCGTGGCGCGCGACGGGCGCTACTGCGGTGTGGACTTCGGCATCATGGGCACGCTCTCCGACGAGGACCGCAGCTACCTCGCGACCAACATGCGCGCTTTCTTCGAGCGCGACTACCGCAAGGCCGCGCAGGCGCACGTGGACGCGGGCTGGGTGCCGAAGGGAACGCGCGTGACCGAGTTCGAGGGCGCGTTGCGGTCGCTGTGCGAGCCCATCTTCGACAGGCCGCTGAAGGAGATCTACTTCGGAAAGCTGCTGATGCGCCTCTTCGAGGTGGGGCGGCGCTTCGGCATGGTGGTGCAGCCGCAGCTGATGCTGCTCATGAAGACGATCCTGCAGGTCGAGGGCCTGGGCCGCCAGCTCGATCCCGACCTGGACCTTCGCTCGGTGGCGCAGCCGATCCTCGAGCGCTTCATGAGCGAGCAGGCGGGTGTGCGCGGACTGCTTCGCCACCTGCGCGAGGAAGCGCCCCTGTGGACGGCGACGATTCCGCAGGTCCCGCGGCTCGTGCATCGCATCCTCTCCGACGATCCGGCCAAGAGGCTCGAGGCCGCCGTCGATCGCCTCGAGGCCGCGCAGGCGCGGCAGACGCGCGTGCTCGCCGCGATCGCGATCGTGCTGGCCGCGCTCGCCCTCGTCTACGTGCTGCGCTAGTCAGGCAGGTCTCGGCCTTCCGCCGCGCCGCCCGATCGCGACGTGCGCCCAGAAAAGCGCTATGGCCGCGAGGCCCACGGACCAGTGCAGCGTGCTCACGATCGCGTGGGCATCTTCGAGGGCGAAGTAGTAGAGCGCATAGCCCGTCGCGATCAGGAACGCGGCCACGATGAGGGCGCTCACGCCCGAGGCGATGTTGCGGCCGAGGTACCACGCGCGCGGGATGTGCTGCGCGAACATCGAGCCCAGCGCGACGAGGAACGCGAACGCGCCCGCACCGTGGAGCTTGAGCGCCCAGGCTTCGAGCGGATGGCGCTCGCCGTTCGGGCCCGTGCCCAGCGCGAAATGCGCGAACACCCAGAGCGCGCCCGTCGTCCACGCGAACGCGAGCGCGGCGTAGAGCCAGCGCCGATGCCACGTCCCGAGCGCGGTCCGCTCGGTGAGCAACTCGATGGCGCGTTGATGGGACTTGGACACGGGATCAGGCCGGGACTTGGGGGAGCCATCGCGCATGCAGCGCGCCGCCGGCGGCGCGCAGCACGAGGGCGTGCGCATTGTAGCGTTCCAGGAGGGCGCGTGAGAGCGAGCCGCGCAGCAGCACGACCTTCGCGAGCGCGTCGGCGAGCATCGCCGTGGGCGCCATGACGCTCGCGCTGTCGCGCCCGTCGATCACCTCGCCCGTCGCGGGATCGACGACGGCGCGCGCGAAGTAGCCCGCGCTCGTGGCCACGGCGCCGCTCGCGAGCATGAGCGCGGGGTGCAGCGTCGCGGGCGCGCCGGGATCGCGCAGGTGGATGAGCTGCGCATCGCCGCCGAGCACGCGCAGGTCGCCGCCCGCGTTCACGATCGCATGGGTGATGCCGCGCGAAGCGAGCTCCGCGATGGCGCGGTCCACGGCGTATCCCTTTGCGATGCCGCCCAGGTCCACCCGCAGCGCGCGCGCGTAGCGCACGAAGCGCTGCGGCAGCAGCTCGATGTCGCCGCTCGATCCCGCGGAGCCCGCCGCCACGTCGAACGCGCCGCCCGATTCGCGATTGAGCTCGAGCGCGGCCGCGAGCACGTACGCGGTCTCCTCGTCGATCTGCACGGGCTCGAGGTGCGCACGCTCGTTCATGCGCGCGAGGTCGCTGTCCCGTTCGTGCGGGCTCATCAACCGGTGCACGCGCGCGATCGCCTCGAAAGCGGCTTCGATCGCCGCAAGGCAGACGCCCGCGTCGCCGCGGCACGCGATCTCGACGAACGTTCCCAGCAGCGGCCGCGCGCGGCGGTGCAGGTTCATCTGAGCACCAGGTCCTGGATGGCGAGC
>Ga0335071_10009371_pt1 | contig 10013 bp, 10 predicted proteins | sample Lox_Sample_15_FD_206724 | JGI IMG/M metagenome (GOLD analysis project Ga0335071, IMG submission 206724) | Soil microbial communities from Loxahatchee National Wildlife Refuge, Florida, United States - Lox_Sample_1.5 | ecosystem: Environmental > Terrestrial > Soil > Wetlands | place: USA...
GTAGCCGAATAGCGTGTAGGTGATCAGGCGGTGCGAAAGGCCGCCGCTGAGACGTCCAGCCAGGCGGACAGCCCAGCGCATAGGGTGCCGGACGAAACCGCCCGCGAGGATCACCGCCTCGATCTGGAGCCGGCCCCTGGCCACCAAAGCCCACAGCACTTGCGAGCCAAAGGACTCGCCCAGCAACCAGCCTTGACCGATGCCCCGCTCAGCCAGGCCGACCTCGATCGCCGCAGCGTAATCGTCCAGCGTCCACTCCAGCGTGCGCGGGTAGGTCATCTCGACAAAGCGCAGCCGGCCGCCCAGGGCGCGCCGGAAGCTGCCGACCAGGGTCCAATCTCCGTGCAGCCCCGGCAAATAAATGAGCGTGGGCAGCGAAGCGCCGCCATGAACGCGCAGTTCCAACGTCTCTGCCATCGCCGAGATATGCGGCACCGCGGGCAGCTCAGCCAGTCTTTTCGAAGCCATTGTAGGCAGATCCACCGGCATGCCCGCCATCTGGCGGATTTGACCGCTTATGCAGAGCGCATTACCGCTTTACACCTGGGCCTGGAAGCCGCAGAATTAGGTGGTGGATGTAGTATCGGTGCCAGAAAGCAGAGTAGAGGAAAAGCCGCGTCAACAGGACGCCGGGTTCAGGCCTCAGAACGAGTTGGAAGCCGCGATAGAGCGGTCCCAGCGCTATTTGCTGAGCCAGCAAACGCCCGAAGGCTACTGGATCGGCGAGTTGATGGTGGATGCAACGATCGTAGCGGACATGGTCGCCTACCATCACTGGAACGGCAAGGTGGAGCCCCAGTGGCAACGCAAGGCGGTGAACCACATCTTCTCGATGCAGTTGCCCGACGGGGGCTGGAATATCTATTACGGCGGCCCGCCGGAGGTCAATGCGACAATCAAAGCTTACCTGGCACTGAAGCTGGCGGGGGTGCCGGTCACTGATCCGCGCATGTTGCGGGCGCGCGAGGTGGCCTTGAACCTCGGGGGGGTGCCGCGGCTGAACACCTTCTCGAAGCTCTTCCTGGCGCTGCTGGGGCTGTTCCCGTGGGAATACGTTCCGACCATTCCCTGCGAGGTGATCCTGATCGGCAAATGGTTCTACGTGAACTTCAACGAGATGAGCTCGTGGAGCCGCTCGATCCTCGTGCCGCTGGCGATCATCAACCATTTCAAGCCGATCCGGCTGCTCAAGAAGCAGATCAACCTCAACGAGCTGTACCCGGAAGGCATTCACGAACGCGACTTGGCGCCGGCCCCCGACCCGGAACGCATCACCTGGCGCAACTTCTTCCTCTGGCTCGACCGGGTGCACAAGTTCGCGGAGTGGTTCGCGCAGAACAACATCCATCCCTTCCGCAAACGGGCCTTGCGCAAGGCCGAACAATGGATGCTGGAGCGCTTTGAGGGATCGGACGGCCTGGCGGCCATCTTCCCGGGCATACTCAACTCCCTGATCGCCCTCAAGGCGCTGGGGTATCCCGACGATCACCCGCAGGTGCTGCGGGCGGAGCGCGAATTAAAGAAGCTGGAGCATGAGACCGAGCAGAGCGTCCGCATCGAGCCCTGCTTTTCGCCCGTGTGGGATACCGCCATCGTAAACGTCTGCCTGGCCGAGTCGGGTTTGCCGCCCGATCATCCCGCGCTGCTGCGCGCCACCGAGTGGCTAATGGACCGGGAGATCCGCTTCCGGGGCGATTGGCAATACAAGAATCCCGCCCAAGTCGAACCCAGCGGCTGGGTGTTTGAATTCGCCAACAAGTGGAACCCGGACGTGGACGACACGGCCATGGTGCTCCTCGCGCTGCGCAAGGTCCCCACCCGCGACCGGCAAAAGCGCGACGAATGCTTCCAGCGCGGTCTGCAGTGGATGCTTACCTTCCAATGCAAAGACGGCGGGTGGGCTTCCTTTGACAAGGACTGCACCAAAGGCGTGCTGGAGAAAGTGCCGTTCGCCGACCATAACGCGATGCTCGACCCCGAGTGCGCCGACATCACAGCCCGCATCTTGGAATTGCTCGGCTACGAAGGCTGGAGCGTCGAACATCCGCAGGTGCAGAAGGCGCTGCGCTTTATCCGCGAGCATCAGGAAGAAGACGGCTCGTGGTATGGGCGCTGGGGCGTGAATTATATCTACGGCACATGGCAGGTCTTGCGCGGCCTGCGCGCCCTCAACCTGGATATGAACGAGCCGTGGCTGCTCAAGGCCCGCGACTGGCTGGAGAGCGTGCAGCACGACGACGGCGGCTGGGGCGAGCGCTGCAATACCTACGACGACCCGGTCTTCAAGGGCCAGGGCCCCAGCACGGCTTCGCAAACGGCTTGGGCCGTCATGGGCCTTTGCGCGTTCGACGACCCGGGCCGTCCGAGTCTCCGTCGAGGCATCGAGTATCTGACGCAGACGCAGAACCCGGATGGCTCCTGGACGGAGCACGAGACCACCGGCACGGGCTTTCCGAAGGTTTTCTACCTCAAATACGACATGTATCGGAACAGTTGGCCCCTGCTGGCGATGGCGACTTACCGCTCCCTGCTCCCCAAGGCGGCTGCTCCCGGAGGCAACGGCGCTCCTGCCGAGGCGCGGCCGCAGGCACCGGACCGCGTGGCGAGGTGAGGAATGGCCTGCGCGCGGGTATGGCCGAGCGCGGGGTTTGGAGGCTGGCGCGGACATGGGCCACCGAAGGCGCATCCCAACGTTGACACCTCCCGGAGCCCTCCCCATGCTCGATGCCAATGGTTGAGCAGACGGTCCAGATTGTCTCCAACGAGCGCGACACCGATCAATACTTCCGCCTGGTGGTGCGCGCGCCGGCCATTGCCCCCCGGGTGCAGCCGGGTCAGTTTGCCCACGTTCGCATCCTGCCGCTGAAAGAGGCCTTGCTGCGCCGGCCTTTCAGCATTTTCCAGGTCTCAGACGATACCCTCTCAATCCTTTACAAGGCCATTGGCCGCGGCACCGAGGTGCTGGCGCGCATGCGTCCAGGCGAGGAACTCAGTATGATCGGCCCGCTAGGCCACGGCTTCACCGTGCCGCCGCCGGGCGGGGAGACGCCGCTGTTGGTCGCCGGCGGCTACGGCATGGCCGCACTCTACCTGCTGGCGCAGCGCTCTCCGCAGAAGGGAATCGCCTTTGTCGGCGGGCGGCGGCGGGTGGACATCCTGTGCGAGGCGGAATTCCGCGCGCTCGGCTGGGATGTGCGGGTGACGACGGAGGACGGCAGCCACGGCGAAAAAGGCCTGGTAACCCAGGCCCTGCTGATTGAACTGGAGCAGCGCGCCCTCCGCCGCAAACTGTTCGCCTGCGGCCCTACCCCCATGCTGAAGGCCGTGGGCCGGCTTGCGGCCGACTTCAATCTGCCCGCGGAGCTGTCGCTCGACGAGCACATGGGATGCGGCATCGGCGTTTGCCTGACGTGCGTCGTCCCGATCAAGGCGGGCGGGGACTGGGAATACCAGCGCACCTGCACGGAGGGGCCGGTTTTTGATGCCCGTCAGGTGGTCTGGGAGGCAGGCGTATGAACTTGTCCGTCAAGCTCGGCACGCTGACCTTGCCGAACCCGGTGACCGTCGCGTCGGGCACCTTCGGCTATGGTGTCGAGTACGCTCAACTCGTGGACCTCAACCAGCTCGGCGCGGTCGTCGTCAAGGGCATCCGACTCGGCCCGGTCCGTGGGAACCCGACACCGCGCACCGTCGAAGTCACCAGCGGCCTGATCAACGCCATCGGGCTCCAAGGCCCTGGCGTGGATGGGTTCATCCGCAAGTACTGGCCTTTCCTCAAAGGCTTGCAGGTGCCTACGATAATCAACATCTGGGGCACGACCGTCGAGGAATACGCCGAGGTAGCGCGGCGATTTGAGGCCCTCGATGGGGTCGGCGCCCTGGAGCTGAATGTCTCCTGCCCCAACATTAAGGCTGGCGGCGCGCAGTTCGGGACTGATCTGAAACTGCTTGGCCAGGTGGTGGAGGCCTGTCGGAAGGCGACCAGGCTCCCCTTGATCACCAAGATGAGCCCCAATGTGGTCAGCATCGCGCCATACGCCCAGGCAGCGGAAGCAGCCGGTAGCGACGCGTTGTCCATTATGAACAGCTTCCCGGCAATGGCCATCAACATTGAAACCCGCCAGCCTCGCCTGGCCAATGTCACGGGCGGTCTGACGGGACCGTGCATCAAGCCCATCGCGGTCAAACTGGTCTGGGAAGCGGCAAAAGCGGTCAAAATCCCCATCATCGGCATGGGTGGCATTCAGAACGCCGCGGACGCTATCGAGTTTATCATGGCCGGTGCCACGGCTGTGGCGGTGGGCACGGCCAATTTCTACGAGCCGCAGACGGCCTTGCAGGTGATCGCAGGGCTCCGCCAGTTTATGCAGCAGCGGAGCCTCGGGGACGTGCGGGAACTCATCGGCAGTGCTCATGCCGGCGGGTAAGCCCGTCGGGCGCTGGTGAAATTGCCCGAAACACGCTGCCAGGCCCGCTTTCGGGGGCGTTGCAGGCGTCCAAAAACTCCATAAACTCTTGGCTTGACCTCCAGGGCCGCAAGCGCTACAAGCGACGTAACTGACGGGATTTAACGCCAAACCACATTGCCTATGACTCTCACAAAGCGCGATTTGGTGCTTCGCATCTGCGAGGACACCGGATCGGTTCAGCAGCACGTGTCGGACATCGTCCAGCGGACGTTTGATCACATTATCAAGGCCTTGGCTAAAGGGGAAAAGGTGGAACTGCGCAACTTCGGCATATTCGAGGTCAGGGTGCGCAAGGCGCGTACCGGCCGCAATCCGAGCGCGCCAGGCACCGAGGTGCCGATCCCCGCACGCTCGGTGGTCAAGTTCAAGGCCGGGAGGGAGATGCGGCTCGAGGTCGGCAAGCTCACGCCGACTCGCGCCGCTTAGCCGCGCGCCACGCCGACCGCAACCTGAGTGGCAGTAGCCAAGAACCTCGACCGAGGGTGTCTGTCTCCGGGCGCACCGAGCTCCCAACGCATCGAACCGGCTCATCAGACGAGAGCCCCGGCGCCCTTCAAGCCCGCTGCGTCCGCCCCTGGGCGTGCTCCGATAGATTCGGATCCGCCGTCGCTGACCGATTACTCCGCTTTTGCTTTTGCTTTTTGAGGCGCACCGCCTAACTTCGGCCTGCAATTATGGAACGTCTGCCCGGTTTTCGTGACTTTTATCCCGAGCCGCTGCCCAAGCCTGATCTCTGGAGCGCGGACGCACGCCAGTACATCTTCGACCAGTGGCGCGCCATGGCGCGGCGTTACGGCTTTCGCGAATACGACGGCCCGCCCCTCGAACCCCTGGAGCTCTTTACCACCAAAAGCGGCGAGGAGATTGTCGGGCAGCTCTACAACTTCAAGGACAAGGGCGAGCGCGAGGTGTCGCTGCGCCCGGAAATGACCCCGACGCTGGCGCGCATGATCGCCGCCTACGAGCGGGGCTACAAGAAGCCGCTCAAGTGGTTCGCCCTGCCACAACTCTTCCGCTACGAGCGCCAGCAAAAGGGGCGCCTGCGCGAGCACTTCCAATTCAACGCGGACATCATTGGGGAACGTGATCCGGCCGCCGATGCAGAGTTGATCGCCCTCGTAATTGACACGCTCCGCTCCTTTGGGCTCACGGAGAAGGATTTCGTCATTCGCCTCAGCAGCCGCAACGCCTGGCAGGAGTTCTTCCGGGAGCACCAGGGCGACGCCACGCAGGAATACGCCTTCTACCAGATCATTGACAAGCTGGAGCGCGAGACAGCGGAGCAAAGCGATGAGAAGCTCCGGCGGGCGGGGTTTTCCCTGGCCGAGGTCTCCGCCTTCATTGAGGCAGGCCGACCCACGGCCGAGCTGGAGGTTATTCTAGGGAACCTCGCCGCGCGTGGGCTACGTGACTATGTGAAAGTTGATTACCACGTCATCCGCGGACTGGCGTATTATACCGGCGTGGTGTTTGAAGCCTTCGACCGCCGCGGGGAGTTTCGGGCCATCGCGGGCGGTGGCCGCTACGACAATCTCGTGAAGCTGATCAGCGGCGGCTCGGTGGACCTGCCGGCCCTGGGCTTCGGCATGGGTGACGTTGTGCTGCTTGAGTTTCTGAAAGCCCGCGCCCTGCTGCCGAAGTTCACTGCCGCCCTCGACGCTTTCTGCCTTGTCGAGGACGAATCCCTGCGCTCCGAGTCCCTCAAACTGATTCACGACTTGCGCAGCGCCGGTCTGGCGGTGGACTACTCGCTCACGCCGGCCAAGTCGGATAAGCAATTCAAGCGCGCCCAGGAACTCCATGCGGCGCACACCGTCAAGCTCGAACGCAATCCGGCAGGAGCACCGCTGGCGCGAATCAAGAACCTGAAGACGCGACAGGAAACCGCAATCCCAGCCGCGGAAGCCGCCGGTCGGTTGCGCGAAATTTGCGCCCGCTCCTGAGCCCACGCCACCGCACCTTCCCCCAGACCGCTACGGCGAGCGTCCGCGTCACCGCAGACAAATGCAAAGAGCGAGGTTGGGGCCTCGCTCGCCTAATTGGATTCGATCGCCGGTTACGCCAGCGCCGTCTCTGGCGCGGCGCCAGCCGCCGCCCGCCCTTCTCGTTCTTTGACAAGGGTCGCGCCCTTACCGACACGTTTGCGCAAGTAGGTCAGCTTGGCGCGACGGACGGAGCCTTTGCGCTCCACTTCCACTTTCTCCACCCGCGGCGAGTGCAGCGGGAAAACCCGCTCCACGCCTTCGCCGTAGCTGATGCGGCGAACCGTGAACATCTCGTTCAACCCGTGACCGCGGCGGCCAATCACAACCCCTGCGAAGATTTGGATGCGCTCTTTGTCGCCTTCGACCACCTTGGTATGCACACGCACAGTATCGCCGACGCCAAAGTCCGCGGCGTCTTTGCGAAACTGTTCCGACTCAATTTTATCTAGTAATGCCTGATTCATAAAATGTCCACGTCCGATGCGTGGAGCCAAGGGCTGCACGCCCCTTACTCCATCATCCCATCACTCCGCTTTTCCAGCAGATCTGGCCGGCGCTCAATCGTTCGGAGCCTGGCCTGTTCAGCCCGCCAGCGGGCGATCTCGGCGTGGTTGCCCGAGAGCAGCACGTCCGGCACCTTCATGCCCCGGAAGTCGGCCGGCCGCGTATATTGCGGGTATTCGAGCAGCCCCTGGCTGAACGAATCTTCCTGCGCGCTTTCCGCATCGCCCAGCACACCCGGCAGCAGCCGCGTGACCGCATCAATAATCACCATCACCGGCAGCGCGCCATTTGTCAGCACGTAGTCGCCGATAGACAACTCGTCCTGCGCGAGCGTTTTGCGCACCCGCTCGTCGAAACCTTCGTAGTGGCCGGAGACCATCAGCAGATGCTCCAACCCCGCCAACTCACGCGCAACGGCCTGGCTGAAGGGCCGGCCCGCCGGCGAAAGCAGGATCACCCGCGTACCCTCGCGCGCCAGACTTTCCACTGCTTCAAAGATCGGTTCGGGCTTCAGCAACATGCCCGGTCCGCCGCCAAAAGGCCGGTCATCAACCGTTTTGTGGCGGTCATGCGCGTAGTCACGCAGATTATGGATCGCCAGATCCAATCGCCCCGCTTCCCGCGCCCGCTTGATAATGCTCTCATCCAGCGGCCCCGCAAACATCGCGGGAAAGAGCGTCAGCACATCAATCTTCATCATTCGGTTACGGATTGCGCCCGGGCCTGCGGCGCCGCAGGCTTGCTCCGCAGGGGCAAAGCCGCCGAAACCCGCACCCCGATTCCGCCTACCGCGCCGGCTGGTCTTCGACGATTTCCAGTGTGCAGCGCAGCCCTTTCTTGGCGCTGCCGGCCAGCAAGAGTGAGCGAATCGCATTGATCGTCATGCCTTGTCGGCCGATGATCTTGCCAACATCCTGCGGATGGAGGCGTAACTCGTAAACCGTCGTGCCCTCGCGCTCCACCGGCGTGATCGTCACGGCATCCGGGTTCTGCACCAGCCCTTTGACGACGTATTCGAGAAAGGCTTGCATAAACCGGGGTCAATCGTTACGCCGCCGGGGCAGCCGCAGCCGCCTTGATCGCCTTCTTGATGAAGCTGGCGACGGTCTCGCTTGGCTGAGCGCCCTTGCTCACCCAATACTTGGCCCGCTCCAGGTCTAAAGTGACGTTGTCCGTCTTCTTCCGCGGCAAGTAGGTGCCCAATTCCTCGATGAACCGGCCATCGCGCGGACTGCGACCATCCGCCACCACAATCCGGAACGCGGGCTTGTTCTTCGCCCCGACTCGCTTCAACCGAATTTTAACTGCCATAAATCATCATTCGCGTCTGCGGCGGCCACATCCGGACCGCTCGCCCCAAAGGGTTTTCCCAAAAAGAGTGGGGAGCCTAGGCTTGCCCTCGCGACTTTGCAAGCCCTGTTTTTGAGGTTTTTTGGGCTGCGCTTCCCCCTGACCCGGCCCCCGGCCCTGCCCCTCCGGCGCGGTCGCTCCGCAACGCCAACCATGCAGCCCAAATCACCGACCGCGGATTGCAATCCCATCCAGCGCCAGGTTCAGGCGCAGGACGTTGACGCCAGCGTCGCCCAGGATGCCCAGGCTCGGGGACTCGGTATTGGATTGAATGAGCGCGCGCACCTGGTCGAGGCTCAGGTTGCGGGCCTTGGCCACGCGACTGGCCTGAAGGGCAGCGTTCTCCAGGCTGATGTGCGGATCGAGGCCGCTGGCGGAGCCCGTGACGGCATCCGCAGGGACGGGCGCATTAGTCGCCAGGCCGTTTTGGGTGCGGTAATCGGCGATGTTCTGGGCGATGGCGTCGTTGAGCTTCTGGGAGGTCGGGCCGAGGTTGCTGCCGCCGGAGCTGGTGGGGTCATAGCCGTTGCCCGCCGAAGAGGGGCGCGGGTGGAAGTATTTGTCCGCGGCAAACGGTTGGCCGATTAGGGCGGAGCCGCGGACCACGCCGCCGGCATCGACCACAAGGCTGCCGTTTGCCTTGGCGGGAAAGAGGAGCTGGGCAAGGCCAAACACGACGAGCGGGTAAGCGCCGCAGCAGACGACCGCCAGGGCCAACGTGACGCAAGCAGCGCGGCGGAGTTCCAAGAGCATTGCTTTCATATTCAGACGAGGTGCAGGGCGGCGATGATGAGGTCGATTAGCTTAATGCCAATGAACGGAATAATAACTCCGCCCAGGCCGTAGATGAGCAGATTGCGCTGCAGAATGGCCAGGGCGCCGATGGGGGTATACTTGACGCCGCGCAGCGCCAGCGGGATTAGGGCAACGATGATGAGGGCATTGAATATGACCGCGCTTAGGATGGCGCTAGTCGGAGTGTGCAAGTGCATGACATTGAGCGGCGCAATGGCCGGGAACGTCACCATGAGCATGGCGGGCACGATGGCGAAGTACTTGGCGATGTCGTTGGCGATGCTGAAGGTGGTCAGCGAGCCGCGCGTAATGAGGAGCTGCTTGCCGATTTCGACGATCTCAATGAGTTTGGTGGGGTTGCTGTCGAGGTCCACCATGTTGCCGGCCTCGCGGGCGGCCTGGGTGCCGGTATTCATGGCGACACCGACATCGGCCTGCGCCAGGGCTGGAGCGTCATTGGTGCCGTCGCCGGTCATGGCGACGAGGTGACCGGATTCCTGCTCGGAGCGGATGCGCTTTAGCTTCATTTCGGGCGTGGCCTGGGCAATGAAGTCGTCCACGCCCGCCTCGGCGGCGATGGCGGCGGCGGTCTGCGGATTGTCGCCGGTGATCATGACGGTGCGAATGCCCATCTTGCGCAGGTGGGCGAAGCGCTCCTTGATGCCGCCCTTGACCATGTCCTTGAGCTGGACTACGCCCAGGACCTCATGGCCTTCGGCCACGACGAGCGGGGTGGCGCCGGAGCGCGAGACCTCGTCCACAGCCTGAGTGACGGCTTGCGGGAAATTGCCGCCCAACTGGTCCACATAGGTGCGCATGGAGTCCGCCGCACCTTTGCGGATACTTCGGATGGGGGCCACCGGTGGCAGCACTCCACCATTTTTTGAGGTTAGGGCTTGCTCCCCGCACG
>Ga0335071_10009373_pt1 | contig 10012 bp, 11 predicted proteins | sample Lox_Sample_15_FD_206724 | JGI IMG/M metagenome (GOLD analysis project Ga0335071, IMG submission 206724) | Soil microbial communities from Loxahatchee National Wildlife Refuge, Florida, United States - Lox_Sample_1.5 | ecosystem: Environmental > Terrestrial > Soil > Wetlands | place: USA...
CCGAGGGGCAGCCGCCGCGCCGGATCCAGGCAGGCATCGAGGCGCTGAGGCGCAGGGCCCGGCCCCGCGCAGAGGAGAGGAAGCCATGAAGGGCAACGCCGTCGCCCGCACCCTCTCGCCGGCGCCCCCGGCCGACGCCGTCGACGGGGCCGTGGATGCGCTCCGCCGCCGGCTGGCGGAGAGCACCGCGCGGGAGCACGTCGTGCTCGACTTCCTGGAGGACGACCTGCGCGAGTCGCGGGCGGCCCTTTCGGCGGTGGCCGCCTTCCTGGCCAACGTCGAGGCGGCGCTCAGCGACGAGGCGCCCACCCCGGAGCGGCTCATGTCCCTGGCCCGCGCCGTCGATCCGGCCGCGCAGGTCGACTACCTCCAGACGGTGCTGGCCAGCGTCCGGCGCCGCCTCTCCCAGGTGGCCGCCCGCATGTGAGAGCAGTGCGCGGCGATCAGCGGCGCACGCTCCGCACGCCGGTCAGGGTGGCGCGCACCGGCCCCAGGTCGATGTCCCCCACCGCCGCCACGAAGAGGCGGCGCGGGTCGGTGGTGATCCAGATGTGCATCTGGCGGGCGGGATCCTGGGGCCTGTCGGCCAGGGTGGCGCGGGCGTCGAGCCGCTGCGCCCGGACCGGCCCCACCACCGTATCGAGCTTCTCCGTCCCGGGGGCCACCGTGGCGGTGACGCGCCACAGCCGGCCCCGCGCCAGCAGGTCCAGGCAGTATCGGTCCCCGGCCGCGAGGCGAGCCGAGCGGAGGTAGTACACCGCCGACACCGCGTCCAGCACCGGCGCCTGGCGCGGGAAGCGCGCCGCGCTCCTTCGGCCGCCCACCTCGAAGCCGAGCTCGACCTCCGGCCCAGGCGGCGCGAGGCGCGTGTCGCTCACCTTGTGGACCCCATCCTCCTCGGCCTCCTCGCGGTAGCGCTCCGGCAAAAGGGTCCTCAGGTCCACCCAGGAGAAGGCCACCGCCGTCAGCCGCAGCAGGTTCTCGATGGAGGGGTCGGTGCGGGCGCGGGCCCGGAGCGGAAGCACCTTGCCGCCGGGCATGGGGCGCTCCACCGAGAGCTCCAGCGCGCCCGCCTTCACCATCCCGAACAGGTCCAGGTCGTAGGAGAGGCTCTCGCCGGTGGCGAAGGGGGTGGGCCCCGCGGAGAGGGGCGGCAGGCCGCAGGGCTCGGCCGCCAGCGAGAGCGCGACCAGGGCGGCGGGGATCGACATGGTGCAGCCCGGTGCGGCGGCGCGGCCCGCCCGCTCACTCCGCGGCGGCCACCTGGTCGCCGGGGTGGTAGCTCGTCAGCTCGGCCACCACGCTCCCCACCACGAACTCGGCGGCGGCCCGCACCAGGTGGTGGCCGGACGACTCCGCCAGCCAGAGGACGGTGTCGCGGCGGCTGGCGAACTTCCCGTCGAGGCCGGTGCGGATCTTGATCTTGAAGGAGGGGAACAGGCCCGCCGGCGTGCTCACCACCTCGCGGGCCAGCACCTCGGCCAGGAGCACGAACTGGCTGGTCCCGGTGACGATGGGCACCTCGAACCGGCGCCCGACCTCCAGGTCCTGCAGCCGGAGCCAGACGAAGGCGCCGGTCAGATCCAGCGCGCCGGCGGGGACGTCCAGCACCTTCTCCTGGGGCGCGTGACCGCGCCGTCGCTCGATCACCGTCACCTTGCCGCCGGCCGGGTCGAACCGCGCCGAGTCGCTGTGGACGTCGCCCACCTCGTAGGCCTGCAGGTCGGAGCCGCGGGAGAGCCGGCGGGCCACGTCCCAGTAGGCGACCAGGTGCTCGCGGATGTCGAGGAGCTTGGCCGCGCCGCCCGTCCGCGCCTGGAGGATGACCGGCCAGATGTCGCCCTCCGGCTGGCCCACCCGGATGCGCGCCTCGCCGGTGGGGATGCTCAGGAAGGAGACGGCGAAGACGGTCTCCTCTCCCGGTCCGAAGCCGTCGGCGCGGGCCGAGGGGGCCGCCGAGGCGGCCAGCGTGGCGAGGGCGAGGAGCGCGGTTCTCATGGTGGTCGGGGTCCCAGTTTCACGCCATCCGGCCCCGATGCAAGAGCAAGCCGGGTGCCAGCCTCGCCGCCGCGAGTTTCCGGCCGGGTTTCGCGGTCCGCCCCGGCCGGCTGGTCGCCGGGGCGACACTGGCTCGACGGGGGTGTCGCGCTTTGGCACGGGGGATGTCGCCTGCTTCCCGACACCGGCCCCGGAGGGTGGTCGCCCCGATCTGGTAGGCTTCGGCTGGGCCCGTGCCCGAGGTGCCTCATGCCCTACGACCCCGGCTACGACGAGGACGAGGGGAAGCGACGACCCGAGGACGAGGGGCGCGGGCGGCGGTTCTCCGACTTCGACTGCCCCGAGTGCTCGGCCAACAACCCCTATGACGACGGCTTCGGCCATGGCGACGAGGTCCGCTGCTACTACTGCGGCCAGGAGTTCCGCGCCGAGGTGAACGAGTCGGGGCGGTTGCGGTTGCGGGTAAACTAGGGCTGGCGCGCCGGCCGGGGCCCGAAGATCGCCGTCCCGATCCTCACGCAGGTGGAGCCCTCCTCCACCGCCTCCCGCCAGTCGCCGCTCATCCCCATGGACAGCTCGGCGAGCCCCAGCGCGTCGCGGAGCGAGCGGAGCAGGCGGAAGTGGGGGCGAGGGTCGGCCCCGGCCGGTGGGATGCACATGAGCCCGACCAGGTCCAGTCCGGGCAGGCCGCGCACCGCCTCGGCCAGCGGCGGCACCTCCGCCGGGGCGCACCCCTGCTTGGAGGTCTCGCCCCCCACGTTCACCTCCAGGAACACCTGGACCCGGGCCTGCCGGGCCTCGAGCCGACGGGAGAGCTCGCGGGCCAGCTCGACCCGGTCGACGGTGTGGACGGCGGTGACCCGCCCGGCCAGGAGCCGCGCCTTGTTGGTCTGCAGGCCGCCGATGAAGTGCCAGCGCAGATCGGAGAGGTCGGCGAGCGCGTCGGCCTTGGCGCGCCACTCCTGGGCGTAGTTCTCGCCGAAGTCGCGCTGCCCGGCCAGGTAGGCCTCGCGGACCGCCTCGGGCGGCTGGGTCTTGGAGACCGCCACCAGGGTCAACGCCGCCGGCAGGGCGGCGCGCACGGCGGCCAGCCGCTCGGCGATGCTCACCCGCCGCTCCAGGGGAGGGGGAAGCCCACCTCCTCGAGCAGGTGGAGAGCCTCGGCCATGGGCAGCCCCACCACGCAGGAGACGCTGCCGTCGACCCCGTCCACCAGCGCGCCCCCGGCGCCCTGCAGGGCGTAGGCGCCCGCCTTGTCCAGCGGCTCGCCGGTCTCCACGTACCAGCGGATCTGCCGCTCGGTCAGGGTCCGGAACCGCACCTCGGTGGCCACCAGCACCTCCCGCTCCAGGGCCGGCCCGGGCTCGTTCCGCCGCACGCACACCGCGGTCAGCACCTGGTGGCGTGCCCCGGACAGGTCCCGGAGCATGCGGCCGGCGTCCAGGGCGTCGTGCGGCTTGCCCAGGACCCGCTCGCCCAGCACCACCGCCGTGTCCGCCGCCAGGACCACCGGCCCGGAAACGGCGCGCGCCTTCTCCCGTGCCACCCGCGCCACGTACGCCCGCGGCCGCTCGCCGGGGCGGAGCGACTCGTCGGTCTCGGCCGGGCGGACCTCCAGCGGGACGCCCAGCGCCGAGAGGAGCTCCCGCCGCCGCGGGCTCCGCGAGGCGAGGATCAGCCGCTGCGCCGCAGGGGGCACGCCTTCGTCGGCCGCTAGTCCGCGGCCTGCTCCTGCTGCTGCGGCCGGGGCAGCACCGCCGGGTTCTCCACCACCTTGGCCCGGGACCGCAGCTCCGCCACCCACTCGCGCTGGAGCTGCTGCGCCTTCTCGGCGACCAGCTCGGACTGGATGGCGTCGCGCTCCTTGGGGTAGGCGCTCTCGTCGGGACGCTTGCGCTCCTTGACCGCCGCCACCACCGGGCCGGCCGCCGTCTGGTACACGCGGGGAAGGACCCCCTCGCCCTGGGCGGCCACGGCGTCCTTGAGCAGGTCGCCCGAGCCGGAGAGCCCGGGCAGGGCGGTGGTGGAGGCCGGGATGGGGCCTGTGTCGCGGGCCACCACGGGCTTGCCGCCCAGGGTGAGCGCCGCCTTCACCTCCGGCAGGGCCGGCTTGCCCTCGGCGGCGGGCTGGGCGGCCCGGGGCGCGGGGAACAGGTCGGCGAGCGACTTGCCGGCCCGGGCCGCCTGGAGCGCAGCCTCGGCCTTCTTGCCGGCCACCTCGGCCGCTCGGTCGCCGGTGAGGAGCTCGCGGGCGATCTCCGGGCGGGCCTCCTCCAGCGTGGCCTTCTTGGCGGGGATGACCTCGTCCACCCGGATGACGTGCCAGCCGGCCGGCGTCTTGACCGGGCCGGACAGCTTCCCCGGCTCGAGCGCCAGGGCCGCCTGGGTGAAGGCGTCGTCGGCCAGGCCGGCCGAGATCACGCCCAGGTCGCCGCCGTTGGCCTTGGTGTTGGTGTCGTCGGAGAGGTCGGAGGCCACCTTGGCGAAGTCCTCGCCCTTCTGGAGGCGGGCGATGGCGGCCTCGATCTTCCTCTTGGCGGCCGCGTCGTCGTTGCCCTCGACCCGGGCCAGGATGTGGCGGGCGCGGACCTTCTTGGGCTGGTCGAAGCGCGCGGCGTTGTCCTTGTAGAACTTCTCGATGCGCGCCCCCTCCCGGGCGGCGAAGGCCTCCACCTCGGCGTCGGTGGGCTTCACCTCGGCGCGCGCGTCGGCGGTGGGGAAGAGCACGTAGGCGAGTTCGACCCGGTCGGCGCTGCGGGCCCAGATCCGGTGGACCTCGGACTCCGGCACCTTGACGGTGGCCTCGAGGACGGCGCTGAGCCGGCGAACCAGCAGCTCGCTGCGCAGCATCTCCTCGTACTGGTGCGGCGAGCCGTACTCGGCCTGGACCGTGTCGCGGTACAGGTCCTTGGAGAACTTGCCGTTCTCCTGGAAGGCCGGCGAGGCCTGGATCTCCCTGGCCACGTCCTGATCGGTCACCCGCAGGCCGCGCCGCTCCGCCTCCTGGACCATCAGGGCCCGGTTCACCACCGCCGAAAGCGCCTGCTGCCCGAGCTGCGGGAGGGCCATGCGGACGAACTCGTCGCCGTACTGGGCTCGGTAGTAGTTGGCGATCTGCTGGAGCTGCCGCTCGTACAGGCCGGCGGAGATGGTCCTCCCGTTGACCTCGGCGGCGTAGGCTGGCGCGGAGCCGAAGTTGATGCCGCGCTTGGCGAACGATCCCGGGCCGAAGCTGATCACGAACATGACGATGATGGCCGCGAGGAAGATCCAGGTGATGATGCCGCCCTTGCTGGCGCGCAGAACGTCGAGCATGGAACCGGTGCTCCGGGTTGTTGTCGGTGGCGCCCTTGGGGGAGAGTCCGGCGCCGCGAGGTTGAACACCCTATTCGACAGACGCTAAAATGCAAGGGAATTTGGCCCAGCAGGCGTCCCCGGAGACCACGTGCTTCAACTCCTCAAGCGGTACCGCGAGCTGATCCTCGTCGCGGCCCTGCTCGTCGTGCCGCTCGGGGTCTACTTCGCGCGGGCCAGGAGGCCCGCCGAGCGCTCGGCGCTCGACCGGGCGGTGGTGTGGGCGACCGCGCCGGTGGAGAAGGCCGTGAGCTGGACCATCACCGGCGCGCTGCGCGCCTGGAACGGCTACCTGGCGTTGCACGGAGCCGAGGAGCGCGCGGTGGCCCTCTCGCGCGAGGTGAACTCGCTCCTGGTCGAGCGCCAGGAGCTCCTGCAGGATCGGGCCGAGGTCGAGCGCCTGCGCCGGTTGCTGGCCTTCGCCCGGGCCGCGCCCGGGCGCAGCTACGTGGGGGCGAAGGTGGTCGGGGTCGAGCTCTCGCCCAGCGGGCTGCAGCTGCTGGTCATCGACCGCGGCGAGGAGGACGGCGTCACCCGGATGAAGCCGGTCATCACCGCCGACGGGGTGGTGGGGCGGGTGCACACCGCCACCGCCCACGGCGCCGAGGTGCTCCTCATCACCGATCGCAGCAGCTCGGTGGCCGTGCAGGTCGACCGGAGCCGGACGCGGGGGAACGTCCGCGGGTTGGGGCGGCCGGAGATGTGCAAGCTGGACTATGCGCTGCGGGCAGAGGACATGGCGGATGGGGACCTGCTCGTCACCTCCGGGACCGACGGGGTGTTCCCGCGCGGCCTGCCGGTGGGCAAGGTCACCCAGCTCAAGAAGAGCGGCAACGGCCTGTTCCAGGACGCCATGGTGGCCCCGGCGGTGGACGTGACGAGGGTCGAGGAGGTGCTGGTCGTGTCCGGCTGGGAAACCCGCACCAGCGAGATCGGCCCGGCCAGCCCGGCGGCGAGGGGCCGGCCGTGAAGCCCCTGGTCCACATCCTCTTCGCCCTGCTCCTCTCGGCGCTGCAGGCTTCGCTCCTGCGCTGGGCCGGCGGCGGCGCCTTCTCGCTGCTGTTGCCGGTGGCCTGCGTGGTGTACTTGGCCATCCACGCCGGGAACGTGGACGGCTCGGTCGGGGCGGCCGGGGTGGGGTACGTGATGGACCTCACCACCGGCACGACCAAGGGGCTCATGACCTTCCTGGCGGTGGCGGCGTTCCTGGTGGTGCGGGTGGTTCAGTCGTCGGTCGACGTGCGGGGGAGGGTGGGGTTCGCCGCGCTCACCGGGCTGACCACCTTCCTCGTGTCCTTCGGCGCCCTGACCCTGACCCTGGTGGCCTCTCCCTCGGAGGTAGCCCCGGGGATCCGGCTCCTGCCGCGGATGCTCGTCGAGGCGGCGCTCACCGGGGCGCTCTCCCCGCTGGTGCTCGAGGGCATGAAGCGGCTCGATGGCCTGTTCCGGCGTGAGGAGACCGGCCTGCTCCGCTAGCCATGCCGCTCATTCCCCCCAGCGCTCCCGGCGCGGCGCAGAAGGACTGGAGGCCACGGCTCCTGTGGGCCAGCGGCGCGCTCCTGTTGTCGTTCCTGCTCCTGGTGGGGAGGCTCTACCACCTCCAGATCCTCCGCGGCGAGGAGTTCCGCGGCCGCGCCGAGGAGAACTTCGTCAAGGAGATCCGGACCCCGGCGGACCGGGGCCTGTTCTTCGACCGCAACCGGAAGCTGCTCGTGGACTCGCGCCCCTCCTACGACGTCACCCTCACGCCCTACTTCTGCGGCAGAGGCTGCGACGAGGTGCTCGACCGGGTGGCGGCGCTGGTGCAGATGGGGCCGGACGAGGTCGACCGCGCCCGGGCTCAGCTCCGGGCGGCGCGCAAGCTGGAGGTGTTCCGTCCCTTCACGGTCAAGGTGGACATCGGGCGGGAGGAGCTGGACCGCTTCCTGGCCAACCAGACCGACCTCCCCGGCGCGGACGTGCTCCCCGTCCCGCACCGCAACTACCGCTACGGCTCGCTGGGCGGCCACCTGCTCGGCTACATGAACGAGGTCGGGCCCGACGAGCTCAAGGACCTGAACAAGGGGCTGTCGCAGTCGGCGAGCCCGCAGGGCCCGTACCTCCTGGGGGACTACGTGGGCCGGCGCGGGCTGGAGCGGCGCTTCGAGAACGAGCTGCGCGGCGTGGACGGCAAGGAGCGCGTCCCGGTGGACGCCAAGGGTCGGCTCAAGGCCGACGCCGACTCACTCATCCCCGAGGACCAGCGGCTGGTGCCGAGCGTGCCGGGCGACAACGTGATCCTCTCCCTCGACTGGCGGCTGCAGGAGTACGCCGAGAAGATCTTCCCCGCCACCGCCGGCGTGGTGGTGGCCATGGACGCCCGGACCGGCTTCCTGCTGGCGCTGGTGGACCGGCCCGCCCCCGACCCCAACAAGATGTCGGGCCGCATCACCGCCGCGGAGCTCGCGGCCATCCACTCCGACCCGCTGCAGCCCGAGCTCTTCCGAGCCATCCAGCAGCACTACCACCCCGGCTCGACCTTCAAGGCGCTCACCACCATCGCCGCGCTGGAGGAGGGGGTGTTCCACCCCGAGACGAGCATCTTCTGCCCCGGCCACTTCTCCATGGGCCGCGCCACCTGGCGCTGCGACAAGGAGAGCGGCCACGGCTGGGTGGACTTCGAGCACGCGCTGGGCGCCAGCTGCGACGTGTTCTTCTACGAGGCGGGGGCCAAGCTGGGCGCGGACGCCATCGCCAAGTGGGCGCGGCGCTGCGGGCTGGGCGCCCCCACCGGCTTCGACGTGGCCGGCGAGATCCCCGGCGTCATCCCCGACGCCGCCTGGCACGACGCCCACATCCCCGGCGGCTACCAGCGGGGCATGGCCGTCAACCTGGCCATCGGGCAGGGCGACGTGAACGTCACCCCCATGCAGCAGCTGGTGTTCTACGCGGCCCTGGCCACCGGGACCATCTGGCGGCCGCAGGTGGTGACCCGCATCGAGGACCCGGACGGGAAGGTCCTGCAGACCTTCGAGCCGGAGGCCCGCGGGCGGCTGGAGATCGGCAAGTCCACCCGCGAGGTGGTGATGAAGGGGCTTCTGGCGGCGGTGAACCAGCCCTTCGGCACCGCCTACGGCTCGCGGGTGAAGGAGTTCACCGTGGCGGGGAAGACCGGCACGGCCCAGGTGGTGAAGATCGGCGTGCATCGGGTGAAGTCCGAGAACCTCCCCTACTTCGAGCGCGACCACGCCTGGTTCGCGGCCTTCGCCCCGGCCGAGGACCCGGAGATCGTGGTGGTGGTCCTGAACGAGCACTCGGGCTTCGGCTCCTCCAACGCCGCCCCCACCGCGGTGGGACTCATCAAGAAGTACATGGAGCTCAAGGCCCAGGACGAGGCCGAGCACGCCGGGGCGCCGGTCGCCCCGGCCCCGGCGGCCGCCCCGGCCAAGGCCGGACCCGCGGGAGGCGCCGGTGGCGCCTGACGTCTCGCTGGCGGCCACCCCGCACCGGCGGCTCATCGCCCACTTCCCATGGCACGTGGGCTTCCTGGTGCTGACCATCTCCGCCCTGGGGGTGTGGAACCTGGCCTCCGCCTCGCGCAGCGCCCACGCGCCCGTGTGGATCTCGCAGTCCTGGTGGATGGGAGCGGGGATCCTGGTGGCCCTGGGCGTCGCCCTCATCGACCATCGCGCCTTCCAGCGCATGGCCTGGGTGTTCTACGCGGTGGTGCTGGCCCTGCTGGTGCTGGTGCACCTCAAGGGCCGCTACGTGATGGGCGCGCGCCGCTGGCTCACCTTCGGGCCGCTGAACCTCCAGCCCTCCGAGCTGGCCAAGATCGCGGTGGTGCTGGCGCTGGCCGCCTTCTTCGCCGAGGACGCGGAGCGGCGCCGCGAGGGCTACGGGCTGTTCGGCCTCATCATCCCGCTGGGCGTGACCCTGCTCCCTGCCGCCCTGATCCTGAAGCAGCCCGACCTGGGCACGGCCCTGATCGTGGTGGCGGTGGGGTGCACCCAGCTCCTCTTCGCCAAGGTGCGCTGGGTGACGCTCCTCATCCTCCTGGTGGGCGCGCTGGTGGGGGGCGCGATCGCCTTCCGCCACCTCAAGGACTACCAGAGGAACCGCATCGCCTCCTTCCTCAACCCGGAGGCAGACGCCAAGGGTGCGGGCTACCACGCCCAGCAGTCGATCATCGCCATCGGCTCGGGGCAGGGGACCGGCAAGGGCTGGGGGCAGGGGACCCAGACCTACCTGTCCTTCCTGCCGGAACAGCACACCGACTTCATCTTCTCGGTGTGGGCCGAGGAGCACGGATTCCTGGGCTGCGTGCTCCTCCTCCTCCTCTACTTCGCGCTCCTGGCCAGCGCGGTGGACATCGCCGGCGCCGCCCGGGACCGCTTCGGCCACTTCGTGGCCATCGGCGTGACCAGCATGCTGTTCTGGCACGTCTTCATCAACGTGGGCATGGTGATCGGGCTCTTGCCGGTGGTGGGCGTGACCCTGCCGCTCATGAGCTACGGCGGCTCCAGCGTCGTCGCCATCTACGCCGGCATGGGCCTGCTGGCCAACGTGGGGATGAGACGGTTCGTGAATTGAGCCCTGCGGCGCCGGCCCGACCCCGTGACGACGCTCGGCCGAGCGCGGCCGCCCAAGGGGCCTGCGCCCTCCCGGGAAGGAGCGATCG
>Ga0335071_10009374_pt1 | contig 10010 bp, 8 predicted proteins | sample Lox_Sample_15_FD_206724 | JGI IMG/M metagenome (GOLD analysis project Ga0335071, IMG submission 206724) | Soil microbial communities from Loxahatchee National Wildlife Refuge, Florida, United States - Lox_Sample_1.5 | ecosystem: Environmental > Terrestrial > Soil > Wetlands | place: USA: Florida...
GGGCTGCTCCGGCGGGAGCAGAAGCCCATCCGGGTCCTTCACGTCGCCGAGATCCTGGAAGGGGCGAGGCTCGCACCATGAACAACTTCCACGCGCGACGGGCGGCGGCGTTCGCCGGCGACGTGCCGCACGCCCACTGGCACGACACGGCGCTCTGGTTCGTCCGCGTCAAGCGGGACCGGGGAGCGGCCTCGGTCCCGGAGTGGGAGGGGCTCCGGGACGCCGCCGCGGGCATCAAGGCGCACACCCTCTCGCGCCTCGCCGACTACCTCGAGGAGTTCGAGCGCAACGCCCAGGCGAACGGCATAGAGGTGCACTGGGCCCGGGACGGCGCCGAGCACAACCGCATCGTCGGGGAGATCCTCGAGCGGCGCGGCGTGAAGCTCGTCGCGAAGTCGAAGTCGATGCTCACCGAGGAGTGCGGCCTCAACCCGTACCTGGAGGCCCGCGGCATCGAGATCGTCGACACCGACCTCGGGGAGCGCATCGTGCAGCTCGCCGGGGAGCCCCCGTCGCACATCGTGATGCCCGCCATCCACAAGAAGAAGGAGGAGATCGGAGAGCTCTTCCACGACAAGATCGGCACGGCCCCCGGCCTGTCCGACCCGAAGGTGCTCACCGAGGCCGCGCGGCAGCACCTCCGGCGGAAGTTCCTGGGAGCCCAGGCGGGCCTCTCCGGCGTGAACTTCGCCATCGCCGAGACCGGCGGCATCGTGGTGGTGACGAACGAGGGGAACGCCGACATGGGCACGAGCCTCCCGCCCGTGCACGTGGCCTCCATGGGCGTGGAGAAGGTGATCCCGCGCGCCCGCGACCTCGGAATCTTCCTGCGCCTCCTCGCGCGCAGCGCCACGGGACAGCCGCTCTCGACGTACACCACCCACTTCCACGGGCCGCTGCGCGGGGGAGAGCTCCACGTGGTCGTGGTCGACAACGGCCGCAGTGCGATCCTGGGTCGCGAGCCCTTCCGCCGGTCGCTCTCCTGCATCCGCTGCGGCGCCTGCCTCAACACCTGCCCGGTGTACCGGCGCAGCGGGGGCTACAGCTACAGCTACCTCATTCCCGGGCCGATCGGGTCCGTTCTCGGCCCCCAGCGCGACCCGGTGGCGCACGCGAGCCTCCCGTTCGCGTCGAGCCTCTGCGGATCGTGCAGCGACGTCTGCCCCGTGAAGATCGACCTTCACCACGAGCTGCTCGCGCTAAGGGAGGCGCTCGTGGACGAGAAGGTGCTCTCGCCGGGCAAGAGGCTGGGGATGAGGGTCACGGGGTTCGTCCTGCGCCACCCCGCCCTCTACCGCGCCGGCGGCAGGGTGGTCCGCTGGCTGCTCCGGACGGCGCCCGGCGCGCTGCGGCTCGGCCCGGGCGGCGTCTGGGCGCGCCAGCGGGAGTTCCCGGAGGCGCCCGGGGAGACCTTCCGGGACCTGTGGAAGCGCGAGGGCGCGGGGAGGGCACCGTGAGCGGCGCCCGGGACGCCATCCTCGCCGCGCTGCGGAAGAACGCGCCGGCCACGGTGGCGCTCCCCGGGTTCCCCGAGGGAATGCGCTACCCCGACCCGCCCGCCCAATTCCTCGAGTCGGTGAGGGCGGTGGGGGGGGCCTCGCTCCGCGTCGCGGGGGCGGGGGACCTCGACGCCGCGCTCGCGTCCCTGCCGGTCTGGGCAGGGGCGCGCAGCGCCGTTTCGCTCGTCCCCGGGGCCGGGCGCTCGACGGTGGACCTGGCCGCGATCTCGGACCCGCACGAGCTCGAGGGCCTCGAGGTGGCCGCCATCCGCGGATCCCTGGGCGTGGCCGAGAACGGCGCCGTGTGGGTGTCCGGGCGCGACCTGGGTCCGCATCGCGCGGTCTTCGTCATCGTCGAGCACCTGGTGCTGGTGGTGAACGCCGCCGACGTGGTCTCCAACATGCAGGAGGCCTACGCTCGTATCGACCTGGAGCGGCCCGGCTACGGCCTCTTCATCGCGGGGCCGTCGAAGACCGCCGACATCGAACAGGCGCTCGTGATCGGGGCCCACGGGGCCCGTTCCTGCACGGTGATCGTGGTCGGGTGAGGCCCAGGACCAAGCGTCACTCGCGCCGCAGCTTCTCCTCCACCGAGCGCATCTTGCCCTCGATGGTGTGCTCCTTGTCCCGGCGGTCGTCGATCTTGACGAGCGTCGAGACGCGGACCGCGCCCTCGGCGAACGGATGCTCGTGCATCTCCCGGATCACCGCCAGGATCGCGTCGAGGTCCCCCTCGATGATGGTTCCCATCGCGGTGAGCTGGTTCTTGAGGCCGCTCCGGCGCAGGATGCGCTCCACCCCGGCCACGTACCTCGAGACGCTGGGAGTGGCCGTCCCGAGCGGGGTAATGCTCACGAAGACCACGGCCATCGCTGCCGCCTCCTGCCCCGGGGCGCCGGGGCGATTGCCGGCCTAGGCTGGGCCGGAGACCACGCGGAGGACCTCCCGGCCCAGCCGCACCACGTCGCCGTCGCGCAGTTCGCGCTCCGAGCGCGGCGGGAGGCGCACGAAGGTCCCGTTCGACGAGCCCAGGTCGCGGAGCTTCGCCACCCCGTCCGGCTCGACGACGATCTCCGCATGGGCCTGCGACAGGTAGGGGTCGTCGCCGAGGTTGATGGAGCAGCCCGCCCGGCCTAGGGTCACCGAGGGCCCTGGCCGCAGCCAGACGCGCCCGGAGGCGCCCCCCTCGAGCCTCTCCTCGACCAGGATCGCCGCGCCTGCGGGCCGCGGCGAGCCGAGCCTCCGCGTCCCGTCCGAAGGCGGAGGAGGTGCAGGCGGCAGCAGGCCGGTGAAGCGCAGGAGCCGGTCGCCCACGGCGAAGAGGTCCCCGGGCTTGAGGGGTACGCTGAGGCCCCGCAGCCGCAGGTAGGTCCCCCCGCCGGAGCCCTCGTCCCGGAGGTGGAGCCGGCCGTCGCGGTAGAGAAAGGACGCGTGCAGCGGGGCGAGAGAAGCGTCGTCCGGGAAGAGGATGACGCCGCGGCTGCGCCCGGCGCCGAGCTCCTCGCCGGAGAGGCGGAAGACGGCGCCCTCGAAGCCCTCGCCGCGCTCGAGCACGAGCGTGGCCTTCCCGGGCTCGAGCGGCCCGAACACCTGGGACGCCGTCCTCTGGCCCGGCGCGGGAGGCGCCGCGGCCATCGGCCGGGTGTGGGCGGCCCCGATCGGCTGCCCGCAGCGAACGCACCAGTTGCCGGTGCCGGCCTCCTCGCCACAGTGCGGGCAGGCGGTCACGAGCGGGATGGGCTGGGTCTGGTCGGCGCCGTTGTCCGCTCCGGACGGTGGGGGCGTGGGCCGCGGCGGCGGAGGTGTGGGCCGCCGCGCGGCCGGGGCGGGCGACCGCGGCGGCGGGGTCGGAGCGCGCCGTGCCTCGACGGGGGGGGGACGCACGGGCGGGCGCGCCGGCAGCGGTTCGAGGTCCAGCTCCCCGAAAGGGGATGGCACGTAGGGTGAGGGCGCGGCGGCGGGGGGAGGCGGCTGCGGCGACGCCTCCTCGAGGGACGCCCGCAGGGGGAGCGGCCCGAGCTCGAGCGGGGGCAGGTCGGCGAGGGCGGGCACCGACAGGTCGGCGAAGCGGTCGGGCCGTGGCGGCTCGGCCGGCGGCGGCGGCGGTGCCTGGGAGCGCGGCGGAGCGGCCGAGGGGCGGGCGGCGGAGAGCGCCTGCCCGCACGAGACGCACGTCTTCGTGCCGGGCTCGTTGTAGGCGTCGCAGTTGCGGCAAACGAGTCCCAGGATGCCGGTGAGTCGCCCCATCTCCACCTCGGCTCCGCAGGTGGGGCACTCCGCCATGGTGACGTCGAGCTTAGCGCCGCAGTGGAAGCACTCGAGCAAGGGCCTTGACCTCTTCCATCCTTCTACTCCGAGGCGGCCTGTGCACTCAATCTTCGCACCCTCTCCGGCTCTCCCAGGACGATGAGGATCGACCCGCCCGAGACCACCGCGTCGGGGGTCGGGCTGTAGGTGAAGCGCCCCCCTTCTGCCACCGGGTCGCGCACGGCGAGCAGGAGCAGGCCCTGCCGGGCCAGGTCGAGCTCCGCGAGCGGCCTGCCGGCCCACGACGAGTGGGCGGGGACGGACACCTCCTCGAGGCGCAGGGGCTGCTCCTTGTTGCGCAGCATCACGTCGAGGAAGCTCGTCACCTCGGGGCGCACCATCTCCGACACCATCCGGAGGCCGCCCATCACGTTGGGGGAGACCACGCTGTCGGCGCCGGCGCGCTTCAGCTTGGCCTCGGCCTTCACGTCGATGGCCTTCGCGACGATGCGCAGCCGCGGGTTGAGGGCGCGCGCCGTGAGGGTCACGAAGAGGTTGTCTTTGTCGTCGGTGAGCGCGGCGATGATTCCCCGTGCCCGGGCGATGCCCGCCTGCTCCAGCACCTCGTCGTGGGTGGCATCCCCCTCCACCGCGGCTCCCCCGTGGTTGGCCGTCACCTCCCGGAGCACCTCGCGGCTCCGGTCGACGACGACGAAGGGCGTACCCAGGAAGGCCAGCTCCCGCACGCAGTGGATCCCGGTCGAGCCCGCGCCGCACACGACGATGTGGTCGCGCATCTTCTTCAGGTGATTGTCCATGCGCCTCCTCCAGCGCAGACCCCGCACCTCGCCCTCGACGAGGAACGCGGTGATCGTGGCCAGGAACCACCACAGGGAGACCGTCCCGCAGATGACGAGAAGCATGGTGAAGGGCCGCCCGAGCGGCTCCTGGGACACGGGCAGGACCTCTCCGAAGCCCACCGTCGAGACGGTGGTGACGGTCATGTAGGCGCAGTCGAGCAACGACCAGTGCCCGCGCCCGAGCAGCCAGTAGCCGGCGACCCCGACCGCCACCGTGGTGCTGAGGGCCGCCAGGGCAGGCACGAGGCGTTCTCGGAGCATCCGCAGCGAGTGTAGCGCGACGGCGTGCGCCCCGGGGCTGCCCCGCCGTGGCGCAGCCTCGGGTGGCCGGTTACGAACGATTCCAGGGCCTGCCACCTTGCCGCGGTGCGGCACGCGAGGCTACCCTGGGCAGCGCGCTTGCTTCGCCTGAACGACATCCTCGACAAGGTGGCGGGCTATCACCCTGCCGCGGACCTCGACCTCATCAAGAAGGCCTACGTCTACTCGGCGAAGGTGCACCAGGGGCAGATTCGCAAGTCCGGGGAGCCCTACCTGATTCACCCGTTGGAGGTGGCGGGCATCCTCGCCGAGCTCCGGCTCGACGAGGCCTCCATCGTCACGGGACTCCTGCACGACACCATCGAGGACACGCTCGCCACACGGGACGAGATCGCCGAGCTCTTCGGGGAGGAGGTCGCCGAGCTCGTCGACGGCGTCACCAAGCTCTCGCAGTTCTCGGCCGGCAACACCAAGGAGGAGAAGCAGGCCGAGAACTTCCGCAAGATGGTGGTGGCGATGGCGAAGGACATCCGCGTCCTGCTCGTCAAGCTCGCCGACCGGACCCACAACATGCGGACCCTCGAGCACATGTCGCCGGAGAAGCAGGAACGCATCGCCCGGGAGACGCTCGACATCTACGCCCCGCTCGCCAACCGCCTCGGGATGCAGTCGGTGAAGAGCGAGCTCGAGGACCTGTCGTTTCGCTACCTGAAGCCCCAGGAGCACCTGGAGCTCCAGGAGCGGGTCTCGAGCCGCGCCAAGGAGCGCGACCGGTTCGTCGCCGAGGTGATCGAGCTCATCCGCGACCGGCTGAAGGAGAACGGCGTCGACGCGCAGATCTACGGACGCGTGAAGCACCTGTACTCCATCTGGCGGAAGATGCGCATGCAGGACCTGCCCTTCGAGCAGGTCCACGACCTCATCGCCTTCCGCGTCATCGTCAGCAACGTGGCGCAGTGCTACGAGGCCCTTGGCCTCATCCACTCGCTGTGGAAGCCGGTTCCGGGCCGATTCAAGGACTACATCGCCATCCCCAAGCCCAACATGTACCAGTCGCTTCACACCACGGTGGTGGGGCCGCGGGCCGAGCGGATCGAGATCCAGATCCGCACCGACGACATGCACCGGGTGGCCGAGCAGGGCGTGGCGGCACACTGGCGCTACAAGGAGGGGGGCCGGGACGGGAAGAAGGAGGGCAAGGACGGGATCCGGGCCGCCGACGCCGAGACCTACGGCTGGCTGCGCCAGCTCCTGGAGTGGCAGCGGGAGCTCTCCGACCCCACCGAGTTCCTGGAGACGGTGAAGGTCGACCTCTTCGCCGACGAGGTCTTCGTGTTCACCCCCAAGGGCGACGTGAAGAGCCTCCCCCGCGGGGCGACGCCGCTCGACTTCGCCTATGCGGTCCACTCGGAGGTCGGGCACAAGTGCGTCGGGGCCAAGGTGAACGGCAAGATCGTGCCCCTCCGCTACCGGCTCAAGAACGGCGACACCGTGGAGATCCTCACCTCCCCCCATTCCCAGCCTTCCAAGGACTGGCTCACCTTCGTCCGGACCAGCCGCGCGCAGGCCCGCATCCGGCAGCACATCCGCCAGGCGGAACACAAGCGGTCCCTCGAGATCGGCCACGAGGTCGCCGAGCGCGAGCTGCGCCGCTACGGCGTGTCGCTCGCCCGGGCCTCGAAGGACGGCACGCTGCTCAAGGCGGCCACCGCCCTCGGCTACCGGACCGGCGACGACGTGCTGGTGGCGGTAGGGTACGGGAAGGTGGCCCCGGACCAGCTCGTGAAGCAGCTCGTTTCCGAGGAGAAGCTGGCAGAGCCGGCCGCGGAGCCGCCGGTGACGAGCCGCCTCACCGAGCTCTTCCGGCGCGTCGCCCGCCTGCCCGCCGGGGGCGTCCGCATCAGCGGCATCGAGGACGTGCTCGTCCGCTTCGGCAAGTGCTGCAACCCGTTGCCCGGCGACCCCATCGTCGGCTTCATCACCCGGGGCCGGGGTGTCACCGTCCACACCGCCCGCTGCGACAAGGCCCTCGCGATGGACCCGCAGCGGAGGGTGGACGTGTCCTGGGACGTGAAGGGGGACTTCAAGAGGCTCGTGGCCGTGAAGGTCGTCGCCGACGACAAGCCCGGCATGCTCGCGCGGGTCTCGCAGACCTTCAGCGAGGCGGGGATCAACATCGCCCAGGCCACCGTGCGCTCCACCACCGACAAGGCGCTGCTCTCCTTCGAGGTATCGGTTCAGGACCTGAAGCAGCTCACCGCGGTCATCCGGAGCCTGGAGCGGGTGGAGGGCGTTCACTCGGTGGAGCGCGTCTAGACGCAGCGCGAGGAGAGGCCATGCGAAAGACCATCGCGACAGCGGAGGCCCCCCGGGCCATCGGCCCCTACAGCCAGGCGGTGGCGGCGTCCGGGACGCGCACGGTGTGGTGCTCCGGCCAGATCCCGCTCGACCCCGTCACGGGGGAGATGATCCCCGGTGACATCGCGGCCCAGACCGAGCGGGTTCTCGCGAACGTGCGGGGCCTCCTCGCGGCGGCGGGGCTGGAGATGCGCCACGTCGTGAAGAGCACCGTGTTCCTCGTCGACCTCGGCGAATTCGCGAGGATGAACGAGGTCTACGCGCGCCACTTCCCCGGCGACCCGCCCGCGCGCTCGACCGTGCAGGTCGCGGCGCTGCCGCGCGGCGCCCGCATCGAGCTGGAGTGCATCGCGGTGGCGGACTGATCGGCGCGGTCAGGGCTCGGTGTAGGTGAACTCCTTGCCCTGGAAGTTCCGGAATACCCACTTCTTGCCCTCGTGGCGGACCACGTAGTCCGGGTTCACCGGAATCTTGCCGCCGCCCGCGGGCGCGTCGACGACGAAGTGGGGAACCGCGAGGCCCGACGTGTGGCCGCGCAGGGCGCGGATGATCTTCCGGCCGGCCTCGACCGTCGTGCGGAAATGGCTGATCCCCTTCGCCAGGTCGCACTGGTAGATGTAGTAGGGGCGGATCCGCATGAGCAGGAGCTTGTGGTTCAGCTCCATGACCATCTTGGGGTCGTCGTTCACCCCCTTGAGCAGCACCATCTGGTTGCCGATGACGCAGCCGCCATCGGCGAGCTTGCGCGCGGCCTCGAACGCCTCGGCGGTGCACTCCTTGGAGTGGTTGAAATGGGTGTTCACGTAGACCGGCTGGTGCTTGCGCAGCATGTAGACGAAGTCGTCGGTCACGCGCTGCGGCAGCGTCACCAGGTTGCGGGTCCCGAGCCGGAACATCTCGACGTGCGGGATGGCGCGGAGCCGGCCCAGGATGTAGTCGAGCCGGTCGTCCGACAGCGACAGCGGGTCGCCCCCGGAGATGACGACGTCGCGGATCTCGGGGTGTGCGGCGATGTAGCCGAGGCCATCCTCGACCTGCTTCTTGGCGGCGGCGCTGGTGGGGTCGGCGACCTTGCGCTTGCGCGTGCAGTGGCGGCAGTACACCGGGCAGTTGTGGGTGATGTAGAAGAGCACCCGGTCCGGGTAGCGATGGGTGATGCCGGGGACCGGCATGTCCCGCTCCTCCGCGAGCGGGTCCTCGAGGTCCATCGGCGCGATGAGCGTCTCGCCCATCGTCGGGACCGACTGCAGGCGCACCGGGCAGTGCGGGTCGTCGGGGTCCATCAGCGCCGCGTAGTACGGCGTGATGCCCATGTGGAAGTCCTTGTCCGTCTCGATGGCGGCCTGCCGCTCATCCGGGGTCACGCGAATGACCTGCTCGAGCTGGTCGAGCCGCGTGATCCGCTCCCGCTGCTGCCAGTGCCAGTCGTTCCAGAGGGCCGCGGGCACGTCCTTCCAGATGGAGCGCGGCCCCGGAGGGAACCGGGAGGCCACAGCGGCCACCGGGCGCACGTCGGGGGACGGCGGGCGCGGGGCGTCGGCGGACGGTTCGTGCCCGTTGGCGCGTCCGTTTCCGGACCCGGGAGCGGGGGCTCTTGCGGGCTCGTCGCCGCTCATCACCGGAAGCATCGCCATGGCACCACTCCTTCGGCGGCCCCGGCCGCCCAGGAAGGCTCTTAACGCCGAGCGGCCCGGGCCACACGGCGCCCGGAGGCCCCGCCGTCATCATACATGTCGGGGGCCGCGCCCCCGAAGGAACGGCCGCGGTTTGACTTCGGCGGGCGGCGCCGGGTAGGTTCCGCCCGCCCGCGGGAGCCGCCCGGGATGGCCCATGAACGAACGCAGGCAGAGATTCCCCGGCGCCTCCGCGGAGGAGTGGAGCGACTGGCGTTGGCAGCAGCGCCACATGCTCCGGACCGCGGCCGACGTTTCGAGGGTCGCCGAGCTCACGCCGGCGGAGGTGCAGGGCCTCCGGGCCACAGCGGACCGGTTCCGCTTCGGCATCACCCCGTACTACGCGTCCCTCATGGACCGGGTCCACCCGTACTGCCCGGTTCGTATGCAGGCCATCCCGGTCGCGGCCGAGGGAGAGGAGGCCCGGGGGGACCTGCGCGATCCCCTCGGGGAGGACAGACACCGACCCGTCCGGGCCGTCGTCCACAAGTACCCGGACCGGGTCCTGTTCCTGGCGGCGGACCACTGCGCCGTCTACTGCCGGCACTGCACGCGCCGGCGCATCACCGGGGGGGAGGAGGGTGGCTTCGACCGGGCCTCCGCGGAGGAGGGGATCGCCTACGTGCGCGGGCGAGCGGAGGTGCGGGACGTCCTCGTCTCCGGCGGCGACCCGCTCTCCCTCGGGGACGATCGCCTCTCCTGGCTGCTCGGCGAGCTGCGGTCCATCCCCCACGTCGAGATCCTCCGCCTCGCCACCCGCGCGCCGGTGGTGAACCCCATGCGCATCACCCGGGCGCTCGCCGACCAGCTTCGCCGGCTCGCGCCGCTCTTCGTGGTGACCCATTTCAACCACCCCAAGGAGTGCACGCCCGAGGCCCGGGACGCCTGCGAGCTCCTGGTGGACCGCGGCGTGCCGGTGGAGAACCAGACGGTGCTCCTGCGGAGGGTGAACTCCTCGGCCCGGACCATCGCCGACCTGAACCAGCGCCTGCTCTTCTGGCGGGTGCGTCCCTACTACCTGCACCAGGGGGACCTCGCCGAGGGGACGGCGCACCTGCGCACGCCGCTGTCCTGCGGCGTCGCCATCCTGGAGCGGCTGCGCGGTCACACGA
>Ga0335071_10009375_pt1 | contig 10010 bp, 9 predicted proteins | sample Lox_Sample_15_FD_206724 | JGI IMG/M metagenome (GOLD analysis project Ga0335071, IMG submission 206724) | Soil microbial communities from Loxahatchee National Wildlife Refuge, Florida, United States - Lox_Sample_1.5 | ecosystem: Environmental > Terrestrial > Soil > Wetlands | place: USA: Florida...
CCAGGGAGCCTCAGGCGATCAAGGACCCGTGCAGGGCTTTCAAGCCGATACGCGGGTGTATCGCAACCTTGGCGCGGTCTTGGGCCATGAAGCGGCAAAGGTCGCGCTAGGCCTCCAAAGCATTCCCTCCGCAACCCACTTCCGCGAGGTGGTGCCCTCCGGCGCGCCTCTCGGCATGTACGACCCGGAATTTGCTACGCAACCGGCTTGCCCGGTGCGGGTCCTCGCCAAAGAAATCACCGTTCCTCTGCGACCCGGCTTGCCGGAACGCCAGGCCGCCATGCAGAAGCTCGAATCTTGGAAATCCCGCTTGAAACTCGCCCGCGAGGCCGGCGACCAGGCCGGCATCACGGAAGCCATCTTCATGGCACGCCGCGCGGACATCCAGTTGCGCATGGCCGACGATTTCGGCGGCCGCTCCACGGCTGGGGTCCGGACCCATTTCATCAGCTTCGGTGATGTCGCCCTGGTCGGCTGCAACATCGAGCCGTTTTGCGAAACCGGCCTCGCGCTCAAACGACAGTCCCCTTTCCCAGTGACCTGTCTCTCCGGTTACACCAATGGCCGGCTGGCGTACATGGCGACCGCGGGGGAGTGGCCCAAGGGCGGCTATGAGGTCGAGAATTCTCCGTTCGCGCAGGAGGCAGCGGACGTGTTGCTCCACGAAATCTTGACCGAATTAGGCACGCTCCGCGCGTGAGCCGAGGAGCGCCGAATTCATCCGGCTTTAGACGTTTGTTAACCTCTGAGAGCCGTTAGCTCAGCGAGCGTGGATTGCCCGAGGCCAGCTTCGGCCCAAACTCCCCGTTGCCGTGCGCGCGCTTTTACCCCGGAGGGTCGAGTTCCACGAAACCCACGAAACCACGAAACCCCACCGCGTAAACTCCCGGTTGCCGTGGGCGCGTTTTTATCCCAAGTTAACCGGCAACTATGCTCCTGGAAAATCTATCCTGGCCGGAGGTCAAACGCCTCCGGCCCGGCACCCACACTGTGCTCCTCCCCCTCGGTTCCTTCGAGCAGCATGGCCCCCATTTGCCCCTCACCACTGACACCGACATCGTGACCGCCGTCGCCCGGGGCGTCGAAAAGCGACGTTCGACCCGCGTCCTCTGCCTCCCGACCCTCTGGCCCGGCCACTCGACCCATCACTTGTCTTTCCCCGGCACCTTGAGCGTCAGTCAGCGGCCCTACCTCGAGCTGGTGCTCGAGCTGTGCCGCTCCGTCGTGAAGTTCGGCGCGAAAAAGGTCTTCCTCCTCAACGGTCACGGCGGCAATGACGTTCCCATCCGCGCCGCCTTGCGCGAGTTGAAAACCGAGTTTCCCAAGGTCCGTTTCGTGTTCGCTTCGTACTGGTCGCTGGCCGCCCGCACCATCGCCCGCGTGCGCGAGTCCGGTCCAGGCGGTCTCGGCCACGCCTGCGAAATGGAAACCTCGATCATGCTGCACCTGTGCCCTGAGCGCGTAAAACTGGCACTCGCGCGCACCGACGGGCCGAAGCACACCGACGAGTATCGCAAGGCCGACATGCAATACGGCCGCCCCGTATATTTCGTGAACGAATTTGATGAAGTTTCCCGCACCGGCACCGTCGGCCAACCGGGGTTGGCGACGGCGGAAAAAGGCCGCCGCTTCCTCGAGGGAATCATCGACGAAGTGACCGCGTTCGTGGATGCCTTCGCGAAATGGTAGGGGCCATTGGCTTGAAGATCACCCACCTCGAAACCATCCCCATCCGGGTGCCGCTCAAGCCGGAGTTCGCCATTCGCAGCGGGCGGGGCGGAGCCCACATGCTGTCGCCCTTTCTGCTCGTCAAGGTCCATACGGATGCAGGCTTGACCGGAATCGGCGAGGCGTCGTGCACGCCGCGCTGGAGCGGAGAGGACCAGGTCACCGGCGCTCACTTGATCCGGACCTACCTGGCTCCCCTGTTGCTCGGTGAAGATCCGCGCCAACCCGCTCGGCTCACTCACAAGTTCCGGCTGGCGTTTGCCGGCAATTACTTTACCCGCGCTGCCGTCGAGATGGCCCTGTGGGACCTGGCCGGCAAGGCCGCCGGCCAGCCGGTCCACGCCTTGCTCGGTGGCAAGCTCCGCGCGCACGTCCCCACCAAGTGGTCCGTCTCCGGCCTCGCCCCGGACAAGGCCGCCGCCATCGCCACCTGGGCCGTGGCCCAAGGCTTCAAAACCATGAAAGTGAAGATCGGCCTCGCTCCCGAAGACGACCTCGCGCGCGTGGCGGCCGTTCGTCAGGCGGTCGGCGGCCGGCTCAAGCTTGGCGTCGATGCCAACGGCGGTTTGCAGCCGGACACCGCCGCCGCGCTGCTCGAACGCCTCTACCCCCACGACCTCTCCTTCGTCGAACAACCACTGCCGCCGGAGGAAGTCGAAGCCACGCTCCAACTCCGGCGGCGCCTGCGCGTGCCCCTCGTCGCCGATGAGAGCATCTACACCTTGCAGGACGCCCGCCAGCTCGCGCTCCTTAACGCGGCGGATGTGTTCTCCATCTACATCGGCAAGGCCGGCGGGATTGGGCCGGCCCGGCAAATCGCGGAGTTTGCCGCGGCGCGCGGCATTAAGTGCACCCTCGGCAGCAACCTCGAGCTTGGCGTCGGCAGCGCAGCCATGATTCACCTCGCGGCCGCCGTGCCCGGGATCGCCGCCGAGGAATTCCCGTGCGACATCATCGGGCCGTTCTTTTACGAGGACGACATCGTCCGTGTCCCGGCACCTCTCCAGGGCGGCGAGGCCCGGCCCACCGATTCCCCCGGCCTGGGCATCGAACTGGACGATGAGAAAGTGGAACGCTACCGCGTCAAGTAGCCACCTGCCCTTCACCATCTCACTTTCTCACCTTCCCCACTTTCTCACCTTCTCACCTCCCCACCACTCAACTCATTTAACCCATTGAACTCAATTAACCCATTTAACTTTTTAGCCATTTAACCCACCCATGCCCCCCGTCACCCTCCACCTCCTCGACTACGCCATCTTCTTCGCGTACGTCGCGGTGACTATCAGCCTGGGTTTCTGGGTGGCGGGACGCGGTCACCGCACCCGAACCTCGAAAGGCTATTTCCTCGGCGACCGCAAATTGCCCTGGTACGTCGTCGGAGCGTCCATGGTGGCGGCCGACATCAGCAGCGAGCATTTCATCGCCAACGTGGGGGGCGCCTATCAACACGGAATCGTGCTCGCGGCGGGCAGTTGGAACACGTGGATTAACTACAGCCTGCTCATCTGGATTTTCCTGCCCTATTACGTCCGCACCGGCCTGTACACCATGCCGGAGTTTCTCGAACGCCGTTATAACCCCGCCTGCCGCTACATCTTCGCCGTCTTTCTGGTGGTGGGATACGTGGCCGCGATTATCGCCGGTTCGCTCTACGCCGGCGGCGTCGCCCTCGAAAGTATCTTCGGCCTGGACGTCCATTCCGGCATCGTCTTCTTCGCCGTGGCCGCCGGCGTTTACACCATCTACGGCGGCCTCGCCTCCGCCGCCTGGACGGATCTGCTGCAAATGGTCATCCTCCTGGCAGCCGGCTTGCTGGTGCCCGTCCTGGCGCTTTCCCACGCCGGCAGCCTCGTCGCCTTGGCTCACGAGTTCCCTGAGAAATTTCAAATGTTTCATCCCCCTTCCAGCAAGCCCTTTCCCTTTACCGGCGTTTTCACCGGCTTCCTCACCGTCGGCATCTGGTACAGTTGCACCAGCCAGCACATCGTGCAGCGTGTCCTGGGCGCCAAAAACGAATGGCACGCCCGGATGGGCGTCGTCTGCGCCGGCTTTCTCCACATCCTCACTCCCTGTTTTTTTGTCCTCCCCGGCATCGCCGCCTACAAGCTCTTCCCGCACCTCCAACGACCCGACCAGGCCTACCTCGTCCTGGTCAAGGCGCTGGTCCCCGCCGGGCTTAAAGGTTTGATCCTCGCCGCGTTGGCGGGTGCGCTCATGTCGATGCTCTCGACAGTGCTCAATTCCGCCGCCACCCTGGTGACGCTCGATCTCTACAAGAAACTGCTCCGGCCCGAGATGACCGAGGCGCAACAAGTCCGTTTTGGCCGGTGGAGCAGCGCCTGCCTGTTAGTCGCCAGTGTCGCCATCGCCTTCGGCTATGCCGCCAGCACCACGCCGCTCTTCGTCAAGGTGCAAAATGTCTTCTTCTACATCGCGCCGCCCTTCGCGGTGATCTTTACCCTCGGCTTGCTGTGGCGACGCGCCAACGGCGTGGCCGCGTTGGCCACGATCATCGCCGGGTTCTTGTTCACCTGGCTGCTCGATAAGTGGCTCTTTCCCCGGATACCCTTCCTGAGCCCCTATAACACTTACCTGCACCGGGCATTGTTGGCCTGGGTCTTTTGCCTGGCGGTAATGTTGAGCGTTTCCTGGCTGACCGCCCCACCGGCGCGGGAAAAAACCGAGGGCATCATCTGGAACTCCAAATACGCCGCGCTGCCCCCTGCCGAACAGCAGCGTTATCGCGGCTTGAAAGACTTTCGTGTTTGGTGGGTGCTGTTCGTCGCCATCCTCCTCTCCATCTACGGCTTCTTCATCTGGTTCCGGCTCCAGCACCCGTGGAGCTAGACCATCCACCATTTACCCACGACGCCCCGGCTTTTTTCTGACTCGCTCTCTCTGTTCTCTCCGTTTCCTTCTGTGAAACCTCTTTCTTCCCCGACCTACCCCGCCCGCTCGATTCGCAGCACCGGCGGGCCCTCCCACCGCGCGCGGCGGCAAGCCTGCGCGAACGGCTGCCAATCATACTTCCAATCCCCGGGGATCCGCGCAAACAGGCTGCAGTGCGTTGGCACTCCTTCGTGCGCCCGCAGCACCACGCCCCGACCATACACCACCACCAGTTCCGCCACCGGTTTTCGCGCGCCTGCCACCCCCACGCTCTCATCGTAGAAATACAGCAGTTCCCCCGGCAACGGCAACTGCGCCAGGTTTTCGCGCGGCGCGGGCCGCGGATTATCCAGCATCAGAAACACCTCCGCCCCCGAGTACATTCCGTGAATAGCCTTCGTCTCGACCGGCAGCAGGTTCCATACGTGTTCGCACACTCCCGGCGCCTCATCATCGAGCAACTCGGCCAGAACCGATTCGCCTGTGGCGACATACGTGAGCTTGAGCTGGCGGCGATTTGGTTTCATGCCGCCATCCTATCCCGCGGATTCAATGCCGGGCAAGCCGGCAGTAACGCGGCCCTCCGGCTCGGTATCGGGCATCACGTCTCGCGCACCAACCGCCGCACCGTGTCCACTACCCGCTCCTCCACCGTCTCCGTGAACCTGGATGGCAATGCGCTCCACAGCATCGCGCGCCCGGCTTCATACCCGCCCTCGATCTGCACCTGCCGGGTCGGCACATACCCGAACATGTCGTTCGCATACCCCGCCACCCAAACCAGCGGCCCGGCGAACTCTGCCTTGAATTTCAACGCATACTCGGCCACCGGCTCCCCGCCCAACGCAATCAGCAATAACTCCTGCCCAAACCGCAACACCTGCACCGGACAGGGATACGAGGTTGGCAACGGCCTGTTCTCCGCGAGTGCGGCCAGTAGGAACTTCGCCTTCCGTTGCCGCGGCGGCTCCGCCGAATGCGCCTCGGCTTCAAGCTCCTCGCGTGCGGGCAACGGCATGAAATCCAGCAGCACCTCCTCAAAACTGCTCCCTAATCCCCCCGCAACCGGCGTCCCCGGACCCGCTAAACTCGCCGCAACCGCCCCAGCCAGTGTCCGCCCATGCTCTTCCGCCATCGCCAGTGTGCCCGCCGGCACCGGGTCCTGGTCCGCCCCCGCTCCCGCCAAAAACAACGCTGTGGCGCCGGGATGCGCCGCCTCCAGGCAACGTTGCGCCACCCCCGCATAGTCGCCGTGATATTGGCAAAACGACGGCGGCAGCGTCAGGTTGTGGCAAGCGTAACCGAACAGGACCGCCCGCACACGGCCATCGGTTCCCGTAGCCTTCAGCACCGGCACCTCCCTGTCCACCGGCCCGCCGGGCGACCGCCGGTTGTGCGCGAAAGCCGCCTGCGCCCGGTGCGCGCTCAAATCGACCGGCTGACTCGCCGCGATCGCCTGGCCGCCCACCGCCACGAGCTGTTCCTCCAACCCCGCAACATACCGCCCAATTTTGGCCGCAAACTCCGCCGGGATCTCGAAAAAGGGAACCTTGTCCGGTCGCACCTCCGGTCCCGTGTGCGTGTGCGAGGCGTTGAACAGAACCTGGTTCCGCGGAATGCCCCAACGCGCCTGGACCTGGTTGGCCACCGCCCTCGCCAGCTCCCGCGAAACCGCGATCAGCTCGACCGTGATGATCAGCGCGCGCCGGCCGCTTGGGTCTTCCACCGCCAGCGCTTTCGCAAACAGCTCGCCGGCCGCCCCTTCCGCCGGCCGCTTCCGCGCCGCCCAACCCGCGAGCCACATCGATTCGCGCGGCGTAATCGGTACCGCCCCCACACCCGCCTTCCATCCGGCCTTCCTCATCTGGCTCACATCGCCGTCCAACCGCCGTCCACGGCCAATACCGCGCCGGTAACATAGGAGGCTTCGTCGGACGCCAGGAACAACGCCGCGTAAGCCACCTCCCTCGGCGCTCCCACCCGGCCAAGGAAAGTCTTGCTGATCTGCCGCCGGTAAAGTTCCGACCCGGCCTGGGGCGAGATACGCGTCGTGATCGCTCCCGGACAGATCGCGTTGCAACGGATGTTCTCCGGACCGAAATCATAAGCCACACTCCGCGTCAGGCCCATCAGCCCATGCTTCACCGACGTGTACGCCGCCGAGTTTCTGCCGGCCACCAGCCCCTGCACCGAGCTCACATTGATGATCGACCCGGCTCGCTGCCGCCGCATCAACGGCAGGACGGCCTGCACAAAATGCTGCGCCCCCAGCAGCGAAACCCGAAAACACTTCTGCCATTCCTCCACCGTCGCCTCGGCGGCGCTCGTCCAGGCCTTGGCCAGGTAAGCCGCATTGTTGCATAGCACGTCCACCGGGCCCCTGGCCGCCGCCGCTGCCACGACTCGTCTCACTTGCGCCGGACGCGACACGTCGCACCGCACGAACGCCGCTTCCCGCCCTTCCCTGCGAATGGCCGCCGCGACCTTTTCTCCCGCCCCGGCGTCCAGGTCCGCGATGAACACTCGCGCCCCTTCTTCGGCGAAAAGCCGGGCGATCGCCTCGCCGATGCCATGCGCGCCGCCGGTCACGATCGCCGTCTTGTCCTCAAGTCTTCGCATGGTTCCTCTGGTTGACCAGCGGTTGGCCTTTCCGGTTCACCCGCCCCCGGGTGATCGTGGTCCGCGCCAAATTCGCCACATACAGCTCGTCGAAATTCGGGCCCCCAAACGCCATATTCGTCGGGCTCCCCAGCCGAATCGCCCACCGGTCCCAGGCGAACAGCGTTTTTTCCCCCACCGGACTGAGGCGCCAGATTTCGTCCGACGCGTAGCAGCAGACGTAAAGATTACCGTCCGCGTCCAGCGTCAGCCCGTCTGGAAACCGGCCGCACTCCGTCGCATACGTCTGCGCTCGCCCGACCGCTCCATCGCGGTGAATGTCGAACCGTAGGACCGAGTCCGTTTCGCTCTCCACCATGAAAAGCCTCGTGCCGTCGGCGCTCAGCGCCAGCCCATTGGCATAACCGAATGGACCCGCCAGCACCTCCCCGCGGCCATCCGGCTCGAACCGCAGCAGATAGCCGTTCCGCTTCAACCAGTTCCCCGAGTCGGTCACGTAATACCGGCCCGCCGCATCAAACACGCCGTAGTTCGGGCAGACCAACTTGTGCGCGCCGGCGTGCGTGGCAAACACGCCGACCTCTCCGCTCGGTTTGACCCGCATGATGCCCCGCTGCGCATTGCAGACCAGCAGCTCGTCGGCGGGCGAAAACGCCAGGCCCGCGCAGAACCCGCCCATCGTGGTTATCAACTCGGGTTTGCGGTCCGCCCCGATCCGGTAGATCTGCCCGGCTTCGCCTCCCGCCCAAAGCTCGCCCTGCCGGTCGAACGCCACGCATTCCGGATGGTCCACGTTGGTGGCATACACCTCGAAGCTCTCGATGGGGATTTCCGGCGTCATGAGCTGGGCGCACGCTCGCGCGCGAATTCGTCAATGCATAAACCGACCGTCAAGTTGCGTGCGGGCGAACTTAGCCGCCCACAACGCCAGTGACCACAAAAAAGCACGCACCCACGCACGCCCTCGTTCACTGTTCCCGCCTCCCCACCTCCGCTAGCCGCAGCCTCGTTCCCCCGACCTTCCCGGCTGGTCCGGCCTCATCCAGGTTTCCGAGCAATCAATCCAGCATGCGCCTGCGCGAACCGGAATTCTCCGTAACCCCTCACCTGTCGCACCCGAAAGCCGCTCTTGCGCAGGTCGCCCGCCAGTTGGGACGCTCGATGAAGCTGCTGGACGTGCACTTCCTGGGCTCGCCGATAGCCTCGTCCGACCTTCCGGAAGCTGGTGATCCGGCGCGTCAACCGCTGTCGTGGCTCGTCCTGCACGTACTCGGTGAGGCACGCCCAATCCTTTCCTTCCCAGAAACAGCGGCTCGCGCCCCGGGCTCGCCCCGGTTCAGCGACGTCAAACACCAGCAGCCCCCCGGGCCGCAGCGCTCGAAACGCGCGCCGGAACACCCGCGAAAGCGAAGACCGTCCGTTGCGTCGGTCGAACAGGTAGTTGAAAACCTCCCCCAGGGCGGTGATCGCGACACAATCGGGGAAAACCACGTCCAGAAACGAGCCCGCCCGAAACGAGCCCTCCGGCACCCGTTGGCGCGCCAGCGCGATCATGTCGCGCGATAGGTCGATGCCGAGCACACGGTATCCGGCGTCGGCCAGTCGCCGCGCCCACAGGCCGCCGCCGCAACCCAGGTCAACCACCAGCCCACTCTTGATGCCCGCCCCTCGCAAAATGCGCAGCAGCCCGGGAGCAGCTCGCTCCGCAAACGTCCCGAACCCGACGTTGTGAACGTACGCCAGATCTCGTTTGTACACCCTCGACTTCATTTCGCCGAATGCTCGCGGCCGCGCCACCGCGGTGAATCAGGAAACTGTAAGGCCATCCCACCGGCCCGCGCGCCTGCGCTGCCAGGCATTGCTCGCGCCTCAACGCTCATGCCGCCCCCGCCAAAGGCTTTCCAATCTCCCAAGGGTGGCCGAATGGATCTACGATGCGGCCCACGCGCCAGCCGTAAGACTTATCATCCACCGGCCATCCTACCGTGGCCCCGGCGGCAACCGCCCTCGCGAACACCGCATCCGGGTCCTCCACCACCAGCACCATCCGCACCGACCCGCTGCCGAGCGACTCCGGGCTGAAGTTCAAATGTTCGGCCGATTCATCCGCCACCCAGAACTCAGCTCCATCCACCGACAGCTTCGCTACCATCTCTCCCCGCTCGTCTTCGACCCGAAACACCTCGGCCGCGCCGAAAGCTCGCCGGTAGAAATCCACGGCGCTTGCCCCTCTGCGGACATTAAGCAAAGGCGATAGGGATGTCTTCATGTGTTCGCTAACGTGTAACCGATTCGGCGTCCAGCGCCAGCACTAAAGCGACGCAGTAGAAACGCAGACCGCGCGGAGTCGCGGGTCCGCTGCCTGCGGCTGTTGGCCGGAAATCCCGTCAGGGATCACATATTTAAAGAAACGAATGCCCCCCCGCTGTTATGTTTTTGTTTTTTCTCCCCGAACGCGTTCGGGGAGGAAAACAAAAATGAGCTCTGGGACGCGGCGCGCCTGCCGACAGGCCATCCCTAGCGGGATTGCCGAGCAACCAGAGGTGCCAACGTCACCGCCACCGTCGCCCCGCCGGCCCATCCCCAGGCCTCCCTCACAGCGTCCCTAGCCCGATGCTTCATGGAATCTTGGGCGAATCTCATTAACACCGGGGCTTCAGCCCGGTGGTACGGACCGCGAATGGGCCGAGCCGTTTCAACGGCTTTTCGTGCTGTGAAAGCAAACTGTTGAATTGAAACAGTTGGCGCACCGGAGCTACGACCTGACACCG
>Ga0335071_10009376_pt1 | contig 10009 bp, 8 predicted proteins | sample Lox_Sample_15_FD_206724 | JGI IMG/M metagenome (GOLD analysis project Ga0335071, IMG submission 206724) | Soil microbial communities from Loxahatchee National Wildlife Refuge, Florida, United States - Lox_Sample_1.5 | ecosystem: Environmental > Terrestrial > Soil > Wetlands | place: USA: Florida...
CAGGTGGGGGCGCTCCACCGCCTCGCGGGCGGCGGGGATGCCAGCCCGGCTGCTGGGTGCCACTTCGGCGAGGTGGCAGACGCCTGCCGGTACGCATGCGAGGGAACGGCCCGAGCCGAACGCGAGTCGGTGCGCGTCCTCCTCCGGATCTTCTGCCACGCTCACGGCCACAAGCTGATCCTCCTCCTCGGCGCCTACGACAAGGGCGAGTACACGTCCCCGCGCCGCCAGGACGCAGAGAGCGCGCTGGCTCGCGCCCGGCTCAGGGACTGGCGGCGGCGCCAGGCGACCGGCGAGCGGGCTGACTCTTGATGGGGTAAAGCACATATTCGTCCTGGGGCGACCCGCCAGGAGCGAGCCCATGGGTACGAAGTTCAGCGATTTCATGAAGGAGCTCGAGGAGGAAACCCGGCGGGAAGGCCCGGAAGCTGTCGCCGCGGCCGCGGACATGGAGGCGCAGTTCAAGCTGGCCGCCGAGCTCATCTTGCTCCGCAAAAAGCGCTCTCCTGGGCCAGCTCACAGCAGACCGCGCCGCCAAGGTGGCGTTCACCGTCGCGACCTCCGCGTGTTGGCGGGAGACGGAGCTCGCCCGCCGTGAAGACGTCGCGCAGGACGGGACCAAGGCCCTCCTCCGCGGCACCAAGCGGAAGACGCGCTTCCGCACCGTCCCCATCGTCAGCGCGGCGCAGCGCTCGCTCCTCGAGTACGCGGTCGAACACGGCAAGGGACACGGGGGGATTCTTGGTTTCAGTCGTGGAGGAACGTCCGGCGCGACCTGGCGGAGGCATGCGCCAGGGCCAAGAACGAGCGCTGCAGCCCCAACGACCTCCGCCGCACGTTCGCCAGCTGGCAGGTCGAGGCGGGCGTCCCGCTCTTCCCGATGGCCCAGGCTACGGGCCACAAGGACACGAGGATGCTGGAGCGCGTCTACGGCCGGCAGGGGCCCGAGCAGCTAGCTGCGCTCCAGGCTTGCGCGATGGGCCTGACACCGGCGTCCGAAGACTGTAGCAGCGCTGTAGCAGCCGCACCGGCATCGCCTGGATTCCGTGCACCGGATGGACCGGATGGACTCGCGGCGCCGGTCACGCACAGTGACGCCGCAAGCCCGAGAGACACCGAGGCCCCGCCGGCTTTCGCCGCGGGGCCTTCTGAAGTTCGGGCTCGGATGAGTGTGCCTGGGGGCGGAATCGAACCACCGACACGGGGATTTTCAGTCCCCTGCTCTACCATCTGAGCTACCCAGGCGCGCTGCTTCCAGCGGCCACCGCCGGCCGCCAGGGACGGACTTTCTACGATCGATAGCCGCGGAATGCAAAGGGAAAACGCCGCCGCCACGCACCGCGGCCCGCGGCGCGCTTCAGGGTCGCCGCGTGGCGGCAGGCGCGGCAGTCCGCACGGCGGCCACCCGCGCCTGGCGTAGCCTGGCGACAGGTTGCTGGGGCTCTTCGGGCAGCAAACGCTCCGCCATGGCCATCGCATGGGCTTCCTGCGAGGTGCAAGCAAGGGCGGAGACGCTGGCGTGCCGGTCGCGCATCTCCTCCCAGAACTGGACCCTTTGTCGATCGACCAGGAGGCGCGCCTGGAGATCGTCGAGTCGCTCCATGAGCGCGCGGTGCTCACTCGCCAGCCGCTCGATCCGCACCGCGCGGTCGCTCGCCACACGGGCCGAGCAACCTGCGCAGGCGACGGCGGCTGCGAGCACCCACCCCTTCACGTGCGAACCCCCTGGCGACGTGTAGCGAATCGCGCTGCCCTCGACCCGGGAAGGTGGCCATCGATGGGCAGGCCGTGCAGCCTCCGACCGGAGGCCGCCCCGCGTGTGGCCCCATGTGGGCAGGTGTCGCTTCACGGTGCGACACTTCACGGTGCGGCACACGGGTGGGGTGTGGCCGCCGGCCTCACCGGGGATGCCAACCCCGTGCGTCGGAGCGTGATGCACCGATGGTGAAAGAAGAGGCTCTCGCCCGCGCCGCGGGCTAGACGCGGGGGATGGCCTTGAGCACGGCCTTGCCGTCCTTCACCTCGACGCGGAAATCGACGCTCCGGGCCTTGAATCGGCTCATGAGCTCCGGCACCTGCCTGTGGATGCTTTTGGCCAGCGCGTCATAGCTGAGCCGGGACACGTCCTCTTGGCAGCGGCGCTTGGCGTCGAGGTAGGCGTCGTAGAGGGCGCGGAGCTGCTTCTCGTCGGTACCGGAGAAGGTGGGCGACCCGGCGCTGGTGGGGGTGGCCGGCCGCGCGCCCTCCGCCTGCGCAGCCGGTGGGGGAGCGCCCGGGCCAACGGCCGGCCCCAGGAGTGGCGTGCCCGTTGCCGGTGTCGGCTCGCCGCGCCGGTGCAACCGCGCCTTGAAGAGGTCGCGCCGGTAGGTGCCCGCCTCCTTCTCCCGGGCGCTTCGCAGCCAGAGTCGCTCGTAGGCAAGGTACCGGGCGTGCAGCGTCTGCAGGCGGAAGCGGAGGCCGGTGTTCTTGGTGAAGGAGTCCTTGAGCCGCTCCACCTTGCGCTTCATCTCTCCGCGCTCGCGGGTAGGCTCGCGTCGTTCGATGCCCAGGAAGTACTGCTCGTAGCGAGCCTTGAGCGCCTCCAGCTCTTCTTCCGCCTCGCCGCAGTCGTCGGCGAGTAGCTCGTTGGCCCGCTTGCTGGCGATGGCCTCGTCAACGGTCTGGGGAACGCCCGGCTTGGGCGAGCCAGGTCGGCCGGGGATGCGCGGGGGCGGGGCCACTCCCCGAGTCTAGCGGCCGCCCGGGCGAGGGATCAAACCCGTTTCGTCGCCGCCACCCGCCTACACCGCCGCCCCGGCCGGACGGAGGGCCCGGGGCGAGCGAAACCAGACGGTAAGGCCCACGAGCAGGATGGCCACCGAGGTCCACTGCCCGGAGTTGAGGCCCAGAGCCGTGGGCCGGGCCAGGTCACCCCGAACCATCTCCACCGCCGCGCGCAGGATAGCGTAGAGGATGAGCCAGGCGGCCAGCACCTGTCCGTGGAAGCGCTTGCGCGGCCTCACCAGGAAGACCAGGGCCAGAAAGAGGGCCAGCTCGCCGAAGGCCTCGTAGAGCTGGGCGGGGTGGAGCGGGGCGGTGGCGTGGCGGTCGAGCGAGAAGAACTCGGCCGGGTAGCGGACCGGGTCGCCGGCGAAGGCCTCATAGACGTTCGAGCCCGGGGGGAAGCGGACCGCCCAGGGCAGGTGGGGATCGGCGCGGCTCCCCCAGCAGCATCCGGCGCAGAAGCAGCCCAGGCGTCCCAGGAAGTGGCCGAAGGCCACCGAGGGGATGATCGTATCGGCGTAGGGGAGGAAGGATAGCCGGCGGCGGCGCATGAAGAGGAACACGGCCAGCGCCGCCCCGATGAAGCCCCCGTAGAAGACGAGTCCGATCCGCCAGAGGATGAGGATCCGGGGCAGATGCTGGAAGGGCGGATCGGCGTAGAACCGCTCGCCGGTGAACTCGTCCAGGTTGAGGAAGACATAGAAGAGCTGGCTGCCGAGGAGCGCGGCGAGGAGCGCCCAGAAGGCCATGTCGCCGACGGCCTCGGCGTCCTGCCCGCGGCGGCGCGCCTCCCGCTGGGCCAGCCAGACTCCGAGGATGAAGGCCAGGGCGAGGAGGAGCCCGTAGCTGTGCAGCGGCAACTCCAGCCGGCCACGCAACCACCCGCCAAAGTAGCCCACGGCTACCACCGCTGCCAGCACGGCCAGGAACCACCCGTCGCCCTTCAGCGCCTCGGCGAAGGAGACCCGGCCCCCTCCCGCCCGCACCATCGCCGCGGTGCGACCCACCGCGAGGAGGATGGCCACCGTGAGCGCGGCCGGAACTCCGAAGCCGGCGGGGATGGCCAGGGTGAATAGCACCGGCAGCATCGGTCAGAGCCCCCGCCGCCCGGCCGGGTCCGCCCCCCGGGGCCCGCCGGAGGCCTCGCCGCCCCGTCGCTGTCCGGGGTGGACGAGCAGCATGGCCACCCCGACGACGATGAGCGAGTCGGCCAGATTGAAGGTGGGCCAGTGATAGCTGCCGGCGTACCAGTCGATGAAGTCGATGACGTACTGCCGCGTCAGGCGGTCGATGAAGTTCCCGACTGCGCCGGCGAGGAGGAGTGCGAGCGCTACCTGGTAGTAGCGCTGGCCCTCCCGGAGCCGCCGGTAGTAGTGGAGAATGAAGACCACCGCGGCCAGGGAGATGAGGATGAAGAAGGCGTTGCGGACCCGGCTGGAGAGGTCGCGGAAGAGCCCCCAGGCGGCGCCCGGGTTCTCGGCGTAGGTCATCTGCCAGAAGGGTGCCACCCGGTAGGGATCCCGGTGCGGGGTGAGGAAGCGGTGGACGTAGAAGCCGTGCAGCTTCTGGAAGAGCGCCGCCTCGCCCCGCCGCTCGAAGGCGTCGGTGAGCCGATCGACCGCCAGGAACTTCGTCCCCTGGTCGCAGAGGACCAGCGCCACGAACAGGACGGAAAGCACCGTCCATTTCCCGAGACGGCGCCTCATGCGAGCGCGTCCGCGCACTTGCCGCACACGGTCGGGTGCTCGGGGTCGACGCCCACATCGTCTCGGTAGATCCAGCACCGCTCGCACTTCTTGCCACCGGCCCGCCTCACACTCACGGACAGTGGACCCTGGGAGAGCTCCACTCCGGAGACGATGAAGAGGGTGGAGAGCTCGTCAAAGGACTCGCGGAGCAGGCGGTGGGTATCCCCATCGGCCTGGACCGCCACCAAGGCTTCGAGCCCGGAGCCGATGAGCTTCTGCCGCCGAGCTTCCTCCAGCGCCGCCTGCACGGTCCCGCGGACCTCGAGCAGCCTGGCGTAGCGCGCCTCGAGCTCGGCTGCGTCCGCCGGAGCGGCCCGACGGGGCAGCCCCGCCAGAAACACGCTCTCCGCCGACCGCCCGGGCAGGTACCCCCAGGCCTCGCTGGCCGTGAAGGAGAGCACCGGAGCGAGAAGCCGGATCAGATCCTCGGCGATGGCGTGGAGGACGGTGAGGGCCGAGCGACGCGCCTTGCCCCACTTCTTCCAGGTGTAGAGCCGGTCCTTGAGGATATCGAAGTAGATGGCCGACAGCTCCACGGCGCAGAACTGAATGGTGGCGTGGTAGGCGAGGTGGAACTCGTAGTCCTCGTAGGCCCGGGTCACCTTCTCGTTCCAGGCCACGAGTCGGGCGAGCACCCAGCGGTCGATGGGGAGGAGCTCCTCCACCGGGACCGCGTGCGCCTTGGGCTCGTAGCCCTCCAGCGCCCCCAGCAGGAACCGGATGGTGTTGCGGATCTTCCGGTACCCCTCGGCCACCCCGGCCAGGATCTGCTCGGAGAGGGTGACGTCATCGCGGTAGTCGGCGGCCGAGACCCACAGGCGGAGGATGTCGGCCCCGTACTTCTTGATCACCTCGGCCGGGTCGATCCCGTTCCCGGCGCTCTTGGACATGGCCCGCCCCTGGCCGTCGAGCAGGAATCCGTGGGTGAGCACGGCGTGGTAGGGAGCGCGATCCTCGAGCGCCACCCCGGTGAGCAGGGCGGAGTGGAACCAACCTCGGTGCTGGTCGGAGCCCTCCAGGTAGAGGTCGACCGGGACGCCCATCCCCTCCTTTTCCGCCACCGCCGCCCAGGACACGCCCGACTCCCACCACACGTCGAGGATGTCCTGCTCCCGCCGGAAGGCGGTTCGGCCGCATTGCGGGCACTTCTCTCCCCCGGTGAACTCCTCCGGCTTCCGCCGGTACCAGGCTTCGATCCCCTCCTCCTCGAAGGCCCGCGCCACCCGCTCCATCACCTCCTGAGAGAGGAGCGGCTGCTCGCAGCCCTGGCAGTAGAAAACGGGGATGGGGACGCCCCAGCTCCGCTGGCGCGACAGACACCAGTCGGGGCGGTTCTCGATCATGTTGTAGATACGGTCGCGGCCCCAGCGCGGAATCCAGCGGACCTTCTCGATCGCCGCCAGCGTGTTGGCCCGCAGGTCGCGGTGCTCGAGCGAGAGAAACCACTGGTCGGTGGCCCGGAAGACCACCGGGCGATGGCAGCGCCAGCAGTGCGGATAGCTGTGCTTCAGGGTGGCGTGCGGGTCGGAGAGCAGGTGACCCGAGTCATGGAGGTCCTTCACGATCTGGGCATTGGAAGCGAAGATCTCCTGGCCGGCGTACTTTCCCGCCTCGGCGGTGAAGTGCCCGGACCCGTCGACCGGGTTCAGGATCTCGAGCCCATAGCGGAGGCCCACCTCGTAGTCCTCCTGCCCGTGTCCGGGGGCGGTGTGGACGAGGCCCGTGCCGGCGTCGAGGGTGACGTGCTCGCCCAGGATGACGGGGCACTCCCGATCGATGAAGGGGTGGCGGTACTTGAGCCCCTCGAGCGCGGTGCCCTCGAAGGTAGCGAGGATGCGCTTCGGGTCGACGAGCCGCGCCCCGCCCCCGCCGGTGGCCGCCTCGTGGGCCGCGGGGGAGTGCCGGTGCGGCCCGTCGAGGTGCTTGGCCTCGATCGCCTCGAGGAACTGAGGCAGAAGGTCCTTGGCCAGGATCACCACCGACTCACCCAGGTCGTAGGCCACGTAGGCGAACCGGGGGTGGGCGGTCACGGCCAGGTTGGCCGGCAGGGTCCAGGGGGTGGTGGTCCAGACGACCAGGCGGACCTTTCGCCCGGCGAGCCGGGGAGCGGGCGGGGGCGAGAGGAGGTCGAAGGCAACGTGGATGGACGGCGAGCTGTGATCCTCGTACTCCACCTCCGCCTCGGCCAGCGCCGTCCGATCGGTGGTGCACCAGTAGACTGGCTTCTTGCCGCGGTAGAGGAAGCCACGGGAGGCGGCGCGGGCGAAGGTGCGGACGATCTCCGCCTCGTAGCCGCGGGACATGGTGAGGTAGGGGGTGGCCCAGCGGCCGAACACGCCCAGCCGCTTGAACGAGTCGCGCTGCCGGTCGACCCACTTGTGCGCGTACCTGCGGCAAGCCTCGATCACCTGGGCCCGGTCCATCTCCCGCTTCTTGGGTCCGAGCTCCTTGTCGACCTTGAGCTCGATGGGCAGGCCATGGCAGTCCCAGCCGGGGACATAGTCGGCCACGTCCCCGCGCATGTTGTGGTACTTGACCACGAGGTCCTTCAGGATCTTGTTGAGCGCGTGTCCGATGTGGATGTCGCCGTTGGCGTAGGGCGGTCCGTCATGCAGGACGAAGCGGGGCCCGTTGCGCCCCGCGTTCTGGGCGACGAGCCGCTGGAAGATTGCCTGTTCTTCCCACTGGCGAAGGATCTCCGGCTCCCGCTGGGGGAGGTTCCCTTTCATCGGAAAGCCGGTCCGGGGCAGGTTGACGGTCTCTTTGTAGTCCACGGCGCATTCCACGTTGGAAAGACAAGGGTTCTAGCAGCGGGCGGGCATGCGATCAACGAGCCTCTTGCCGCTGCGCCTTGCCCGGCCTCGGCGGCGCGTTGCGGCCCCCACCCGGCGCGGCTAACCTTCGCTGGCCCATGCCCGCCGAGAAGAAGAGCGCTTCGCGCGCGCGGCGGGCTCGCCGCCCCACCCCGCCCCCGGGCGCCCCCGGCCTGGTGATCCTCTCTCGCAATCCGCGGCTCTACTCCACCCGCCGGCTTTTCGAGGCGGCCCGCCAGCAAGGGGCAGCCCCGCGGGTTCTCGACACCCTCCGCTGCAACATGGTGGTGACCCGGGATTCCCCGCGGATCCTGTACGGGGGCGAGGACCTCGTCGCCGACCAGATCCACGTGGTCATCCCGCGCATCGGGGCCTCCATCACCGGCTACGGTATCGCGGTGGTGAACCAGCTCGAGCTCATGGGTGTACCGGTGATCGCCGCCGCCACCCCCATCGCCCGCTCGCGCGACAAGCTCCGAGCCCTGCAGCTCCTCTCCCGCTTCGGGATCGACATCCCCCGCACGGTGATGTGCCGCTTCCGCGAGCAGGTACCCGAGGCGGTGGAGATGGTGGGTGGGCTCCCCTGCATCATCAAGCTCATCCAGGGAAGCCAGGGGGTAGGAGTGATGATAGCCACGAGCATGGTCGAGGTGCAGGGCATGCTCGACACCCTCTGGACGCTGGGCCAGGAGATCCTCCTCCAGGAGATGGTGGCCGAGTCGCGTGGCCGCGACGTGCGCGCCCTCGTGGTCGGTGACCGGGTGGTGGCGGCCATGCGCCGGACCGCCCGCGCCGGCGAGTTCCGCTCCAACATCCACCGCGGCGGTAGCGCCGAGGTGGTGGAGCTGCCGCGCGAGTTCGCCGAGACCGCGGTCAAGGCGGCCCGGGTCATCGGCCTCGAGATCGCCGGCGTGGACATGCTCGAGGCCCGCACCGGGCCGCGGATCATGGAGGTGAACTCCTCGCCGGGATTCGAGGGGCTGGAAGCCGCGACCGGGAAGGATGTGGCAACCCCCTACGTTCAGCATGCGCTGGAATTCGCACACGCACGCCAGGGTGGACGTGCCGGCCGCATCGCCTAGAATCCCCCGTGCCCACGGCCATCCCCGAGCCGACCGATCGGCCGGGCGCCCGGTCGAGTCTTCTTGGCGCCGCAGACGCGCCGGTAGAATCCACCCCGACCGTGTCACCCCGGATTCGCCACGCCGAACCCGCGTCGCTCGTCCTCTACGAGGATCCCCTCTCGCCGTGGTGCGCCGTCGCCGAGTGGCGCGTGACGGCAGCAGCCGAGGAGCTCCCCGGCGCCTTCCGCCCGCTCAGGCTCGAGCCCTTCCCGACCCGGCTGACGCCGAGAGCGCTCTCCAAGACGGACCGGTGCCTCTTCGCCCGCGCCGCACGGCGGGCGGCACGCGAACCTGAGCTGTCGGGGTCGATCCCCGATCTCTGGCTCTCGCCCGACCCACCGCTCTCCTCCCTGCCGGTGCTCACCGCGCTCTGTGCTGCCCGGCTGCAGGGACCGAGTCGCGAGGTGGCCCTTCGGGCCGCCATCCGGCAGGCCGCTCTCTATCGCGGCCTGAACGTGGCGCGGACGGATGTGCTCCTGGAGCTCGCCGAGCTCTGCGGCCTCGACCTCGCCCGCTTCGCCGCGGCGCTCGCTTCCCCGGCTACCCAGCAAAGAGTCGAGCAGACGCTCTGCGAGGCGCTCGAACGCGGCGTCCGCGAGGTTCCGGCCTTGGTCATCGGGGAGGAGTGGCTCGTGGTGGGGGCCCGCCCGACGGAGGTCTATCGGTCGATCCTTCGTCGCTACCTCTCCGCGCGGGTCGGGCCTTCGGCGGTCCGCACCGTCCATTGACGCTTCGCATCAGCCGTCCGCCGCCGCCGCAACCTGTCGCGGTCGTCGCAGGGGGCGCGAGGAGCTTGCCGGCACCGGGGAGCGGAGGCTAGCGTCGGTCGCCCATGAGCCCCCTCTTCACCCTGATCTTGCTTCTCGCCGCGGCCGCCGTCTTCGCCTTCAGCATGTACCGACGGCTGGCGCCGCTCAATGCGCTACGCGGGGACGATCGTCTCGATCAGCCTGGACGGCGTCTCGGACTCCTCCTCCGCTTCGGGGTCTTGCAGCGGCGGCTCCTGGCACCGGGCGAGCGGATGGCCGGGGCGCTCCACGCCCTCGTCTTCGCCGCCTTCTTGGTAGTGGCTCTGCGGACCATCACCATGTTCGGGATGGGGTTCTCGCCGGACTTCCACCTGCCTGGGCTCGCGCCGGAATCGGTGCTGGGGCGGTATTACGGGCTCCTCAAGGACCTGTTCGTAATCCTGGCGCTCCTGGCGGTGATCGGCTTCCTCTGGCGGCGCCTCGTCACCCGGCCCGATCGGGTGACCCGCTCGGCCGAGGGGCTCCTCATCCTCCTGCTCATCGGCGGCCTGATGGTGACCGACATGCTCGTGGACGGGGCGGCGCGCATCAGCCGCGGCGAGACCGGCTCGCTCCTCGCCCCAGCGGGCGCCCTGGGAGCAGCGCTGCTCGGTGCCCTCCCGCAGTCGGCGGTCCAGGCGGTGGGGATAGCTTCGTTCTGGACCCACCTCCTCATCGTCCTTCTGTTCGGGAACCTCCTTCCCTACGGCAAGCATTTTCACATCATCACCGGGCTTCCCAACGTGTTCTTCGCGCGCCTTTCGCCCGCAGCG
>Ga0335071_10009377_pt1 | contig 10007 bp, 10 predicted proteins | sample Lox_Sample_15_FD_206724 | JGI IMG/M metagenome (GOLD analysis project Ga0335071, IMG submission 206724) | Soil microbial communities from Loxahatchee National Wildlife Refuge, Florida, United States - Lox_Sample_1.5 | ecosystem: Environmental > Terrestrial > Soil > Wetlands | place: USA...
CCCACACAACGCTCCAGCAGCGCGACGTCAAACCCTGGCAGCAAACCGCTCGCGCGCACCGCTTGGTAAGCTCCCGCGCTCGTCAGCGAAAGAATCTCCAATTTGCCGCCGCGCCAGAACCAGACCTCCGGCACCTTGAACCGCCGGTAAATCTCCAGCTTGTCAATGCCCCCGCTGGTCAGCGCGATTTCCAACGCGAGGTCGGGAAACTCCTTCTCGCGGCCGACGCACCACGATTCATCGGGCTCCGCTCCTGCTTCCTGGAGGGCCAACCGCAGGGTAGCCTGGCCGTGAGTGAAGACCTCCAGGCCTGCTTCCAGAAAATAATCCTCCACGAAACCGGCAATCCATTTCTTCAACCGCTCGTGTTCGTTCGAGGTGGTCATGATTTCGAGCTCCCCTTCGAGGTAATACAGTCTCGGGCCCGGCCGGTCGCCACCGAGTTTCTGGTCCAAAGCGAGGTAGCGGCGCCAGGAAAGGCCACAATAGACCACCCGCCGCTCCGGTTGACCGCCCTGGGCCAGCGGCTCGGGCCGCAACAGTTCGTCCAGCCCGGCCAGTCCGTTCTCAGCGCTCAGCACCGCCGCATCCATAGGTTTACCTTACATGACCTGCGGAGACTCGGCAACGGAGGAACACCAGCGCACCGGCGCATTGACCCGCAACGAAGCGGGGCCGCCGGACGCCACTTTTGACCACGGATTACACGGATTACACGCATGTTTCTTATCCGTGCCATCCGTGGTCGAAGTTTTCGCGGCTTGCGGGCGGCCCCTTTTGAGAGAAAGCCCATCCACCTCATCTCTGTGCTCTTGGCGTCTCTGCGGTTTATCCGGGCCGCCCCATGGAGGCGCATGGGTGAAATTTCAGCCGGAGACCGCTTCGGACTGAGCCTGACGCCTGCGCATCCGGCCCCGCGCAACCTCTGCCAAGTCCTCCCCAAAGCCCGGAGAGTAGAGCCAAAAGCGGGCCTTTCTGTAGAGATAGTCGCACTGGTCCCAACGCCCGGCAAACCTCCGACGATTCGCTGGCCGGGTGCTGTTCCCTGACCCCGTCCCGTCATGGCGAGTTGTGGAAGAGCCGAGGACCGGCGGAAATGTTGTTTGTTACGATCTGACCCAGCACCCACCCAGCACCCACCCAGCACCCCCAGCACCTCCCCGCAGTCGGGAGCGGCCGGTTAATCGTATCGCGGGAACGCGGGTGCGTGGAAAACCAGGACCACTGAGCACAACCAGTAGATGACGACCGAAATCAAAAGGACAACAGCGGTGAATCTCTGGAACCGTGACACAATGGCCGGGATCGTGACCTGGCAGCCCAAGACGCGCACCGAAACGTATTTAATCACAACCGAAAGAGGCTCCCTCCGCTCCCCCCCGGGGAGCTGAGGCTGACCAGAAGCATCCGGCGGCTGTCGGATCAAGAGGTAGCAGGCCAGCCACAGCCCGGGCAGGGTGCTCGCCAGGAGCACGGCGATTAGCATTACTTTCATATCAGTTCGGTTGCACTAAGCTGTTCCGGCGGGGAATTGGGGTCGGATCGTAACATTTGACAATGTGGACTCCAGCTCCAGCATTCGGCGCGCCGTCCGGTCTCGTTCCAATGAAGGCAAACCCATCTATCGCGCCGACGGGACCGCTGGCATTTTCTGCCACGGGCCGTGACGTGATGCCGTCCGTCCGTCATTTCGATGCGTAGAGGCCGTGCCATCGCCGCCAGGGAAACATGCCCAAAGCAAAATGTCAATCCTCAAATGTCACATGTTATGCTCTGACCCCAATTCCCCCGCCTGCAACAACCCGCGTACCACCGAGGGATTGCGGCGGTCCGACCCGCAATATTACCCGCAACAAATGAAGGCTGAAGGCTGACCCGCAACATTCTATTTCGGATTTCGGGGGCGATTGCAAAAAGGGTAGCTGTCCGCAATTCGAGCGCGCAATTTAAACGCAGAGACGCGAAGAGCGCAGCGCGGCAAAGCCGCACAGAAACACTTTAGACAGAAAAATGCTGCGACAGAAAAATGAAAACCGCCTCTGCATTTTTCTGTCCGGAAATTTTTCTGTCTAGGTTTCTTTCTGTGCAAATTTCAGGGAGCGTGCGAGCAACTTGGGATATTGCAGTGCAGAGAAGACTGTCCGGTTGGGGTGACGCAGGGCACTCAGTCGGCGCTTGGTTCGTCTTCTCCGCGCTCTTCGCGTCTCTGCGGTTAAATTGCGTTTCCGAACTCTCAGGACCCTGGGTTCTGCAATTGCCTCTCGGATTGCGGATTTCGGGGGCAGCGGAGCGAGGGCTGCCGACCCGGTGGCACGCAGAGACCGGAGACCATAATTTCAGCCTTCAGCCACAGAACCGTGGTTGTCAGGTTTGAGAATTACGACCTTAAAAAGGGTCGTAACAGCAGATTCCAGGGGTGGAGCCCCGAATTTATTCGGCTTTGCCCGGCCGAGGTCTGAGAGCGCCGCGTTCGGGCTGGCGGACGGTGTAGGCCGAATAAACTCGGCGCTCCGCCGGTTCCCGAGACCGAAAATGTCAAATGTGATGTCACGACCTGACCCCGCCCCCCACGTGTTCCGTTCCGGAGTGCCGTCGTAGGAAGTGCCGTTTTTGTGCGGGATTGGCAGCGTCGTTTCCAGAGCGGGTACAATCCGAACGCGGGACAAGTGCCGTCCAGTGCCGTGTCTGCGCTCTTTTGATCCTGCGCAAGCGAGTTCCGCCGTCAGAAGTGCCGTCGAAAAGATCTTGATGCGCGCCCTGGGTTTGGGCAGCAACGATGGATGCCAAATCCGCTCAGAAGATTTGTGGCCAACCTGGAAGAGCTCGGAAGCTACCTTTTTTGCTCAAGCAGCTTTGCTGTCCCAACTGCGGAGCTGCCGAGACCCTAAACCGGCACAGCAAGCTTTACGGGAACGACCCGGCCGACCGGCGAGGTCAGGGACGCCTGCAACGCGGGCAACGAGTGTGGTGCTCGGACCGAGGAGAGCGTGGCGGCTGCGGATGCAGTTTCAGCATTTTCGTGGCCGAGGTGTTGCCTCGCCATACGGTTAGCGGGCCATGGTTGTGGCGGGTGCTCCAGGAACTGCTGGGCGGCGGCTCGACCAAAGCCGCATGCGAAGGGCTCCAGGCGCCCTTCCCGCTGGAGACCATTTATCATTTAGTGACCCGCTTGCGTGAGCGGTTGAGTCAGATCCGTTCCCGCTTGAGCTGCCGGTGCCAGCCTCCGGCCAGCGCGCAGAGCGATCCGTTGCTCCAAACTGTGGAGCACCTGCGGGCCAGCTTTCCCAAGGGCCTCTGTTCAACAGCGGATTACCAACTTCACTTTCAAATGCCGCTCTTGGAGTAAGGCCCCAGCCCCGGTTTACCCCTAAACCTCTGGCCGGTATGAGCGCCGGCCGGGCGGAGCTTTGCCCCCAACCAAGCGCGGCGTCGGATCGCTTCACAAAAAGCGCTCGTCAGGAAGCGCAAACGCCGGCTGGAAGGCAATGCTCATGGGGTTTGCCCGTTCCACATTGCCTTGCTCGCTTCGGCCAAGCCGGCCGGTTCGGGCCAGCGACAACGCCAGAGGGCACTGCGTGCGCGCGCGCCTGGCCGCCTAGCGTGCTCGCCGTCAAAAAGAACCACTCCGTCGCCGGCCAAAGGCCGCCCCGGAAAAATCAAAGTCAAACCAATGCGAAATCCAACTGCTTATCTGAAAATGCGCGTGCTCGGCGCCGTGGACACGGCCCCGGGCCAAAACGAACGTAAACGGCTCCAGGCCGTCAGCCAAATGGTCTTCACCGATGAGGACGGCCATCCGCGCCAGTTCACCTGGCGCACGATCTCGACCTGGCTGTGCCGCTACCGCAAACACGGCGTCACGGTCATGGAGAACAAGCTCCGCTCCGACAAGGGCAAGGCGCGCAAGCTCAAGCCCGAGGACATCCAGGAAGCCATCCGGACGGTGCTGCCCAAGCTGCACGGCCAGACCCCAAAGCTCTCGGTGCTCTACCGGCTCTGCATCGAGCAGGGCGTGCTGACCCACGCTCAGATCGGCCGGACGACCTTTTACCGGCTGGTCCATCAGTACGAGCTGCTCAAGCCCGAGGGCGAAGCTTCCAACAAAGTGCGCCTGGCTTTTGCCTAATGTTGAGTGGTCAAAAATGTTGAGTTGAGCGCGGTTCGGCCCTGTTGGCCGGTTCAGTGATGCGCTCCAACTCAACATTATTGACGGGCTGGTTGCGGCCGTTATAGGGCCTCAAGCCAGGCAATCAGGTTACGATTTTCTGACCACTTTCTGGGCTGGCGACTTCCCTTGAGCAACGGTTTGGCTTTTGCCAGCGCCGCCTGTTTCGCCTCCAAATCGATAGCCAGGTACTTGTTGGTTGTATTCACGCTGACATGGCCAAGCCAATGGGCGATGGTGCTCAGGTCCACTCCCGAGCGCAGCAAGTGAACCGCGGTGCTGTGCCTCACGGAGTGCGGATGCAGGCGTTTGCGCTTGAGCGAAGGGTGCTGCCGCGCCGCCTTTTGGACGTGCTTGTTCAAGATTAGCCGGACGCCGAACCGGGTTAATCGAGAGCCGCGATCGTTGAGGAACAACGGAACCGACTGAGCCGGCGGCACCCCCCGGCGCTCAAGCAACCGTTGCAGCAGGTTGGCGGTCTCGGGCCAGATTGGACACGTCCTTTCCTTCCGGCCTTTCCCTCGGAGCAGCACGGTATGCGGCGCCACCAGGTGAAGATCTGTGCTCTGCAAACCCACGATTTCGCTGACGCGGGCGCCCGTATTAAACATGAGCCCAAGGAGGGCGAGGTCGCGCACCTCGTTTCCACGGCCGCTTTCCACCGCCTTCATGACAGCTTGGATCTCGTCAGCTTGAAAATGCTCGATCTCACGTGAACCGGTGCGCTTGAAGGGAATGCTAAGAATGCGTCCAGCTTGCTCCAGATACTCGGGGCAACGCCCGCCCAGATAGCGGAAGAAGCTGTGGATCGCGCTCAACCGCACGTTGCGCGTGCTGACGCGATTACGCCGAGTGGTCTCCAGACTGCACAAAAACGCGTTGATGCGGGCGACGTCCAGTTGCTCCACGGTGAGGCGGTTGAGATCTCCGTTTTTTCCCGCTGTAAAGTGCAACAGCAGCTTCAGGCTGTCCCGGTAGCTCTGCAGCGTATGGCGGCTCAACGCACGCTGTTGGGGAAGGTAGTCGGTGAAGAAGCCCTGCAACGCCAGGGCCAGGGTCAGCGTCTGGGGTGGTTTCAAGCGATACCTCCGAGGGAGAAGAACGTACCGAAGCGCTGGTAGAACCGTTGGCAGGCAGCTTGGCGTAGTTCCGGAGTGAGTTTCAGGTAATGATGCGTGCTCACCGCGTTTACGTGGCCGAGGTAGGCAGCCAAGTGGGGCAATTTCGCCTGGACATCTACACCTTGAGCATACCAGCGTTGAAGCATATTCACGGCGGCGCTGTGCCGCAGATCGTGCAGACGCGGGGGATTGCCCTGGGGATTGAGCACTTGGGCGCTGAGGCAGAGTTGCCGCCACACTGTGGCTAAATTCGTCGTTCCGTAGACCTCCGAGCCGCGGTGTCCGCTCCACATGAGGAACGCGTCTGGAGCCATCGGCAGCCTCTGGCCGCGTCGCTTTTGGAGGTAACGCCGCAGTTCGCTGGCCACCGTGGGCGCGAGAGGAACCAGCCTGGACTTGTAGAACTTGGTCAAACGAATCCGGAGCACCGTCTCCTCGTCTTCGATGTCCCCCAGCCTCAACCGCAGGAGTTCGCCTCGTCGCAGGCCGCAGCAGAACAGCAGGATCAATCCCAACCGGAGGGTCTCGGCGCGCAGCGGGTTGGCCGAAGTGAGCGGCAGTTGCTGGGCCGCCGTCAAAATGCGCCCCATCTCCGCCTCCGAAATTAAGCGCGGGGATACTGTCGGGGCGGGCTTGGGGAATGTCAGCGGATCAGGAATGAAAGTGCCTCGGTGGTCACGAGCATGGAACAAGAGAAAGTTCCGAAGGATCCGTTGATAGGCAAGGCTCCCCGTGGAGGTCATCCGCGCCAGTGCGGCGGTCCAATCCACGAACATCGCCGGGAGTACGCGGCGAGCCTTCGGATATTCGCGATGAACAAATGCGTCCCATTCACGCAGCACCGCGGATTTGGTCCGCCAGTCACGCCCCAGGGCGCGCTTGATCTCAAGGTAGCGTTGTAACGATCGGGCGAAATGACTTTGAAAGTGTTGTGGAAGCTGTCGGCAGGGACGCGGCGGTCGCGTTGGTGCCAGATCGCTTACGGCCATCAAAGTTACCGGTTCACCCGGGACTGCGGCCGGCACCGGCAGAGCTACTTCCCGCAACGCCCCGACATCCAACCGCAGGTAATTGGACGTGCTTTCAATATCCCGATGACCCAAGGTGTCGCCAATGCCCTTGACGCTAACTCCTTGTTGCAGCAGACGCAGGGCAAGGGAATGGCGCAAAACATGCGCTCCGGACGGTGGAAGGTTTAAACCACTGCATTTGAGGCGATGCACCATCACCTGGCGGACTGCGGTTGGCTGCAGGGGGCTGCGAGGCGCCATTGTGCGTAAAAACAACTGACGGTAGGTGCTGGCTGGGCGAGCCTCGCGCAGATAGCGGATCAGCACGTTGGCCGCCTCATCTGTCAAAGGCAGTTGGAGCGCCTGACGGGTCTTGGTTTGTTGTATGCGCAACGTTTGGCCCCGCCAGTTGATGTCATCAAGCGTCAGTCGAACCAACTCCCCGCTGCGCAGTCCATAAGCGGCCGCCAGATACAGCAAGGTGAAATCCCGCACTCCGGCTGCTTCGGAGCGGTCGATCGACCGGAGAAGTGCCAGCACTTGAGGCCAAGGAAGAGCACGTGGCAATTGCTCTCCGCGATACACGCGTGGCCTGTCAATCTGTAGATGGAGGGCTCGAGACAGTAGGCCTCGCGCATGGCGCCATTTTAAGAAGGCGCGAACCGTCGCCACCACGCTTTGCAGGCTCGACCGCGTGTTTGTTCGGGCGGCATGGCGCAAAAAGGCTTCAACGTCGGGAGCTTGCAGTTGGCACAACCGCGACGGATCACGGTCAAATTGCAGGAACTTCAGGAAGCCACGAAGCTGTAGGCGGTGATTTCGGATGGTCCTCTGCGCCAAACCGCGCATCTCGCGCAAATAGGCCACGAAGGAACCAATCTCCGACTCCGCAGGCGAAGGGGGTGGTGCTTTGCCTTCGGCGATGGTTCCCTTGGCGTGCAGAAATCGCTGCAAAACGCCAGCGGTGCCGCTGGCGGCGACGTGGCGTGGAAGAAAGTGTCGGTGGGCTGCATTCAGATCCTGCAAGGTCAGCTGATCAAGCGACTTTACCTGCCGCAGCCGCAGCCAACGCAGGATCCTGGGTATTTGGTTTAGATAAACGCTGACCGTATCCAAGCTGTAGTGCTGATCCTCGTGCATCCACCGCAGGAACTCGTCCAGCAATGGCCCGAATACAGGAAGAGCCCGCCACCGCGGGGAGCACCGCTTACGAATCTGAGCCAGAAGGGAGGTTTTTCATTCGGGCAACGAAACACAGTCTCGAAACCCTCGTCAATAATGTTGAGTCCAAACCCCTTCAGGAGACCGCTGGCACGGCAAAACCACCCCGCAACTCAACATTTTTGACCACTCAACATTAGGCAAAAAATGTTGAGCTCAACATTTTTTGCCAAGGCGCACGCCAATGAAATGTGGCAGGCCGATACGCTCTATGGCCCGTATGTCCAAATCCAGGGCGTGGCGGTCCAGACCCGGCTCATCGCCTTTCTGGACGACGCCTCGCGCGTCTGCTGTCATGGCCAGTTCTTTCCCGCTGAAAATGTGGACACCCTCATCGAGGCGCTGCGCGCGGCTTTTTATAAACGTGGCGTTCCGGCTTGCCTGTACGTTGACAACGGATCCATCTACACCTCCAAGGAAATCATTCAAATCTGCGCCCGCGTGGGCTGCCAGCTGGCCCATACACCGGTGAGGGATGGCGCGGCCAAGGGAAAGATCGAACGCTTCTTCCGCACCGTGCGTGACCAGTTCCTGGGACGGGAACTGGATCTCTCTTCGCTGGAAGGGCTCAACCGCCAGTTCACCCATTGGGCCGAGGAGCAATACAACGCGCAGGTCCATTCCGTCCTGGGCTTGAGTCCGCTGGACCGCTTCGCCCTGGACCGCGGTCGCGTTCGGTTCCTGCCGCCCAATGAAGCCAACGACGAACTGTTCTTTGTCGAGGAGGACCGCCACGTGCGCACCGACAACACCTTCTCCTTTGCCGCGCGGCGTTTTGAGGCGCCACGGCACTTGCCCGACCGCACCATCCAGGTGCGCTTCGAGCGCAAGGCGCCCACTCGCCGACTCATCGTGTATTACAAGGGCGAACGGATGGGCGAGGCCCGCCTGCTCGATGCCGTGGCCAATGATCGCCCGCCCAGAGGGCGCAAACCCGATTCGGACGCGGGGGCCGGCGCCCCGGTCCCGGTGCCGGCCAATCCTCCGCCGCTGCCCGACGTGGCTGCCGCCGCCCTGCCAAACCAACTTCCGGAACTGCCCACCCGCCAACCTTGAGCTGCTTATGATTCGTTCCCATTTCGGACTGCAACGCAATCCCTTCGACAGCGAGGGCCTGAGCCTTCTGCCTCATCAGCAGGAGGTGTTCGACATCTTGCGAGTCCACGCCCAGCAGGGCGGCCTCTGCCTGGTGCTGGGCGAACCAGGGACTGGCAAGAGCGTGCTCAAGGAAGCCCTGCTCCAGCACGATCCCAAACGGATGATCACGCCCGTCGTCAATCGCACGCTGCACACCTACCACAACACCTTGCGCATTTTGTGCGAAGCGTTTCAGATCGAGTTCGAGGGCCGCGACCATCGCTGCGAGCGCTTGCTCGTGCAGGAGGCCTTCAAAATCCATCGTGCCGGCAAGATGCTCGTGCCCATCATCGACGACGCCCATCTCATGCCCTCGGAATGTCTGCGCAAGCTGCGCCTGCTGTGCGAGGATTTTCCCCGCTCGCACAACCTGGTGCTCATCGGCCAACCACCGTTGCTGCAATGCTTGGCGCTGACCGTCAACGAGGAGATCCGTTCCCGCGTCACTTACTCGGTCGTCCTGCCTCGGCTCGGTCCGGAAGCTATCGAGGCTTTCATTCTGGGCCAGTTGGACCGCGCCGGGCTGGGCCATAACACCTTCAGCCCCGAAGCACTCGCGCTCATTGTGCGCTCGGGCGAGGGCTTGCTGCGGCGCACGCGCAATCTCTGCCTGAGCAGCTTGATAGAAAGCGTGCGCGAGCAGATTCGCATCGTCGATACCAAACAAGTCAACCGCGTGCTCGTTCAGCCGCATTGGAGAAAAACCTGTGACAGCCCCATCCTCTAACACACCGCGCCCGCGCTGGACTCGCGAACAGATCCGCGCCGCGCGTCTGGCATCGCTCCTTCCCTTGCTGCAAAAGCGCGGCGTGCAGTTCATCGAACAGGACGCCGGTAACTTCCTCCTGCCGGCCTACCCGGGGCTCATCGTCAAAGACAGCTATTGGCGCTGGCCTCAACGCAATCTGGGCGGCAACGCCATCGACTTCTTCATGCGCGTTCTGGGCTTGTCCTTCCACGACGCCATGCGCCAAATCACCCCGTCCTGATTAGCCTGTCCTGGCTCGGAGTCCCGCACTGCCATCGTAGCCCGACCGTTACGATGGGAGTGCGGAACGGCCCGGCAGACGCCGCGGCTACGATGAGAGCGTGGAAATCGGGCCATCACCGGTGCCCGTACGATGAGAGCCCGGAAAAGGGGCACCCACGGCGCCGGTACGATGCCAACGCGGACATCTGGCTGGAGTGCCTCTCACAGTACGTTGGTAACCCGGGAAAAGTCCAAATACATCATATCGCTACGACCAAAGCGCGGTAGTTTGGTTCCAAAGTACCACGCCAAATCGGTCCAACTCGGCAAAACGCTGCGATGCCAATTCCAGAAAAAATACGATGACAAAAAAGGACGTAACA
>Ga0335071_10009378_pt1 | contig 10007 bp, 11 predicted proteins | sample Lox_Sample_15_FD_206724 | JGI IMG/M metagenome (GOLD analysis project Ga0335071, IMG submission 206724) | Soil microbial communities from Loxahatchee National Wildlife Refuge, Florida, United States - Lox_Sample_1.5 | ecosystem: Environmental > Terrestrial > Soil > Wetlands | place: USA...
CAAGTCCTGCTTGGCTCCCAGCGTCTGCGGGTTCATGCCGGGGTCGTTTGGACCCGTCAAGTGGTGACTGATCTCGTGCTCTTCCGGCACGGTGTAACCTTTGCTCCTCTCGGCGAGGATGGAAACACACTTCTCGCCACATTCTTCCAGAAGATCACCCCGGGTCCCATCCGCATGCCTTGTTCACGTCGCCTTAGAGCGGTGGTGCAGGCCACCATCGACGCCAGAGTGGCTGACCTTAGCCTGGTTGGAGCCTGCCTGGAGCACCACGGCATATTACGGCCGGAAACCGATTGCCATCTGGTCTTGGTTGCTGCCGACAAATGTCTCAGCCTCTCGGCGCACATTCTGCGGAGCAGTGTCGCCTGTGTGGCGCGGAAGACGATCGGGGATCCAGAGATCGTCTATCGCACCGGCGTGCAGTTCAATCGACTTACCGCTGCGCAGCAACAGGACCTAAATGAGATGATCGCCCAGTTTCAATATGATCCGAGTGCCGAGAATTGACCTACCACCATCTGCCGGTTGTGCGGGGATGGATGCATGTACGCCCCAACGACCCCCAAGCGAGCAGGGCGAGTGAACGAGTTTCCTTCCATTTATCGGTGCAGGTCGGTGTCGGTCGGGACCGGGAAGGGCCTGTCACGCCGGAGGTCGCGGGATCGAGTCCCGTCGGCCCCGCCACCCTACCAAAAGCCACGCGGCCCTGCCGGGTGGCTTTGTTTTTGGTTCGAACGGTCCGCCGTGCGGACAGGGCGCGGGTTCAAATCCGGCCTGGGCGGGGATGCGCGATCCGGGGGAGATGGTCTCCTCGGCACCCTGATCGTTGTTCCGCGATCAGAATTATTTGTCGGCAAGTTGATGTGTCGGTCTCGACAAACGCCGCGGGTGGTCCGCTGTCGGGGAGTCACTCGACCTCGAGCCTCAGCACGTAATAGATTCATTGGTAATGAGTGCGGATCCTTCTGGGAAACCTGGGCGAACATACGGATCGAGCGCGATGGAAATGAAGCCCAAGCGTTCCTACCAGAAACCGACAGTCGAGCGAATCGAGCTCCTGGCCGACCAGCAAGTAACGGCCAGCTGCAAGAGCGACACCGGCGGAGGCAAAGGTCAGACCTTCCCCAACCCATGCAGGGCTGGGTCGCCAGGTCCTTTTTCAAATGCCTGCAAATTTACTAAAGGTTCCTAGCGCCTACGGTATATTCCACACTACGCCCTGGTCCGGAATCGTCTGCGGCCGCACGAACTCATTCTTGGCGAGCCTCGCTTACCCACACGGAGGGGCACATGCCCGCATACTTCATCGTTGACGTGAATATCAAGGACACCAAGGATTACGAAACCTACAAGCAGGGCGCTGCCGCTTCGATCGCACAGTACGGAGGGCGGTACCTAGTCCGCGGAGGACAACACGAGGTGCTCGAAGGCACGTGGCAGCCGACGCGCCTCGTCGTACTGGAGTTCCCGAGCATGGAAGTGGCGAAGCGCTGGTATGCCTCTGCAGAGTACGAGAAGGTCAAGCCGATCCGTCTCCAGAATGCAGTGAGCGACATGGTGCTCGTGGAAGGCCTCTAAATTGCCCGTAAGCGTGTGCCGGCTCTGATGCAATCTCGCCACTGGTTGCTTTGCCTTACTCCTCCTCTTCGACCAATCCTTTCCTGATCCCCGCGGCATGCAGGGTCTGGCGGCAGATACGAGCCTGCCCGGCATAGACATAGAACATCGCGCCCTTGTACTGGGTAGGGAAGAGGCCGAGGATGCGGGTGGCGTAGGGCGCGACCTCAATGGCGTAGTCGACGGCGATTCTCCGTAATTCCTCCTCCACGCGTTTGGCTTCGCTGAGGCGGCTTGCGATGTAGATGCAGGTCCGATCGCTCATACGGACATGCTACTCCCACATTGCCGCCATTTCCAGCACTTCGCAGGCATTTCCCGCTGACAGTATTTCGAAAGAGAGCGCGTCACGAAGTGACGATCGCATGCGGCGCCGGGCGGGACACCAGGCAAGAATGCCGCCGGCCTTTGATATTTGCATCCCTCCGCTTATTGGCTATACTACGGGGCGCACGCCGGGAACCCTCTAGCTGCTCCCTGCCGCCGAAGGAGCCATTCATGGCGAAACGATCCAGCCGGGCCGCCGTCGAGGCGAACCCCGAGACGACGAGGAAGCCCGTGGACAAGAAGGTCGCAACCGATCTTCTCTATGACATGTTGTTGATCCGCCGCTTTGAAGAGAAAGCCGCGGAGATGTACTCACAGGGGAAGATCGCCGGATTTCTCCATCTGGACGTCGGGATGGAGGCATCCTGCGTCGGGGCGATCTCGAACCTCCGGCTCGACGATTACGTGATCGCTGGGTATCGCGAACACGGGCACGCGCTCGCCAAGGGCGCCGATCCGCGTAAGGGCATGGCAGAGCTCTTTGGGCGTATTGGGGGGCTCTGCAAGGGTAAAGGCGGGTCCATGCACTTCTTCGACAAGGTGCACAATTTCCTTGGTGGCACCGGCATCGTTGGGGGCCAGTTGCCGATTGGAACCGGCGCCGGCTTGGCCATCAATTACCAGGGTGGGGACCAGGTCTGCCTGGTATTCTTCGGGGACGGCTCGGTGGCGCAAGGGGTATTCCACGAATCGCTCAACCTGGCGTCGCTGTGGCGACTCCCGGTGATTTACATTTGCGAAAACAACTTGTACGCCATGGGCACAGCGTTGAACCGGACGCAGGCGCAGACCGACCTGTACAAGAAAGCGGAAGGCTATGCGATGGCCGGCGAGCAGGTGAACGGCATGGATGTCCTGGCCGTGCGGGAGACCGTCGGCCGCGCCGTGGAGCGAGCCCGGCTCGACAAGGCCCCGACCCTCATCGAAACGCGGACGTACCGTTTCCGCGGCCATTCGATGCGCGATCCCGCGGCCGCCGTGTACCGGACGCGCGAAGAGGTGGACGAGTGGAAGAAATCGGATCCCATCGTCCTCCTCTGGGATCATCTGAGCCGAGACGGCATCATCAGCGACGCCGAGTACAAGGAGATGGACAAAGAGATCACGCAGGTGATCGAAGAGGCGGTGCGCTTCGCCGACGCCTCGCCGGAGCCGCCGTTGGAAGAACTGCTGACGGATGTGTACGTGTGAGCATGGAGCGCCGAGCGCCAAGAGCCACGGACAGTTCAGGCCTAAAAGTTGAAGGAACGACCCACGAGCTGCGAACCACGAGCCACGAGAAGGCGGAGCCGAGATGGCCATCATCACCTATCGTGAGGCATTGAATCAGGCGTTGCGGGAAGAAATGCGTCGGGACCCGCACGTCTTCCTGATGGGCGAAGAGGTCGGGGTGTACCAAGGTGCCTACAAGGTGAGTCAAGGGCTCTTGGAAGAGTTCGGCCCCAGACGTATCATCGACACGCCGATCAGCGAAGCGGGGTTCGTCGGCGCCGGCATCGGGGCGGCGATGGCCGGCCTGCGCCCGGTCGTGGAGATCATGACGTTCAACTTCGCGATCGTCGCCATGGACCAGATCGTCAATCATGCGGCGAAGATCCATTACATGTCGGGCGGACAGTACAAGGTCCCGATGGTGATCCGCGGTCCCGGCGGGCCGGCCGTGCAACTCGCCGCCCAGCACTCGCAGAGTATGGAATCCTATTTCTATCATGTCCCTGGACTGATCGTGGTGCGCCCCTCCACCCCCAAAGACGCCAAGGGATTGCTCAAGAGCGCGATCCGAGACGACAACCCGGTGATCTTCATCGAATCCGAGACACTGTACGGGATGAAGGGCGAGGTGCCGGAAGGGGAGTACACGATTCCGCTCGGCACGGCCGAGGTGGCCCGCGAAGGCACGGACGTCACGATAATCGCCTGGATGGGCATGCTCCACCGCAGCCTCGAGGCGGCTGAGGAGCTCGAGAAGGCCGGGATTTCGGTCGAAGTCGTGGATCCCCGCACGCTGCGGCCAATGGACAAGGGTACGATTCTCGACTCGGTGCGGAAGACACACCATGCGGTCGTGGCCGAATCCGGCGCGGGGTTTGCCGGATTGGGGGCCGAGATCGCCACGGTGATTACCGAGGAAGCCTTCGATTACCTGGATTCCCAAGTGGTGCGGGTGACGGGGGCCAATGCCCCCATGCCGTACGCCAGGAACCTGGAACGGGCGAAGACGCCAGATAAGGCGGCCATCATCGCCGGCATCAAGCAGGCGCTGGCGATCTAGCACCGGAGGAAGGCAACCCATGCCGTCTCAAGTCATCATGCCGAAATTATCCGATGCGATGGAAGAAGGGCGCGTCCTCCAGTGGATGAAGCAGGAGGGCGATCGCGTGCAGGGCGGCGACGTCCTGGCTTCGATTGAAACCGACAAGGCCGAAATCGAGTTGGAAGCCTTTGGTGCGGGAGTGTTGCGGAAAATCCTCGTGCCGGCCGGCGAGGCGGTGCCTGTGGGCCGCCTGATTGCGATCGTGGCAGAACCGGACGAAGACATTTCTAGTCTGCTGGCCGCGGCTCCGTCAGCGCCTGATGCCCCCCCGGCCGACGTCAAGCCCAAGCCCTCTCCAGTGCTGCCCGGCCCGCCCCCAGGCGATCGGGAAATCCCGCCGACGCCTCCAATCACGGAACGATCGATGGCCGATGAGACAGCGCCGGCGATGGACGAGAGCCAAACGACGGCTGCCCCCGCCCCAGAATCGGCGCCGCAAGACACACCGCACCCAACGCGACCCGCAGAGTCGGGCTGGATCCCGGCCTCTCCGATTGCCCGGCGCATGGCGCGGGACGCGGGCCTGGACCTGTCGAAGATCTCGGGCAGCGGCCCCGGGGGACGCATCCTCGAGCGGGACGTTGAAGCGTTCCTGGCGACGCAGGCGCAGCGCAAAGGCGGGGCTGAAGTGCCAGTCGGCGCGCGAGAGTTCGAGGATAAAGAGCTCAGCACGATCCGCAAGACGATTGCCGCCCGGATGGTGCAGAGCAAGGCTCCCATCCCGCACTTCACCGTGACGGTCGAGGCCGACATGGGGGCCGCGCTGGACCTGCGCGCGTCGCTCAACGCCATCGATCCTAACGCAGACAAGCTCAGCCTCAATCATATCCTGATCAAGGCCGTCGCCTTGGCATTGAAACGGCACCCGGCGATCAACGCGGCGTATGTCAACGGCAAGGTGCGGCTCTACACCCATGTGCACATCGGCGTCGCCGTCGCGTTGGAGGATGGCCTGATCGTTCCGGTCATCCGGGAATGCGACCGCAAGACACTCGGCGAGATCGCGCGGGAAGCCAAGAGCCTGATCGAACGAGCCCGCGGCAAGAAGCTGCGGCCGGAAGAATACTCAGGCGGCACCTTCGCCATTTCCAACCTGGGCATGTATGACGTCGTGGAGTTCACGGCCGTCATCGACCCGGCGCACGGCGCGATTCTGGCCGTCGGTGCGGTCGAGCAGAAGCCGGTCGTGGTGGATGGGCAGATTGCTGTCCGGCACCGCCTGCGGCTGACCGGCTCGTTCGATCATCGGATCATCGACGGCGCGATGGCTGCCGAGTTCTTGCAGGAACTGAAACGCATCCTGGAGAATCCGGTTCAGCTGCTCCTGTAGGGATCGGCACGGTCACGAGTGACACGCCCTCTCTGCATATCAGGGAGGGCGTTTCCGCATCAGCGATCGGATTGACAGCTTCTCACGCTGGACAGCTTCCCCCCTCGAAGCGTCCTTGCGAGTGAGCGGGTCCAGGAGGTCGGTGTGGCGATTGTGGCGATTGTCGGAGCGGGTTTTATGGGAACTGCGACCGCTTGGCCCTTGGCGGACAACGGCCATACTGTCCGGCTGGTCGGCACGCACCTGGACCGGGATCTGATCGCGAGCTGCAAGGCCAACGGGTTCCACCCGCGCCTCAAGCGCACGCTGCCGAACGGTGTGCAGCCATATTTCGTCGAAGAACTCCCGACTGCGCTGGACGGCGCGGAGGTGATTCTGAGCGGGGTCAATTCGCTCGGGGTACGGTGGGTCGGCCGGACGATGGGGCCGCTGATGCGTCCGGGCCAACGACTGATTGCCATCACCAAGGGTCTCGACCTCACTGCAAACGGCGACCTCATCATCCTGCCAGACCTGCTCCGCAGTGAACTGCCGGCCGCGATCCGCGAGAAAGTTCCGATGGGGGCAATCGGCGGACCATGTATTGCCGGCGAATTGGCGGGCCGCCGCCAGACGTGCGTCGTTTTCGGGGCCCGCGATCAGGCGGTAGCGGACGGCTTTGCCGCCCTGTTCCGGACTTCGTACTACCATGTCTGGACCACGGCGGACCTCGTGGGTCTCGAGTATTGTGCGGCACTCAAGAACGCCTATACGATCGGCGTCGGCCTGGCTCTTGGGTTGCTCGAGAAAGACGGCGGTCCGGATGCGGCTGGGGCACACATGCACAATGTCGCCGCAGCCTGCTTCGGGCAGGCCTGCACGGAGATCGCTCGGATACTCCAGGTGGCTGGCGGGACGTCCCAGTTTGCGTATGGCCTCCCGGGTGCCGGCGATCTGTACGTGACCTGTATGGGCGGCCGGACGATTCGGCTGGGGACGCTCTTGGGCCAGGGGCATACACTGACGGAGGTCCGCGAGATCCTGGCCGGGCTCACCTTGGAAGGGGCGGAAATCGTGCGGGTGATGGGCGTGGCTCTCCCGCGCCTGGTTGCGGGGGGGAAGTTGAAGCCGGATGAATTGCCCTTGCTCCGCACCTTGATCGACGTGATCGTTCAAGGTAAACCTCTTCGCCTGCCGCTAGATGCCTTTGTCGGCGGCACGGGGCGGGTATAGCGATGCGCACGCATTGTCGCCGCCAGGGATGGGATCGGGTGTGGCAGTGCGTCGGGGCAGTTACCGTGCTGGGCTATTTGCTGACGATCTTCACCCCCCTCCCGAATTGGCTCTTTGACGAGCTCACTACGCCCTCGATGGTCCGGCCGGCCGATGCGGTCGTGGTGCTGGGAGCCGGGATCGGCGAAGACGGCGTGCTCAGCCAGGATTCTCTGCGGCGGGCGGTGCAGGGAATCTTGTTGTGGCGCTCGCACCAAGCGCCGGTCCTTGTCTTCTCCGGTCCTTCCCTCGAGCAGAGTCCGATCGAGGCCGAGGTGCGGGCCACGATGGCCAAGGCCTTTGGGGTCGCCCCGGAGGCGATCGTGACCGAGACAACCGCCAAGACCACACGGGAAGAAGCCCTCCGGATCGGGGCAGAGTTGCGGCCGCGTCAGGCGCGTCGGATCCTCCTGGTGACCGACTCGATGCACATGCGGCGGGCACAGGGGCTCTTCGAAGCCGCGGGCTTCGAGGTGCTGCCGGCCAGCGCGGATTCGATTTCTGGCAAGGCCCGGTCGCCCGAGGGCCGGCTGCAGTTATTACGCTGGGTGCTGGGCGAAACGGTTGCGCGCGTGTACTACCGGCTCGCCGGATACCTCTGAGCGGAGGACGCCATGGCGGGAACTGTCGTGCTCGCCCTGCTGGTAGTGACCACGGGTCTGGCCATACTATGTGGGGCGATCCTGGGTCGCCTCTCGATTGCCGCGCTTCCCCGAGCGTTGGGACAGCTGTTCGAGTGCGTGGGGATCAGCTGTGCCTTTGCGCTGCTGAATCTGAGCCTCGGGGTTTTGGGGGTACTGGCAGTCCGTGCGGTGCTTGGAGCGTTTGTCTCTTTGTACTACGTCAACGATAGCGCGCTCATCGCTCTCTCGTTCCTGCAAGGAGTTTTGTTCTACGCGTGGCGGGTGGCCAACCGCGCGCGTACCGGCCGCTGACCTGCAGGCTGGGCTATGTGGATGAGTGCTGGCGCTGGCGGGGACCGAGCTTCCGAGAAAAATGCACGGCGCTCTGCACCGTGCGGATGAGGAGGCTCATCGAGAGTGGCTTCTGCAACAGATCGAATACCCCTTTTTCGAGTGCCTCTTGATATAGGTCTCCCGAGTCATTTCCCGTAATGACAACCACCGCCGTATCCGGACAGACGGTTCTGAGACTGGGCAGCAATTCCAGGCCGCTCAGGCCGGGCAGATTTTGATCCAGGAGAATCACCGGGTAGGCCTGAGCCCACAAATGGATCAGCGCATGGGCGCCGTCGGCAACTGCGACCGTGTCATAGCCGGCTGTTCCCAGGGTCGCGCACAGCCAGTCTCGCATGGCCGCATCGTCATCCACGATCAGAATGCGGTTAGGTCCGCCGGCGCCTGCCGTCGGAAGGCTGAATGCCATGGACGCCTTTCCGCTCTGGACCTCTCTCCACAGGGGGTATCGGCCAATGCGGAGGCCGGCGCGAAAGAAATCGTCACCCGAATTCGTCCGGGGGGCACGCGAGGATTGCAACAGACCGGAAGAACCTGCACAGGACCGCAGCCGTTGCCTGCTATGACGGGCAAACAAAAACCCGCGCGGAGCACCCGAGCGGGTTTTTAGAGGCAGGTCGCTCGCCTTACACTTCCATGATCGGCTCGGGCTCGTGGCGGAGGCCGGCCCAGAAGTAATCGCGGTAGAGTCGGGCAATGAAACGGAGATCAATGCCCTTGGGGCACACGGCCTCGCACTCGCCGTGGTTGGAGCAACTCCCGAATCCCAGCTCTTCCATTTTGAGCACCATGCGGAGCGCCCGCTGGTCGCGCTCGGGCTGGCCCTGGGGCAAGAGACCCAAGTGCGAGACCTTCGCCGCGGTAAAGAGCATGGCGGAGCCGTTGGGGCAGGCGGCGACACAGGCGCCGCAACCAATGCAGGCGGCCGCGTCCATGGCGCGGTCGGCGGCCTGCTTGGTTACGAGGATGGAGTTGGCTTCGGGCGCGCTCCCGGTCCGGGCAGAGATGAATCCCCCCGCTTGGGTGATCGTGTCCAGCGCGCTGCGATTCACGACCAGGTCCTTGATGAGCGGGAAGCCCTTGGCGCGGAACGGCTCCACCGTCACCGTGTCTCCGTCCTTGAAGTGGCGCATGAATAGCTGGCAGGTGGTGGTCAGGCGCACCGGTCCGTGCGCGATACCCCCGATCATCAAGCCACACATCCCGCAGATGCCCTCGCGGCAATCGCTGTCGAAGGCGATCGGCTCTTCGCCTTGGAGCGTCAGGCGCTCATTGAGCACGTCGAGCATCTCCAGGAAGGACATGTCGGGAACAACATCAGCCATGGGGTACGTGACCAACCGCCCTTCGGCCCGAGGCCCGGCTTGCCGCCAGATCTTGAGGGTGAGGTTCATTTGTAGCTCCGCTGTGCGAGGTGCACCGCGTCGAACTCCAAAGACTCTTTGTGCAGAATGGGATCCTTACCGACGCCGCTGAATTCCCAGGCCGCCACGTAGGCAAAGCGCTCGTCGTCCCGCAAGGCTTCGCCGTCCGGGGTCTGATGCTCTTCGCGGAAATGGCCCCCGCACGATTCATCGCGCATGAGGGCGTCGTAGACCATCAGTTCGGCGAACTCCAGATAGTCAGCGACACGGCCGGCGTGCTCCAGCGCCTGGTTGAAATCTTTTTCGTGGCCCAGAACCTTGACGTTCTGCCAGAATTCTTCACGCAGCGCCGGGATCCGCTTCAGCAGGGATTGCAGGCCCGCAGCATTCCGCGCCATGCCGCACTGCTCCCAGAGCATCAGCCCCAGCTCGCGGTGGAACGAATCAACAGTGCGGGTGCCGTTGACGGCCAAAAGCTTGCGCAGGCGCTCCATGGCGTTGTGTTCTGCCGCCTGGAACGCAGGATGGTCCACGGCCGGGCGGTCCTTGGGTGAAACGCGCGCCAGGTAGTCCCCGATCGTGTTGGGCAGGATGAAATAGCCGTCGGCCAGGCCCTGCATGAGGGCGCTGGCACCCAGGCGATTGGCGCCGTGATCGGAGAAGTTGGCCTCGCCCGCCACGTACAGCCCTTCCAAGTTGCTCATCAGGTTGTAATCCACCCAGAGGCCTCCCATGACGTAATGGATGGCCGGGTAGATGCGCATCGGCTGCTGATACGGATTTTCGCCCGTAATCTGCTCATACATCTCGCAGAGGTTCCCGTATCG
>Ga0335071_10009379_pt1 | contig 10007 bp, 12 predicted proteins | sample Lox_Sample_15_FD_206724 | JGI IMG/M metagenome (GOLD analysis project Ga0335071, IMG submission 206724) | Soil microbial communities from Loxahatchee National Wildlife Refuge, Florida, United States - Lox_Sample_1.5 | ecosystem: Environmental > Terrestrial > Soil > Wetlands | place: USA...
TGGTGCTCATGGACCTGCTCATGCCCGGCATGAGTGGCGCTGCGGCGACCGAGGAGATCCTGCGCGACCACCCGCGCACCAGGGTGCTCGCCCTCACGAGCTTCTCCGACGAGGCCCTGATCGAGGACGCCCTGCGGGCCGGAGCCATCGGCTATCTCCTGAAGAACGTCACCGGGGAGCAGCTCGTCGCGGCCATCCGCGCCGCGCACGCGGGCCGCTCGACGCTGGCGCCTGAGGCAGCGGAGGTCCTGATCCGCACCGTCTCGGCGCCGGGGGCTCCCGGCCAGGATCTGACCCGACGCGAGCTCCAGGTCCTCGCCCTGGTCGCCGACGGTCTGTCGAACGCCGATATCGCCGAACGTCTCGTGATCAGCCGCTCCACCGTGAAGACCCACGTCAGCAGCGTGATCGCCAAGCTGGGCGCGTCCAGCCGCACCGAGGCGGCCGCCATGGCGGTACGACACCGTCTCGTCTGACGCCACACGGCGCCGCCGTCGCTCCGGCGCCGTGCACCGCACCGCGTCCGGGTGAAGAATCGGCCTACTGACCCACCCCAGAACCGTCCATCGAGGCGATGTCGGCCGGTGTGTGTCGGCGTACTCTCGAGTCACGAAGATCGCGGTCGCGGCAGACGCGACCCGGACGCTCAAAGCGTCGGAAGGGGTGGTGAAGGTGTTCGAACGGATCGTACTTGCCGTAGACGCTGCCGACGACGCTCACGGGGCTCTCGCCGCCGCCCTTGATCTTGCCACCAAGTCGGGAGGCGAGATCCTCGTCGTCCACGTACACGACATCGGTCTCACGTCGCGCGAGACGGTCGACCTCGAGACCCACGAGGAGGCAGGGCTTCTCATCGAGGCGCTCCTCGACATCGTCAGGCAGCGCGGCGTGAAGGCGCACGGCGAGCTGAGGGCCGCTCGGTCGGTCGAGGTGGCCAAGGAGATCTTGCAGGCGGCCCGGGGCTTCTCGGCCGACAGCATCGTGCTGGGTTCGCGTGGGCTCGGCGGCTTCGCAGGACTGCTGATGGGCAGCGTCGCCTACCGGGTGATCCAGCACGCAGATTGCCCGGTCGTCGTGGTGCGGCCGGGCGCCGTGCCGAGGGCCGCCGAGCACCACGAGGCTGCGGCGACCTCGGCGGCCTGACGCGGCAGGAGGGGGAGTCATGGGCGAGACGCGCGGGGATGAGCTGTGCGAGCTCTTTCGCGGCGACGATCTCGAGCGGCTCTTCGACGTGAGGCAAGCGCTGGCAGCCCGGGGCATCGACGCCCAGGTCTGGGGCGACTGGGCGGGTCGCCGCGGCGTGCGGCCTCACGTGATGCGGCTGATGATCGCCCGGCGCGATCTCGTGTACGCGCGCTGGGTGGCCTGGGGCGCGGGCGTCGATGCGTGGCCCGAGGAAGACGCCGGTGACGCCGGTCGTGCCGAGGAGACCGTTTCGCCTCTGAGGCATGCCGGGTGACCCGGGGACCGGGAGGGTGGTGGGCCATGAACATGGACGTCGCGGTAGCCGTCGCCGGTCTGCTGATCACCGTCGCGGCCGTCGTGCTCGGCGCCTGGCTCGACTTGCGGCCACAGGGCCGCGACGACCCCCGTCGCCGCCTGCACTGACTCACGACAAAAGAGAAGGACGCCGCAACAGTGGGGTTCCGGCGCCCTTCTTGGGAGAGATATCGTCGACGCTGGTACGGGGGGCCAGGACGCCGACGCAGAGACTGTACAACGGACGAGAACCACGAGCCATTAAGCCGGCATAAAGATTCGCTGACTGGTGGACGCTGGGCTGTGAATGGCCGTCCCTAGTGGCCGGTGGCGATGAATCGCAGGGCGCGCGCGAGGACAGGGTCAGCGCCTGCCCCAGCGTGCCGCCCGACGACGATCGTCGGCTCAAGGCCCTTGTGGTTGATGTCGCGGCCGAGTGGGGTGCGGTAGGAGGCGATCGTGATCTTGAGCTCCGTCCCACCGGACAGAGGCAGCACGGTCTGTACGACTCCCTTGCCGAAGGTCCTGGTGCCGATGACCGTGGCGCGGCGATAGTCCTGCAGCGCACCGGTGACGATCTCGGAGGCGCTCGCCGTGTTGCCGTTGACGAGGACCACGAGCGGCAATCTTGTGGGGGCGCCGCCGCCGGCCCTGACGATCTGCTTGGCCGAGTGCAGGCCCTGCGTCGTCACCACCGTCTTGCCGGCCGGCAGGAAGTCGCTTGCCACGTTGCGCGCTTCGCTGACGAGGCCGCCGCCGTTGTCGCGCAGGTCGAAGACGATCCACTGGGCCCCGCGCCGCTGCAAGCCGGCGATCGCCTGACGGACGCGCTGGCCGGCGCCCTGCGAGAAGCTGCTGAGCGCCACATAGCCGACCCTCGTGTCGTGGTCACGCAGGAGCCGCGAGGTCGTCAGCGGCAGTGATATGGAGCGCCGCGTCAGGGTGAGGTCGATCCGTCGCGACGCCGCCGATCGCTGCAGCTGGAGGCGCACCTTGCTGCCGGCCGGGCCGGCGATGCGCGCCACCGTCGCGCTCGCAGATTGGCCCGCGGTCGACACTCCGTTGACGCTCACGATCGCCTCGCCGGGGATGATCTTCGCCAGGGCCGCGGGTGAGCCGGGGAACACCTTGATCACCGTGAGGAGGCCGGCCTTCGGGGCGACGGCGATACCGATCCCCGAGTACGTGCCGCTCAGCTCCTGACCGAACTGCTTGGCCTGCTGCGGCGAGAAGTAGACCGTGTACGGGTCGTGCAGCGAGGCGAGCAGCGCCGTGATGCCCGCGTGCCCGAGCTTCGCGGTGTCGACCGGCCTGTAGTAGTTGCGTTCCAGGTCGGACAGGACCTGCCGGAACCGGTCGGCCTGGCCGCGAGCGGTGGCGCTCGCGGCGGTCCGGTCCAGCCCCTTGGCGAGGACGAAGCCTGCCAGGAAGACGACGACGAGGGCCGCCGCAGCGGCAAGGTGTCTCTTCGAGATCCGCATGTGCTCCTAGGATGGCCGGCACGGCTGTGAGTGTTCTGGGAGCAGTCTTGGCGTTTCCTGTGAGATGAGCTCGGGGGCGTCGCCGTGACGGCGACCCCGCGGTCGTCCGGCGAGGGAGAACGCTGTTGGCTGCTCGAGATCGCGGGCGGGCTGTTCCTGCTCGTCGTCCCCCTCAGGGCGCCGCCTGCTGGCCGTACCGTCGCCGGTAGAGCACGTAGGCCACCCCGCCCTCGGGGATCGGCAGCCAGAACGCCACGAGGCGGTAGGCCAGAGTCGCAAGGGTCGCCTGGGGGACACCCACGCCCGCCAGACCGAGCGTCGCGGCAAGACCGACCTCGACGAAGCCGAGACCCCCGGGTGTGAGCGGCACCATGCCGAGCAGCTGCGCCGCCACGTAGGCCAGCAGCACGAGCGAGGCGCGCGGCCGCGCGCCCACAGCGGCAAGGGCGGCGAGCAGGGCGCCGTAGTCGAGCAGGGAGTTGCCGCCGGCGTAGAGCAGCGCCTGCCACCACTTCCGCCCCAGGATCCCGCGAATGACGTCACGCTCGTCGATCAGCAGGCGCGGCAGGTTCGTCAGCGGCTTGCGATGGCGAGCGAGCCGGTTGCGCACCCGCTGGATGAGGGCGCCGATCGCCTCGAGTGGCCGGTCGGTGAACAGGGCAACCGCCCCCGCGGCGAGGATCAGGGCAAAGACGATCACCCCGTAGGTGAGCGCGCGCAGCAGGGTCCTCGACACCGACACCCCGCCGAAGACGATCGCCGGCAGTGACAGCACGGGCAACGCGAGCAGCACCGCGGCCGAGATCAGGGTGGTCGCCGTGAGCCCCGAGACGATGCGTTCGGACGACACCCCGCCGGCGTCCAGCATCTCGAAGGTCATGGTCGCTCCCGCCGCTCCGCCTCCGGGGATCACCTTGCTCGCCGCGTTGCTCGTGAGCTGCGTCGTACCTATCAGAAACCAGCTGCGCTCGCCCAGCGCGAGGCGCATGAGCCCCCAGTCGCAGACGTAGCTGCCCGCCTCGAGCACGGCCATGAGGACGAACCAGAACCACGAGATGCTGCGCAGCTTCGGCACCTGCGAGAACAGGCTGACGAGCTGCGGCCAGACGAAGTACAGGCCGACGACGGCGACGGCAAGGAGGATCACCTGGCGCTTCGGTACGCGTGAGAGCAGGCCGCGCAGGCCGCTCCGGGGCGGCGGTTCGGCCCGCCGCGCAGGCTGCTCGCGGCGTGAGGCGCCGGAGTGGTCCGGCGTGTCGCTCGAGTGCCGTTTGCCTCCACCCCGAGGCTTGCCTGATGCCTTGTCGTCGGGCATCGTGCTCAAGGGCACCCCTTTGCGCGCGCTCGCTCGGGCCGCACCAACGCTTCGCTAGGCAACCCGGCCAGCCGGTTTCTGGCCGTCGCGCGTGGCGGCCCAGGATCTCCCTCTCGGCCCTCGCCTTCTTCAGGCCGCCCGTCGCATGCTCGCCATCGCGGCGGCCGGCATGACGGCGAGGATGTTGCCCTCCGAATCCTTGAACCAGGAGCCCTTGAACTCGCCCATGGTCACGACTCCGTCCTCCGTCTTGAGGCCGGGTTGATCGATGTCCTCGAGCCTGACGCCGTGCGAGCGAAGGTGGCCGATCGCCTCGTCGAAATCGTCGACCAGGATGCCGGCCGCGGTGTGCTCGGCCTTGGTCGGCTCCGACCGCTCGTACAGGCTGAACACGCTGCCGTGGCCGCCGTAGACCACGGCGTTACCGGGCATGTCCGCCGATTCCTCGACCCTGAAGCCGAGGGTGTCACGGTAAAACGCGACGCAGCGTCCGAAATCCGAGCACGGAAGCACAGCCCCGACCTCGGCGCGCGTGAAGGGTGTGTCAGCCATCACTGGGCCTCCTCCTTTTTGCTGGGGCTTCCACCGGTTCGATGTCGCCACACCGTTGGCCGCTCGGGGCGGCCGGTTCCTTCCGGTCTGCAGCGGGTGAGAGGGTGAGGCGGTCTGAGTCGCAACATGGCGCACTTTCGACCGAGGGAGCTGCTACTCGCCGGCGTAGCCGATCGTCTGCCCGAAGAGAGGCCGTAGATCGGGCCCCAGCCCCAACGCTTGCGCGAACGCTTCCTTGTCGCAGTTGTGGAACCAGGCGCCCAGGCCCAGCGAAGCCGCCGTCAGATAGACGTTCTGCGCGATGAGACCGGTGTCGACATAGTAATAGGCCTTCTGGACCTCAGGGTCGTTGAGGCCCGGTTCCGGGAACCCGGCGTGCTGGAAGCGCTCGATGTCGGCCACGTACACGAGGCGTACCGGAGCCTGCGCCCCGGCGTCCTGCTGTCCGCGTCCCGTCGCAAGACGGCGGATGTCACCGGCGGTGACAGGAGTCAGCCGATGCGGCTCGGGCTCATACAGGTAGGCGCCCTCCTCCCTGAGAACGTAGATCCTGATCTCCCTCGAGTTGCTCGCCGATCCGGCCGTGCTCCCGCGATCTCCGAACGGTCCTTTCGCACGGTTGACCCCCTGCGCGGCCCAGAGGATGTCCGACTGGGCCTGCAGAGAGATCTTCTCGTCAGCGATGTCGCGCGACGTGCGCCGCCTCTGTAGCGCTTCGAGAAGCGTCCCGCCGCCGTCGAGGGCGGGCGCGGGCAGTGGTATGGGCTCAAGATCCTCGACCGGTCTCAAGGTCATGTCGTGCCTCCGAATCTAATTCTCCGAGAGTCCGCAGAGTGACGGTTTCCCGAGCGGGCGGTGACAGGGCGTCCCGGCTCGCGCCTGCCCGCCGGCGATCAGCTCATCATTACCCCCGCGGTGGGCTCGAGCCACCAGCGCATGTCCAGTCGTTGCAGGGGTCGCCGCCCCGAAGTAGGGTCGGGCCATGCTGATCATCTTCGGACTCGCCGTGCTCGGCCTGGTCTGGTGGTTCGTCGTGCGGCCGTCCACGCGGTGGGGACGACCCGCCCGTTCGCGAGGCGCCAGGCCGGCGGGCGCGCTCGTCGCGGCCACTCGCCGTTCCGCCCCGCTGCTGCTCGGTCCTCGGGTGGAGGACGCCGTCGTCGAGATGGCCGGCGTGAGCAAGTCGTATGGCCGCGGCGAGAGGCGGCGCCTCGCCCTCGACGGGCTCGATCTCACTGTGCCGAGAGGCGAGGTCTTCGGTCTGCTCGGGCAGAACGGCGCAGGCAAGACGACAGCGATGCGCTGCATGCTCGGGCTTGTCCACCCGACGGCGGGCACGTGCCGGATCATGGGAGCCGACAGCGGGCGTGACCTGCACCGGGTGATCGACCGCGTCGGCGCGCTCATCGAGCAACCCGGCCTGACCCCGAGCCTGTCGGGCCGCCGCAACCTGCTCCTGCTCGCCCGGCTCGATCGTAGGGGCCGCGCCGAGGTGGACCGCGCCCTCGACACGGCCGGCCTTGGCGAACAAGCCGACGATGCGGTCGCCACCTACTCGCTCGGCATGCGCCAGCGGCTGGGCGTCGCCGCCGCACTGCTGCGCGATCCGGAACTGGTCGTCCTCGACGAACCCGCCAACGGCCTGGACCCGGCCGGCATCGCCCAGATGCGCCGCCTGCTGGTCGGACTGGCCCGTGAGGGCCGCACCGTGGTCGTCTCGAGTCACCTGCTCGTCGAGGCGGAGAGGATCTGCGACCGGATCGCGGTGATCGAAGCCGGCCGTTGCATCGCCGTCGGACCGATCGGCGACGTGCTGGCCACCGCCGACGCCGGCACGCTCGTCGTCCGCGTGGCCGACCTGGAGACCGCTCGAGACGCCCTCGCGGCGGCCGGGATCGACGCGACGGTGGCCCAAGGCGCCTTGCGCGTGGGCTGCCCCCCGGCCGACGGGGCGCGCATCACGGAGATCCTTGCCGCCAAGCGACTCTACGTGTCCGAGATGCGACCCGTAAGACCCACCCTCGAGGCCGCCTTTCTCGGCCTGACCTCACCGACGGTCTCGGCACACGATGATTGACCTGTTCGCGGCCGACCTGCACCGTATCCTGTGGCGCCCCTTCACGCGCGCGCTGGCGGCCGTCGTGCTCGTCGTGATCGCGATCACCGGTGTGAGCGTCTACTTCCAGACTGGGGGCGGGCGCCCCTTCACCACGCTCACCGCGCTGCCCGCGGGCCTGGGCGACGCCGCCGCCCTGCTCACGCTCGCCGGGTTCGTGCTCGGCGCGACGTCCCTGGGCGCCGACTACGCCAGCCGCGCCCTGACGACACTCCTCACCTGGGAGCCTCGGCGCGCCCGCGTGCTGGCCGCCCGAGCGGCCGCGTGCGCCACGGTCGCCGCCTGCGGGTCGCTCGCCGCGCTGGCCCTACTCTGCGTCGCGCTGGTACCTGCCGCGATCGCCCACGGCAGCGGCGCCGTGCCGACGGGCACCTGGTATCTCTCGATGGCCGCACTCGCGCTGCGCTGTGCGCTGCTCGCCGCCGCCGTCTCCGCGATCGGCGTGGCGTGCGCCGCGCTCGGCCGCGGCACGGGTGCGGCGCTGGCCATCGCAGCGTTGTACCTGATCGCCGTCGAACGCACGGCCAGTGCCGTTGGGCTCTGGCTCAGCCGGTGGCTGTTCGTCGCCCTCGCCCAGTCCTGGGTGGCGACGGACCCGAGCTCCACGGTGCCGGGCGGTCACGCGATCGTCACCTCGGGGTTGCTGCTGCTCCTCGCCGTGCTCGCGCTGCTCGCGCTGGCGAGCTGGGCGCTGTCCCGCAGGGACATCGCCTAGAACGATGTCTGCCGCCTCGTCGAGGTCGAGCGAAGCCGCATCACCAGGCCGAAGGTGCTTGTCTCGCCAGGCCCTCGTGCTGCCGGATCGCGCTGTATCCAGAGATGAGCACACCGAGTGCCAGGGCGTGGAAGAAGAGGCCCATCGGGTCGCGGAACTGGATGCGAACGAGGAAGAGCGCCAGGTCGGCCCCATAGAGGGCGATGCCGACAAGAAGCGGCCAGGCATGCCCCAAGTACACCAGCAGGCCGAGGACCGCGAACACCACGGCGGCGGCGGTGGCGACGGCGAGGAGGATGGTCCCTCCATTTGGGAGATCGTGGATCCAGAACGTCAGCTGGCGCGTGCAGATGAGGCCGATCACCATGCGCAGGCTTTGACGATTGAGCCACTGGACCGCGTTGAACAGCGTGAAGCCGGCGATCGCGAACAGCCAGAAGGCGAGTCGCGTGTGGCGAGGGCTGCCCGCGCGGCGGCGGACGGCGGACACCGGGGCTCCGGCCCACTGCCCCTGGACGCTCTGCGTGGGGCTCGGCGGGAACGGCGCGGGGCCCGCGAAAGCGGGAGCTGCGGGCTGACCCGACGCCCCGGCGGACCGTGTCCCGCAGACGGGACAGAAGGCGGCGTCGGCCGCCAGGGACAACCCACACGTGCTGCACGTCTGCATTGGCTCCCTTTCCTTGGGGAGATGACGGTTGGTCGTAACTCTCGGAACCGTCATCGGCAGGTGTGATCACGTGCTGAAGAGCGTGACGGCCGGGTGCGCATCAGCGTGACGTGCCCCCGGCATCACAGCCAGTTCGACATGCGCGACGGTCGCGTCGTCCGCTGGACCGACTGGACCGGCGCGAAGCTCGCGATCGCCGAGCTCCTCAAGCGGCCGCGACCGGCGAGGGCCTATCAAGCGCGGCGTGAGGGAGATTCCCTCAGCGTGGCCACCCACGAGACTCGTCGTGCCGCCTGACCACGACGACTGCCGGCGGTCGGTCGCGCGCTGGCTCCCCAGACCAGCTCTCAGAGCCGACGCCGGGCGTCCTCGAGGGTCGGTCAGGCGTCGAGACGCTCTTCGAGTCGCACGGTGACCTCGTCGCCCTCCTGCTTGCCGATCGCCTTGCGCAGGGCGGCGTTGACAGGGAGCATGTGCGTGCCGTTGCCGAGGGCCATGAAGGAGCCGCGGAAGGGGTGGCTCTCGATCGTGCCGCGCACCTTGACGAGGCCACGCGTGCGAAAGACCTCGACCGAGCGCGGCCAGACCAGGTAGGTCCAGGCGCCGCGATAGTCGCCGGTCTTCTGGAGCCTGGCCGAGAACTGCTCGTTCAGCTCACTCGTCATCAGCTCCACCTCGATCCGGAGCGCGTCGGCGACGGCCCTATGCGGGTAGTCTGCCCCTTGGGGTCGAGCCAGGAACAAACGAGCCGGAGGGCGAGTCTACGAGTTGACCACGATCGACTTTCGTCTGTAGACCGCCACGGACAGAAGGTAGAAGACCACGAGGATGCCCAGGATCCACGCCAGAGCCGCCCAGACGTTTGGACCGGCCGTCCCATCGACCAGGAGCGAGCGCATCGTCTCGACCACGGGAGTCATGGGTTGGTTCTCGGCAAAGCTGCGCAAGAGCGGCGTCATCGAGTCGGTCGGCACGAACGAGGGGCTGATGAAGATGAGCAGGATCAGGACGTAGCTGAAAGCACCGGCCCCCTCCATGGTCTTGGCGAGCAGGCCGAAGAAGATCGCCAGCCACGTCGTCGCAAGAGTGAACAACACGAGGATCCCGGCGAAGGCCAACCAGCCCGTGACTCCGGCGTGTGAGCGGAAGCCGATCGCGAACGCCACCAGCAGGACGAGAAACGACGAGACGAGATTGGACAGGGTGGACGACGCGACCTGCCCACCCAGGATCGACGACGGCGCGACCGGCATCGTCCTGAAACGATTGATGATGCCGCTCTGAACATCCATGTTGAGGCGGACCGCGGCATACGAGATGCCGCTGATGACCGTCATCACGACGATGCCGGGCACGATGAAGGTGGTGTAGCTCACGGAGCCCGTCTCGTGTCCGAGCGCCCCACCCCATACGTAGACGAACAGGAGCATCAAGGCGATCGGCATCAGAAGCACGGTGATGATCGTGTCGGGACTGCGAGTGATATGGCGCAGACCGCGCTTGGCCAGCGTCCAGGTGTCTTCCAGCGCGCGCATCATTCGACCTCCGGCTGGGTGCCGCCGGTGATCTTGAGGAAGACGTCGTCGAGCGAGGCCGCCTTTTGGGAGAACTCGGTCGGCTCGATGTGAGCGTCACGAAGCCCGATGAAGATGCCGGCCATGTCGGCGACCGAGCCATCGGTG
>Ga0335071_10009381_pt1 | contig 10006 bp, 5 predicted proteins | sample Lox_Sample_15_FD_206724 | JGI IMG/M metagenome (GOLD analysis project Ga0335071, IMG submission 206724) | Soil microbial communities from Loxahatchee National Wildlife Refuge, Florida, United States - Lox_Sample_1.5 | ecosystem: Environmental > Terrestrial > Soil > Wetlands | place: USA: Florida...
CAGCGGTGAACGTCGTTGTCACTTGGGAATCGCTGGGCTCAAGCATACCTGCCAAAGAACCGTTCACCTCCACGACCTCTGAGGCGGCACCCGGTTTCAACTGAATCTTGAAAAGGTCAGTCGTGCCGGAGCGGATCTCGATGTTTGTGACCTGCTGGGCGGCAAACCCAGGCGCGCTGATCGTCGCCTGGTAAATACCAATGGGGAGATCGGAAAATCGGAACGCACCCTGTCCGTCGCTTCGCCCGTCTAGTACCAGCCCCTTGGCGGTATTTGTCAGATGAACCGCGCCCCCCGGCACCACCGCGCCGCTGGAGTCGGCAATCGTTCCAAGCAGGGTCCCCGTCGAAATTCCCTGGGTAGTCGCCAACGTAGCCATGCTGAGCACCGCCAAGGCCAACACAAGAGGTCTCAGCCAGACGCAACATGCTTTGCCTCTTTTCCTGGACACCGAAGCCTGCGATTCAATCGACGATACCGAATTCAATGTGCGTGCTTCGCTGAATTCCTTGGTGATCGGTCTGCACTGCTTCCTGCCGCGGTTACTCGTTCCCGGAAATTGGGATGGGCAATTCCTCACTGCCGCGGAGAGTTTGAACCATTCGGAGGCAAATGTGACTCTACTCGACCCGTCTGCACGATGAAACGGTGCGCCTACTAATCCGCATTCTATTAAGAACATCGTCCACATGCAGCCTTTGCAAGCATTCCTTCCGCGGAGTCTCTGGCTCAATTGAGATGTCATCACCAATTTACTCTATGCCACACCGTCCGGATTCGTAATAGTCCTGGGGCAATTCGCTTCCGGACATTGCCGTGGCGAACTGGGAGTCAGCAGCTCACGCCAAATTCCCCATTACCGACAAGAACGAAGCCGCAGATGCCGCGGTTGCTGTTGTTTTGGTGTGAAGATTTGCGTTCGAATCCATTATTGCATCAACGTAAGCGTACGCTCAGTCTTTCGACTGCCCACATGTTGAACGCTGATCATGTTGCCGAGTTCGATGTCTGTCCAGATGACGGTGTTGCCAGGTGGAAGATCATGTGTGCGAGGCAGATAGCCTTCTAGCCGCGCCAGCTCCGCCCGGCAGCCTGATTTGAGAATTCTGTGGAATGTCTCGATCTTCCATCTTTTTCTCGCTTCCTCAATGAAATTTCGAATCGCCGCCGCGAAGCAACGAGTGAATGAGCATGTCTGAGCAGATCCGAAACACAGTTCGGCATTCTCTGCCGGAGCCAATCCTTCGGAACCAAATTGAAAGCTGGATTGAAACTTTCGCCCGCATTCGCCTTATCTACCGCAAACCTGGCTCGACCAGCCTTGGGACGTGGCGGTTCTTCCAGGAAGCTTGTATGAATAATCCGATCGACAACTCTGACGTGCCGCCGGATGCTAATGCCCTGGTTCCGGCAACGGCCTTCAGCTCCTTCACGGGCGCAGCCGGCATCGGGGGTACCGTAGCCAAGCCAGGCGATATGCCGCAGCCAGCTGTGCGGCCTCGAGCCACGTGGCCATGGCGAGCAACTTCCGGCACTTCGAGACGTGGTGCCCCCGCCTGGGTCTCATCTCGGCGCCTGCCACTCCGGAGACGGTGGCCCTTTACCTCGCCGACAATGCCGATTCTCTCCCAGTCTCGACACTCGAGCGCCGCCTGATCTCGATCTTCCGAGCCCACCTGAACGCTGGCGTTCACGGGTTGCCAGCGGCCTCGGCCCGGCACACGGCTGTCGGTTCGGTGATGAAGGGGATTCGCCGCGCCAAGGGCGTCGCGACCCAAAGCCCCAAGGCGCCGAAGCTCAGTGCCGAGGTCCGGCAGATTACCGCTGTCTTTGCTCGAACCAATGGGCTGCGACAGACTCGCGATGCTGCAACGACCCTCGTCTGCTACTCGGGCGCCTTCAGAACGTCAGAGGTGACGGGGCTGATGGTGTCCTCAATCGAGTGGGTCGATGCCGGCGCGGTGCTCCACGTCGGGAGGTCGAAAGGCAGGAGGGGTCGGCCGCAAGGTGGCCATTCCTTTTGAAGCTTCGCCGGCGCCGCTCCTCCCCCGAAATACCCTGACGCAACCCTCTACTGGCTCCCTTTTACGCCGCCACAGTGGTCTCCTTTTACTCGGCCTTTGACATCACAGGATATTCCTCATGGGAGCCGGTGGCGCAACTCCTTCCACTAAGAGAATGATACCCGGCAAGAGGGGAGCAAACGTCGTTAGCCAGCAGGAAGATCGGTCAGCGTCGTGAACGGGTAGATGATCCTGTTCTGTTGAATCCAACGGGCGAAGCAAACGACGGATCGCTGCTGTTCCAGTGGCTTCAGAATCATGAGTCGCGCACACTGGTCCCGAAAAGCCAGTAACTGGTTCCGCGTCGCCGAGTCATTGGGGAATCCATCAAAAAGCCTTTCGAGCGCGAGGCACTTGGTTTCCGGAAGCATCGGTTCCATCGAAAGGCGGACACGAATTCGGCAAGCTGCCGGAGGGCGATTACGCGCTTGTCAGCAGCGGTCGCCGGATAGGCTTCGATGGCCTGCTTCATCGGAAACCTGTCGACCGACCCGTTCGAAACTCGCAATGCTGCTGCGATCGTCCCTCCTGTGAAGTGGGTCGATTGATATCCGAAGCCAAGAAGCTTGGCATCCCTCACTCAAGCAACTTGATTTCTTCCGTTGCGCTTGGCTTCAAAGAGAGCTTTGTCAGCCTGGTTCATCAATACCTTCCAACTCGTCCCCCTCTTCCATACTGCTAATCCGAAGCTGGCAGTTGCCGAAAATACACGACCGTTAGAAGTTCGAAAGAGTGATTCCGCGAAGCACCTACGTACGTGTTCCATCGCCACAGCGGCGTCATCGCGTTGAACGCCGGGAAAGAGTACACAGAACTCATCCCCGCCCAAGCGTCCCATCGCCGTGCTCCCAGACAGTTCTTCCGTGAGAATCTTCGCAAACGTGCAAAGTACTTCGTCCCCGGCTATATGCCCATACCGATCGTTGACGCTCTTAAAGTTGTCGATGTCGCAGATGCACGCTGTAAGTGCCTGCCTCCCTTGAGCGATGTTTAGCTTCAGTTTTTCGAGCAACGCGCGACGATTAAGAAGGCGCGTAAGTCCGTCGTGAGCCGCTTCAAATTCAACACGTTTCTGATGGTCTTTGATTTCAGTAACGTCTTCCATAACACCGAGAAGCTGGGCAGGAGCGCCATCCTGATCTCTTACGAACACCTCAACTCGCGTGGCAATCCAACGCAAGGACCCATTTTCGAGCTTAAGTCGCAACTCAACATAGAGACCGTTGTCGTCGCACGCAGACAACACTGTCTTGCAAGCCATCTCGAACGAGGTGCAGTCCTTCGGATTCATCAATGCCCGGACGAGCATGTTGTCACTTCCCTTCGCGCTGTTCAGGTAAGTTCCCACCTCGTTATATAGCGGATTCGAATAGACTATCTCCTTCTTCTTAAGATCATAGACAAAACTCCAAATAGGCACTCTTCGGACAACAAAGTCGGGCGACGGCAAACTCACCTCTTCAGTGTACTCAGCGTCGACTTCTATCACAGAGCCCTCATTCTCACGCGGCAGCTTTCCCGATTGAGCACAGCTCGTACGCCCATTGCTGTGCCTCCCAATAAGCACCTGCAACAACCTGCTCAGAAAGATGCATGTTCTCGCACAGAGTGGACACTGCTCCCCAGTCCCCCGACTCCGTTCCTAGCGCGAGTCGAAACAAGGGGGAAAGGCTGCTCTTCTTCCCCAATAGCAATGACTCAATCTCCTCGTCGAGCGGCACCAAATCTGTCAAACTCTTTCTCGATATATCTAAGATCGAATCCATCAGCGAGAGCATTCCGAGCAGGAACAAGTCGACTCTTGCATCGGCAACTTCCCTGCCCAGCAGTTCAAGAAATCGGGCTCTGGTCGCGGCGCAAAGGATGAGCTCTGACTTTCTCTCCTGGGTGGTACCAAGCAATATCGACAGTCGGCACCACCGTCGAACCTCACCTTCCCCCAGGTAGCAGAGTGCGTGTCTTAATGATTTAATCCTGGAACAGAGCCCAAACTTGGCTGAATTGATATGCCTGAGTACTCGAAAGGAAAGCGCGGCGTCTCTTTTGATCAGGTCCTCCACCTCGTTCCAATCGAGCTCAGGTTTGGACACTGCCTGCAGCAAACGGAGGGTGGTTGCATGGTCGGACAAAAGGCTGCGCCCTCGCATTACTTCAGGCTTTTGGAAGAAGTAGCCTTGGAACAGGCGGAATCCGGCACGTTCGGCGATCGAGAGTTCTTCGCGCGTCTCAACTTTTTCCGCAATCATTCTGCATTGTGGACTGCCATATTGCGCAACAATCCTGGGAAGATCGCAATGCGCAGTTAGCCGCAAGTCGACTTTGATAAAGTCCACAAGGCGAGACAAGGAGTCGCGCAAATCATTTGTTGTAAAGTCATCCAATGCGAGCCTATACCCTAATGATTTCAGGTTGGAGCACGCGCGGAGAACTTCAGGATCGGGGACTATGTCTTCGAGTATTTCAAGCACTACCCGCCCCGGGGGAAGGAGGGTAATACACCCGTCAAGGAGCGCGTTCCGGGTGCAATTGATAAATACCAAGCGACTGTTGCAGAAATAGCCCGGGCCGAGCAGATTGGATATGTCAATCACGGATCGCGTCGCTTCGTCTGGATCTACGCTTCTATCGAAATTTTCCAAGCCAGATCGAAACAGCAGCTCATAGCCGATAACCCTTTCGTCTGATGACATAATCGCTTGCCTAGCCACGAACCGAACGGGGCGCGAAGCATCTTCCAAGTCAGGCAAGTGTCGTCCCGAGATCATGTTTTCCTCCCAAGCGATGCTCTTGACGGTTGGTTCGCTTATCGACAGTCTCCAACGGGAGCGTAGGGTGAAGTTGTAGGGAACGCGTGGTATTTTCGTGGACCGACATCCGTCAGAGCTACGGATTATCCCTCAGACGGTCTTCTGGTGCGACCTCGATAATAGATAGCCGTGGCTGCAACCCGATTAGCGCCGCGTAGGTTGCGAACCCTACGTCCTGTTAGTAATGTCGCCTAATGACCGCCGAACAACGCGGGGTTCGAATATTCCCTCGGAACACTACCTTTATTGCATAAGTTCCCCGCATTTCTGTCAGCAACAGCGCCGATACACTCCTATGACGCGAAGGCGCTTTGGGCGTTCGCCGATCAGGCCAATACGCCAGAGAATTACAAGCAGAAAGTTGAGAAGCGATGCAAGAAGACCAAGAAATCGTCCGAGAATTTCTCTTTGAAAGCCAGGAGAATCTCTTGCAACTTGATCAAGACATGATCGAGCTTGAGGCGCGGCCTAAAGACGAGAGCTTGCTAGCCAGCGTGTTCCGTACCCTTCATACCATTAAAGGCACGTGCGGCTTTCTAGGTTTTTCGACACTGGAGAGAATATCGCATCGTGCAGAGGGCCTGCTCAGCCTGCTGCGGGACGGAAAGAAGGAGCTCACCCCCGAGTTGGTCACATTGATCCTGGAAACCGTCGACGCGACGCGCAAGGTACTCTTGTCCATTGAGGCGACAGGACAGGAGGGGGTAGCTTCGTTTGACGACTTAGTGGCCCGGCTCCAGGTGGCGGCAGAGGCTGAACAGGGTTTGACGGTTCCGGCCGAACGGGGAGAACGGGCCAACCAACTAGCTGCTGTTCCTTCTATGGATTCTCGTGGACGCCAACAGCCGGAAAGCGGAAAGTCAGAACAGAACAGCCGCAGTTCTTCTGCTGCTAACGCTAATATTCGAGTTGGCGTGGGCCTGCTCGACAAGTTGATGGATTTGGTGGGAGAACTCGTCCTGACGCGCAACCAAATTCTGCAGTTCACAACAGGACGTGAAGGCGCCACACTGAACTCGATGTCGCAACGGCTCAACCTGATCACGTCTCAGTTGCAGGAAAAGGTCATGAAGACCCGCATGCAACCTGTCGGCACAGTTTGGAACCAGTTGCCTAGGATAGTGCGTGATCTTGGCCTGAACCTGGGGAAGCAAATCAGTCTGGAGATGGATGGCTCCGAGACAGAACTGGATCGCACAGTCATCGAAGCAATCAAGGATCCGCTTGTGCATCTGGTTCGAAATGCATGCGACCACGGAATCGAGACCCCAGAGACAAGACAGCTCGCAGGGAAGCCCGCGCAGGGAAAGCTGCTGCTGCACGCCTATCACGAGGGCGGACAGGTAAACATCGAAATTTCTGACGATGGCGCCGGCATTAATGTTGCACGGGTCAAGGAAAAAGCACTGGAAAAAGGAATCTTGACGCACGAAAGCGCACAAAAAATTTCCGACCGCGAGGCATTGAACTTGATTTTCAACGCCGGGTTTTCTACTGCAGCTGCGGTGTCGAACATCTCGGGCCGGGGAGTGGGCATGGACGTAGTAAGAACCCGTGTGGAAAGCATCGGTGGTCTAGTGGACATCGCGAGCATCCCCGGACATGGCACTACGGTCAAGCTTAAGATCCCGCTGACACTGGCGATCATTCCTGGGTTGATCGTCAGCAGCGGAGAAGAAAGATTCGTGATACCCCAGGTCAGCTTGCTTGAGCTGATTCGACTCGAACGCGATTCCCACGAAAAGCGGATTGAGTATGTGCATCAGACGCCGGTGTACCGGAGAAGAGGAACGCTTCTTCCCATCGCGTACTTGAATGACGTACTGGGTCTCAGAAACAGCACATTGGTCGATGCGGTGAACATCGTTGTGCTGCACGCAGAGGACCGCCAATTCGGACTGGTCGTCGACGGCATTTACGACACGCAGGAGATTGTCGTGAAGCCTCTCAGCAAGCTCATGAAAGGAATGAGCGTCTATGCAGGCGCCACCATCATGGGAGACGGCCGCGTGGCGCTCATATTGGATGTGATGGGAGTCGGAGAGCGGTCTGGCGTGCTGGTCCGTTCTCGCGAGGAGTTGCGCGATGTAGCCAAACAAAGCGAAAAAACCGTGGCTGAGCGGCAGCGTCTTCTGCTCTTCCGGTCAGGCTCCTTCGAAAGGATTGCAGTCCCGCTATCGTTGGTGGGGCGGCTCGAAGAATTCCTTTCTTCGCAGATCGAAAGCTCGGGCGGAGGCCTAGTGGTGCAATACAGGAACCGCATTTTGCCGCTGGTAAATCTTCGGGAACTACTGGGATCCTGCGGCGGAAATATTCTTGCTGCCGAACGCGTGCCGGTGATTGTATTTCGGGATGGGGATCGCAGCCTCGGACTGATCGTCGACCAAGTCGTCGACATCGTCGACGAGGCCGTCGCCATTCGCCAGCGAATCCAGCGCAAGGGGTTTCTCGGCTCGGCAGTCGTTGGAGAGCGCGTGACTGATTTTCTTGACGTGAATGCCGTGCTTGCGGCATCGGCTGCGGAATGGTCCCAACAATGCCGGAACCCGAGCTATACGACAGTCCTAATCGCAGAACCATCGTCCTTCGTGCGTGCCATGGTGCGCAATCGGCTGGAAATGAATGGCTACCATGTCGTGGAAGCCGCCAACCTCGAAGACGCGAAAAACCAGATGGGGCTGGGTCGAGTGGACGCGGTCCTTGCAAACAATGCCTTTCCGCCAAGCGGCAGTTCCGGATTGAGAGCGCTTCTACGTCAGAGGTGCGAGTGGGAGGGCACCCCGGTCCTTGATTTCCTGGGTCCTTTGGAAAGTGCAGCAGTGGGGCACGACACAACAGACGGGAAGGCTGCGGCTCGCAGTGAAGACGATTGGCTTGCTGCGCTGGCGCGCGTCACTCAATCCGAATTTGAAACCATTCCGGCTTGATGCTAGGGAGGACAACCGATGACTCTTCAGGAAGAGATGAGCACGAGCGGCCGCCTCGCTACTTTCTTTGTAGGCGACCTTTTCTTTGGCATCGATGTGCTTCGCGTACAGGAGGTGCTGCTGTATCAACAAATGACGAGGGTGCCCGGTGCCCCGGACGTCATCGCAGGGTTGATCAATCTGCGTGGCCAGATCGTCACGGCCATAGACATGCGCAGGCGCTTGGGCATGCCGTCGCGCGCAGATGGCGCAAAGCCACTCAGCATGGTGATCCGCACCCTTGATGGGGCGGTAAGCCTTCTAGTCGACGAAGTCGGCGATGTGCTCGATGTCGATGAGCGGAGCTTCGAAAAGCCTCCAGAAAACCTGGTTGCAGAAGCCCGCGAACTTATCCGCTGTGTTTGCAAATTGGATGAACGTCTGATGTTGGTGCTGGACACGGAAAAAACTGTGGAGACAGCGATTGCGACGGCAGGAATGAAAAGTGAATCCTGGCGGTCTCTAGACAGTCGGGAATTTGCCTTGGATGGAAACATGGGGAAAGAGCGGTTCAACAGAGAGGAAGGATGCAATGCGAAAGGAATCTGATCGTCATCATGCTTCAGTCGACCACCAACTGCTGGTGGACGCGACCATGCCAGGACGGCAGGAGAAGGCCACACCATCACTGAACAAGCTCCGAAGCCGCCAGGGTTTTCGCGGCCGCAACGCAAAGAACAACCTTGCCGACGAGGAGTTCAATGAGTCCGCTGCAGAAGTGGCGGCCATCCGCAAATGCCAGGCAGTTATCGAGTACGCCATGGATGGCACAGTCATCGATGCCAACGAGGCTCTCCTTGACCTTACAGGGTACAGCCTGGAAGAACTCGTCGGTCGCAATCAGGATATGCTGCTCGATGAAGCAGCGCGGCGACGCCCTGAGCACAAGGAACTATGGGCAGCTCTCAGTCGGGGCGAACACCGATCTTCGGAGACTCGTCGTGTCGGAAAAGACGGCCGCGAAATCTGGGTGCGCGCGCTCATGATGCCGGTTCTCGATCCCCGTGGTAAGCCGTTCAAGGTGGTGAGCTATGCCACAGACACAACGGCCGAGAAACATGGGGCCAGTGTACTGGCCAGTCACATAGATTGTATTGGAAAGGGTGAGATTCCACCTCAGATGACCGAGTCCTTGGAAGGCGAGTTTGATCGGATCAAAAAGAGTCTCAATGCTTGTATCGAAGGTCTTCAGGCGGTCGCCGACGTCAACGCCATCCTGAAACGGATGGCAGTGAATGATTATTCGCAGCACCTTGAGGGACAGCGACCGGGAGTCTTTGGCGATCTCGCCCGATCAGTGAATGCATCTGTGGAACGGATACGTTCTGTCGTCGACGCGTTGAAACGCATCGCCCACGGAGACTTCAGCCGTCTGGAGGAGTTCAAAACGATTGGGAAGCGCTCTGAACAGGACGACTTACTGCCGGCGCTAATTCTCACAATGGAAAACCTGAAGGCCCTGGTTGTCGAAGCCGACGGGCTCGCCGCCGCTGCAGGAGAAGGGCGCCTTAACGCACGGGCAGATGACTCGCGCCAGGATGGCGAGTTCAAGAAGGTCATCCAAGGCATGAATCACATTCTGGAAATGTTTCTTGAGCCAGTCAGAGTGATTTCGCAGAACACGTCCACGCTGGCCTCTTCGTCTGAAGAAATGTCCACTGTAAGCCAGCAATTGGCCGGCAATGCCGAGGAGACCGCGACGCAGGCCAATCTTGTCTCCGCGGCCGCCGAGCAGATTTCGGGCAATGTCGCTTCGGTATCTTCGGCCTGCGCGCAAATGCAGATCTCGATCCGCGAGATCGCCAGCCATGCCAGCGAGTCGGCCACCGTAGCGAAGCGTGCCGTCGAGGTGGCACAGGCAACGAACCGGACGGTCACTAAGCTGGGCGAGTCCAGCCAGGAGATCGGCAACGTGATCAAGGTGATCACTTCGATTGCGCAGCAGACGAATCTTTTGGCTCTGAACGCAACGATTGAAGCTGCACGAGCGGGCGAGGCGGGCAAAGGCTTTGCCGTGGTTGCCAATGAAGTGAAAGAGCTGGCCAAGCAGACGGCCTCCGCCACCGAGGACATCGGCAGAAAAATCGAAGCCATTCAAGACGACACGCAGGGCGCGGTAAAGGCGATCGGGGAAATTGGGAATGTCGTCAATACCATCAATGACGTCTCC
>Ga0335071_10009383_pt1 | contig 10004 bp, 8 predicted proteins | sample Lox_Sample_15_FD_206724 | JGI IMG/M metagenome (GOLD analysis project Ga0335071, IMG submission 206724) | Soil microbial communities from Loxahatchee National Wildlife Refuge, Florida, United States - Lox_Sample_1.5 | ecosystem: Environmental > Terrestrial > Soil > Wetlands | place: USA: Florida...
CCTGCTGGTTAGAAGATACTTACGGATTTCTGCGCCAGCAAGAGCATGTCTCTGGGAAGTATCCCCATATACAGCAATGCAGCTATGCTGATGAGTATCACAACAACATAGGCGGGGGAAAGGTCGATTGCGCCGAGTTCCCGCTCAGGTTCCTTGAAATACATGTACATCAAGACCCTGAGGTAATAATAAGCTGCTACCACACTGTTGAGCACGCCGATTACGGCAAGCCAGTAATAGTGAGACTTGATCGCAGCACTGAAAATATAGAACTTGCCTGCGAAGCCGGCGAGCGGGGGAATACCCGTAAGAGAAAGCAGAAAAATGGACATGCAGAGCGCGACGAAGGGGTGGCGCCCGGCAAGACCCGCGTAGCTCTCAATATCCTCATTCGGCTCCCCTTTCCTGCCCAGCAGCATCACCACCGAGAAGGCGCCTATGTTCATGAACGCATAAACCATGAGGTAAAAGAGTATGCTCGATGAGAGGACCTTGTCCCCGGTCACAAATGCAACGAGGATATATCCGGCGTGAGCGATGCTGGAGTAAGCGAGTAGCCGCTTGATATTGTTCTGGACGAGGGCTATCACGTTTCCTACGATCATGGTCAGCACCGCTATGAACCACAGGATCGCGGACCAGTCGTCGATGAAAGGGAGAAAACCCGTGTAGAAGACCCGCAAGAATGCACCGAACGCAGCTGCCTTGACGCCTGTAGCCATGTACGCAGTGATCGACGTGGGCGCGCCTTCGTAGACGTCAGGCGTCCACATATGGAACGGGACCGACGCGATCTTGAAGCCGAAGCCGACGATCAGCAGGGCCATGCCGCAGAAGAAAGCGGGTGTGATATCAAAGCAATCTTCCTTGATAAAATACGCCAGCTGTTTTACATCGATGGTTCCTGAAGAGGCGTAGGTGAGCGCAATGCCATAGAGGAGGAAGGCGGTCGCAAAGGCACCCAGCATAAAGTACTTAAGGGACGCCTCCACCGACTTCAGGTTGCCTGTGACCAATCCGCACAACACATAAATTGCGAGAGACATCACCTCAAGCCCGATGAAGATGGTGACGAAGTTGTTTGAAGAAACCATCACCATCATGCCGAGCACGCCGAGCAGAAGCAGCGCGTAGTATTCGCCGAAACCGATCCCCTCCCGGGCTGCGTAAGCAAGCGAGATGATCGAGATCAAAAAGAGAATGGTCAGAAAGATAAACTTGAAGAATGTGCCGAACCCGTCAATGACGTAAAGGCCGTTAAAAAGCTGAATATTCTGATTCCAGAGGCAGCGCATATAATAAAGAGCTATGACGGAACCGGCAAGGCAGACAATGCCGGAAGCAAGGCTTGCCCCTTTGCCCTTGCGAAAGGCCTCTATTATGAGCGCCAGCAGGGCGCAGACGGTGACAACAAGTTCCGGCATCAGCCACCGGAAAGGCGAGAATAGCTGCATCAAGTCCATAAAGAGGTCCCTACTCCGCAGGCTTCCCGGGTGAGCCGCCAGGTGTCCCGGTTATATCGAGGACGACCTTCACGGGAGAGCCCTCGTAAGCCATGTAGTATGCGTTTCTCTGCTTCACGAATTGCAGAAAGCCTTCGACCGACGTGTCCATCTTCTTGAAAAACATCTTTGGATATACGCCCATGAGAACTATGAAGAAGACGATCGAGCAGAGGATGAGCACCTCTCTCTTGCCCAGATCTCTCAACTTCCTGTTCTCCTCTTTCTTCACTTCCCCGAACATCACTCGCTGGAACATCCACAACATGTAGACAGCCCCCAGGACCACGCCGGTCGTCGCGATGATGCCATAGAGCATGTTCGCGCGGAACGCACCCAGGAGGATGAGGAACTCGCCGACAAACCCGTTGGTGCCGGGCAGTGCCACAGACGAGAGCGTCACGATCATGAAGAAGATCGCAAAAATGGGCATGGGTGTGGATAAACCGCCGAAGTCAGCGATCATCCTTGTATGCCTCCTCTCGTAGAGCATGCCCACTATAAGAAAGAGTCCGCCGGTGCTGACGCCGTGGTTGAGCATCTGGTAAATGCTTCCCTCCACTCCCTGCATGTTGAAGGCAAACATGCCGAGCATTACATAGCCGAGGTGGCTCACGCTGGAGAACGCTATGAGCCGCTTCAGGTCAGGCTGCATCATGCTCACCAGGGCCCCGTAGACGATGCCTATGATCGCAAGGATGGAGATGAGGGGTATTGCAGCGTGCGCGGCCGCCGGGAAAAGTGGGATGGCAAACCTCAGAAAACCATATGTCCCCATCTTCAAAAGCACCCCGGCCAGGATCACGCTGCCTGCCGTCGGTGCTTCCGTGTGCGCATCGGGCAGCCAGGTATGCACGGGGAACATGGGAACCTTTATGGCAAAGGAGAGCGCAAAAGCTGCAAAGAGCCAGTACTGTAAATTAGTCGGGATGTGCGCGTTGTAGAGCTGAAGCACGTCAAAGGTGTACGCGCCTGTAGTCTTGTAGAACTGAAAATAGAGGGCAAAAATAGCGAGCAGCATAAGCACGCTGCCTGCCATGGTAAAGAGGAAGAACTTGATTGCGGCGTATACCCGTTTCGGGCCTCCCCACACGCCGATCAGCAGGTACATGGGGATGAGCATCAGCTCCCAGAATATATAGAAGAGCACTAGGTCCAGAGCGCAGAGCGTACCGACCATGGCTGTCTCTAAGAAGAGGAAGGTGATGTAATATTCCTTGACCCTGGTCTCGATGGCCCGCCACGAGCAGAGTACGCAGAGCACCGTGAGGAAGGTGGTAAGCAGAATGAGCAGCAGGCTGATACCGTCGATGCCCAGAAGATAGGAGATACCCCATTCCGGGAACCAGCTAGCCCTCTCCACAAACTGCATACCCACTTGCTTATCGTCAAAATAGAAATAGAGGGGTATCGAGAGGGCGAACTCGATCAACGAGAAGACGAGCGTAAGCCCCTTTATATAGGTCGTATGTTCCCGGCGCACGAAGAGCAGGATGAGTGCGCCAAGCAAAGGAACATAGATCAGTACGCTCAAAACGGGAAAGCAACCAGCGCCCATAGACACTCCCTTACATCATCACTCGCACAACGAGGTAACCGATCACAACGATGGCTCCCACGATCATCGCGAAGGCATAGCCCTGCACGTAGCCCGCCTGCACCTGCCGCAACAGGCTGCCACACCATCCCAGGAAAGCTGCCACGCCGTTGATGGTGCCATCGATGACTATCTCATCCACGAAACTCTTGAATCCGATGGCAAGCCCCCTGATGAAGCTCACCACGGTTGCCCCGTAAATTTCATCTACGAAATACTTGTTATAGACAACCCGGTGCAGCCCGGAGAACCTTGCCACGAAGCGCTTGGGCAATTCCGGGTTCTTTATGTAGAGCACGTACGCAATATAGATGCCGATGAACGCGACCACGACCGAGAGGATCATCAGGGTCATTTCCGCCGATCCCTCTTCAGCGCCTCCCGACGACGCGAATGCCTGGCTGATGATGTTCAGGCCTCCGGCGTGTGCCGCGCCGGCGGCGTGTTCCCCTGCCCCGCCGAATACCGGTTCGAGCCATCTCTCAATCAGGTTTGAACCGCCGATGATATGTGGCACGCCCACATAGCCGCCGATGACAGATAGGACTGCGAGGATCATTAGAGGTATCGTCATCACTCTGGGTGACTCATGGATGTGGTGTTTGACGTCCTCTGATGCCCTGCACTCTCCATGAAATGTGCCGAAGAGGAGCCTGAACATGTAGAATGCCGTCATGCCCGCGGTTACTGCGGCAATCACCCAGACAATCCGGTAGGCACCGCCTGCGCTGAACGCTCGCCAGAGTATCTCGTCCTTGCTGAAGAAGCCCGAAAATCCCGGCACGCCCGCAATGGCGATGCAGGCAAAGACAAAGGTCCAGTATGTAATCGGGATCTTCTTTCTGAGACCGCCCATCTTCCGCATATCCTGTTCACCGCTCATCGCATGAATGACGCTCCCTGCACCGAGGAAGAGAAGGCCTTTGAAGAAGGCGTGGGTCATCAGGTGAAAAATACCAGCGGCGTAAGCTCCAACACCCACACCGATGAACATAAAGCCGAGCTGGCTCACCGTTGAATAGGCGAGCACTCGTTTTATGTCGTTCTGGGCAAAGCCGATGGATGCGGAAAAGATGGCAGTGAGGGCACCGACCAGCGCCACCAGAATCATAATCTGCGGTGCCAGCGTATAAATGAAATTGAGCCGCGCAACCATATAGACGCCGGCCGTGACCATGGTGGCTGCGTGGATGAGAGAGCTGACCGGGGTCGGGCCTTCCATGGCATCTGGCAGCCAGACGTAGAGAGGCAACTGCGCCGACTTGCCGGTAGCACCGATGAAGAAAAGGAGCGTGATCAACGTGGCGGCCGATGCCCCGAGCAGGTGAGCGTTCTTCTGTATCTCCCCATAGTTGAGCGTCCACACGCCGTGAGCGCCCAACGTCACAAAGAGCAGGAAGATGCCGAGCAGAAAACCGTAGTCGCCAATCCTGTTGACAATGAAGGCCTTCTTCCCGGCGTTCGACGCGGAATCCTTGCGGAACCAGAAGCCGATAAGCAGATACGAGCAGAGGCCCACACCTTCCCAGCCAACGAACATGAGAAGGATGTTGTTCGCAGTCACAAGGATGAGCATCATGAAGACGAAGAGGTTGAGGTAGGTGAAATAGCGCGGGTAGCCCTCGTCGTCGTGCATGTATCCCACAGAATAGACGTGGATCAGGAAGCCAACGCCCGTCACCACCAGGCACATGATGATGGAGAGTGGATCGATCCTGAAGCCGACCGTCGCATTGAATTCTCCGGCAGTGATCCAGTTGAAAATATTGCGTTCAAAGATACGTTCTTCAGGCGGGAGCTGAAAGAACTGGAAGAGTATCGTGACGGACACAACGAAAGAGGCAAAAAGAGAAAGGCAGGCAACCCAGGAGACCACTGCTTTAGGCAGCTTCTTGCCCAGGAACCCATTGATGAGAAACCCGACCGCCGGAAATACAGGTATCAGCCAGATGTAGTCAGCCATATCTAACACCAAGATCCAATTTCCAGGCACCAAATTTCAATCAAGACAGAGCGGGAAGTGCGGAAGCCCTCTTTGTAATTTGGAAATTGGAATTTGGGATTTGCCTTCATAGCTATCCTTTAAGCAGATTTATCTGATCCAGATTAACACTACCTCTTAAACGGAAGATCAGCACGAATATCGCAAGCCCGACCGCAGCCTCAGCCGCTGCCACGGTCATTACAAAAAAGACGAAGACAACACCGTCCAAGGAGTTGAGCGCACTGCCCGCTGCAATGAAGGCAAGGTTAACGCCGTTCAGCATCAGTTCCAGGCACATGAAGACGATGATGGCGTTCCTTCTCGTGATCACGCCGATGGTGCCAATCGTGAACAGGATTGCGCTGAGCACAAAATAGAGGCTCGGCGGTACTTCAGGCAGCGTAGGCATCTACTCTTTCCTCCGTTTGGACAGGATGACAGCACCGACTATGCCGATAAGAAGCAGGATCGATGCGATCTCGAAGGGGAACATATACTTTCCGTAAAGCACCATTCCCACTGACCTGACGTTTCCAAAACCGGCGAGCATTTCAGGTGTGAACGGGCCCTTGTTCCCCGTCATCACACCGAAGGAGAGAACGGCAGCCACGATTTCAAGGAAAAGGATGATCGTGATGAAAGAAGCTATGATCTTCGCGCCCGTTATCTTGCCGGTCAGTTCCTGCTCTGCCTCGAGATGGATCAGCATGATCACGAAGAGAATCAGCATCATGATCGCACCTGCGTATACAATCACCTGTGCGACCGCTATGAACTGCGCGTTAAGGCTAAGGTAGATAATGGCCACCGAGAAGAACGCGACAATCAGCCAGAGGGCGCTGTGCACTGGATTGCGGCGCGTTACCATGAGCAGGGATGCCACGATCGCAACGAGCCCCGCAGCGATAAAGACAAGCCAGCTGAACGCGTTGGCGATCATTTCTTAACCTCGGAGGCAGCGCTTTTGGCGGCCTTGTGCTCTGGCTCGTACATGGCGAGAAGCCTGGCCTTATCCAATACAAAATCTTCCCTGCCGTAGTGAACGTATTCGTAACCGCCACCCAGCCTTATTGCGTTCACCGGGCAGGCTTCCTGGCAGTAACCGCAGTATATACAGCGCAGGGAGTCAATTTCGTACCGCAGGGGATATCGTGTTCCGTCCTGCCGCTCGCCTATTTCCAGGCTGATACAACGGGAAGGACAAATAGCCACGCATAAGCCGCACGCCACGCAGGTCGTCTCCCCTTTGTCATCCTTGTCAAAATAGTGCATGCCCCTCCAGCGGGGCGGCATGGGCTTTTTCTGCTCGGGATACTGGATGGTAATCGGTCGCGAAAAAAATCTTCGGAGTGTGAGTCTCAGACCTTTAAGCAATGGAAAAATATAGGCCATCCCCGTTACCTCAGCGCAACCACAAAGGCAGTCACGACAACGTTTGCAAGCGCCAGCGGAAAGAGAATCTTCCAGCCGAACTTCATGATGTGATCGTAGCGCATACGTGGGAAGGTGCCCCGTTCCCATACAAAAAAGAAAAGGATGGCGAGTACCTTGACTAGGAACCAAAATGGTCCAAGAAATGCCGGACCCGGACCCAGCCACCCGCCAAGGAAAAGCGTTGTTGCAACCCCCGCCACTGTGATCATGTGGGCGTATTCCGCCATGAAAAAGAGCGCGAACTTGATGCTCGAGTATTCAATGTTGAAGCCGCACGCCAGTTCGCTTTCAGCCTCCGGCATATCGAACGGCGTCCTGTTAATCTCCGCGAGCCCCGCAACGAGGTACAGGATAAACGCGAAAGGTTGGTAACAGATATACCAGACATGGCGCTGGGCTTCGACGATGTCTGTCAGCCTCAGCGATCCCGCAAGGATAAGGGTTCCGATCACAATCAAGCCCAGCGAGACTTCGTAGCTGATCATCTGCGCCGCGGCACGGAGCGATCCGAGTACGCCGTACTTGTTTCCTGATGACCAGCCACCGAGCACCACCCCGTACTCACCGAGCGTTGCCATAGCAAAGACATAGAGGAGACCGATGTCCACATCAGCAACGACGAGTTTCACCTGCCTGCCGAGAAGTTCGAACGACGGGCCGAACGGCACGACGGCAAACATGCAGAGAGCAGTAAATATACAAATGGCGGGAGCGATAATAAAGACCGGTTTGTCCGCCTGGGCCGGCACGAGATCTTCTTTGGTGAATGATTTGATGCCGTCAGCGATAGGCTGCAGGAGACCAAAGGGCCCTACCCTGTTGGGCCCGAATCTAACCTGGACGCGGCCGAGCACCTTCCTCTCTATGAGGGTCATGTAAGCGACAAAAAGCAGAAGAAGAGATATCACCAGGATATTCTTCACTGCCGTCACTACCACGAAAAAGAGTGTTTCCATGACTTAACCCTTTTTTACCGTCACGTCCAAAACTTCTTGCATCCGGCTGGAGAGCCCGAGGGCAGCCGCTCTCTCCTTGAACAGAACGTATTCCAGTACGCCCTGCCTCAATCCTTTCTTTATCGATACGGCCTTTACCACAGAGCCCTCAGCAGATTCGATCACAACGTGCCCGTGCTCCTCAACTCCCAGCTTCTGTGCATCCTCAGGCGAGATAAAGAGCTTGTCTTCAGATACAGGATAGCCGGGAGCCGTGTAAGCCATGGCCACCCCTTTGGAGTAAATGTCTTTACCATAAAGATGATGGTTGGAGAATACATCCCTCAGGATCAGTTTGTAAGCTTTATCAGGCGCGGCTGTAATCCTCAATTCATGGCTCATGTCATGGCTCACGAATTTCGGTCCTGAGCCTTGGCAGGCGAGCCCTTCCTTCCCCGGCTCCATAGACTCCAGGATCTTTTCCGTTCTCATCTTCTCTGTAACCGCGTGGACGTCCTTGTAGGCTGTCCCGCCAAGTTTCTCGAGCAAAGCCTGCAGGAATTCGAATCCTCCTGGCCCCTTTCTCATGGCCTTGTTCAGCGTGCGGACGTATCCGTCCTGGGCAACGAAGGTACCAGACTTTTCTGCGAAAGTACCGGTGGGGACAGTAAGGTGGGCGAGGTCCACGACTGACGTCGTCATTGCGTCCGCAACGAGCAGGAACTCTTTATCCGAGAGCCTCTCCTTCACAAACCGACCATTCAAGTAGTGGAAAGGATCGTCCTCATAGATGCAGAATCCCTTCATATCGTCGCTCTTGAGAAGCTCCTCAGGGGCAAGGAGACTCCCGTTTAGAATCCCGGCAGCGCCTGACGCATTTGCCTCGCAGGCCACGGACATCATGGCCCCTTTTGCGGGCACGCCCTTGAGAAGTCCGAAGTTAAGGAGTGTCGAAAGCGCATCCGCGGAGGAAGTAATGCCGGAGCCGAATATGATTCCCACACTTTCTGAATCACGGATAAGGCGATATGCCTTTTCAAACTCCCTTTCCGCCACGCCACTATGCTGTTCCGTAAGCCCTATTTTCCACCGCTCAAGCATGGCAGTGAATCCCGCGAAACCCTCCACGAGCCCTGCTTCAGGAGCATACTTTCGTTCTTCAACGAGGCGGAGCGCGAAGCTATTGAAGAGCAGAGCATCCCTACCCGGCGCCACTGCAAGGTGTGCGTCAGCAATTCTCGTGACCGCTGTCGGGCTGGGGTCCACCACAATGATACGCGCTCCGTTCAATTTGAACGCCTCGCGCACCTTATTTGCCAATAGATGGTTATTGGAGAGCAGGTTTGCACCGGCGATGATGATGAGATCGCATTTTTTCAGGTCATCGTACGAGTAGAGATTTGAAAGGCCCATATCTCTGTAAAGATTGAAGACCTTCCCCGTATGGTAGTACGCAGGTGACGCCACGAAGCCCTTGCTGAGGAGCGCTGCTATTTCCTTGATGAGATACACTTCCTCGTTTGTTGCGCGGGAAGAGACGAGAAAGCCTATGCCTTTTCCGGCTTCGTCGAGGCGCTTCATACTCTCGGCTGCAATGGTGACCGAATCATCAAAGGTACAGGCTCGCGAGGTGCCGTTTGTCCTGACGCATGCCGCGGTCATCTTCGCTTCATGGTTAACAAAATCGTAACCGAAGCGACCCATAACGCAGAGAGAACCGCGATTGGGCAGGTGCTCTGTGTCGCTGACCACATTGGTAATGTACCGGTTCTCAAAAACTTCCAGGTCAAAGGAGCAGCCGAAGCCGCAGTGCGGGCAGGTAGTCCGCGTTCTCTCTGTCTGCCAGAACCTTGATTTTACGGGGCTCAGGTTTTCCGTCAGCGAACCGACCGGGCAGACACCCAGGCATTCACCGCACGAGATGCAGTCTTCCGGCCGCGTAACCTTCATCTTCGCTTCGATGCCATTGTCCACAAGATCGAGCACGCCCCTGCCCGACACTTCTCTGCACGCATGCACGCAGCGCAGGCAGAGTACGCACCTGTCCTGAAAATAGCGGATCAGCGGCGTGGAAAAGAAGAGCTGCTTCTTTGGTTCGCGTGTTGCGTGCAGGTCTACTTTTTCAAGCCGATGTTCAAAGACCAGGTCCTGCAGCCGGCACTCGCCGCCGGCGTCACAGATAGGACACTCCAGCGGATGATGGATAAGCAAGAATTTCAGGTAATCCTGCCTCATCCGGAAAAGCCTGTCAGAGTGCGTAATCACAGAGATTCCATCGACCGCAGTGGTCACACACGATGCGACAGGATTGGCATAGCCCTCCACTTCGACGATGCAGAGCCGGCACGAGCCTATGGGCAGAAGATTCTCATGGAAGCAGAGCGTCGGTATGTAGATATTATTTTCTCGCGCAACCTCCAGGATCGTCTTCCCGGGAGCGGTCTCTATTGCGCGGCCATTAATCGTGAGCTTTATCATTCTTCCTGGACCCTGCTCTTATACCGCAACCATGCCGATGCGGAAGCAGCGCAGACAGCGGCTCGCCTCCTTCA
>Ga0335071_10009384_pt1 | contig 10003 bp, 8 predicted proteins | sample Lox_Sample_15_FD_206724 | JGI IMG/M metagenome (GOLD analysis project Ga0335071, IMG submission 206724) | Soil microbial communities from Loxahatchee National Wildlife Refuge, Florida, United States - Lox_Sample_1.5 | ecosystem: Environmental > Terrestrial > Soil > Wetlands | place: USA: Florida...
GTCCTCCTGTCGACCGGGCGCCACTTCCGCCTCTCGCCCGCGGCGAAGCTCATCGTCGGGCGCTCGGAGGCGGAGAACGCCATCCTGGAGGGCTACCGGGGGGGACGCGCGCGGCTCGAGGCCCGGGGCGTGAACGGCCCGGTGGCGCTCGTCGAGGGAGCCCCCACCTGGGAGGAGCGGACGCTCGCCGCCCGCATCGTGGCCCGCTACGGCAAGGGGCGCGCCCTCCCCCGGGTGACCGTCCAGTGGGAGGAGGACGGGATGGTCGAGGCCTACGACGTCGAGCCCGAGGGCGACGAGGCCCGCATCGAGTACCTGCGCATCTGACGCGCCGCGCCGCGCGCGTCTTTTCAGCCTTTACTCATCCAACCCCGCTCGGGAAGGGCGTTTTGACAGCCCGGTCCGGGTCGCATTTGATCCCCCTCAAGCCCCGCCACCCCGAAATGCGCGTTGCTGTCGGTGCAGGCGAGGCGCGCCCCGGACGGCGCGGACGCGCCGGCACCAGGCGATTCCACCGTGAGCCGCGGAGGAGCCCGCGGCCGGGCGAGGGCGACATGGCGACCAAGGCGGCGAAGCGGATCTACTTCTTCGGCGGCGGCAGGGCCGAGGGCAACAAGGACATGAAGGAGCTGCTCGGCGGCAAGGGCGCGGGCCTCGCCGAGATGAGCAACATCGGCATCCCCGTGCCGCCCGGCTTCACCATCACGACCGAGGTCTGCACCGCCTTCTACCGCCACGGCAAGCAGCTGCCGAAGGACCTGGCGGGCGAGATCCGGACCGCGCTCGCCAAGGTGGAGGCGGCCGCCGGCAAGAGGTTCGGCGCCGCCGAGAACCCGCTGCTCGTCTCCGTGCGATCGGGCGCCCGCGTCTCCATGCCCGGCATGATGGACACGGTGCTCAACCTCGGGCTCGACGACCGAACGGTGCACGGGCTCGCGAAGAGCGGCGGGAACGACCGCTTCGCCTGGGACAGCTACCGGCGCTTCGTCGCCATGTTCGGCGACGTCGTCCTCGGCATGAAGCCGGAGCACAAGGAGGACCGCGACCCCTTCGAGGTGATCCTCGAGGCGAAGAAGCACGCGCTCGGCGTGAAGCTCGACTCCGAGCTGCCGGTGGCGGCGCTCATCGAGCTCGTCGCCGAGTTCAAGGCCGAGATCCTGCGCCGCAAGGGCGTCACCTTCCCGGACGACCCGATGGAGCAGCTGCTCATGGCGGTCGACGCCGTCTTCCGCTCCTGGGAGAACGACCGCGCCATCGCCTACCGCAAGCTGAACGGCATCCCGGGCGACTGGGGCACGGCCGTGACCGTCCAGTCCATGGTGTTCGGCAACATGGGCGACGACTCGGGCACCGGCGTCGCCTTCACGCGCAACCCCGCCACCGGCGAGAACGAGTTCTACGGCGAGTTCCTGGTGAACGCCCAGGGCGAGGACGTCGTGGCCGGCATCCGCACGCCGCAGAAGATCGCCGAGCTCGCCTCCCGCTTCCCGGACATCGCGAAGCAGCTCGAGCGCGTTCGCCAGCGGCTCGAGCGCCACAACCGCGACATGCAGGACATCGAGTTCACCATCGAGGGCGGCAAGCTCTACGTGCTGCAGACCCGGACGGGCAAGCGCACCGGTCTCGCCGCCGTGCGCATCGCCGTGGACATGGCCCGGGAGAAGCTCATCACCACCGAGGAGGCCCTGCTCCGCGTCGAGCCCATGGCGCTGAACCAGCTCCTGCGCCCGGTCTTCGACGGGGCCCAGTGGAAGCAGGCCGTGGAGGGCGGGAAGTTCCTCGCGAAGGGGCTGCCGGCCGGCCCCGGCGCCGCCACCGGGCGCGTCGTCCTCTTCGCTTCCGACGCCGAGGAGTGGAGGCAGCGGGGCGAGACGGTCGTGCTCTGCCGCCACGAGACGAGCCCCGAGGACATCCGGGGCATGAACGCGTCGGTCGGCTTCCTGACCGCCTTCGGCGGCATGACCTCCCACGCCGCGCTCGTGGCGCGCCAGATGGGAAAGGTGGCCGTCGTCGGCTGCGACGCGCTGACCTTCGACTACAGGGCGCGGACGATGACGGTGGCGACGCCCGAGGGACCGAAGGTCGTCCGGGAGGGCGACTGGATCTCCGTGGACGGCTCGACCGGCGAGGTGGTCGAGGGGGAGGTGAAGACGAGCCCCTCGGAGGTCGTCCAGGTCCTCATCGAGAAGACGCTCAAGGCGGAGGAGGCCCCCGTCTTCCAGCAGTACGCGAAGCTCCTCGGCTGGGCCGACAAGGTGCGGCGGCTGCGCGTGCGCGCGAACGCCGACCAGCCCGACCAGGCCGAGGTGGCGGTCGCGTTCGGGGCCGAGGGCATCGGCCTGTGCCGCACCGAGCACATGTTCTTCGGCGAGGGGAAGATTGGCCCGATGCGGGAGATGATCGTCGCCGAGGACGAGAAGGAGCGGAGGGCCGCGCTCGCCAAGCTCCTGCCCGTCCAGCGGGCCGACTTCGCCGGCCTGTTCCGGGCCATGGGGTCGCGGCCGGTCACCGTCCGGACCATCGACCCGCCGCTCCACGAGTTCCTCCCCCAGGACGAGGCCGGGGTGCAGGAGCTCGCCCGCGCCACCGGCAAGGACCCGGAGCGGATCCGCGCGAGGATCGACGACCTCCACGAGTCGAACCCGATGCTCGGCCACCGCGGCTGCCGGCTGGGCATCACCTACCCCGAGATCACCGAGATGCAGGCGCGCGCCATCTTCGAGGCCGCGATCGACGTCGGCGCCGACGGCGTGGCCGTGCAGCCGGAGGTGATGATCCCGCTCGTCGGGACGAAGAAGGAGATCGACGACCAGGCGAAGGTGGTCCACGACACGGCCGCCAAGGTCTTCGCCGAGCGCAGCCGGAAGGTCCGCTACGCGGTGGGCACGATGATCGAGGTGCCGCGCGGGGCGCTCGCCGCCGCCGAGATCGCGAAGACCGCGGAGTTCTTCTCCTTCGGGACGAACGACCTCACCCAGACCACCTTCGGCCTCTCCCGGGACGACGTGGGCTCGGTGCTCGCCACCTACCTGAGGGACGAGATCTACCCCGTCGACCCGTTCGTCAGCATCGACCGCGACGGCGTGGGCGCGCTCATGCGCTTCGCGGTCGCCGGCGGGCGCGGCACGCGGCCGGGGATGAAGATGGGCATCTGCGGGGAGCACGGCGGCGACCCGAGCTCGGTGGAGTTCTGCCACGAGATCGGGCTCGACTACGTGTCCGCCTCCCCCTATCGGCTGCCCATCGCGCGGCTCGCCGCCGCCCAGGCGGTCCTCCGGCAGGGGAAGGAGAGGGTGGACGCGGCGCGCAAGCGGGTCGAGGGCGTCGTCACCCAGGTCGAGGCGAGCGTGCGGAGCCTCGAGAAGCGCGTGGAGCGCGGCGTCCGGACCCTGGAGAAGCGGGTGGAGAGCGGGGTCCGGCAGATCGCCCGCGCGCTCTCGCCCGAGGCGAAGGCGCGGCGGAAGGCTCCCGCCGCGCGCCGCCCCGCACGCCGGCCCGCCGCGAAGCGCGCCCGCTCGCGCTGACGGGCCGACGAGGCCCTGCCGCGGAGGGCGTCCCCCGGGGTGAAAAGGGGCGCCCTCCGTACATTTTGACGGGGCACCCCGGATGGGGCAGGATGGCGATACCGGATGAACCGCCGAAGCTACGCGCCCTGGCTGCTCGCCGCCTGCACCGCGCTGTTCGTCTTCCTCGCCCTCCCCTGGCCGCTCGCCGCCTCCGGCGACGCGCGGCCCGTCCGTCCGGGGGACGGCGCGGCGAGGCCGCCGCCTTCCACCCCCGACGAGCTCCGCCTCGGAGAGATGGGGCTCGACCCCGACTCCGATCGCTACACGGCGCCCATGGGACCGGGGCGCGCGGTGCTCACCCTCGTGCCGCGGGTGCAGGGGCGCATCGAGAAGTTCCTCGCGGACTACCGCGTACCCTGGGCGGCGGCGGTTCTCATCGAGCCGGCCACGGGGCGCGTGCTGGCGATGGCCGAGCACTCCCAGCGCGATCCATCGGCGCGCGGGCTCTCCCTGCAGGCCCGCGCGCCCGCGGCGAGCGTCTTCAAGATCGTGACCAGCGCCGCCCTCCTGCAGCGCGGGTTCGAGCCCGACGCCGAGGTCTGCTTCCACGGCGGCCACCACCGCGTGCAGCGGAACAACCTGGCGGACGACCCGCGGCGCGACCGGCGCTGCCTCACGCTCGCCTCCGCGCTGGGGCACAGCGCGAACGTGGTCTTCGCGAAGCTCGCGGACCGCGCCCTCGACGCCGGGCTGCTGCGCGCCTCGGCGGAGCGCCTCCTCTTCAACACGCCCATCCCCTTCCCGCAGCCGGTGGAGACGTCGCGCGCCGACATCCCCGAGGACCCGTTCGCGCTCGCCACCACCGCGGCCGGCTTCGGGCCGGTGCGCCTCTCGCCGCTGCACGGCGCGCTGCTCGCCGCCATCGTCGCGAACGGAGGGGTCTTCGTGCCGCCGGAGGTGCTCTCGTCGGTGGACGGCGCGCGCGCCCCGCAGCAGCCCGGTGCGCGCCGCGTGCTCGACGAGCGCGTCGCCGCGGACCTGGCCGCGATGATGCGCACCACGGTGACCGAGGGCACCGCGCGCCAGATCTTCGGCCAGCGGCGCTGGCGCCGCTCCGCGCTGCAGTCGCTCACCGTGGCCGGCAAGACGGGCTCGCTGTCCGAGCCGAACCCCTACCGCGACTACTCCTGGTTCGTGGGCTTCGCCCCCGTCGAGCACCCGCGCGTCGCCTTCGCGGTGGTGGTGATGAACGAACGCGCGTGGCGCATCAAGGCCCCAGCGGTGGCCCGCGCCGCGCTCGAGGCCTGGTCCGAGTGGGAGTGGGGCCAGATGCAGGCCTCCGCCGCCCCGGTCCCGGGCGGGCGCGCCGCGCCGTAGCGGGCCCCGCCCGCCGTCGTCCCGTCCGCGGTGATCCTCCTCGAGCTCCTCCCGGTCGCGTACCTGGCGGTCGCCGCGGCGCTGCCCCCGCTCGCGGGCATGCCGGCGGCCCTCGCCCCGCTCGGCGCCGGGACCGGCGGCGTCCTCGCCCTGCTCGCCCTGCGGCGCCTCCTCCTGCGCGCTCCCGGGGACGGGCGGGCCGGCCGGCGGGTGGCCGCCGAAGCGGCGCTCGGGGCGGCCTACGCGCTCGCGGCGGCCTCCGGCGCGCTCCTGGCCCGGCCGCTCCTCCACGCCGCCGGACCGTGGGCGGCCGTCGCGTGGGGCGCGATGGCCTTCCTGTTCGCGCCGTTCGCCGTCGTCGCCCTCGAGGCGAGGGGGGGTCGCCCGCGGCCGGCCCCGAGGCCGCGCAGGCCGGGCCGGGCGGAGCGGATCCGGCTCGCCGGCGTCGCGCTCGCCTGCGCGCTCCTCGGCTTGGCGCTCGTGCTCGCCCGGCTGCCCGGCGCGCCTCGCCCCTAGCCCGACCGGAGCTCGACCACGCCGGCGAGCAGGAAGCGCCGGAACGCCTTCAGCACGTCGAGCTCGTCGAGGGGCGCGACCTGCGAGATCTGCCCCAGGTCCCGTCGCCCGTCGCACCGCGAGAGCAGGTACTTCTCCGCCGAGTCGAGCTTCAGGGACTGGATCTCGGCCGCGGACCTCTTCAGGACCGGCACCCAGTGGCGATCGAGCACGCTCCGCAGCGACGCCGAGAGGGCGGCGCGGGCGTCGGCGAGCGCCTGGCGGGCCGCCTCCGCTCCCGGGGCCAGCGCCAGCGCCCGGGCGGCGGCCTGCTCCGCGTCCTCCGCCCGCCCCTCGGCGAGGTGCTGGCGGGCGCGGTCGACGAGCTCGGCCGCGGCGAGCATCTCCGCCGGCGCCTCCGGGGAGCCGGCCGGCGCCGGCGCGGCCTTGAGGACTCCCTGGCGCGCGAGGGCGTAGAGGCGCTGGTAGAGGTGGAACTCGGTGGCGTGGAGGCCGAGGCCGATCTCGTCGATGGTCCTTCCCTGGACGGCCAGCATGAGGAGCTTCCCGTCGACGGTGTCGTCCCGCGCGGAAGGGGGAATGCGCTCCTCGTCGATGACCAGGGAGGCGGCTCCGCTGGGGAACTGGGCGCGGAAGGCCTCCCAGGCCGTGGCCCGGAACTCCGCCTCCTTGAGGATGTCGGCGAGCGGCACCGAAACCGACAGCTCGTCGTCGGCGGGAGGCGGAGGCTCCCCGTCGACGCTGAACACCCCGGAGTCCCAGCGGAAGACGTCGAGCAGCGTCTCGCGGATCTTGATCCCCAGGACCTCGCGCACCGTGGCCGGCGGCACGAGCCCGACCATGGCGAGGACCTTCCCGAGCCGGACCTGGGTCTCCTGCTGGGTGCGGAAGGCCTTCGCGAGCTGCTCCTCGTCGAGGTGGCCGAAGTTGATGAGCAGCTGGCCCAAGAACTCGCGGGGATCGGTCGAAGCCGCCCCGACCGCGCTTCCCTCCCGGAGGTGGACCGTCTTGCGCACCGTACCGCGCTCGCAGGTCAGCGACCCGGTGACGCGCCGCCGACCCAAGAACTCCACGAGCTCGGCGAGCGGCATGAGCGAGAAGCTGCCGGTCAGGCCGCGCACGCTTCGAGTCTCCCTGGAAAGACGGCTGGCGGCAAGGACGGGGCTCGTGTAAGAGATCGCGGCCATGCAGAGCGACCCCCTTGAGGACGTCGGTCGCGGCGCGGAGGACCCGCCCGGCGGCGACCTCGGGACCCCCAACCGCACCGCGCGCCGCATCGCCGTCGTGGTGGCCGTGCTCGCGCTCCTCGGCGGCCTCGCCTGGGGCGGCGCGAAGCTCTTCGGCGGCGGCGCCGAGCGCGGCGACGACGCCTTCGAGATCACCCACATCGCCCCACCGCTCGCCGCCCCGCCGCTCGCGGCGCTCGCCTCCGACGGCAAGCCGTTCACGTTGGCCGACGCGAAGGGGCAGGTGCTCTTCCTGAACTTCTGGGCGACCTGGTGCCCGCCGTGCCGCGAGGAGATGCCGTCCATGCTCCAGCTCGGCCGCGAGCTGTCCGAGCGCTACCCGGGCAAGTTCCGCATGGTGGCGGTGTCGGTCGACGAGGGCTGGGACGCGGTGCGCCAGTTCTTCCTCGGGCGCCTCCCGAGCGGCGTGCAGGTGGTCCTCGACCCGAACCAGCAGGTCACGAAGGACTACTACTGCGCGGCCCGGAGAGGCCGCTGCGACGAGTTCAAGTTCCCGGAGACCTACATCGTCGACGGGACCGGAAAGCTCGTGGCGTACGTGGTCGGCCCGAGGGACTGGAACGACCCTGCGGCGCAGCGGTTCCTCGAGAAGCTCCTGCGCTGAGCCGCTCCCGTCGCAAAGCGGACAGGTCACGTAAGCGCCTGCCGTCATTTATGAAAACTCGCGATGGCGCACCCCCGGGGCGCCTTCGGCCTGCCCCTTTTGCCTTGAATGACTTCAAGGGGATGCCATATATGTGCCTAGAACTCCCTGGAAACTGGAGCGATTCACCCCAGGGCGAAGCGCTGGAGGGATCGTGGCGGAGCGCGGCAGCGGCATCCCGGTGGTCGTGGCGGGCCTCGGCCACGTCGGCCGGGCGATCGCGAAGGCCGTGCTCGCGACCCCCGAGCTGACGCTCGTCGGTGCCCTCGACCCGAAGGTCGAGGGGAAGCGCCTCGAGGCCGTCCTCGGCGAGGCCGCCCCTCCCGTCGTCGTCGCCGCGGACGCCAGCCGCGCGCTCGCCGCCGCCCGGGGAGGGGTGCTCCTGCAGGCGACCTCGTCGTTCCTCGCGGACGTCCTCCCCCAGATCGAGCAGGCCGTGAAGGCGGGGGTCGCGGTGGCCTCCACCTGCGAGGAGCTCGCCTACCCCTGGCTCTCCCACGAGGAGGAGGCCGACGCCCTCGACGCGCTCTGCGAGCGGCACGAGGTCGCGGTGGTGGCCGCGGGCGTGAACCCGGGCTTCGCCCTCGACCGGCTTCCGGCCCTCCTCTCCCAGGCGACGGGCGCGGTCCGGCACCTCGAGGCGCGCCGGGTCGTCGACCTCTCGCGGCGCCGTCCCGAGCTGGCGCGCAAGGCGGGGGTCGGGCTCACGCCCGAGCAGTTCCAGAAGGCCCTCGACGCCGACGAGATCGGGCACGTGGGCCTTCCCGAGTCGGCCGCGCTCGCGGCCCTCGGCAGCGGCCTCGAGCTCGACGAGGTCGAGGACGACGCGGAGGCGGTGGTCGCGGCCCGCGACCTGCCGGCGCCCGCCGCCGCGAGGAAGGGGCAGGTGGCGGGAATCCGTCAGACCGCCCGGGGGTGGTTTGACGGGCGCGAGGTGGTGCGCCTCGAGCTCGTCCTCGCCGTCGGGGCGGAAGACCCCCGCGACGAGGTCCGCATCGACGCCGATCCGCCGCTCCGGCTCGTCGTGCCGGGCGGATTCCCGGGAGAGGCGGCGACCGCCTGGAGCATGGTCCACGCCGCGGCCGCCCTGCCCACGCTCCGCGGGCTCGTCACCGTCCTCGACCTTCCCTCGGGGCGGTCGTAGCGAGGCGCGAATGCTCGACAAGTCCCTCATCGGCCGGGAGAGCGAGGTCACCGTCGTCGAGGTGGAGAAGGGCGCGATCGCCCGCTTCGCCGAGGCCATCGGCGACGCGAACCCCATCTACGTCGACGAGGCCGCGGCGCGCGCCGCGGGCTACGCCGGCCTCGCGGTGCCCTGCACCTTCCCCGCCGTGCTCGCCGTGAACGAGCGCTTCCGGCACTCGCTGGACCTGGGCACGCGGTCGCTCCTGCTCGGGGAGCTGTCGATCGACTACGGCCGACCCGTCGTGGCGGGCGACCGCATCGCCGTGAAGGGCCGCGTGGCCGACGTACAGGAGCGCGCCGGCACGAGCGGCGCCATGGACGTGCTCGTCCTCGAGACCGAGGGCCGGAGCTCCGAGGGCGAGGTCGTCTTCCGGGTCCGGGAGACCTTCATCCTCCGCCGGAGCTAGGAGACGCGCATGGTGCTCCTCGCGCGACAGCTGTACTTCGAGGCGGTCAAGGTCGGGGACGAGCTGCCGCCGCTCATCAAGCCGCCCGTCGACCGCACCCAGATCGCCCGCTACGCGGGGGCGAGCGGCGACTTCGGCCCGCTGCACGTCGACGAGCCGTTCGCCCGCAACGCTGGGTTCCCGAGCGTCCTCGTCCCCGGCATGCTGGCCATGGGCTTCCTCGGCGAGCTCGCCGTCGAGTGGCTGCGCGGTGCCCGGCTGCGCCGGTTCTCCTGCCGGTTCGTGAAGATCATCTGGCCCGGGGACGTCATCACGTCGCGAGGCCGCGTCGCCGACCGGCGCTTCGAGGAGGGCGGGCGCTACGTCGTGGACATCGAGCTCTGGGCCGAGAACCAGCGCGGCGAGCTCGTCGTCCGCGGCGTCTTGAGCGCGCAGCTCTACTACAGCGCCGAGGACGACGCGCGACAGCGCGCCGGCCAGCCCCCGCTCATCGTCTCGCAGGCCGAGGAGGAGGAGCGCCTGGCCCGGCTCTCCCGCGGGAGCGCGCCGGCGCGCCCCGCCGCCGGCCCTGCGCGGCCGGCTCCCCCGGCCGCCCCCCGCGCCGGGGCGCCGGCCCCCCCGCGCCCGGCCCCTCCGCCGCCGCGTCCGCCCGCGCCACCCCCTGCCGCGCGGCCCGCGCCGAAGCCGGCGCCCAAGGCCGCGAAGAAGAAGCCGCCGCCCAAGCCGGCGAGGAAGAAGGCCCCGGCGCGCAGCCCCGTGAAGAAGAAGGGCGCCGCGAAGAGCGGCAAGCGCGCCCGGCCGAAGAAGCGGTGATGCTCGCGCCGGTGGCCCTCCTCCTGGGTCTCGTCGGGCTCGCCCCGGACGGCGGGCCGGCCCCCGACCTCCAGGCGGTGGGGGACGCCGCCTGGGCAGCCCGAGGCGACCCCGCGTGCCTGGCGGAGGCGATCGACGCCTACCGGCGCCTCGCCGCGCGTGATCCCGGCGAGCCGGGGGCGGAGCTCCGCCTCGCCCGGGCCGAGGCCTTCCGGGCGCTGCGGCAGCCGGCGGAGGCTTCGGACGCCTGGGCGCGCGCCGGGCGCGCCGCCGAGCGGGCGCTCCGGAGGCTCTCGCCGGCATGGGCGG
>Ga0335071_10009385_pt1 | contig 10002 bp, 7 predicted proteins | sample Lox_Sample_15_FD_206724 | JGI IMG/M metagenome (GOLD analysis project Ga0335071, IMG submission 206724) | Soil microbial communities from Loxahatchee National Wildlife Refuge, Florida, United States - Lox_Sample_1.5 | ecosystem: Environmental > Terrestrial > Soil > Wetlands | place: USA: Florida...
TTTTTTCCGGGCCGCGAAGAACGCTTCCGCTGCTGAGGACAAAGAGCTGTATGAATCGCGGGGTGAATGGAAATTGCCTGGTTTCGACCTTCCTGTTCGCCTACGATCGAAAAGCAGACAAGTTTCGCGTCGTTTTCTTCAACATGACGGGCAGGAATAACAACGAGGAAACCCGGTTTGTTGAGAACGGCCCAATGCTTGGGAGTATCGTTGTTGCTTATCCAACAAACAACGCGCCATTTACTTACTTCGTGGAGGTCTACAAGCGAATGTCCGACAGTGATTATTCGCGGGTGCTGAAATATCGAGGTAAAACGGGTTACGGCGACGGCAATCCTCTCGCGGTCATCGATTCAGAAATGCCCGAGACACTTCGGCGGCTTGGTCTTTGGAAGACAGGCGATCCGTTGCCCGTTCCGCCTCGCATGCCTCGAGGATGCACACGCCTCGTGATGCGCAAAGGTGTCGAGTGGTGTGAAACGCGTTAGGTCCGTGGACTGTCGTCGTTGAAGTAGTTAAGTCCGAAGCTCCATGTTCGCCAAATCCCCACCGCCGTAGCCGCCCCTGCTGAGACTCTTGCCTAACCCCCACCCCGCCCGCGCGTCTAACGCCCATGCGAGCCGTCCGGACGACGTACCGCAGTCTCCTCAAGCAGCCCGGATTCTTCTGCGCCGTCGTCCTCACCTTGTCGCTGGCCATCGGCGCCAACAGCGCGATATTCTCCGTCATCGATACTGTCCTGCTCAAGCCTCTACCCTACCCGGCAGCCGACCGCCTGGTCGCGCTCTTCGAATCCAATCCCCAAAAGAAGTTGCCCCACGAAGGTGTGGCGCCGGTCCGCATCGAAGAGTGGAACACGGCGAACCATAGCTTCACGGCCGTCGCGGGCGCTTATACCGAGAACATCGCTGAGACTTCCGGCCACCTGCCCGAGATGCTCGTGAACGCCCGGGTCTCGCCGCGGTTCTTTTCCGTGCTCGGTACACCGGCGCTGCTCGGCCGCACTTTCAGTTCGGAAGAAGATCTGTTCAACGGCCCGAGCGCCGTCGTTCTCAGCGAAAAGTTCTGGAAACGGCGTTTCGGCGGCGACCGGGCCGTGCTGGGCAAATCGCTCCGCGCCAGCGGCTACAGCTTTCCCGTCGTCGGCGTCATGCCGGATTCCGTCCGATTCCCCGCCGGCACCGTCGACATCTGGCTTCCCGCCAAATTGCCGCCCGTGGTCATGCGCGCTCGCGAGGCACGCTGGGAGAGCGCCGTCGCCAGGCTGAAGGAAGGCGCAACCCTGGCCTCCGCGCAAGCGGACCTATCCGCCGTCCAGGCGCGCTTTGCCGGCCAGTTTCCGGGAACCGACGCAGGCTGGTCACCGATCGTTGAGCCGCTCAAGGAGGAAACAGTGGGCGGTGTGCGCCGCTCCCTCTGGATAGTGTTCGGCGCGGTCGCATTTGTGTTCCTCATCGCCTGCGCCAACGTCGCCTGCCTGATGCTCGCGCGCCTCCATCGCCGCGAGCGCGAAATCGCCGTCCGCTCTTCCCTGGGCGCGGCGCGGCCGCGCCTGATCGGCGAGCTGCTCCTCGAATCTGTCGCGCTCGCGATTCCCGGTTGTCTGCTGGGACTCGCCGCGGCGTTCGCCGCAACCGGCCTCTTCCGCCGCACCGCCTCGTTCCTCCCGCGCACCGAAGAAATCCGCCTGGATTGGCGCATCGTGGTCTTCACGCTATCTCTCAGCCTCCTCACCGCCCTCCTCTTCGGGCTCGCGCCCGCCCTGCGCTCCACTCGCCGGGAAGTCTCCGGAATGCTCTCTTATGCCTCTCGCAATCAGGTCGGCGGGGCTCATCGCATTCAGCGAGCGTTGGTCAGCCTTCAGGTCGCCCTCGCCATCGTCCTTCTCACCGGATCCGGCCTGCTCATCCGCAGCCTGTCCAAGTTGGGCCATGTGTCCCTGGGCTTCGATCCGGAGCATGTGCTGGCATTCCGTATCAGCGCCAGCTACGGCGAAACGAACAATCTGCCGCGGCTCGCCCAGCGTCTGTACCGGACGCTCGAAGCTCTCCGCACTCTTCCCGGAGTTCAGTCCGCCGCCCTCTCTGGTTCGCTTCCTGGCGGCGGCCAGCAGTACCTTGCGCAATTCCATATCGTGGGACAAGACACCGAGTCGGAAGGCCGGAAAATTTTCGCGGACGAAGAAGCAGTCACGCCGGATTTCTTCCGGGTTCTCGGAATCCCGGTACTTTCCGGATCGACGTGCCGGATCAGCTTCGACACAAAGACACAACCAACCGCGCTGATCAGCCGGTCCTTCGCCGAGCGGTACTTCCCGGGCCAGAACCCGATCGGGCAATATCTGCTCTCGTCGGATGCCGGACGGCTCCGGGTGATCGGAGTGGTCAGTGACCTGCGCAAACACGGCTATGCCCACGATCCGGAACCGGTCGCCTATTGGTGCGGCCTGCCGTATAATCCGGTGCCGCAGTTCCTCGTTCGATCCGCGGGTGACCCGCTCCGGCTTTCCGAGCCTGTCCGCGAACGTATCCACTCCGTCGAACCCGCTCGTGCGGTCTACGAGTCCCAGCGACTCAGCGACTACTTGTCCTCTACCCTCGTGGGACGCCGCTTCCAGATGGCCTTGCTCAACTCCTTCGCCGCCACGGCTCTGCTGCTGGCCACCATCGGACTCTATGGCGTCGTTAACTTCCTGATTTCGCTGCACACTCGCGAGATCGGTCTGCGTGCTGCGTTGGGCGCTACACCCTCCCGCATCATCGGCCAGATTTTCACCGAGGGCGCATGGATGATCGCCGCCGGCCTTGTCATCGGGCTGCTCGGCGCTGCTGCCTTATCCCAATCGATCGCCGCCCTGCTGTTTGGCGTCTCTCCGTTGGATCCCGTCACCTTTATCACTACTCCCCTGCTCCTCGCCGTTGTCGCGGCAGCAGCCTTGCTATCGCCCGCCCGCCGCGCCGCGCAAATCGACCCCTTGGACGCCCTTCGCCAGGAGTGACCTACCTCCACGCTTCCTGCACCGGCTGCGTCATACTGAAAGTGGGTCCGCCGGTGGCTCCGTCGAAACTCTGCCTCATCCTTCTTCTTCTGGCGCCCGCGCTGGCCCAGGACAATTCTACCGATCAGCCGCAGACCCAACCTCAAGTCCCGCCGCAGGCTCAACTACCGGTTGAAATGCCACTGCCCAATGAGCCGGGCAGCATCCAGGGCACCGTCCTGAGCGACGCCACCGGCCAGCCCCTTCGCCGCGCGCAGGTCCTGCTCCGCCGCGCCGACGCCACTTCCGGCGGCGCGTATCAAACCACCAACGAAAGCGGCAGCTTCACCTTCCCGAACGTTACGCCCGGACGCTACTCCATGAACGTGCAGCGCGAAGGGTTCCTTCCGCTTTCGGCCGGACACATCGGTGCCTACAAGATGCCGCCCATTTTCACGGTGCAGTCCGGCCAAACTATCGAGTCGTTCGTCTTTCGGATGACGCCGTGGGGCATCGTGAGCGGCAAAGTGAAGTTCGACGACGCCGAGCCCGCGGTGAACGTCGTGGTCCAGTTGTATCGCGAATTTTATGACCGCGGCCGCCATGGTTATGTTGCCGCGGCCAGCGCCCGCACCGACGATCGCGGCGAATATCGTGCGCACGGTCTCGATCCCGGCGCCTATTATGTCGCGGCGCTGTATCAGTCGCCCCCCCGCCCGCCCGGGTCCCAGGAGCAGATCCGGACCGACGACACGGGCAAACCGCTGCCCAACCTCAGCTACGCGGTTACTTTCTTCCCCGATGCGCACCGCATGGCCGACGCCGTCGCCGTGCACGTCGCCGGCGGCCAGGAGGCAGGCGGCATCGATATCTTCCTGGGCCTCATCCACACCGTCCGCCTCAACGGCCGCGTCCTCAGCGCCCTCAGTGGCAATGTGATTCCGGGCGCGCTGGTCACGCTGCGCTGGAACGACCCGGACAATACGGCCTCCGTCAGTGCGCCCGTGGACGTCGGCATGGACGCCAGGCAGAATTTCGAAATGCAAGGCGTCACTCCCGGTCCCTACCTGGTGGTGGCGACGGGCGCTGAGGGTAACATGACGCTGACAGGCCGGGTTCCGATCAACGTCGGAGACGCCGACATCGCCGGCCTGGACGTCGTCGTGAGCCCCGAGAGCGTTTGGACAGGCAAAGTCCGCATCGACGGCGAAGACGCTTCTCTGCCGCCAGGCTTGGTCGTCTCGCTGGAACCGCGTCGCCCCACAGCGACGACCACTCGTGCCCAAGTCTCTCCGGAAGGCGACTTTTCCATCGCCTTCGTGCCGAACGAGGTCTACGACCTATACGTGCTCAATGCGCCCAACGACGTTTACCTCAAGTCGGTGCTGGTAGCCGACGCCGAGCGTCTGGCCTTGGGTCTGGAAGCTTCGCCCTCGGCAGCACCTCCGCCCCTGGACGTCGTTCTGAGCACGCACGGCGGCCAGGTCGTGGGCCGGGCCGTTACCACCGACTCACAAATTGTCGCCAGCGGCGCCTCGGTCCTGTTGATCCCCGACCCGCCCGACGGCCGCGTCCAGGCCTACCGCGCTCTCTCGGCCGATGAACAGGGCAATTTCATCGGCCAGGGCGTCGCGCCGGGATCCTACATCGTTCTGGCCTGGTTCGATCAGCCTCCCTGCCAGCTCTACAATCCCGCTGAACTGGCTGCCTGCCGCGCCCTGGGATCCCCGCTCAAAATTGCCGAGGACGGGCAGGAGTCCGTTCAGGTCACCGCCCGATAGCTCGCCACCACAAAATGACGCAAGATTGTTCCGAGCATACTCAACCTTTGACTGTTTCTTGCCGATAGACTGTGGCGTGTCTAACAGGCCCCTGACCGCCGACCTGCGTGTGCAGCAAGACGCCGATATCGCCCGGCGCTCTCTGCCTGCCACTTGGTGCGCGTTGGCTCTGGTCGAGTTCGTCCTGCTCGCCGGCACCTACTCCGCTGCCATGGTTGCATTTGCCGTCGTCACCACTGCCGTCTGCGTGGTTCGAGTGATTCTCATCCTCCGTAAGGACCGTCTGTACCCCTCCGCACCCGGTCAATGGCGCGCAGGATTTGTGGCCAGTTTGCTCTGCTTCTCCAGCGCTTGGGGAGTGCTCACCAGCGATAGCTACGTCTCCTACGGCTTCCTTCATTGGAATTCGCTGCTGCTCACCGTCTGTGGTTTCGCGATTTCCTTTGGATCTCTGGTCGCCCTCACTCCCCGGTTGCCCTATTTTCTGTTCCATATATTGCCCCTCTTGCTACCGCCGTTTTTCACCTCGCTGTACCTTGGCCGCGACGGGTACAAGATCGCGATTTTGAACGGAATCTGCCTGACATTTCTGCTGGTCCAGGGCAAGCATCTGAGCACCGGCTACGGCCGCGTGCTCGAGGATCAGCGACTGTTAGAACACGCCAAGCGACTCGCAGAAGCCGCCAACGAGGCCAAGAGCCGGTTCCTGGCCAACATGAGCCACGAATTGCGCACCCCCATGAACGGCATCCTGGGGATGACCGAATTGGCGCTCGAAACGCCGCTGGCGCCCGAACAGCGCGACCTGCTGGAAACGGCCCGCGACTCGGCTCTGTCCCTGCTCACCCTGCTCAACGACGTTCTGGATTTCTCGAGGATCGAAGCGAAACATCTGGAACTGGACAGCGTGCCCTTCAGCGTCGCCAAGCTTGTCGAGGAAACGGTGAACGCGTTTGAGCGGCAGGCTGCTCAAAAAGGCCTCGCGCTCAGCACAGAACTCTCTCCTGAAATTCCCTCTGAACTTCTCGGCGATCCCGCTCGGCTGCGCCAGATCCTGGTGAATTTGCTGGGCAACGCCATCAAGTTCACCCAGCAAGGGCGAGTTGTGGTTAGGGTCAGCGTAGACGCCGGCGAGTTGCATTTCGCGGTGAGCGATACCGGCATCGGCATCGCGCGAGAGAAGCAGGAAGCCATCTTCCAGCCTTTCGCGCAGGCCGATGTCTCTTTGACCAGGAAGTATGGCGGAACGGGCCTCGGGTTGAGTATCTCCAGGCAGTTAGTCGAGCTGATGGGCGGGCGGATGTGGGTGCTCAGCGCTCCCGGCGATGGCAGCGCCTTTCACTTCACCACGCATTTCAGCGCTCCGGCCGAGTCGTTAGTCACAACACTCGGACAAATCTCGTCGACGCCTCCATCTCCTTTTTCTGCACCACTGATTGAGCGCCAATAGTGGTGCGGCTGGAGAGCATTTCCGAGAATTCTTGTCGACGCATTGTATAATCTCAACCAGAATTCAGGTGGGAATGCAGGAAATTCACTCGGGGATATCCTTCCCTAAGCTCGACGCCTGTTGGCTCAATGCGCCCGACGAGCGTACGCCCGGGTTTCTCCACGCCTTCGCCGAAGTCTCTGTCGCGATCCAGACGGTCCTGCGCGCCCGTGTCCCGGCCACCTATTTCGAGAGTTTAGCCAGCTTCCGCAATCTGAAGACCGCCTATCCGATGCTCGTCTATCAGGCCAGCCTGCCGTTTCGCGGGAAGATGCGGTCCGAACTCACCTACGATGTGCTGAATCCGGAGACTCTGCGTAGATTCTTCCGCACGGCGAAACCCAGCCTTGACTCGGTCATGGCGGCCGTCGAAACACGCCTGCGCGATGCGGGATTGAACGACCTGGCCGCGGACTACGAGCAACGCAAACTGCCTATGGTGATCCAGGCGGTGCAACTGTGGAACAAGAGCCGGAAGTGTCTGTATCTTCTGATCCGCGGGGAAGGCATTCTGGTGAACACGCTCGTGGAGCTGGGCGGACTCGGCAGATTGGCTCCCAAGGCGCAGGCCCGACGAACGGCTGCCTTGGAGAAACGCTGGCGCTTTCAATTACGCCGGCTCTATCCCGGCACGGACTTCACGTGGCTTTCCGGGGAATTATTGGACGCAGCCACGCAGGCGCTTGGCAGTGTTCAAACCAACCCGACGAGACTACTCGATGAATCCCAGCCGCCGCAGAGTTGAATCCGGCTCGTTGTTTTCCTCGAAAGTCCCAACGGTGGCCTTCTGATGCCCGCGCACGAGCGCGACACCGTACGGCCCATTGACGAACTTAAAGGTTCCCCGCAGCAGTGCCAGGTCATTGGAAGTGCCGGCTTTGAGCCCCGTATCGCTCAGGAAAGATGCAGCGAATTGGGGTGTGTCGGTCGGAATCGCGACGATCTGTGTGTTCTTCCAGGTCATCTTGGCCATCTTGCGGGCCGCAGCCTCGCAATGCGGGCAAGTGGGATCGTAGAAGAACAGAAAAACGTTGCCCTGCTGCAACGAAAACGGCATGCCGTCCACGGTGATGGAAGCCGGCGCCTTCAGGCCGTCCTCCCGCGCCGCGTTCACGCCGAAAGAGACTCCGGCAAACACGACGACGGCGCCCAGTATCACCAGCGCACCGCGCAGGTTTTCCGAATGCCGCGCCCACCATCCGGCCAGCACCGCCATGACCAGCATCGTTCCGTCGCCCACGAAGAACCCGGGGCCGACCGTGCGCTTTACCAACGGGAAACAACTGCAGTCCTTGCCGACCAGCGTGGAGTAATTGACACCGATGTAAATGATGAACGCCGTCAACAGCAGCGTGATCAGCCAGGCGCCCCAACGGCGGAAGCGGGGGACCAGAATCATCACCGCGCTAAAGGCCTCGCCAATACCCAAGGCGATAGTGAACGGCAGGGACAGGGTCGCGGGAACGTGAAATTCGGTGAGAGCCTGCGCCCACTGAAAAGGGTCGGTCAGCTTCCAGGCGCCGGAGGCGAAGAACAGGATCGCGAGCAGGAGAGCCGCCGCGCCGCTGATGGCTTTCTTCCAGGCCGGCAGGTCGACAGCGACAAGGTTCAGCCCAAGTTCGGCTGGGTTCGCGGTGCTATCAGACATACGACCTTTATTCTAGCCAATCCGGGGCGATCCCACGGCCGCGGCCCCGGAGGTGAAGAATTGGCGGGCGGCCTCGGCCGTCCGGGCGATGTCCTGGTCGCTGTGGGCAGCCGACACAAATCCGGCCTCAAATTGCGAGGGCGCCAGGTAGATGCCCCGCTCCAGCATCCAGTGGAAGAATTGGCGAAAACGGCCGGTGTCGGAGGCTTTGGCCGATTCCCAGCCGGTGACCGGCCCGGGCGTGAAGAACATGGTGAACATGGAGCCGACCCGGTTCACAGTGATTCCAGCCGGGACGTTCGCGGTGAGTTGGGCCGTGCGCTGCTCGATGGCCGGGTAGACCTGCGGATGTGCCTTCAGATACAGCAACATAGCGATTCCGGCGCTGACGGCCAGGGGGTTGCCGGAGAGCGTTCCGGCCTGGTAAATAGGACCGGTTGGGGCGACCTTCGCCATGACGTCGGCGCGGCCTCCATAGGCGGCCAGCGGCAGGCCCCCACCGAGGATCTTGCCCAAGGTGGTGAGATCCGGACGGATTCCGAAGCGCTGCTGCGCACCGCCGAGCGCCAGGCGGAAACCGGTCATGACTTCATCGAAGATCAGCAGCGCGCCATGCCGGGCGGTGATGTCGCGCAGGGCCTCCAGGAATCCGGGCAAGGGTGGAACGCAGCCCATGTTGCCGACCACCGGCTCGACGATCACAGCGGCGATCTTGTCGCCGCGCTCGCGGAACGCGGCTTCCACGGCCTCGAAACCGTTAAACGGCAAAGCGATGGTGGTGGCGGCGAATGATTCCGGCACGCCGGCCGTGTCGGCGATCCCGAGCGTCGCCATGCCGGAGCCGGCCTTGACGAGCAGCGAGTCGACGTGGCCGTGGTAGCAGCCTTCGAATTTCACCGTTAAATCGCGGCCCGTGAAGCCTCGCGCGACGCGCAGTGCGCTCATGGTGGCCTCGGTACCGGAGTTCACCAGGCGGACCATTTCGATGGAAGGTACGCACTCCGTGATGAGCTGGGCGAGTTCCACTTCGCGTTCGGTAGGAGCGCCAAAGCTGGTCCCGATGGCAAGCACCTCACGCAGAGCTTCGATTACGGGCGGAAAACAGTGGCCGAGGATAAGCGGTCCCCAGGAACCAACGTAGTCGATGTACTCGTTGCCATCGACGTCGAAGATGTGCGAGCCTTCGCCGCGGACGATGAACGGCGGCGTACCGCCGACACTGCGAAAGGCGCGCACCGGTGAATTCACCCCGCCGGGGATGAGCTTTTGCGCGCGGGCGAACAGCTCTACAGATCGGGAATGGTTCATGGCCGGTCGGCGATCAGATCTTGTCGGGAATCACTCGCTGCAAAAAAGCGTTCATCAACACTTCCTGCAGCGTGCCGTTCAGGTTCTTGAACAGGCGGCCCTTTAAGTCGAGATAGGGCTGCGTTCCGGCGAACAAGTCCTCGATCAAGGATCGGAAGCGTGGGCTGCGCCGGATGAAATCCACCATGCGGGCGGGCACGGTGCTGAAAAGGAATCGGCCCAGAAAGACGCGCTTCGCCAGCGTCGCGCCAAACTCGAGGTCAGCGGCGAAGTCCCGCCGCAGCAGGTTGCGATAAGCTTGGGCTTTTTCGGCGAGCGACTGGCCTTCGTTGAGGATGACTTGGCTGGCGAGGTCGCCGGAGCGCATCGCATAATAGATGCCTTCGCCAGTGATGGGATCGACCAGGCCGCCGGCATCGCCGACCGCCAGCCAGCCTTCGCCGGAGAGACGGTTCTTCTTCCATCCGGCATGCTCCAGCGACGGCAGCATGTGTCCGTAGAAAGACGCGCCCTTGTAGGCGATGCCTTTCTCGTCCATGTAGCGTTCCAGGCGCGCACGCAACGACTGCGCGGGTTCGCCCTTACCGCAGATACCGACCGAAAGATGGCCGCAACGCGGGAACACCCAGATGTAGCCTTCCAGGTTCGGCAGGAACTGAATGTCGATGTGATTCTGGCCCGAGGGCACGTAGTAGCCGAGCGCGAACATGGTATCGGCGGCGGTCCACTCGGTGCCCACCTGGCGCAGCGAGTTACGCGCGCCGGTGGCCACGATGCAGAAGTCGGCGTCCAAACTTCC
>Ga0335071_10009386_pt1 | contig 10001 bp, 8 predicted proteins | sample Lox_Sample_15_FD_206724 | JGI IMG/M metagenome (GOLD analysis project Ga0335071, IMG submission 206724) | Soil microbial communities from Loxahatchee National Wildlife Refuge, Florida, United States - Lox_Sample_1.5 | ecosystem: Environmental > Terrestrial > Soil > Wetlands | place: USA: Florida...
AGGCCCAGTAGCCGACCGAGAAGACGATGGTGCCGTACAGAGTCATCAGCCACCAGTTCGGCAGGCGTTTGTCGTATTCCTGGATGCCGTCGTAATTGTGCGGGCGAAGCGCGTCCTCGTCCGTCGACGGGAGTTTCTGCGGGTCAGGGGTCATGGCGGGCGGCGGGGGTTTCGGTTTCAAAGGGCAGGTTCGCGAAGCGTTCGACCTGGCCGGGCTTCATGCGCAGCGCGCGCCAGAAGAACGCACCGTAGATGGACGCGGACGTGAGGAATGCGACCAGCGCACAACCGAACGCGAGATGGTCGAAGATGAGGCGGGAAAACATCGGAGGAAGTGAGAGTGAAAGTGAGGGTGGATCGGAGCGTGAAAGGGGGAAAGAGTGGGCGCAAGGGAATGGATTACTTCCCGAGTTCCACTTTCACTTTTACTTTCACTTTCCCTCGTCGCGCTTGGGCGCGACGGGCGTGGATTTGCCGAGTTTCTGGAGGTAGGCGATGAGGGCCACGATCTCGCGGTCGGGCGCGATGTAGGCGCCGGCGGTGCGCAGGTCTTCGGCGATCGCCTTCGCCTGGGCGGCGACGTTGGCCTGGATCTGGGCATCCGTCCACGCGGGATACGGCACGCCGAGCTGGCGTTGCACGGCGAGCTTGCGCGGGAGCGCGGCGACATCGGTGGCGTGGTCGTAGAGCCACGGGAAGGCCGGCATGTTGGAGCCCGCCGAGGTCGCCCGGGGATCGCGCAGGTGGATGAAGTGCCAATTATTCGGATACTTGCCCCCCTCCCGCGCCAGGTCGGGGCCGGTGCGCTTCGAGCCCCACTGGAAGGGATGATCGTAGATCGATTCGCCGAGACGGGAGTAGTCGCCATAGCGCAGCACGTCGGGCAACAGCGTGCGGATCATCTGCGAGTGGCAGAGGTAACAGCCATCGCGCACGTAGAGGTCGCGGCCGGCCAGCTCGAGCGGCGTGTAGGGCACCTGAATGCGGTCCTCCACGTTTTCGGCCTGCTGCACAAGGATCGTCGGCACGATCTGGATGAGACCGCCGGCGGCGACCGCGATGAAGGTGAGGATCGCGAACGGCGCCGCGCTGACCAGCAGCCGGTCGTACCACCCGCTCCAGCGGAAGCGGCGCGTCTGGAAATGCGCGTAGGCCAGCACGCAGACGATCATTGCGCCCAGCACGCCGGCGAGGCTGACGAATTCGTTGCCGAAGAGCCAGGCGCACACGAACAACGTGCCGAGGGTGGAGAAAACGACCGGCGGGTTGAGGATGGTGCCGCCCAAACCCAACGGTCGTTCAGCGGCGTGCGCCTCGTCGGCGTATACCTCGATCGAGCCGTTCACGGCCTGCGCGCCGCGGAGCGTCTGCCAGACGTTGTAGGCGAGCAGCAACCAGCCGGTGAAGTAGAGCGCGCCGCCGAGCACGCGGAAGAGCATCAAGGGCCGGATGGTGGCGAGCGTTTCGAGGAAGTTTGGATAGGTGAGAACCGTGCCGCCCTCAGAGGTGGCGTTGAGCATGTAGCCCTGGGTGATGCCCGAGGCCCACATGGCGCCGATGTAGAAAAGGATGCCCACGAGCCCGAGCCAGAAGTGCAGGTTGGCCAGCGCGGTCGAGTGCAGCGGCTTGTTCCAGAGGCGCGGCAGGAGCCAGTAGAACATGCCGGCGGCCATGAAGCCGTTCCAGCCGAGCGCGCCGCTATGGACATGGCCGATGATCCAGTCGGTGTAATGCGCGAGGGCATTGACGGATTTGATGGCCAGGAGCGGCCCCTCGAACGTCGCCATGCCATAGAACGTGACACCGGCCGCGAAGAATTTGAGGACGGGATCGGTCCGGAGCCGGTCCCACGCGCCACGCAGGGTGAGCAGGCCGTTGAGCATGCCGCCCCACGAGGGGGCCCAGAGCATCAGCGAGAACGTCATGCCGAGCGTCTGCAACCAGCCGGGCAGGGCGGTATTCAAAAGATGGTGCGGGCCGGCCCAGATGTACACGAAGACCAGCGACCAAAAATGGATCACCGAGAGACGGTAGCTGTACACCGGCCGCTCGGCCGCCTTCGGCACGAAGTAGTACATGATGCCGAGGATCGGGGTGGTGAGGAAGAACGCCACGGCGTTGTGCCCGTACCACCACTGCACCAGCGCGTCCTGCACGCCGCCGAAGAGCGGGTAGCTGTGCGTCCAGCTCGTGGGGAGCGAGAGGTGGTTGACGATGTAGAGCATCGCCACGGTGAGAATGGTCGCGATGTAGAACCAGATCGCCACGTACAGGCTCGGCTCCCGCCGGCGCGCGAGCGTCCAGAAAAAGTTCACCGCAAAGACCACCCAGATGAACGCCACCGCGATATTGATGGGCCAGATGAGCTCGGCGTACTCCTTGCCGCGCGTGAAGCCGAACGGCAGCGTGACCGCCGCACCCACGATGATGAGCTGCCAGCCCCAGAAATGCAGCGCGGAGAGAAAATCGCTCGCGAGCCGCGCTTTCACGAGCCGCTGCGTCGAGTAGTAGATGCCGGCAAACATCATGTTGCCGACGAGCGCGAAGATGACGGCGTTGGTATGCAACGGGCGCAGGCGGGAAAACGTGAGCCAGGACACGCCGGCATTGAGCTGCCAGAAGTTAAGCTCGGCGGCGATGAAGACGCCCACGAGCATGCCCACCGCGCCCCAGAAGATGGCGGCAAGCATGAACTGGCGGACGACCCGGTCGTTGAACTCGATGGCGATTTTTGGCGGGGAGACGGACATGGGGACGAAGGTCAAAGGTGGGCGATCGAGGCGTTAGATTCTTGTTACTTGTAACCTGCTACTTGTTACTTCCGGTCATTGTTACTTGTTACTTGTGCCGCTGCGCCGCTCCGGCGCCTCGGCACCACGCGGGGCTTTTCCTCGGCCAACGGCAATAACGCGTCGCGCTCCGGGCTGCTCAAGCGCGAGCGTTTTTGCTCGCGCAAAAAACACCCGAGAAAGAGGCCGACCAGCACGAGGCTGAGTCCAAGGGTGAGAGGGATGACGGACATGAGCGAGGGTTGCCGGGCGGATGGTCACCAGGGCAAAAAGGAGAGACGCGGGCTCTTTGCGAACACCGGACGGTGGTAGAAGCCGGCGTTGCCCGGCTGACCAGAAGAATGAATAGCGCCTACTTTCCGCAACACTCCGCTCCGGAGGCAGGCCAACGGTTGAAAACGGGAGACTATTCCGATCATGGCGAAGTGCCACCGGCAGCGGTGGCGGACTGGCGGCCATCATGCTTTGGGCCGCGTCCGCGACCAGCGCAAAAGATGCAATAGCTTGGCCAACACGTGCGCAGCGCCGGTGCGCCAAGCCGGGCATACTCGATCCATGGACGAACGCATGCTTCATGCCCTTGAAGCTCAGCGACCCGACATTCACCGTCGTTGGGAAACGCTGCTGCGTGTCGAGCCGGTGAATACTCCGCTGGGGCAACCGGAGGCGCTCAAGCACATGGTCGACTACACGCTGGACACGCTCTTCGGGGCGCTCCGCACGCCCCATGCACGCCGCCGCCTCGCGCGATCCAACGGCTCCTGCGCCGCCGAGCGCTCGCTGTGCCCGTGCGGACGGAACCCCCTCCTCGCCTACTTCGTGGCCGGAGAACAGGCGCTGCTTGAGACGCTGGTTATCGTGCAGAGCGACCTGCCCGATACCGCCGATCACCGGGCCACCGCCCTGCTGGAGCTCAAGCAGACCCTCGCGCACGTCGCCCATCGCGAGATCGAGACTTTTTGCGCCGTCTGTCAGTTTCGCGACCAACCGCCCGCGCATGCTCCCCACGCCGCGCCGGCGTCCCACCACGCACGCCCGAGCCACGGCAGCCCCGCGGCCTAGGAGTTTGTCGGGCGTAGAATATAAGTTCGGCAGGAGCTCGAGATTTCGTCGCGCCGCAATCCGCCCCGACCGACAAACTCCTTAATCCGCCGCGAGGCGGCGGTAAAGAGAAGGAGAAATCTGATGTGGGCAGCGCGGAGCGCTGCTTAAGGAGCCGGTCGAGGCAGATTCCCGCCACCCCAAGGGAATTTCCGAAGAAGAAATGGTTTCATTGGAGAGCCCGACAGGCTCCTTCAGCTCTTGGCCGGCGGATGAATGCGGTCCCGGTAGGACGTCGGCGACTCGCCGGCCACGCGGCGAAACACGCGATTGAACTGCGACAACGACTGGAAACCGGCCTCGAATGCCGCCTCGCTGATGCGCTTGTGCGGATTGAGCAGAAGGTTCTTCACTTTTTCCACGCGGACGCGTGCCAGATAGTCGGTGAAGGTCATGCCGGTGGCCTTCTTGAACATCTTGCAGAAATAGAACGCGCTCATGTTGACGGCCTTCGCCACCTGGTCGAGCGAGAGATCCTCGTCCTGATGTTCGGTGATGAAACTCCGCGCCCGGGTGATCTGTGGCGATTCGGAATGCTCCTCCTGCACGGCGAGCTGGTTGCTCAACGCGGCCAGATGCTGCGCGAAGATGGTCAACAGACGCACGATCGATTCGTGCTGCTTGGGCGTCAGCACCCGGGTTTGGAAAAACTTTTCCTCCAGTTGGTTCAAATCGACCTCGGTGCCGAACTTCAGGAGCTGTCGCGTCGTGCGCGCGAACTGCTTGTCGTCGGGCTGATGGAGCAGCACCTGCCCCGTCTGCAGAAAGGCCACCACGTTATCCCCCACCCGCACGGGCACCGCCGAATCGCACAAGCCGGCGAAACATTTCAACGTGGCCGGCTTGAGCCCGGCCTGCTCCTGCAACTGCGACTGGAGTTGCAGGCAGGCGGCGCACGAGTGGTTGGAGTTGGCCATGAGTGCGCAGAACGGATTCTGCTTCGGATCGTTGACGAACGGCATGCCCCACCCTTCCACCGGCTGCAGGTTCAAGGGCAACCCGATCGTCTCGCGAAACGCCTGCTCGTAATCGCGGAAAATCTGCGAAGCGCGCAATTGTTCGACAAACTTGCGACTGCGCTTGGCGGCAATTTCCGGCGAAGACATACGCGACGAAATTAGGACTGCCCCCCCGCCGCGCAATGCAGAACAAGATATGCACACCCCCCGTCACCCCCTGTGCAGACGGAAAAGGCCCAAAAGTATTAGCTATCCGCACCGGTTGTTGAATCGTACCTTCTCATAGGTAATTGCATCAAGATGCCCCCAGACCGGGCTCTTTGCTCCGAGCGCCCGACGGGGTGCGTTTCGCCCTTACCTCCTCTTGCCAACCCATTAGCCGGCCTTCACGCTCCTCATTGTATTCGTCCCGATGCGCTCGCTTCCGAAAAATTTCCGCCCGGCGCAACTGCCGATGTTGTTGAAGATTGGCCCGTGCACCTGCACGTTGCGCCGCTTGCACCACAACGACGTGCAACGGCTGATCGACTTTTTCCACTCGCATTCCGAAGCAACCATCCAGCAACGCTACGGTTACCACCTCGCGCAGATGTCGCCTGAGCGGGCCATCCAACTGGTGGGCGTCAGCCAGCGTCGCGACGCGGCCTTGGGCCTGCTCGAGCGGCAGGGTCGCGGCTCGCGCCTGGTCGCGGTCGGCCGGTATTGTCTGCGGCCGGATGGCGAATCGGCCGAGATGGCCTTCGTGGTGCATGAACAACGCCGCCGGCTCGGCCTGGCCACGGTGCTATTGCGGGCGCTCATCGCCATCGCCCGCCAGCGCAAGCTCAAGCGTCTCGTCGCCCAGACGCAGTCCGACAACTATGCGATGTTGCGCATATTCTTGAAACACGGGGCACACCTCCAGGAACTCACCGGCACCGACGGGCTGGAAGTGACGCTGGAGCTGTAGGCCGGGCAGGCTGCGATCGGAAAGCAGCCGCGACGGTTACGGCGCGGTAGACGCTTGGCCAGCCCCTGTGGCTACAGATCAATCTAATCCGCTCCAGCGTCTTGGGCGCAAGCTGCTCCACCTGATCGATCACCTGACTCCACTGCTCTCCGCGATAAATCCGGCACTGCCCTTCGCTCCACGAACTGCGATCTCTCGTGGACAAATCGGTGTTTCTGTTTCTTTTACCGTCATGGCTCTGCCCGAACAAAAAAAGGTTACGCCTGCCAGTCTCGCCATCGACGCCACGCTTTGCCTTGCCTTTTTCGCAATCTTGTTTGGCCGGCTACGCTCTCACGTGCCGTCCCACGATCCGAAGATGATCGCGCTTTGGGCGGGCCTCACCGCAGCCTGCCTGACGGCGGTTTTCTGGCTGGCCGTCCAGATGTTCCGGGTCGTGCTTCGCGCCCAGCGCGAAGCTCGAAAAAGCGACTAAATCAGCTTAAATAACATAGTCCGTTCCGTGGTCATAAGTTTGTCACATAATACGTGACAAACTAATGTTTGTTATTATTAATAATTGTTTTACATATGCTGTAAACAGGTGTCACGTGAACAAAAAACTACGCGTAATTGGTGTCAGCTGAGGGTCGCGAAAATTTTGGCCTGGGGCAGCTGCATTAGAACTGCAGCTGCGGGATGAACCCGCTCCCACGATCGGCGACCAAACGACGGCGGCCTTCCCGGCAATGCCGGAATAGACAAGACCTTCCGCTCGGCCCGTTTTATCCGGCCCCTGCATCGTTGACAGGCCCCCGGCGCGCCTGTTGGCATCTGCCCCTCTCGCGCCTGTGCGCCACCGTTCGTTTTCTCAACCTCAACCTCCCCCATGGCTGTAAAATCCAAAGCAAAAAAATCCGCCAAAACGGCGGCTAAACCCGCGGCAAAAAAGCCCGCGATCAAGAAAGCCAGCGCTTCGAAGGCGCCCAAATATGTCTACCTCTTCGGCAACGCCAAAGCCGACGGTGACGGTTCCATGAAGCCGCTGCTCGGCGGCAAAGGCGCCAACCTCGCCGAGATGGCCCGCATCGGCCTGCCTGTGCCTCCTGGTTTCACCATCACCACCGAGGTCTGCACCTATTATTACGCCAACAAGCGCTCCTACCCGGCTGCGCTCCAGGCGCAGATCGAGACCGGCATCCGCCACGTCGAAGCGATCATGGGCACCAAGCTCGGCGACAAGACCGCCATGCCCCTGCTCGTCTCCGTGCGCTCCGGCGCGCGCGATTCGATGCCCGGCATGATGGATACCATTCTCAACCTTGGCATCAACGACGAGACCGTCCTCGCCCTCGAGACCGCCACCAAGAATCCCCGCTTCGCGTGGGATTGCTACCGCCGCTTCATCCAGATGTACGGCGATGTCGTGCTGGGCGTGCAGAAGCTCCCCGGCGAAGATCATGAGCCATTCGAAACCGTGATTGGCACCCTCAAGGACCAGCGGTACGGCAACCACGAGATCGAGGACACCAAGCTCTCCACCGCCGACCTCAAGGAACTCGTCTCCCGCTTCAAGGCCCTCGTGAAGGAGCGCACCGGCCACGACTTCCCGGCCGACCCGCGCGAACAGCTCAAGGGCGCCATCGGCGCCGTCTTCGGCTCGTGGATGAACGACCGCGCGATCGTCTACCGCCGCAAGTACAACATCCCCTCCGAGTGGGGCACCGCCGTCAACGTCCAGGCCATGGTGTTCGGCAACACCGGCGAGCTCTCCGGCTCCGGCGTCGCCTTCACCCGCGATCCCGCCACCGGCGAAAAGGTCTTCTACGGCGAATTCCTGATGAACGCCCAGGGCGAGGACGTCGTCGCCGGCGTGCGCACGCCGTCGCCCGTGCTCGAACTCAAGAAAGTGATGCCCGATGCCTACCATGAGCTCGAGCGCATCCGCCAGCGGCTGGAGGAGCGTTTCGCCGACATGCAGGACTTCGAGTTCACCATCCAGGACCGCAAGGTCTTCATGCTCCAGACGCGCAACGGCAAACGCACCGGCGTCGCCGCCGCCCGCGTCGCTGTCGAGATGGTGCAGGAAAAGCTCATCGACTGGCAGACCGCCATCACCCGCGTGCCCGCCGACCAGCTCGACCAGATCCTCGCGCCGATCTTCGACCGCGCTGCGATCAAGGCCGCCAAGGCCATCGCCTCCGGTCTGCCCGCCGGCCCCGGCGCCGCGTGCGGCAAGATCTATTTCAACGCCGACCGCTGTGTCGCCGCCGCCGAAAAGGGCGAGAAGGTGCTGCTCGTCCGCATCGAAACCTCGCCGGAGGATCTCCGCGGCATGATCGCCGCCGAGGGCATTCTCACCGCCCGTGGTGGCGTGTCGTCGCACGCCGCGCTCGTCGCCCGCCAGATGGGCAAGGTCTGCGTGTGCGGCGCCGCCGCGCTCCAGGTCGATTACGACAAGCGCACGCTCACCGTCGCCGGCCAGACGTTCGCCGAGGGTGATTTCCTCTCGATCGACGGCACCGCCGGTCTCGTTTACGCTGGCGAAGTTAAGACCGCGCCCGCCGAGGTCATCCAGGCGCTCATTCAGGGCAACGAAGAGGCCAAGCGGGGCCGCACGTATCAGAACTACGCGCAACTCATGGCCTGGTGCGCCAAGGCCACCCGGCTTCAGGTCCGCACCAATGCCGACACGCCCGAACAGGCGCGCAACGCCGTCGCGTTCGGCGCCACCGGCATCGGCCTCACCCGCACCGAACACATGTTCTTCGAGGGCGACCGCATCGACTCGATGCGCGAGATGATCCTCGCCGACACGCTCGAGGACCGCAAAAAGGCCCTGGCCAAACTGCTCCCCTACCAGCGCGGCGACTTCTTCGGCATCTTCAAAGAGCTGAAGGGATTCCCGGCCACGATCCGCTTCCTGGATCCGCCGCTGCATGAATTCCTCCCGAACGCCAAGGAGCAGCAGCTCGACCTTGCCAACAAGCTCGGCATTCCGGTCGAGAAGATCATGGCGCGCGTGCACGAGTTGCATGAGTTCAACCCGATGCTCGGCTTCCGCGGCTGCCGTCTCGGCATCAAATATCCCGAGATCACCGAAATGCAGGCGCGCGCCGTCTTCGAGGCCGCCGCCGATGCGATCGCGCAGGGCATCAAGGCCAAGCCCGAGATCATGATCCCGCTCGTCGGCTTCAAGAAGGAGCTCGATCTGCAGGTCGCCATCGTTCACGACGTCGCCAAGCAGGTCATGGCCGAGAAGAAGGTGAAGCTCACCTACACAGTCGGCACGATGATCGAAGTGCCGCGCGGCGCCCTCACGGCCGACCAGATCGCCGAGACCGCGCAGTTCTTCAGCTTCGGCACGAACGATCTCACGCAGACCTGCCTCGGCATGTCGCGCGACGACTCGGGCTCGTTCCTCGGCGCCTACCAGGAGGCTGAGATCTTCAAGAAGAACCCGTTCGCCTCGATCGACCAGGGTGGCGTGGGCCAGCTCATGGAGATCGCCATCGCGAAGGGCAACCTGACCCGCCCGGGCATCAAGCTCGGCATCTGCGGCGAACACGGTGGCGATCCCGACTCGGTGAAGTTCTGCCACAAGCTCGGCCTGACCTACGTCTCGTGCAGCCCGTTCCGGGTGCCCGTGGCGCGCCTCGCCGCCGCCCAGGCCGCCGTCGCCGACCTGAAGGCCGCGAAGAAGAAGTAATCTATCCGAGGTGGGGCGCGTTATCCCCGCCACGGCGGGCAAGGCTAACGCGCCGTGCCTTTCGTTCTCTCAGCCCCGCGCCCGCAAAGGCGCGGGGCTTTTTGTTTTCAGAATGTAGGGCTGCCGCTCGTCGGCAGGCCGCGTCTCCCGTTTTTGTGGCGGCGAGCGTAAGCGAGCGGATGTTTTTCTGGGCGGCCCGGACACGAGGTCCGGCCCTACCGCCGGAAAATCACCGCCACGGCGGGCAAGCCCAACGCGCCGTTCCCGACCGATCCGCGGCGGATTAAGGTTAATCCGCCCTACCCGTTCGGCCTTCGGCGCGGGGATTTTTCCGTGGTAGGACGCGTTATTCTTAACGCGCCATCTGCCAGCCTTTCTTTTTCCGCCAGTAGCGGGTTTGGCATGCTGGATTGTCTTTCTCGTTGGCCACGTGATAAACACTGCTCGTGAATTCTTGGATCGTTGTAGGGCTGCCGCACGCCGGCAGGCCGCGCTTCCCATGAACGCCTTCCTTC
>Ga0335071_10009387_pt1 | contig 10001 bp, 9 predicted proteins | sample Lox_Sample_15_FD_206724 | JGI IMG/M metagenome (GOLD analysis project Ga0335071, IMG submission 206724) | Soil microbial communities from Loxahatchee National Wildlife Refuge, Florida, United States - Lox_Sample_1.5 | ecosystem: Environmental > Terrestrial > Soil > Wetlands | place: USA: Florida...
CGGGAGGATCGGCTGCGTCACGTACATGGCCGCGTAGCTCGCCACCGTCCCGAGGCAGTGCGCGGCGGTGGAGCGGCTGGCGAGGCGAACGGGAGCGGGACCGCCGGGCGCGGGCATGACGCGGCGCGACGATACGCCGACCCGGATCGGAGGTCGAGGCTGCGTGCCGGGACGCGCGCCGTTATCCAGTGGAGCGCGGCGTCCCCGGGGGAGCGGGTGAGTCGAGCCGCGGGCACCGACAGTCCGGGAGGGTGAATGAGGATCGGGGTACCGAGGGAGAAGGCCCCGCGCGAGCGCCGCGTGGCCCTCGTCCCGGAGGCGGTGCGGCGGCTCGCCGGCGCCGGACTGGAGGTGGCCGTGGAGCGCGGCGCCGGGGAGCGTGCCTTCCTGCCCGACGGCCTCTACGAGAGGGCCGGGGCGCGCCTCGCGAACGTCGACGAGGTGCTCGGCTGCGAGCTCGTCCTCTCGGTGCGCAGGCCGCCGCCGGAGGACGTCGCCCGGCTGCGGCCCGGGTCCGCGCTGGTCGGGCTGTTGCAGCCGTGGGCCGGTGGCGGGTTCCTCGAAGGCGTCGCCTCCGCCCGGGCGAGCGCCCTGGCCATGGAGCTCGTGCCGCGCATCACGCGCGCCCAGTCGATGGACGCCCTCTCCTCGCAGGCGACGGTCGCCGGCTACAAGGCGGTCGTGCTCGCCGCCGCGCAGCTGCCGCGGCTGCTCCCCATGCTCACCACCGCCGCCGGGACGCTCGCGCCGGCGAAGGTGTTCGTGCTCGGCGCGGGCGTGGCCGGCCTCCAGGCCATCGCCACGGCACGGCGCCTCGGAGGCGTGGTGTCGGCCTTCGACGTGCGGCCGGCCGTTCGCGAGCAGGTGCAGTCGCTGGGCGCCTCGTTCGTCGAGGCGGAGCAGGTCAGCGCCGAGGGCGCAGGAGGGTACGCCGGGGAGCTCGCCGAGGAGCAGCACCGCAAGGTGCTCCTCGCCGTGGCGAGGCGCATCGCCGACCAGGACCTGGTCGTCACCACGGCGCAGGTCCCCGGCAAGCGCGCTCCGCTGCTCGTCACCGAGGAGATGATCGCGTCCATGGCGCCCGGCTCGGTCATCGTGGACCTGGCCGCCGAGAGCGGCGGCAACACGGCGCTGACGCGGCCCGACGAGACCGTGGAGGCGCACGGCGTCCGCGTGATGGCGCCGCTCGATCTCGCGGCCTCGGTCCCCGTGCACGCCAGCCAGATGTACTCGAGAAACCTGGAGTCCCTCGTCAAGCTCATCGTGAAGGAGAGCCACATTCACCTCGACCCCGGGGACGAGATCGTCGGCGCCATGGCCGTCGTCCTCGACGGCCGGGTTCGCCTGGGATCCCCATGACGTCCTCCGCCCTCGTCCAGTCCCTCTACGTCTTCGCGCTGGCAGGCTTCGTCGGCTTCCTGGTCATCACGCGGGTGCCCGCGCTGCTGCACACGCCGCTCATGTCGGCCACCAACGCCATCTCGGCCATCTCGCTGGTTGGATCGCTGGTGGCCGCCGGCGCCGACCGCAGCCGCGTCGCGACCCTCCTCGGCTTCGTCGCCGTGACGAGCGCCACCATCAACGTGGTCGGCGGGTTCCTCATCACCGACCGCATGCTGCGGATGTTCCACCGGGGCCCCCGGGCGCAGCCCGCCGACGAGGAACCGAAGAAGTGACCCGCGAGTTCCTCATCCAGGCGAGCTACCTCGCCTCGTCGGTCCTGTTCATCCTCGGGCTGCGCAGCCTCACTCACCCGGACTCGGCCCGGCGGGGGATGCAGCTCGCCGCGCTGGGGATGCTCATCGCGGTGGTCGGGACGCTCCTGCACCGGGAGATCGTGGACTACCGGTGGATCCTGGCCGGCCTCGCCCTGGGGTCCCTCATCGGATACCCGATGGGCATGTGGGTCCCGATGACGGCCATGCCGCAGCGGATCGCCATCTCCCACATGTTCGGGGCGCTCGCGGCTACCCTGGTGGGGGTGGCGGAGTTCTACGACCTGGGCAGCGGCGCCGGCGTCGGACACGCCCAGATGGCGGCGCTCGGCTTCGAGGTCCTCTTCGGGTCGCTCACCATCACCGGCAGCCTCATGGCCTTCCTGAAGCTCCAGGAGGTCCTTCCCGGCGCGCCCATCACCTTCCGCGGCCAGAACCTGGCGTCCCTCGCGCTGTTCGCCTCGGGCCTCGGCCTCCTGGCGTGGCTCGTGGCGAGCCCGGTCCACCCCGGCGCCTTCTACGGGATGCTGGCGGTGGGCCTGGCGTTCGGGGTCTCCCTCGTGCTCCCCATCGGCGGCGCCGACATGCCGGTGGTGATCTCGCTGCTCAACTCGTACGCCGGACTCGCGTCGGCAGCCACCGGGTTCGCCATCGGCAACAACGTCCTCATCATCGCCGGGGCGCTCGACGGCGCCTCCGGCTTCATCCTCTCCATCGTCATGAGCAAGGCGATGAACCGCTCCTTCGCGAACGTCCTCTTCGGCGCCTTCGGCTCCCCGCAGGCCTCGGCCGGGAGGACCTCGGAGGGGCTCGCGGTCCGCGCCGTCACCCCCGAGGACGCGGCCATCCAGCTCGCCTACGCCCGCAAGGTCATCGTCGTCCCAGGCTACGGCATGGCGGTGTCCCAGGCGCAGCACCAGCTCCGCGAGCTCGCGGCGCTCATCGAGCGAAACGGCGGCGAGGTGATCTACGCCATCCACCCGGTGGCGGGGCGGATGCCCGGCCACATGAACGTGCTGCTCGCGGAGGCCAACGTCCCCTACGACAAGCTCCGCGAGATGGAGGACGTGAACCCCGAGTTCGCCAGCGCCGACGCGGTCCTGGTCATCGGGGCGAACGACGTCGTCAACCCCGCCGCCAAGCACGACCGGGCGAGCCCCATCTACGGGATGCCCATCCTCGACGTCGACCAGGCGAAGAACGTCATCGTCATGAAGCGCTCGATGAGCCCCGGCTTCGCGGGCATCGAGAACGAGCTGTTCTACATGCCGGCAACCTCGATGCTCTTCGGCGACGCCAAGCAGTCCTTGCAGAAGCTCATCGCCCAGGTGAAGCAGGCCTGAAGACCCACCTCACGGGGGCGGAGGCGGCGAGACGGCGATGGGGTGGAAGTCGCCGCCGAGCTCGTGGAAGAAGAAGGCGTAGAAGTCGGCGGTCTGCGCGATGACCTCGTCGCGCGAGCTCCCCATCCCGTGCCCCCACCCGCTCAGGCGAAGCAGGACCGGGAGCCCGGACGCGGTCGCCTCCTGGAGGCGCGCGGCCATCTTCTTCGCGTGCCAGGCGTCGACGCGCGGGTCGTTCTCGCCGGCGGTGAGCAGGACCGCGGGGTATGGCACGCCGTCCTTCACGTGGTGGTAGGGCGAGTAGGCGTAGAGCGCCTTGAACTGGTCGGGATCGCGAACGGTGCCGTACTCGGTGATGTTGAAGGCGCCGTTGGGCGTCGTCTCGACGCGCACCATGTCCGCGATCCCGACGGCGCTCACGACCGCGCGGAACATCTCGGGGCGCTGCGTCAGCGCGGCGCCCATGAGGAGGCCGCCGTTCGATCCCCCGAGGATCCCGAGCCGACCGGGCCGGGTGTAGCGCTCCGCGACGAGCCAGTCGGCCGCCGCCAGGAAGTCGTCGAAGCCGTTCTGCTTGCGGGTCAGGTTCCCGCCCAGGTGCCAGGCTTCCCCGTACTCGCCCCCGCCCCGGATGCTCGCCACCGCGTAGATGCCGCCGTTGAGCAGCCAGAGGGCCCGCACCGAGTTGAAGGCCGGGACCTGCGAGATGCCGTATCCTCCGTAGCCGTAGAGGATGGTGGGCCGCTCCCCGTCGAGCTTCGTCCCCTTCATGCGCAGCACGTCCACCGGGACGCGCGTTCCGTCCTTGGAGGTCGCGAACCCCCGCACCACCTCGGCGCCGGAGAGGTCCACCGGAGAGGTCTGGAAGAGCCGGGTGCGCGCCACCGTGCCCTTGGCGGCGGCGAAGTGGTACCACGCCGCCGGCACGAGGTAGCTCGTGTTCAGGAACAGGACGTCGTCCGCTCCGGTCCGCACGACCTGACCGACCGCGGACACCGGCAGGATGGGCACCACCCCGACGGCCCTCCCGGAGAGGTCGGTGATCCGCAGCCGCGACGGCCCGCCCTCCAGTTCCTCGACGTAGAGGCGCGAGCGGGTGGGGACCACGCCCTGGATGGCGCCGTCGCCCTCGGGGACGACGAGGCGGGCCGCGGCGAGGGGCTTCGCGGCCGGCGGGGGAAGCGAGAGGCGGAGGACCTTTCCGCGGGGCGCGCCCTCGCGCGAGAGCAGGAAGAGGTCCGGCCCCTCCCCGAAGTCGGCGCCCACCACCTTGTCCTGGAAGGCCGAGAGGCGCTTCCACGAGCCCTTCGCCGCGGGCCGCAGCCAGTACTCGATCTCGCCGCCGTCCCCGTTCCTCACTTCCGCGAGCACCCACTTGCCGTCGCGCTTGGTGGCGAGCCGGATCTCGGCGATCCGCGGCAGCTCCGGGCCGAGCTCGAGCTTGTCGGCCGCTCCGGGCGCGTCGAGCCGGTGGAACCAGACCTGCTGGTAGAAGCCGAGGTCCTCGGCCGGGCGCTCGCCCGGGTGGGGGTAGCGCGTGTACCAGAAGCCGGTCCCGTCCGCGTTCCACGCCACGCTGCCCCCGGCCGTCCCCCCGTTCACGCGCGGGATCACCCCGCTGACCGGCTTGCCGGTCCCGACGTCGTAGACCTGCACGTCCCCGGATTCGGTGCCGCCCCGCGAGAGCGAGACGGCCACCTTCCGCCCGTCCAGGCTCGGCACGAAGAAGTCGATGGTGGTACCACTGGCCTTGTCGAGGACGTTCGGGTCGACGAGGACGCGCACGCGCTCCGGTGCCTCCGCGGACGGCAGGAGCACGAGCTGCGGTTGCTGCAGCTTCGGGTCCACCTGGAGGGCGAAGAGCCCGGTGGGCCGGTCCGCGAGCCCGAACCAGGACGTCGACCGCGCCTTCACGATGTCCGCGACCTGGGCGCGGATCTCCCCGGCGTGCGGCAGCCCGTCGAGCCAGGCCCGCGCCGCCGCGGCTTGCGCCTCGCTCCAGCTCCGCACCTCCGGGTCCTGGGCCTTCTCGAGCCACCGGTAGGGGTCCATCACCTCGACGCCGTGGAAGGAAGACACCTCGGGCCGCTTGGCCGCGCGCGGCGGCGCCTGCGGCGGCGAGCCGCCGTCGGGAGCGGGGTTGGCGGAGGCGAGCAAGAGCACCAGGGCGCAAAGCGTGGTCATGGGGTCCTCGGTCCGGTCAGGGCAGCAGCACCATCGAGCCAGTGGTCTTTCGGGCCTCGAGCGCGCGATGGGCCTCGGCCGCCTGGCGGAGCGGCAAGGTCCTGGGGGTGGCCACCTTCACCTTCCCCGACGCGAGCATCTCGAAGAGCTCGCGGGCCCCCTCCTCCAGGTCCTCGCGCAGGGCCGTGTAGCTGAACAGCGTCGGCCGGGTGAGGAAGAGCGATCCCTTCGTGGCGAGGCGCCCGATGTCGAAGGGGGGCACCGCCCCGGAGGCGTTGCCGAAGCTCACGAGGAGCCCCGCCGGCCGCAGGGAGTCGAGCGAGCCCTCGAAGGTCGCCCGCCCCACCGAGTCGTAGACCACCGGGACCCCCGCGCCGCCGGTGAGCTCCCGGACGCGCCCGGCGAAGTCCTCCCGGCTGTAGACGATGACCTCGTCCGCGCCGTGCGCGCGGGCGAGCGCCGCCTTCTCGTCGCTGCCGGCCGTCGCGATCACCCGGGCGCCGATGGCGCGCAGCCACTGCATGGCGATGAGCCCGACGCCGCCCGCCGCCGCGTGGAACAGGACGCTCTCGCCGCGCTCCACCCGGTGGACCCGGCGCACGAGCATCCAGACGGTGAGCCCCTTCAGGAGCACCGCGGCCGCCGAGAGCTCGGAGAGCCCGTCGGGCAGCCTCACCAGCCGGTCGGCGGCGATGAGGCGGGCCTCGGCGTACGCGCCCGGCGGGCCGCCCGCGTAGGCCACCCGGTCGCCCGCGCGCAGGTGGGTGACCCCGGGGCCCACCGCCTCCACGGCCCCCGCCGCCTCGACGCCGATGCCCGACGGGAGGGCCACCTTGTAGAGGCCGGAGCGGTGGTAGGTGTCGACGTAGTTCACGCCGATGGCGGCGTGGCGGACCCGTGCCTGGCCCTCGCCCGGCTCCCCGACCGGTATCTCCTCGACCCGCATCACCTCGGGTCCGCCGGCCTCGTGGAGCCGAATCGCCTGGGACATGGTCGCCCTCCAGTGCCCAATGGTTAACACCGCCCGGCTCCCGGGCAAACGGGGGCTCCCTAACCGGGATCAAGGTCGCGCGCCCGGTGGGTGCCCAGAATGCCCCAAGGAAGCGTCCAGCCGCCCCACGGCGGCCTCGTCGCTTCCTCGAGGGGATCGTCGCCGATGGCGGAGCGGCCAGACGGCGAAGCGGACACGCTGGAGCGGCTCGAGGCGGACGAGGTCGCCTTGGAGCGCACCCTGGCCGAGGTGCGCGCGGAGACGGCGGGCGCCCTCGACGCGGCCCGCGCCGCCGCCGGCCGCGCCACGGCCGAGGCGCGCGCGTCGCTGGAGGCCGAGGTGGCCGCCCTCCGGGAGGCCGAGGCTCGCGCCGCCGCCGCCGTCGAGGATGGCGCCCGGGAGCGCGCCGCGGCGCGGGCGCTGGAGCTGCGCGCGCAGGCGGCCTCGCGGCTCGAGGATGCGCTCGACGCCGTGCTCGAGCGCGTCGCGGGAGGCGGCGGGTGATCGCCCCCATGGCGAAAGTGCAGGTGATGGGGCCGAGAAGGCTCCTCGATGCCTCTCTCGCCTTCCTCCAGGGGCGGGGGCTGCTCGACCTGCGAACGCCGTCCTCCATCGCCCGCGGGACCCCCCGGGGAGCGCTGCGCGCCGTGCCGCTGCGCGAGGGGGAGCGGGCCGCCGAGCGCGTGCTCGAGACCGCGCTCGAGGGCGTCGAGCGGCTCCTCGCCGGCCTGCCGCCCGCGGGTCGCGGCCCGGTCGAACCGCTCCCGGACCCGGCCGAACACGGGTTCGAGGCGCGCCTCTCAGCCCTGGCGGCGGAGCGCGCCTCCCTGGAGGAGCGGGTCGCCGCCCTGAAGGAGGAGCTCCACGTGGTCGATCGCTACGGCCGCCTGCTCGTGGCGCTCGCGCCGCTCCGCCCCGAGCTGCCCCGGGCCGGGGAGCCCCACGCCGTCGGTCTGGTCATGCGCAACGACCGCCGCGCCCTGGAGCTCCTCGGCGCCGAGCTCGGCCGCCTCACCGACGGGAACTGCTCGGTGCAGTCGAGGCCCGCCGGGGAGGACCAGCTCGCCGTCCTCGTCACCGTCCCGCGAGCCCGCGCGCGGGAGGTCGGGGCGCTTCTCTTCGAGCAGGGCGTCGAGGAGATCCGGCTCCCGGAGCGGTACGCGGGCCAGCCGCTCCTCGAGGCCCTGCGCCTCCTGCTGCGCCGGGAGCGCGACCTCCCGGGCCAGCTGGCGGCGGCACAGGAGGACCTCGACCGCTACGGGGCCCGGGTGGCGCCGGCCCTGCGCCGGGCCGGGCGCCGCGCGCGCCGGCGGCTGGCGCGGATCCGCGCGCTCGCCACCTGCGGCGAGACCCGCCACGCCTTCCTCGTCACCGGATGGGCGCCCCGGGCCCGGGTGACTTCCCTCGAGCACGAGCTCCGCCGCGCCTTCGGGGGCCGGGTCGCCCTCTTCTCGCAGTCCCCCGGCCCGGGTGAGGACGCCGACGTGCCGGTGGTGCTCGAGAACCCCCCCCTGCTGCGCCCCTTCGAGCGCCTCCTCGCCCTCGTGCCGCCCCCGACCTACGGCCTCATCCTCGGCGACGCCGGGTTCGGCGCACTCGGCCTCGCCGTCTCGCTGGCGTGGCGCTGGCGGGGGTGGGGGGGCCCCGCCGGCCGGGACTACGCCACCATCGCGATCGCCTGCTCGGCGTCGGCCCTCGTCTTCGGCATCCTCTTCGGCGAGCTCCTCGGAAGCCTGGGCGCGGACCTCGGGATGCGCCCGATCCTGCTCGACCGCAGGCGCGCCGTCCTCGCCTTCCTCGGTCTGGCGATGGGCGTCGGCGTGCTCCACGTCGGGCTCGGCACCGCCCTGGGCGCGATCCAGTCGCTGCGCCACCGCCACCTGCGCGAGGCGCTCGAGCGAACGGGGCGGCTCCTCCTGCTCGCGGGGTCCGTCCCCGCCGGGCTGGCCCTCGCCGGCGCGCTGCCCCGCGGCCTGCTCGTCCCGTCGCTGTCCGCATCTGGCGCCGGGGTGCTCCTCGCCGTGGCGGGCGGGGGCCCGATGGCGCTGCTCGAGGTCGTGCTCTCCCTCGGCAACGTCCTCTCCTACGCCCGGCTCATGGCCCTCGGGCTCGCGTCGGTGCTGCTCGCCGACGTGGCGAACCACATGGCGACGGCGGTGCACCCGGCTGCGCTCGGGATCGCGCTCGCCGTGCTCCTTCACCTCGTCAACTTCAGCCTGGGGCTCGTCAGCCCGCTCATCGCCTCGCTGCGCCTCCACTACGTGGAGTTCTTCGAGAAGTTCTACGAGGGCGGCGGGCGGCCCTATCGCCCCTTCGCCCTCGGAACCTGAAGCAAGGGAGGGAGCATGGAAAAGGTCTATCTCGCGCTCGCCGCCGCCTTCTCGGTCGGGGTCGGTGCCGTCGCCACCGCCTGGGTCCAGTCGCGCATCGGCACGGCCGGGGCCGGGGCGCTCTCCGAGAAGCCGGAGCTGCGCGGCGCGGTCATCGTCATGCTCGCCATACCGGAGACCCTCGTGATCCTGGGGTTCGTGGTGGCCGTCCTCATCCTCACCGGCGGAGGATAGTCCGTGGCCTACGGGGACCTCCTGCGCGCCCTCCAGGACGAGGTGCGCGAGCAGGTGCGCGCGCTGCGGGAGTCGGCCCGGGCCGAGGCCGAGCGGCTCGGCGCCGAGGCCCGCCGGCTCGCCTCCGAGGCCCGGGTCGAGGCGCTCGCGCGCGCCGAGGAGGAGAACGCCGCGCTGCGGCGCCGCGCGGTGGTCCGCGCCTCCCTGACCGAGGAGAGGCTCCTGCTCGTCGAGCGGCGGCGCCTCGTCGAGGGGGTCCGCGCCGCGGCCCTGGCGCGCCTGCCCGGCCTGTCCACCCCGGAGCTGACCTGCCGCCTTCTCGACGAGGCGCTCGGGGACGACGACGGCAGCCGGCTCGAGGCCGTGGTCGACCCAGGCCACGCCGAGGCTTGCCGCGCGCACCTCGCCGCGGCCCGGCCGGAGCTCGCCGGGCGCACCGCCGTCGTCGAGGCCGACCGGGCGAGGGGCGGTGTGGAGCTGCGCGTCGGCGATCGCCTGGTGGTCGACGACACGCTGCCGGCGCGGCTGGCGCACGGCTGGCCGCGCCTGGAGGTGGAGGTCGCGGCGCGGCTCTTCGGGGAGCCCGATGGCCGGCGCTGAGTACACCCTCGGCCGACTCGGCGGCGCTCGCTCGCGGCTCCTGTCCGGGCGGGGGCTCGCGGAGGTCCTCGCGCGTCCCGACCTGACCGCGCGCCTCGATGCCATGCGCCCGTCGGTGTGGGGACCGTCGCTGGCCTTGCCCGTGGCGGGACGGGCGCCCGACCTGGCCGCGGTCGAGGAGGCCCTGGCGGAGGCGTTCCGGCGGGAGATGCTGCGCGTGGCGGGTGGCCTGGGCGGCACGCCCGGTCGCCTCTTCTCGGCGTTCCTGCTCCTCGACGACGCGGCGAGCCTGAAGGGGCCCCTGCGGGCCATCGCCCGCGGGCTCACGCCGGAGGAGGCCTCCCGCCTTCTCGAACCCTCGCCCGGCTTTTCGCGCGAGGCGCTCCTCGCGCTCGCGGCGAGCGCCGACGCATCCGCCGCCGCGGGGCTGCTCTCCGGCTGGGGGAGCCCATTCGCCGCCGCGGTGGCCGGCCGATCGGGCGACATCCGCAAGCCGGGAGGGCTCGCGCGGGTGGAGGCCGCCGTCGACCAGGCGGCCTTCGAGGGAGTGCTGCGGGCGGCGCGCGGTCCCGGGGAGGACCGGCGCGTGCTCCGGCGCCTGGCC
>Ga0335071_10009389_pt1 | contig 10000 bp, 4 predicted proteins | sample Lox_Sample_15_FD_206724 | JGI IMG/M metagenome (GOLD analysis project Ga0335071, IMG submission 206724) | Soil microbial communities from Loxahatchee National Wildlife Refuge, Florida, United States - Lox_Sample_1.5 | ecosystem: Environmental > Terrestrial > Soil > Wetlands | place: USA: Florida...
CGCGGTCGGCAAGATCGAACATGACATCCTGGATATCGCGCGCCTCGCCCTTGGGTTCGCAGACGGGCATGCGCACGTGAAAGCTCCACTTGTCCATGCCGACGGGGTAGCTGTAGGTGACGCTGAACGCGGTCGAAATATCCAGTGTCTCGAGAAAGTGCGACTCGGGTAAGACGATGTCGCAGAACCCTTCCGTGGTCTCGTTGTGGAAGGGCTGCAGCGCACAGGCAAAAGGGATTTTCTTGAGAAACTTTTCAGCGGCTTCAGGCCTGAGAAGGCTCATCACCACGTTGGCGCCGTAGGTAAAGAACACTTCGGGGCTGAACGGCTCACCCGTATTCTTCCACAGCGTCTCCCAATCCTCGGCGTACGGGTAGATGTTCGACCGTGCGTGGGGGAAGAGATCGTAGAAATTCAAACAGACACCAGGGCCCTGCACCTTGCCGGGCGGCCACGCAGGAATGCCTACAGGCCAGGCGCCGGTGGTAAGGATGCCATCCAGCCCGCCATACGCCGTATAGGCAAACCCTCCCGTGTCGGGGTAGCCGAGACTCCTTGCAGTGCCGCTGCCAAGAAGGCCTCCGCACACATCCTGGTTGCCGAGCAGCACGTTGATGAAGTGCATGGCAGTATATTGGTGATGAGAGTTCGAGTGAGTTTGCAATCCCTTGTACCCCACCACGCACGCAGGCCTGTACGGCACCTTCACGCCGTCGATCTCGATGAAACTGCCTATCTTCGCCTCCTCGACCAGTTCTTTCGCGAGACGTCGTATCGTCGCCTGCGGAACCGTGCTTATCCCGGATGCCCATTCCGGCTTGTATTGTTTCAGATGCTCTTTCATGAGCGCGAAGACAGGCTGGGCTTCGACGCCATTGACCGTGTGCTTCCCCTCAAGTGCGGGGTGCTTCAGCGTCGGGTCATCGTAGGTTTTGAACGTACGGTCGGCTTCATCAAAGAGGAGAGGCTTTCTCGTCTCCCTGTCTCTGACGTAGAGCCGGTCGGGACCGAGAAGATAGGCGCCGTTCGTCTTGTGGCGCAGGTACTCCTTGTCATAGATGCCGATCTCGTTCACGATGAGGTTGGAGATCGCCAAAAAGACCGCGATGTCCGTTGCGGGCAGAATGGGAATCCACTCTTCTCCCTTTGAGGCCACGGTGAACCCCTGGGGGTCCATGACCCGCATCTTCAGGCCGCGCTCCCTGGCAGCTGCTGCCTGCCGTATGCTGGCGCTCGCGTTACGGCCGCCGCCCCAGCCTTCATTGCCGCCGCACCGCAGCACGTAGTTGCAGTACCGGTAATCAGGCACGATATCCCACGCGGCGTAGTGGAGAGCCCCTATGTGATGGGCTGCGCCTCCACACATGGTACCCGGACCACCCGAAGCATGGGAGTTGCCGCCATACGAAGGGATAAAGCGTGACCAGGAACTGTTCGCCCGCATGCCTCCTGTAGGGCCGGGCGACATGGCAAAGACCGTGCACCTCGGATCCTTCTTCCGTGCGGCTATCAGCTTCTCCGCCACGGTGCCCAACGCCTCCTCCCAGGTAATTCGTTCCCATTTGGGGTCTTCATGGAGCCCCTTCCTCGGGTTGGTCCTCTTCACCGGGTAGAGGATCCGGTTGGGATTGTGCCAGTCCATTATGGCGGTGACGCCCTTGGCGCAGAGCCCTCCCTGCGCACCCTTGTCACTTTCCGGAACGCCCTCCGCCGCGACCGGCTTCCCGTCGATAACCCTTACCCGGTTGGCGCACTCGTTATAACAGAGAGAACAGACACTGTGGACCCAGTAGTCCTTTTGTTTGTCTCGTCCCCCGAAGAATTTCCGATACCGCTCCCGTTCCATGGTGATAATATCCGTCATAGAATCACCTCACCCCTCTATACCTCTCGCCCTTTTTGTTTTGTTCTGGCGCGCGCGGCTCTGACGCCTCCATCGCCGCTAAGCCTGTCTTCCCTGCGGACGAGCGCACCGTCCTCACTCCCCGCCTTATGCGAGAGCGACAGAAAGCGGCTTCTTACGTCGACCAGGTGACCGCGCATGAGCTTTCTCGCCGATTCCACATCCTTCCTTCGCAACGCTTCATAGATCGCCTTGTGCGTATCGAGTATTTTCGCCGAATAGCGGATGCCGGGCTTGAGCTGCTCTGCAAGAGAGTCGACAACGTTCATCACAGACTCGATGATGACCTCCAGCAGATAGTTCCTGGTCCCTCGCGCAAGCAGGAGGTGGAACGATATATTTCCTTCCCGCAGCATCTTGCCCTGTGCGATCATCTGTTCCGAATATTCAATGTTCTTCCACAACTGCTCAAAATCCTGCTCATCCATCCGCTTCGCTGCCAGCCCTACGATGGCAGACTCGATCTCAATTCGCGCCTCGGTCAACTGTTCCAGGCTTATCCTGCCGAGCTTTGCCAAATCCACGATGGAGCCTGTCATCACATCCGACCCCACGTGCTTGACGAAAGCTCCCCCTTTATACCCGCTCTTGATGTAGATGAAGCCGGATTGCTCCAGCATGCGGAGTGACTCCCGGACCACCATGCGCCCTGTCTTGAACAGCGCGGCCAGTTCCCGCTCCCCGGGTAATCTGTCTCCCGGGTTCAGTTGTCCCGTGTAGATAAGATCCTTGATCTGCTCCGATATGGCTTCAAAGGCCCTTTTGGACTCGAGTGGTTTGAAGAGCTCTGCATTGGTCATGAGGTACTACTTACCCTATGGTATTACCTCTGTCAATATATCAAAAATGACATAAAAGAGCGGCTTTTCTGCAGCAGCATAGCGGCAGTTGCGTCTTGCGGCTAATGGTACTTTCTCACCAGCTCCAGCACGTTATACCCTCCTGTGAAGCCGAATGCTCTGAGCGCAGGCGCGTAGTCGCTCTCTAGCGCCGGCCTTCCATTGATCGTCTCGACTCTGATCATCTTCTCCGGGTTGAAAGCCCTGGCGAGAAGCACCTTGAAAAATCCCAGATAATCGCGAATGAGTGGATCATCGGGTTGCGTGTAAAAGGTGAGCGCGATTCCATTGCGCCGCGAGACCAGAACCGGTTTTGTTCCGCGGTAAACGATGTGGGTCGACGAAATTCGGCTGGGCAGACGTTGTCCAAGCGACTCCAGCTTGACGCCGCTCAGGGAAGCCGGGTCTGTCGCGTTCATCCAGTAGACCACATCTTCAGGGGGCGGCTCGTTGAGAAATCTGAAGGCTTCATGGGAGATGAACTGGAGACCCGGAATGCCTTCGAAAAAATAACCGGACAGGATTTCTCCTGAGAGTTCCATAAGCCGGAGCGCCTTAAAGATTGCACTCCAGTGCAGGAGAGGCAGTTCGTTGGCGATAAGCTCACGGAACAGGATACCGTACCTGCTGAGGAGCTGTCGCACGCGGTCCTTTATCAATTCCGCTTTTTCGACAGGGTCCCTCTCTGCTCCGTCCATATCGACAATATACCAGCTGCCGGGGAAAGGCTGAACAACGCCCCAGCGATTGTGTCGCGGCCGCATGCGTCTTCCGTGCGCGTCTTTGAGGCTGGCTGGTGCAAAATCTGTTAGAACCCCCTGTCGCACAGCCGCGAAGGTGTCGTTGGCCACACGCCCCTGCCAGACGAGTTCCCAAAGTTTCTTGCTTACGAATCCGGTATCGAGATTCGCGGCTTGAGCGATTTCGAAAAGGCTGTAACGCCCCACTTTCTTAGGGAAGAAACGCCCGATCTCCTCATCTGGTTTATCGTCTTCTCTCTTTGCTTCCTTCGACTCCTGGCCGTTCGGCCGATCCAGGAAAAGCTCCAGGTCGTCGGCAAAGCAAAAACTCACTTTCCGCCGTCCGCATCCGAACCACACCAGCCTGCTGGTATGCAGCAGGCTGTCAAGCCACGCACTGTAGTAGGGCGAGAGGCGTGCCGGGAAGATGTGCTTTTCCCACGCATCGGCTAGTGCAGGATAGCCGAAGAGCTGATCAAGCCTATTCTGCAGGTCGGAATCGTTTTCTCCCTTCGCGACCAGTCCCTGCCATGCAGCCAGAAACAGGGGAAGATGATCCACCGGCAGTGCTTTGAAGACTGGTTGGCGGGCTCTTCGCGCCATTCTCAGGAGGATCTCAAGATTCTCCCGGTCACAAATCTCCAACTCCTCCGCTTCTTCCGTGAGAAGATCCACAATGACCGATTCACCCTCGACAAGACCGGCGAGCAGATCATCGATCACCGCGTCCGATAAGCCGAGCATCTCCTTCACATGCGATCTTGGAACGGGACCATAATAGGATAGCCATTCTGAAAAGAGGTCGGCGAGCGCGCCTCGGGAATCTACATCTCCGCTCTCCGTGCTAAAACTGACAGGTGCTTGCTTCACGCCTTCATTCGTGAATAGATTTCGGACGTCCAGTCTATCGAAGAGCTTGCTCCGAGGCACCCCATAAGCAAATGCGATGCGGTCAATATTCTCCAACGCGCACACCATGCGCACCGACGTATCCGGCAGCCTGATGGAGTTGAGCTTACGACAGACAGACACAAGGCCTTCCGGCCCTGCCAGTTCGTGGTCGCGTGCTGCAGCGGCGAGCAGCATCTCCCATTCGGGCAAGGGCACGAGAAGACGCTCTTTTACCCAATCGAGGAGATCGTCTGCAGACCTCGGCGCATACCCGGTCGCAGTCCTCTGCAGCTTCGATTCGAGAGCCTCCACCAGGCCGCCGGGAATGCGCGGCCTGAGCGAAGCAGTAAAAAGCACCTCCTTTAAGAGCCCTCCACTCAAGCCGGAAGACCTTCCCGATCCGGGCGAGTCGTCCTGGTACATGTGCAGGTTAGTCTGTTTCCAGATCAACCGTTCGGCAAACGGTGATTCCTCCCTGGTGATTACCTCGGTCACCCTCACCTGACCCGTACGGACCTCTTCCAACAGCTGGCGCAGCCGCTCGAGATCAAACTCGTCCTGGAGGCAGGTCCGCCAGCTTTCCAGAAGGATCGGAAAGTCAGGGTACTGGAGCACAGCATCCATCAGCTTTCTCGCGCGCAGACGGTTAAGCCACAAAGGAACCCGTTTTTTGAAATGCATGCGTGGCAGCAGAAGCGCGCGCCCCGCGTTTTCACGAAAGCGTGCCCCGAAAAATCCACTCTTCTCCAGGCTCGCACGGATTAGCCGCTCCAGCTTTTCCGGCGTCACCAGGGAAAAAATGTCATCAGCAGAAAACTCGTGGGACAGCATGAGCACGAGGCAGTCGTCGTTCTCGATCACCTCTATGTGGTACCGGAATTTTTCCTCCCAGGCTGCCTGGAGGGCAAGCGCGAAAGGCATGTTGATTTGTGCACCCCAGAGAGTGTGGAGGATCACCTGCTTCGTGCCGGACTGGTTCAGCGGATCTTTAAAGTGCTCGATAAGCAGATGATGACGGTGCGGCAGGTCGGCGCCTGTTGCTTCGCGCTGGCGTTTAAGGTAAGCAATCAGCTCGTCTGCAGCCGTCTCATCCAAGAAATATTCTCGCAGGAGCTCTTCGCGAAGTGACGTATCACCAAGTCGCTCGTTCACTCGTTCAAGGAACAGGAGGATCTTTTCCGAAAAATAAAAATCGCGGCTCATCTCTTCCGCGCGCCAGAAGGGTATTATGCCTGGAATGGCACCGGTCGGCACCACCTCGACATCATTGTCGGTGATACGGCGGATCTGCCAGACGTTCGTTCCAAAAGCGAACGTGTCGCCAATCTTGCGCTCCCATACAAACTCCTCATCGAGCTCGCCCACCTTAGCATGCGACTCCTCGATCCGCATGTCATAGTAGCCCCGATCAGGGATTGTGCCGCCCGATAGGTAGATCAGCCTCTCTATCCCTTCCCTGCCCCGAACCGTATTGTCTACTTTGTCCAGGTATATACGGGTCTTCAGCTCCCTGAGCCTCGTCTCCGCATACCGTCCGGCAAGCATTGCGAGCACCAGATCGAACTGCCTGCGCGAAAGATTGCGATAGGCATAACTCGTCTTGACGAAGACAAAGAGTTCATCGATATCCCAGCTCTCGACGCCGACCATGGAAATGACTATCTGCGCCAGGACGTCCAGCGGAGCCTCGATGGGGTAGACCGGTTCTATATCCTGCTCGACCACACTCTTCGCGATGATGGCAGCATTGAGAAAATCGCGGCCGTGAATGGGATAAAGCAGTCCACGGCTCGTGCTCCCCACATGGTGACCGGAACGCCCCACACGCTGGATCGCGGACGAGATGGAAGGCGGAGTCTCAATCAGGATGACACGGTCGAGATCGCCGATATCGATGCCGAGTTCCAGCGAGCTCGTGGCAACGATAGCTTTCAGTTCCCCTTTTTTAAGGCGCTGCTCAACCGCAAGACGGATCTCGCGGGAGAGCGAGCCATGATGGGCGTACGCCAGCTCCTCGGGCTCATTCTCGTTGATAAAACGCGTGACTTTCTCCGCTGTCCTGCGCGCATTCACGAAGAGCAGCGTGGAGCGGTGCGCCTTAATGATCTCTTTGAATGATTCCACAAGTGCAGGCCACCACGAACCATTTTCCAGTTTCTCCCTGGCGTCCGGCGGGAATCGCACATCGATCGCGTAACGTTTCTCGTCAGCGGAGCGGATGATCCGCACTTCCCGTTTTCCGTAGTGGGGCGCTCGGGCATCTCCCTGTATTCTGTAACCGCCCACAAACTCTGCCACCTTCTCCACCGGCTTCACGGTCGCAGACAGGGCGAGGCGCTGGAATTCCCCTGCGAGGCGGGTTATGCGCTCCACTGCCGCCATTAGGTGCGTGCCCCTCTTTGTGCCGATCACCGCGTGAACCTCGTCCAGGATCACAGTGGCCATGCCTGTGAGAAGGTGCAGGCCGCTCTGCGAGCTGAGCATGATGTTGAGACTCTCGGGCGTGGTGATCAGAATTTCAGGGGGAGTCTTAAGCATCTGTCGCCGCTCTTCGGCGGGCGTATCGCCGCTGCGGGTCAGTATGTTGATATTGGGAATTGTCCGGCCAGCCTCGCGGAAGTAAACCGCAAGCTCTTCCAGCGGCGTGATGAGGTTCAGCCGGATGTCATTGTTGAGCGCCTTCAACGGTGAAACGTAAAGGACGCGCGTCTGCCCTGCGTGCCACGCGCCCGTGATCAGCTGGTTAATTGCCCAGAGAAAGGCGGTCAATGTCTTTCCGCTTCCTGTGGGCGCAGTCATCAGGGCGTGGCTGCCCTTCGCGATTTCCGGCCAGGCCTTAACCTGTATATCGGTAGGCGTGCCAAGCCTTTCGACAAACCATTTCCGGATGAGTGGGTCGAACAGCGCGAGGCTCTCAGGTTGCTCTTTCATGACCGCACAACGTCAACGTTTCACTATGAGGATATCATAATTTCGCGGGGCGGCAAGGTAAAGCAGTGCCTGGTGTGCCGGCCTGCATGGGGAAAGGTTTACTCGCGTAACCTCTTTTCAGGGATGGGCAGAATCTGACCGATATCCATGATGACAAACTTCCTCGCATCAAGCCCTTCCTGCTCGATTGTTTTTTTCAGCTGGAGTGCAGCATAGCCGACAGGCTCCTCCCCGAGGTGAAATGTCCCCCATTGCGTGGGGATCATGTACCTGGCGCCGAGATCCTGGAAGGCATCAATCGCTTCCTGGACATCCATGTGCGGGTAGTGCATGAACCAGCGCGGATGATAGGCAGTGATGGGCAAGAGGGCATAGTCTATGCCCGGGTACACGCGGCCGAATTCCCTGTAACCGATGAAATAGCCGCTGTCCCCGCCAATGTAGATCGTTGCCGAAGGCGTCACCAGCATGAAGCTGGCCCAGAGTGTTGTGTCCGTACCTTGAAAGGCCCTTCGTGACCAGTGCTGCGCGGGAAGACAGACGAGCCGTATTCCATTGCCGCAATCCACTGTCTGCCACCAGTCCATCTCGACCACGTCTTTTTTACGGAGTTCTCGGACCGAGGCTCTCAGACCCATCGGCACAACAACCCGGGCGCTCTCCGGCAGCGACTTGACGCTTGCTGTATCGAAATGGTCGTAGTGGTTGTGCGTGAGCACTATGTTCAGCTTTCCCTGAAGTTCCCCCACTTCATCGGCCGATATGGCGGGCGGCGTGACGCGCTTCGGCAGAAGCGCCCGATCAGAGAACATCGGGTCAATAATCCAGTACTCACCGCTGAGGCGAAGAAGAAAGGTGTTGTGACCGATCCACGAGATGAAATCCCCGGCGGGCATAGAGAGGATGCGTTCTTTCAGTTTCGGCAGGAACGCCGGTCGGTATGTTCTCTCTTCCCCAGTGTACGTCCGGCCGGCCGAGAGTCGCCAGCGCATAAGGGTCCAGAAGCCTCTGTTCTCCATGGGCATCCAGGGATTGAAGTAGCGGCCTTCTTTATAGTGAGTCGCGTAGAGGTCCGGGACTTTCTCGTTCTCCACGCTGCGGCGCCAGGCTGCTTCATCAAATGACGGCGTGCTGCGAATGCACGACCCCGCTGAAAACAGGACGAGCAGAAAAATAAGATATAGCGCACCGCGCCGCATAAGGCTCCTTGCTACTGTATGATGCCCTCTCAGGGGCAGCACTTCAAGGAGCCTTTTTTATACCGGAAGCAGGATAAAAGTCAAACAGGTGTGCGGGAGCGCAGTTTCCTCTCCTCGCACTTGTCCTACGCTGCGGCAGCGGCGATTCCGTGGGTGTTCCTTCTTCTCCTCACATAAAATTGAAAATAGCAGAGGTTCACAAGGCAGATAGCGGCGAGGAATAGAAACATCGGCGGATACCCGATGGAGGGAATGATCATACCCATTACTATTGGCCCAAGGGACAAACCCAGGTCCATGAGCGCTCTGAAAGTACCGACAGCGGTGCCGGCCGACGATCCCGCATAATCGAGTGCGTACGCCATGGATACCGGGAACATGAAAGCACCTCCTGCCCCCCAGAGCGCACCGGCAACGATAAACATTGGAAGGGTTCTTGAAGAAGAGACTATGAGAAGGGCAACCATTGATGCAAGACTGAACACCTGAATGATTTTTTCGTTGCCCCACGACTCCAGGACTTTCCCTCCGAGTAACCTCCCTGCGATTGTCATAGCTGCCGCCGCGGAAAAAAAGTGTCCGGGGTTTACCACTCCGCACTTGATCGCGTAGAGCGGAAAAAAAGCCATAATAGATCCCAGAACAAAATTATAGAAGAAGCCGACCATGCCCGGCGCAATGATCTTGCGCTCAAGAAAAGAATTCCTAAGCATACGATTGACTGGAGCAACCTTCTCTATCTTTCCGCTCTTCAACCTGCCGGAAAAGAGTAAAGCACACAGCGACAACCCCATGCACCAGAGAAAAAGGATTACAAAGCTGAAGCTGTTGGCGAGGAACATCCCGAACGAAGGCGCCATGACCATGGCAAGTCCCGGCGCCAGCATGAAATAGCCGAGAAGGCGACCCCGGTGCGCCGGTGGAGTAACCTTGAACAGCCACGCAAATACTGCCGTGTCCAGGAACGCATACGTCACGCCCTGCACCAGCCGCACCGCAAGGAAGGGCCAGAACGGGCGGAGGAGTGTGCATCCAAGGAACGTTATTGCAAACAGCAGGGAAGAGAACATGATCAAGCTCTTCTCCGAGTACCTCCTGAGGGCGCTCCCGGCCAGAAACCTGGAAAACAATGATGAGACGCTGAAGATCCCCACGAGGAGACCTATCGTCTCCGCGTTGGATCCCAATAGGGCGAGGTATACCGGCAGCGCGGGAGCCAGGGCGAAGAAGGCGAGCAAGAAAGAGAAGAACGTGAGAAAACCGAGAATGAAATTGCGGCTGAAATGCATGCTCCCACAGTATGTCACAGCAGCCGCAAAGCTTTCAACGGGAAAGGACACGGTGTCTGTAAGCCTTAAAGGCATGGTAGAATAACTGCTGCTTGAGGCATGATGTGACGAGATCTGCTGAACCCGCTTCTTTGCGGTTTTTTTCCATTGAATTTCATGTCAGGTTCTTTCCACGGTTGGTTTGGAATAGATTGCGCCGTAAGACAAA
>Ga0335071_10009390_pt1 | contig 10000 bp, 10 predicted proteins | sample Lox_Sample_15_FD_206724 | JGI IMG/M metagenome (GOLD analysis project Ga0335071, IMG submission 206724) | Soil microbial communities from Loxahatchee National Wildlife Refuge, Florida, United States - Lox_Sample_1.5 | ecosystem: Environmental > Terrestrial > Soil > Wetlands | place: USA...
AGTCCGTTTGAGTTGCGACATCTCTGAAGTGAACCGCGCCTTCGGTGTTGACAACCGCACTGCCATTGGGATCCAGCACAGTACCGCTGACGGTCGCCGTCGTGACTTGCCCAAAGGCTGCCTGGGCGAGGGCCGTGGCACAAAGGATGACTGAGCACGCTGCGTGAAGCCGGAAATTCATGACGCCTCCTGCACGCTGCGCAACGGCGAACGCAACAATACGGTGAGGGTATTCATGCCTTGATCGAGCAAACGCATGGTATGAGCTTCCCGGGGTGAATCGTCCGCGATCCAGAAGAAAATCACGCCAATGTGCAAGGCCCACAGCACCTCGGGAATGTGAGATTCCAGCTCAGACGGAGTCGTGAGACCGTCATCGGCGAGCAGCTGCCGGAACCAGCCGATTTCCATATCGCGGAGCGGCTTACTCTCCTTGCTGAAAGGCGAGACTGGATGCTTTGGATCCGCGCCGTTCCTCAGCAATGCCCGCAACACTAAGCGGTTCGGCCCGAAATGTTTGAATTTCAGCCGGATCAGCTCACGCGTGCGACGTTCCAGCCCTCCCGGCACTTCCAGGAGTTTGTGAATCTCCGGCTGCATCTCATCAAACGTGCGCCGGTAATAGGCCATCACGATGGCGTCCTTGGAACGGTAATGGCGGTAGGCCGCGCCTGTAGCGACTCCAGCCCTGGCGGCGATATCACGCATGGTCGCACTGTCGTACCCTTTGGTCCGGAACAGATCGAGGGCTGCGTCGAGGATCTTGCCGCCGGTTACTCTCCCTTTGGGCGTCACTTTCTTCATTGTGAACGTGTTCACAAAATGATAGTCGTCGGAGCCCTGGCGTGTCAAGCAGGTGTTTACGAAGCTCAACCAGAGGTTCGCCGGAGGCTAGTGGAGTAAAGGTGGAGAACTCAGGGCTCTCTAAACCCAAGAAAACATGGAGCGGGAGACGGGAATCGAACCCGCAACCAACAGCTTGGAAGGCTGTGACTCTACCATTGAGTTACTCCCGCCTGAGGAGAAACGCGGCTTACGGCTATCGAAACCATTGTACTCTAGCGTGCCGGTTTCGCCCACAATCGGCGCACCGTCCGGGCCGGCCACGTGAGCATGTGGCCCAAGCGGAAGGATGGGGACTTCGTGATGCCGGTCAAGAGCTTGGAAAACTTAAGCTCGCGCTCGTACAGGAACTTGACCTGCGTGTCGCGCCGCTTCAGAAGATTCCGGATTTCTTCGACGTCCTCGTCGCGGAGCGTATAGCCGGGCCGGATGTGGGGGCTCAGAGGCCGGGGAACGTAGAACGTTCCGTGCGAGGCGGCGATCTCATCCTGCGCCCGCTCCTCGGTGTAAAAATAGACCGCGATGGAACGCCGCGAAAGTCCCTGTTTCCCGGCGGGGAGCTGGATGCGGCGGAATCCGTGCCAGGAGCGCTCGTTGGTCTCGAAAACGACGGCGCGATTGGCGATGGGAACCACGACCTCGCTGGGGTGCGCGCCGTCCGCGGTCCAAGGGTCACGCAGCAGCTCCAGGCAGCCACCCCAGTCCTCGCGCCACTCCGGATTCAGGAACAGAATCAGATTCAGCCGCCGGTGCCAGCCGCGGCGCGGATGGTAATTGAAGTCGACGTGCGAATCCAGCTCCTGGCCCTCCAGGTTTTCGTGGGTGCCGCCGCCGACGTATTCATCGTCGTATAGTAGGCCTGGGATGTTGGTCACGCGGCCCATCCAATCCAGGAAATCGCGGCCGCGGATCATCCGATCGAAGCGCTCGAAGGCTGACCCAAGGCTGGCCAGCTCCGGAATGACCGACTTGCGGCCCGCTTCGCCGCGTTCGTTGAGGGCGTGGGCGGCGTCGAAAGTAGGGAACTGGGCCATCAGCTCGCCGCATAGCGCCTCGTCCAGGAAGTTGTCGATCACGATGTGGCGGAACGGCTGCGCGTCCGCGAAACGGCGCTGTAGTTCGCCTGCGCGGTCCCAAACACTGGCCTGGATCAGCTGGGACAATTGCCTATTCCAGCCCGGCCCGGTAGATGTCGTGCAGCCGGAGCAGACCGAGGCAAACGCCGGATGCATCCACCACCGGCAGCACGGAGATCTGCGACGGCCGGTCTTCCATGATGCGCAGGGCCTCCTGCAAGCGTGTGTCGGGCGCGATGACGGCGGGTTTGGCGGTCATGACGTCGGCGGCTCGCAACGCGCGGATGTCGTCGTGCGCCTGCAGCGCGCGCCTCACGTCGCCGTCGGTGATCAGGCCGGCCAGCCGCTGGGAGGCATCCACCACGCAGGCGGCGCCGTGAGGATAGTGGGTCATCTCGATCACAACTTGCTTGAGCGAGTCCTCCGGCCGCGCCCAGGCCACCTCGCCCGTTCCATGCATCACTTCGCGTACAGTCAAACGCAGGCTGCGACCCAGGTGTCCGCCCGGATGGAAGCGGCCGAAGTCGTCCAGGTTGAAGTTGCGGGCCCGCATGAGGGCCACGGCCAATGCGTGACCCAGGGCCAAAGCGACCGTGGAACTGGCCGTGGGCGCGAGGTTCCCGGCGTCGGCTTCGCGCTCCACGGAGGCATCCAGGACGACGTCCATTTCCGCGGCGAGCGGCGACGCGGGATTCCCCAGGATGCCGATGCGGCGCGAAGGCAGCTCCCGTAAGAAGGGGATGAGCTGCAGCAGTTCGGCGGTGTTGCCGCTTTTCGAGACCATCAGCGTCGGGTCGCCGGGCGAGTAGAGGCCCAGATCCCCGTGCACGGCCTCGGCGGCGTGCAGGAACACGGCGGGAGTGCCGGTGCTGCAGAGCGTCGCAACGATTTTACGGGCCACATGGCCGGATTTGCCGAGACCGGTGACGATGAGCTTGCCGGGATGGCTGAGCAGCAGGTCAACGGCGCACGACAGGTTGCCATCCAGGCGCCTAGCCGCCCGGGCGACGGCCTGAGCCTCGATCTCCATGGCCTGCCGGGCTGCCTCCAGCCAGGCCGTTTCGTTCGCTTTCATACAGTGGACCGAAACATTATCATCGCATTCCGGCGCGGCGAAGGGCAGCGAGACGTCGATCCGCCAGCCTTAGGGTCGGTTCTAGGAGATTTTCCCTAAAGGAATATCTGAGTGGGCCGATAGACACTGTGAGGTTGCTATGTTGCCAGGATTGACATCCGGATTGACAACAGTTTCATTGCCGCAGGTTTACTGCCGCACCTGCCATCTCGCAACGCGCTCCGACGTAGAACGCTGCCTGCACTGCAACCGCCCGTTACACGAGCCCGTGGCGGCGGCCAAGCGCAACACGCGTCCTACGAAAGCTCGCCGGCATCGCCGTTAGCGCCGTCGCTTCACTCGTACCGCAAGGCGACGACAGGATCCAACCGAGCGGCCTTGTTGGCAGGCCAAATTCCGAAGAACAGCCCGATCGCGACGGAAACCACTACGCCAAGTACGGCTGCCCACCAGGGTACGGTGGTCGGCAGGGTCGGAAAAACCAGACGGCAGGCGATCGAAACCGCCCAGCCAAAGCTCATCCCGATCAGCCCGCCCAACCCCGTCAAGACCACGGCTTCGGTCAGGAATTGCATGACAATGTCGGACCGGCGGGCGCCGATGGCCTTCCGAACGCCGATTTCGCGTGTGCGTTCGGTTACGGACACCAGCATGATGTTCATCACCCCGATGCCGCCCACCAGCAGCCCGATGGAACTCATGACCACCATCACCAGCGCCACGATCGAAGTTACGTTGTGAAACTGCTCGACTAACTGATCGGAAGTGGAAATGACGAAATCGTCGGGCTTTCCGGGCGGGACGTGGCGCTGGATGCGCATGACAGCGGTTGCTTCATCCACGGCCGACGCCAGCATCCCCGGTTTGGCCACAATCACCAGCAGGTTTTCCCTCGCATTCGGAAACAGCTTGTGCATGCTGAAATAAGGCAGCATGACGCGCGTGTCGTCCTGACCAGGGAAGGCTGCCGCGGGCCGCAACATGACACCGATGATTTGGAATTTGTGGCTGTCCACGTCGATCCATTTGCCGATCGGGTCCTCGCCGTTCATCAGGGCGCGCGGGACGTCCTCGCCCACCACCGCCACGGGGATGTGGTGCTGATTCTCCACGTCGGTGAAGAATCGCCCTTCCTTGATTTCGGCCTGACCGCTGAGCACGTATGACTCCTCGGTGCCGGAAAGGTCGGGCTGGTACAATTCGTTGCCCTTATAGCGCACCACGTGAATGTCCGGAGTGCCGGCGCCGAAGTTGTTGGGAATCAGGTACGGGCTGACGTATTGAACCGAAGGGCAACGCGTGGCGACCGCCAGTGCGTCTTCGTAGGCGATGGGTTTGCGCTTGAACTGGTCGGCGCTGCGGTTTGTGAAGCCGATGGGAAACTTAAAGACAATCGCCGAGTTGGTGCCAAAGCTGCGCAGCACGCGCGTGACGGCGGAATCCAATCCGGAGATGATTGAACCGACGCCGATGATGGTGCCTGTGCCGATAATGACGCCCAGCACGGTGAGGAACGATCGCAGCTTGTGCTCCCGGATGGTGGTGAGCGCGAGCCTGACCACGGAAAGCAGTTCCCGGAAGGTCATTGTTCCACCCGCAGGGCTTCGATAGGATCCAGTTTGGCGGCCCGCTGCGCCGGGTAAATGCCGAAGAACAGGCCCACGGCGGTGGAGAGAGCCAAACCGACCGCGATCGCGGATATGGGCACGGACATGGGCACCGCTGTGAAGTTCCGTACGGCGACGGCGATCGTCCAGGCCAAGAGCACGCCGATCAGCCCTCCCATTCCCGCCAGCATGGACGACTCTACCAGGAACTGGTTCAGGATGTCCTGGCGCCGCGCTCCCACCGACTTGCGGATTCCGATCTCATGCGTGCGCTCGCTCACCACTGCCAGCATGATGTTCATGATGACGATCCCGCCGACCACCAGGAAGACGGAGACGATGCCGACCGCCGTGGCCGCGATGGCGTTGGTGAGCTGATCCCAGGCGTTGACCAGCGAGTCCGAGGAAACGATCGAGAAGTTGTCATCCTGACCCGGCCGCAGATGGCGCCGCGCCCGGAGCAGCATGGTCATTTCGTCCTTGGCTCGCTCCAGGAAATTCTGGTCGACGGCCTTGGCCGCGTACCGGATGCCTTGCCGCGAGCCGTAAATCTGGAAGTAGGTTTCGACCGGGATATCAACAAAGCCGTCTTGCGATTGCCCGAATACGCTGCCCTTGGCTTCCGCCACGCCCACCACGGTAAAGGGGCGCCCCTCGATTTTCATGGTTTTTCCCACCGGATCGACCGCGCCGAAGAGATTCGTCCTCACGTCGGCGCCGATCACCGCAACGGCCACTCGATGGCTGTTCTCCACTTCTGTAAAGTAGCGGCCGTTGGCGATTTGTGTGTTGTTGAGCGCTGCCCAATTGGCGCTGGCTCCCGTCAACGAGATGTTGCTGAGGGTCTGCGAGCCGAATGAAATCGCGACGTTGCGCCCGGCCGACATGGCAAGCTCGCTGGCGAGTGTGGCGTGCGCCTTCAGGTAATCGAATTCGTCGGGGCTCAGCTCAGGGTTCTTCTTCTGCAATTCCATGAACTTCTTGGGGTTGAAGTTGCCGATGAAAGCGATTTTCACTACGCGGAAGCCGTCGGAACCCATAGTCGTCATGGTGTTCGCGATGTACATATCCATACCGTGAATCATGGACATGACGGCGATCAGCGTGGTGGTGGCGAGGATGATTCCGAGCAGCGTCAGAAAACTGCGCAACTTGCTGGAGCGCAGATTATCCGCAGCCACGAAGGCGGCCTCGCGAAACGACGCATTTTGAGCCATTCAATTAAGGGACGAAACCGGCCGGAACTTTGTTCCGCGTCCCCAGTATCCAGTTTACGAGAACCTCGTCCAGCCAGAAGCGAGGTGGGGTCCGGGCGATGAAACCCAGGTGGCCGCCCTGGTCGGTGGCGATGAGGCGCAGGAACGAATTGCGTTCAAAGGCCGCGTGGCTGTACACGGAAAAGGGGATCAGGGGATCGTCCTTGGCCTGGACGACCATCGCGGGAATCCGGATGTCTGGAAGGAACTGGTTGGAGGACTGGGTGGCGTAGTAGTTGTCGGCGGTGCCGAAGCCGAACGAGCGCGCCGTGAACAGGTCGTCAAAATCGTAGATGGTTCGGACACGGTCCAGGTCGGCCAGGCGGAATAAGCCGGGGGTTAGTTGCTCTTTGCGGCGCACGCGCTCCTTCAGTCGGCTGAGAAATCGGGATGAGTAGATGAAATTGGAAGGCAGGTGGAGCTTTTGGACGCAAGCCGCCAGGTCGATGGGTGTGGAAACCGCGGCCACGCCGGCCATGAGGTGCGTGGCGGAAGCACCGAGTTCACCTGCTAATTTCAGCACCACGTTGCCGCCCAGCGAGAAGCCGATCAGGAAAACGGGCACATGAGCATTGAGCTGGCGGATCACGGCCAGGAGGTCGGAAGTCTGCCCGGAATGATAGAGCGTGGGGCCGGACAGGTGTTCGGTGCCGCCGCAACTGCGCATGTTGAAGCGGTGCACGGCCAAGCCGGCTTGGAGCGCAGCCTGCGCCAGGCTTCGCGCATAGCCCGCGTCGCTGGATCCTTCCAGGCCGTGAACCAGGATCAGCTCGGCACCGGGCTCGCCGGCCGGCTTCTGCGAATGGACCAGGACCTGGACGCCGGGCTCGGTGGCATACAGCTTGGCCTGTACCGGGAAGCGCTGCAAGTCCAACCGTCGCCGCCAGTAATTGCCGGCGATGGTGAGCAGGTGCGGATTGGGAAAGAAGGGGATGAAGGGCCGCAAGAAATCATTCTAGTCCGGTCCGTGACCGTCGCGGCTCAGTTCAAAAAAACGGGGACGGCCAAGGGTAACCGTCCCCGAATGGACACAAGACGTCGTGAAAAATCGCTAACTCTGCGAGGCCGCCACGGTCAACACCGAACCGACCTCGGAGAGCACTGTGCTAATGCCGGTGGACACACCCGGGAACACCGCCGCGCAGGCTACAGCCAGGAAGGCTGCCAGCAACGCGTACTCGATCATGTCCTGACCGCGAGCGTCGCTCAGCGCGCGTCGCAACCTTGCTGGGAGCATCCGGGCTTGCCAGATCCTGATCAAAAGAGCCACTCCTTCATGTAGTGTATCGGCACTACCCAAAACTAAGCCCTCGGCTCTTAATACTAACTTCCCTAGAATTTCCGCCTTATACCGGGGCAAACTTTGGATATAGCGGCCCATTACCCGGCATCAGCCCGAGGGTCCCGTGCTGGCCGGAAGCACGGAAGTGATGCGCGAAAAGATGGTGCTGACGCTGGAAGCGATGTTGGGAGACAGGGCCGCCGCCGTCACCGCCAGGAAGCCAGCCACCAGCGCGTATTCGACGAGGTCTTGACCGCGTACATCGGCCCAGATTCGAAGCCGCAATAGAAGTCTGTTGATATCTCGCACGAGCCTTCGCTCCTAGTTGCGATTATGGACCCGAAAGCCAGATTTGTATCCTAGATCTTCGTATTACACGAGCGTGGAATTGATCTTAGCCCTCGGAAGTACTACGCCGTTGCTGCGTCCAGGACTCCCATCTGTTGCGGACTAGGAGCCGGCGTCGAGGATCTTCTGGATCAACGCGTCATAGTCCAGGCCGGCGGCAGCGGCGGATTGCGCGAAATCGTCCTCGTGTGCGAGCGATGGATTGGGATTGGCCTCGATCACTACGATCTCTCCCGCGGCCGTCAGACGTACATCGATGCGCCCCAGTCCTTTGATCTTCAGCACCCGGTACACTTTTCGCGCTACGCGCGCCAGCTTTTCGGCCAACTCTGGAGTGAGGTCTTTAGCCGGCCCGTTCTGGATGCCCCACTTCTTGCGATAGGCGTCGTCCCACTTGGCTTTGAAGGTGGCGAATTTCGGCTCGTCCTCGGGCATCTGATGAAAGAAGATCTCACGGGCGGGGAAGACCGTGAGCTTGCGGTTGCCCATCAGGCTGACGTACAGTTCGCGGCCTTCGATGTACTCCTCGATCAGCGCGTCGCAATGGAATTTCTCATGAATGAAGCGCGCGCGCTCCAAGGCCTCTTCCTCGCTTTTCGCGAAGGACGCTTTACTGATGCCGTCCGACGACTCCTGACCCACCGGTTTGACGAAGGCCGGAAACACGAAGCGGCGTAGCTTTTTCAGCGGCCGTGATTCCGACGAAATGACGAAATGCGGCACCCGCACGCGGTGGTAAGCCAGCACCTTCTTGGCGAGTGCCTTGTCCTTGCACAGCATCAGTCCATCCGGGCGCGCGCCCGTATAGCGGACTTTCATGAGCTCGAGCAGAGCCGGAATGTTCGGTTCGTGCGCGCGGTCGGAATGGAACGATTCGGTCAGGTTGAACACGATGTCGGGTGCGAACGACTTCAGTTTCTCGACAATGCACACCACGTCGTCGAAGACCGCCAGGGTTTCCACCTCGTGTCCCAGCCGCTGCAGGCAGGCGAGCACGTCCGCTTCGGTCTGTTTGTCTTCCTGCTCCTTCAGGTTTTCCGGAGAAAACGTCTCGGCTGGCTTGGTGCGGTGCGCGACGTCAAATAGAACCAGAACCTTCACAACTACACTGACCTCTTGAACCGGCCCGTGTGCAAATGATTGGTCACCATCGCCGCCAGATACGCGGCCAGATCGAATGACACACGCGCGCGCTCCAGCGGCGGCGGTATCGTCAACTGGAGCTGTTCGCAGCGGTGGATCAACTTGCGCACCAGCATGTCGACCGTGTACTTGTGCTGCCCGGTCCAGCGAACAATCGAGCTGACCAGCGTCCGGCGGCTGTGACGCATAACTCGCGCTGCGGATTCCCCATTCGGCTGCCCACTTCCGAATATAGCGCGCAGATCCGCGTCGTAAAAGTCGGGAAAGTCCTCCGCGTAGCGTTTGCGGCGCTCACCGTAATACTTGGCGAGCGTTTTGCGAAGCCGGCTGGCTTCATAGATGCGCCGCCCCCGCGACTGCTTGCTCGGATGGGCTTTGGCTTCCTCCATCAGGCAGTGCGTGAATTCGAGTTTCTCCAGCGCCTTCCAGCCGCGATATTGCTCGCGCCATTGTTCCGGCGTGAGGGACAGCCACACTGCGAAGGTCTCGGCAAAATCCTCGTCAGGATGCGCTTGCGCGTACCAGTTGGGTAGATTCCGGACGAAGCCCTTACTGTAAGGACGCGGCTGGTAAGTCTCCGGCGCGTATTCGGCTTCCGGGTTGCCGAAAATGGCCCGCCAATCTTCCCGCGACGAAAAACGATAAGCGTGATCGATGGCGTGTCCGCTTTCGTGCCGCAACAGTTGCAGGCACCACTCCGGTGTCCCGCCTTCCACTTCCAGCATCTGATGAAGTTCCAGGGCCTTCAAGCGGGGATGCGCCAAATAGAACGGAATTGCGATGGCGGGGACGCCCTCGGGCGAAAACCATTCGTCGCCCAGGTAGCAGGCTGGCCGGAACGCAAGGCCACGGGCAGCCAGATCGTCATGGAGTTGCGCGACTCTGGCTTCCAACTCGCTGCCGGGGATCTTGACTCCCAGGTCGCAGATGCGCCGCTGGAGCAGTTCGTCGTCTTTGAGCGCAACCCAGGCAGGCTGCTCCGCGGGCGCTGGCGCTGTATCGGGCCGTTCCCCTCGTTCGCTCACGGTCATTATCCTAGCGCAGGGCGGGAGCCGAGCTTCAGGATGGCGCGGCGCAGCTTGGGGTCGGCTTGAAGGGCCCGCACATAGCGCGATTCCTGAGCGGCATTCTTGGCGCGCGCGACTTCCGGCAGGAATGGCAGGCGTTCCAATGCCATTGCCGCGCGCCGTACTTCGAAACGATCCCAGTCGCCCCGCTTTGAGCCAGGGATTTCATGGATCATCCAGCCGTCGGCCAGACGCTCCAGCGTGCGTGCGGGCGTTCGGTGGGCCGGATCGGCCTTGAGCTTGGCCTCTTCACTAGCCAGCAGCTTGGCCACGACGGGGTCCGCCGGACGGAATCCGAGCTTG
>Ga0335071_10009391_pt1 | contig 10000 bp, 5 predicted proteins | sample Lox_Sample_15_FD_206724 | JGI IMG/M metagenome (GOLD analysis project Ga0335071, IMG submission 206724) | Soil microbial communities from Loxahatchee National Wildlife Refuge, Florida, United States - Lox_Sample_1.5 | ecosystem: Environmental > Terrestrial > Soil > Wetlands | place: USA: Florida...
TTCCTCACCTGGGGGGCGACCCCGGAGGAGAACGCCCGCGTCTTGGCGGGGGAGCGGCCGGGCGGCCCCGTGCCGCCGGCGCCGGCCGTGCACACGCGGGCGATCGCCATTGAGGCCCCGCCCGAAGCGGTCTGGCCCTGGCTGTCGAACATCGGGATCGGACGGGGCGGCTTCTATTCCTACGATTGGCTCGAGAACCTCTTCTTGGCCGGCATCCACAACGGCGCGGCGCCCGGCCCCGCGGCGGCTACGCGGCCCGACGGCGACTTCGTCCGCTCGTTCCAATTCTGGCCCGACGCGCCCGGGCGGAACGGCTGGCGGTTCGTGGTCCTCGAGGCGGGCCGCTCGTTCTTCCTCGATCCCCTTTGGGGGCCGTTCGTCCTCGAGCCGGCTGGCCCGGCCGCGACCCGCCTTCTCGTCCGGAGCCGGGCGACGGAGAGGGGGCCGGTCGGCCGAGCGCTGATGGGCCTGTTCTTCGATCCCATCCACTTCACCATGGAGAAGCGGATGATGGTCGAGGTCAAGCGCCTGGCCGAGGGCCGGCCGGACGCGGCGCGGCCTCTGAGGGCCCTGGCCGGACTCGGGTATGGGCTGGCGGCGATCTTCGCCGCGGCGGTCATCGTGACGCGCCCCCGGAAAAAGCTCTGGATCCTCCTTCCCCTCGCCTACGGACTCGCGGTCGCCGTCCTTGCCAAGGACCTGATCTCGGCCCTCGTCGGCTTCACGGCGCTCGCGATCATCGTCGCCGGCTTTCGGGCCCTGGGCCGGCGCGGCTGGGCGCTCGTCGCGGGGTTCTGGATCTACGTCGACCTGGTTCTCATCTACGCCCGCGACGCGTTTCCCGTCTTCGGCGCGGTCTTCCTGGCGGCGGCGTTGATTCTCGCCGGGCGGGGGGCGGCGCGGTCCTGGCGGAGGACGCGTCCGTCCGCCGCGGCCGATCGAGGCTAGGGGGCGGAGCATGCGCCCCGGCGCGTTGTCCCGCCGCTTGAACAGGGCGTTCTGGAGCCTGTACGGCCGGTTCGCGTGGGATGCGCAGGACGAAGCCTCCGGCGTCTCGGAGCCCCCCGGGCGCATCGTCACGGCCGTCGAGAGACGGAGGCGCGAGCCGAACGAGCGGGTCCTCGACGCGGGCTGCGGGACCGGGAACTACGCCCTGGCCCTCGCGCGGGCGGGGTTCCGCGTCGTCGGCGTGGATTCGGCCGCCGGGATGCTGGCCCGCGCCCGGGCGAAAGCCGCGGCGGGCCTCTCCGGTTTCGTGTCCTTCCGGCCGGCGGACCTGGATGCGCCCCTCGATTTTCCGGACGGCGCGTTCGATCACGTCCTGGGCATCAGCGTCCTCCAGGCCGTCGCCGATCCGTCATTCACTTTGGGGGAATGGCGCCGCGTCTTGAAGCCCGGCGGGACGCTGATCCTGTCTCTTCCCAAGGCCGATGCGATTCTCCTCTCGCGCTCCTGGCCGGCCCTCCTGCGCTTCCGAATCCGGCACATGGCCCGCCGGACGCCTCCCGGCGTCCTGATGGTCGCGGTGAAGTCCCTCGGCGACCGGTTCGGCCGCGCCCCCCGGTGGACCCTGGAAAGCGCGGAATCCATGTTGGGCGGCGCGGGCTTCCGCGTCCTCGAGAAGGAAGACAGCCGCCAGCTTCTCGTCGCGGCCGAGAAGGCGGGCTGATCGCCTCTCGCGTTTTCAAAATCCTCGTTTTGTGATATGAACTCTCTCTTTCCCGCGCGCGGAGCGCCGCGGGAACGGAGGATCGCGATGCCGGGCCTGTCCCCGCGGGATCTCGTCGAGCTCGTGCGGTCGGTCTTTCCCCGCCTCCCAGGGGATCGCGTCCTCTCGGTCCTGTGCGACGTCCCGCGCGACGCCGCCCGCGACAACCCGGGCTGGGCCGAGCGCCGCGCGCTCGCCTTCGCCTGGCACGAGGCGCTGCGCGACGGCCGCGCGGACATCCCGCTGGCCGACGTGCGCCTCGTCGCGTATCCCGACGCCGGTTCGGACAACGCCGATCTGCCCGCCGAGGCGTTCGTCCTCTACGCCCCGCCTCCGCCCGCGGCGGCCGGCCTCGCCCGGGCCGGCGAGCTCGTGAGCTTCACCCACGTCTTCGCCGAATCGCAGCTCCTCCTCGCCCCGACCGAGTATTCGACCACGGCGCCGCTCAAGGTGGCGGCGAAGCGGTTCGGCTTCCGGGCGGCGACCATGCCCGGCTTCGCCCCGTCGATGATCCCGGCGCTCCGGATCGACTATAGCCAGGTCGCCCGCCGGGTGGACGCCCTGAAGGCGCGCCTCAACGCCGCGATCCGCGCGGACGTCGTCTTCCGCGTCGACGGCGCGCGCGAATGCGCCATGCGTTTCGACTTGCGCCACCGGACGGCGCATGCCAGCACGGGCCGTTTCCCCGAGGCGGGGACCGCGGGGAACCTCCCGAGCGGCGAAGCCTACATCGTGCCCTACGAGGGCGAGAAGGGCGAGCCGAGCCTGACCGCCGGCGCGCTGCCCGTCGAGATCGAGGGCGAGATCGTCTTCTTCACGATCGCCGCGAACCGGGCCGTCGCAGCGGCGGGGGAGGGGCCGGCGGCCGCCGCCGAGCGCGATCATCTCCGCCGCGAGCCGGCCTACGGCAACATGGCCGAGCTCGGCTTCGGCGTCCTCGGCGCTTTCGGCCTCGCCCCGGTCGGCGAGATCCTCCTCGACGAGAAGCTCGGCCTGCACGTCGCCTTCGGCCGGAGCGAGCACTTCGGGGGCATCGTCGGGCCGTCGGCCTTCTCGAGACCGGCCGAGGTCATCCACCTCGACCGGATTTACATCCCCGAATCCATGCCCCGGATCGCCGTCGCGTCGGTCACGTTCGCCTATCCCGATGGCCGCGAGGACCGGATCATGGCCGAGGGGCGCTATGCGATCTTCGGCTGATCCCGGACAAAGGAGGCCCATGAAGAAGACGGTGCTCGCCCTGGCGGCTGTGATGTCCGCGGCGGCGGCCGCGGCCCTTTTTCCCCAGGACGCTGGCCAGGCGAAAGCCCTGGACGCGAAGGTCCGGGCCTTCCTCGACAAGATGCGATACAATTGGGCCGACCTCAACGTCCCCGCGAGCGACGGCCAGCTCCTCTTTGACATCGTTCTCAAGCACGGCTACAAGCGGGCCCTCGAGATCGGGACGTCCACGGGCCACTCGGGCATCTGGATCGCCTGGGCCTTGAGCAAGACGGGGGGCAAGCTGATCACCGTCGAGATCGACGAGGGGCGCCGCCGCCAAGCTTTGGGCCACTTCGAGGAGGCGGGCCTCGCGACCTACATCGATTCCCGCCTCGGGGACGCCCACGCGATCGTCCCGGCCCTGCCCGGCACGTTCGACTTCGTCTTCTCCGACGCCGACAAGGACTGGTACATCAACTATGCCAAGGCGGTCATCCCGAAGCTCGAGCCGGGCGGCTGCCTGGCCGCGCACAACATCTCGCCGCGCGGCCGGTTCTTCGGCGGCGGCAACGCCGATTACTATGCCTACATGAAGGGGCTTCTGGATTTCGAGACGAGCATGGCGGCCGAGGGCAGCAGCCTGGCCGTCAGCTTCAAGAAAAAATGAGCGCGCTCGGCGCGCGGGAGGACAACGCATGGCCACGCAGCTTCGGCGCCTGATCCTCGTCGCCGCGACTCTCCTGGGGCTGGGGCTCGCCCTCGGCTTCGGGCTCGCCCAGCGGGGCGGACAGTTCGGCGGACCGCCCGAGGGCCTCCGCTTCCGATTCATGGGGCCCGCCGTCGGCAACCGCATCTCGGCCGCGGCCGGCATCCCCGGCGACCTGAATACCTATTATGTCGGCGCCGCCTCGGGCGGCGTTTGGAAGTCGACCGACGGCGGCAACCGCTGGAGCCCGATCTCGGACGACATCACCGCCGCCGCGATCGGCGCCCTGGCCGTCACGCCGTCCAATCCGAACATTGTCTGGGCAGGCACGGGCGAGGCCTGGGCGATCCGCGACGTCGACATGATGGGCGACGGCATCTACAAGTCGGTCGATGCCGGGAAGACCTGGGTCCGCTCCGGCCTCGAGGAGACGGGCCGCATCGGCCGGATCGTCGTCCACCCGACGAACCCGGACATCGTCTTCGTCGCGGCCCTGGGCCGGCTGACCGGTCCTCAGCAGGAGCGCGGCGTCTACCGGACCCTGGACGGGGGCAAGACCTGGACGCGTGTCCTGTTCGTGGACCCGAACACCGGCTGCTCCGGCCTGGCCCTGGACCCGAACAACCCGCAGGTCCTCTTCGCCGGCATGTGGCAGGTCGAGATGCACACCTACGCCATGTTCAGCGGCGGCCCGGGCAGCGGGCTCTACGTCTCGCGCGACGGCGGGACGACCTGGAAGAAGATCGAGGGCCACGGCCTGCCCAAGCCGCCCGTGGGCAAGATCGACGTGGCCGTGGCGGCCAAGGACTCCAAGCGGGTCTACGCCCTGATCCAGACCGCCGACCAGGGCTCGATCTGGCGCTCGGACGACGGCGGCGAGAATTGGAAGGTCGGCAGCTGGCAGCGGGCCCTCATCGGCCGGGCCGGCTACTACATCCGCGTGGCCGTCTCGCCGGCCAACCCGGACGAGGTCCTGGTGGCCAACAGCAGCTTCCACCAGTCGCTCGACGGCGGCAAGTCCTTCCGGACGCTCGGCTGGGGCGGCGACACGCACGAGATCTGGATCGATCCGACAAACGCCGACCGCATCCTGGTCACGGACGACGGCGGCATGTTCATGACCGCCGACCACGGCAAGACCTCGCGGCGCATCACCCTGCCCATCGGCCAGATGTACCACGTGGCCGTGGACAACGACGTCCCCTATCACATCTACAGCAACATGCAGGACGACGGCACGATGCGCGGGCCGAGCAACGCGCCCGAGGCCGCGCCCGGCGCGGCCACCGGCAGCTACCGCACCGGCCCGGCCGGCGTCTGGGACCACGGGATCGGCGGTTGCGAGTCGGGCTTCACCATTCCCGACCCGACCGACTCCGACATCATCTGGGCGACGTGCTACGGCAACGAGGTCACCCGCTACGACGCCAAGACCAAGCTCGCCCGGTCGGTCAGCCCCTGGCTCCGGACGCTCGACTCCGAGCCGACCAAGGTCAAGTACCGGGCCCATTGGACGCCGCCCCTGGCCATCGATCCCTTCGATCACAACACGGTCTACTACGGCACGCAATACATCCACCGGACGACGAACGCCGGCTCGAGCTGGACGGTCATCAGCCCCGACCTCTCGACGCGCGATCCGCGCTATGTCGTCTCCTCGGGCGGCATCGTCGGCGACAACCTCGGCCAGTTCTACGGCGAGGTCGTGTTCGCCATCGCCCCGTCCGAGGTCAAGAAAGGCCTGATCTGGGCCGGGACGAACGACGGCAAGGTCTGGTACACGGACGACGGCGGAACGAAGTGGAACGACGTCACGGCCGCCCTCAAGGGCGTGCCGCCGCTCGGCACGATCTCCAAGATCGAGCCGTCGCACTTCGATCCGGCCACGGCCTACGTCGTCGTGGACCTGCACCTGATGGACAACCGCGATCCCTGGATCTTCAAGACCGCGGACTACGGCAGGACGTGGACGAAGATCACCGGGAACCTGCCCACGGGCCATCCCCTGGCCTACGTCCGCGTCGTGGCCGAGAACCCCAACAAGCAGGGCATGCTCTTCGCCGGGACGGGCAACGCCTTCTACTACAGCCTCGACGAAGGCGCGACCTGGAAGCCGCTGAAGGACGGCCTGCCGCCCGCGCCGATCTCCTGGATCGTCGTCCAGAAGCAGGCCCACGACATCGTCCTCTCGACCTACGGCCGCGGCCTCTACATCATGGAAAACATCACCCCGCTCGAGCAGGGCCTGATGGAGGGCGCGCCGGAGGCTCCGGCCGTCGCCCTCGCCGCCCCGCGGCCGGCCTACCGCCAGCTCCGCGGCGGCCGGGCGCTCTTCGACTTCCTCCTCAAGGCCGCGCCCAAGAACCCGGTCCAGATCGAGATCGCGGACGCCGACGGCCGGGTCCTCCGGGCTCTCGCCCCCGTTACGGGCCGGGCGGGCCTCAACCGGGCCTCCTGGGACATGCGCTTCGATTCGCCCCGCTACGTCGCCCTCCGGACGACGCCTCCCCAGAACCCGCACATCTGGGAGGAGCCCCGCTTCCAGAACGCCGTGACGAGGCCGATCACGCACTGGGGAATCACCCAGGGCGGGCCGATCGCCGGCCCGGGCGTCTACACCGTCCGGCTGACGGTCGACGGCCAGACGTTCAGCCAACCGCTCAAGGTCCTGCTGCCGCCGGGGACGACGGGCAGCGAAGCCGACATCGTCGCCTCGGTCAAGCTCCAGGTCCGGGTGCGCGACGACATCAGCCTGGTGTCGGACATGGTCAACCAGCTCGAGTGGCTCCGCAAGCAGCTCGAGGACGTCCGCAGGCCGCTCGTCGGGCAGACGGGCAAGGGCTCCATCATCAAGGCGATCGACGACTTCGACAAGAAGATCCAAGACGTCGAATATCGGCTGATCACCCGGTCCGAGGCGCTGAGCGACGACAAGTACTACGTCGAGGCCTACAAGCTCTACCTCAACTTCATCTGGGTCAGCCAGGTGATCGGGACGGGCGGGGGCGACACCTCCGGCAGCGCCGATCTGGCGCCGACCGAGACGGCGGTCGGCTTGGTCGCCGACCTGGAGAAGGAGCTGCAGGACGTCCAGATCGCCTACCGGTCGCTGATCGACAAAGGGGTGCCCGCGTTCAACGGCTCGGTCGCGGGGTGGAAGATCCCGCCGCTCAAGCTCACGGGCGCGCCCGCGCCGACGCCCATGGCCGCGGCAGGGCGCGGGATCTAGGCGCCCGGCGCAGCATCCTTCTCGGTTCCTTGGGAACGGCCTCTTGCCTGCAACCCTCCCGGGCCGGCGGTCGTTCTCGACAAAGAACCCGATTTTCCCAATCGCGACAGAGGAGGCTTCGTGAGAAAGGTCATTATTCCGATACTGGCCGTTTGGCTTTTCCCTTTTGGAATAGCGTCTTGGACCGCCCGCGGTCAGGCGTCGCCGCCGCGCCAAGCGCCCGTTTCCGGCTCGGGCCTGGTGAAGGAAGGCCAAGCGATCGTCTGGTACCTGGGCCACTGCGGCTATGCCGTTCGGACGAGGACCAAGCTGCTCATATTCGATTACTCGAAGACCTACGGACGGCGCGGCGATCCGGCCCCGGAGGCTCCCGCCCGGCCGTCGCTCTCCAACGGATGGATCGATCCGCGGGAGATCAAGAACATGGACGTCGTCGTCTTCGTCACGCACAGCCACGCTGATCATTTCAGCCGGGTCATCCGTGATTGGGAGGCCGAAATCCCCGGGATCCAGTACGTGTTCGGTTGGGACGCCGGCCGCGCGGCCAACGTCCATTCGCTGCCCGCGCCGCGCGCTGGTCTTCGCCTCGATGGATTGACCGTGGCCACCGTCAATTCGGACGACGGTGTCCCGGGATCGGCGTTTCTCGTCCGGGTGGACGGATTGACCCTGTTCTTCGGCGGCGATTATTACGGCGGTCCCCGCGGCGTCCGGGACGATCTGACGGCGCTGCAGATCAAGCCCGGAGAGGTGGACCTGCTATTCACCGAAGCCGGCCTGACCCCGACCAACGAAGCCCTGATCAAGGCCTTGGAGCCTAAAGCGATCTTCCCCAACCACCGGGGCGGTCACGAGGGGGAATACAAGACGTTCGCCGGGGATCTCATGAGATCGGGGATCGGCATCCCTGTCGCTTGCCCCGAAGGGCCGGGGCGCCGGTTCGAATACGGCCAAGGCCGAGCCCTCAGGGATCCCTCGTCCCCTCCCTCCATCGCCGGCCCATTCCTCCCCTTGGTCTTCGATATCGAAGAACATGACAAGGAACGAGATTTGGAGATCCTGCCGGACCGAGTCAAGGACGCGATCGGGCTACGGCCGGGGATGATCGTCGGCGAAGCGGGCGCTTGGTACGGCTATTACACGTTCAAGCTGAGCCGCTGGGTCGGCCCCGAAGGCCGGGTCTACGCCAACGACATCAACCCGGCCGCCCTGCGGGAGATCGAGGAGCGCTGCGCGGCAGGGAAGGTCGCAAACGTGGATGCCGTCCTGGGGCTCGAGGACGATCCCCGGTTTCCCCGCACGGATCTCGACTGTATCCTCGTCGGGGACTGCTTTCACATGTTCACCAAACGGGCCGAGTGGCTGGCCCATGCCCAGACGTACCTGAAGCCGGGCGGCCGGCTGATCATCCTCGATCCGGACACCTCGAAAATGATCGGTTCAGCCGGCTTCCTATCTCGGCGGCAGGTGCGAGATCTCGGCGAGCGCGCAGGCTATACGGTCATCGACGCCGATGACGCCTTCCTGCCGCGGCACATGATCGTTATCTTCCAGCGGCCGACGAGAGGTTGAAACGCCTGGAAGGACGGCACGGTCGGCGGGCCTTGGACGACGATGACCCGCCCGACCGCGCCCGGCTTGACAACGCGGGAGGCGCCCCTTATGCTCGGCTCGCCTCTCTCCAGGAGCGATGACCATGATGCGCTTTGCCCGTTGTCTTCTCCCCATATCGCTGGCCGCCCTCTGCGCCGGCGCGGCCTCGGCCCAGACGGGCTCGCCGTTCGACGGCGTGTGGGAGATGATGACCGACCAGAGCACCGACGTCGATCACTTCCGGGCCGTGACCCTCACGGTGAAGTCCGCCGGCCCGGCCGTCACGCTCAGCCAGGCGTGGAGCGCCCGCCTCACCGTCACCGATTCGTTCACGGTCGCGCCGGGCGGCCCGGAGGTCGAGGTCCCGGTCGATTCCTGGGTCAACCCGCCGAACGTGTTCATGGGAATGCGGAGGGTCGAAGGGACGAAGCGCCGCGTCGCGGCCCGCTTCGAGGACGGCGGTCGGACGCTCGTCGTCACGGACACGCTGCTCCACCTCGGCTCGCAGGGGGCGAAGCCGGTCGTCGTGACGCACCGCTACGCCTTGACCGACGAAAAGGACATCCTGATCTACACCATCGCCCGGTCGACGCGCGCCGCCGGGCCGGAGATGCGCTACGTTTTCAAGCGAAAGGGCGCCCGCCAGGCCTTCGTCTTCCGCCTGAATCCCGACTTCACCATCCCCGGCGGGCTGCCGTCGAACGCCCTGCTGATTTCCCTCCAGGGCCTGGCCAACAAGCGCGGGCCGCTCGTCTACCTGCTCTATCCCGACGACTGGCCGTTCACCTACGTCAACGCGGTCTACGACTTCTACCGGACGAAGCGCTACTACACGTTCACGGAGCTGAAGAGCCCGGCCGAGGCGGTGAAGGCCTTGGCCGGCTACGCCAAGGGCTACGTCGTCTGGGACAAGGACGTTCGCACCTCTCTGATTGTCGCCTACACGGTCGCCGGCCTGGAGGAGGCGGTCGTCGTCAGCGAGTCCGAGATCCCGCACGTGCAGGCGGCGGGCCTGAAGCCGGTCGAGGATCTCCGGGGCAAGTTCAGGGGCATGAACGACGCCCAGATCTACGCCTGGGCCTACGACCGCTACTGGCCCCGCTGCAGCCGGGAGTTCATCATCTGGCTCGGCGGCGAGCACGGCGCGACGCTGAAGCCCGCCGTAGCGGATTGGGGGATCGTCAAGGGCGTCTTCTTCAACGACCTCTCGACGCGCGTCACGGACACGGCCGAATACGCCCTGGCCGACAAGCTCCTGCGGGAGATGAAGCCGATGTCCATGGTCATGGGCTGGCACTCCTACAAGAAGGACCTCGAAGAGGAGCACGTGGCGCTGACGTCGCGGTACGGCCACCGGGTCGAGGGCCTCAACACGCTCCCGAATCTGAGCTTCAGCGCCCAGATCCCCGTCTCGCCGGGCTTCACCTTCAAGAACAGCCACCACGTGAAGCCGGGCCAGAAGATCGTCCCCCGGCCGAAGGTCTACATCGCCTGCATCCAGACCGACGGCATGGGCTTGGGCGCCTGGCTCAAGCCGGGGCGCGGGGAGATCCCGTACGCC
>Ga0335071_10009392_pt1 | contig 9999 bp, 9 predicted proteins | sample Lox_Sample_15_FD_206724 | JGI IMG/M metagenome (GOLD analysis project Ga0335071, IMG submission 206724) | Soil microbial communities from Loxahatchee National Wildlife Refuge, Florida, United States - Lox_Sample_1.5 | ecosystem: Environmental > Terrestrial > Soil > Wetlands | place: USA: Florida...
GCGCGACGTCCAGAAAGATGGCGGGCAGGCGCGCGCGCCAGCTGTCTTCGGGCGCGCCTTCGAACACGGTGGCGTTGAGCCCCGACAGCAACATCACCAGCACCAAAAAGCCGAACACCGTGGTGAGCAGCCGCACCGGGACGTCCCCGGCCGGGACCTCCGAAGCCTTGACGAGCAGCAGCAACAGCGCGACGAGCGGCAGCAGGTAGTTGCGCAGCAGGCCAACCTGCCTGGCCAGGCGGCTATTGCGGCGGACGAGCGTGTGGTGCAGCTCGGTGAGAAAAATCAAGCAGATCGGAAAGCCGATCGCGATGCCGATCGCCCAGTAGAACCACGACGAGTTCCACGCGTTCATCATCGCTCCGACAGCCGGTACATGGTCTGATCTATTCCGCCCACCGAGATCGTGCCGGCGGGCGTGAAATGCCGCACGTCGCGCATCGCCTCGTAGACCGGGGCGCTGACATAGATGCCGGGCTGCGGGGCGCCCCTGTGCATTTGGTAGGCCAGGCTCACGGCGGCACCCCACATGTCGTAGACGAGGCTCGAGCGGCCCACCAGCCCGCTGACGACGTTGCCGGTGTTGATCCCGACCCGAAGGCCCAACTCGTGACCGGTCTGGCTGTTGAACCGGTCGATGATGCGACGCATTTCGACGGCGAAGTCGACGGTTCGGTGGATGCTGTCCAGTCGCGGGGTGATCACCCCGCAGGTCGCGAGGTAGCCGTTGTGGAACGTGCGAATCCGTTCGACGCCAAGGGTTTCGGCCGCCGAATCGAACTGCCGGAACAGGTCGTCGACGATCCCCACCAGTTCGTCGCCCGTGAGGTCGTTGGACAGCTCGTCGAGCCCGACGATGTCGGCGAAGATGATCGCGACGTCCTGGTGCTTCTGCGCGATGGTCGCCTCGCCCTCGCGGTAGCGCTGGACGATCGACTCGGGCATCAGCGCCAGCAGCAGTCGGTTGTTTTCGTTGCGCTGCTCGTTGAGCAGTTCCTCTTTGATCGCGAGATTGCGGCTCATTTCATTGAAAGCCGCCGTCAGATCGCCGATTTCGTCGCGTGATATCACCGGAATGTTGATGTCGTAGTCGCCGGAGCTGATCTTGCGCGTGCCCTCCTCGAGGCGCCGAACCGGCCGCATCGCCGCCTGAGCGATGAGCATCGAGGCCACACAGATCCCGAACACCAGCGCGGTCACCGCGATCACCAGCGTCTTGCTGAACTTGCCCAGCCGCGCAAACGCGTCCGAGTCGTCGCGCGTCGCCAGAACGGCCCAGTGCAGGTCGGAGTTGGGAACGTTCAGTGGCGCATAGGCTTCCAATTCTTTGTTGCCCATGTAGTCGGTGGCGCTCATGACTCCGGCCTCCCCGCGCTGGGCGGCCTTGAGACCCGCGGTCGCAACCGGCTGCACCAGCGTGGTGCCACCCAGCCGGATCGCCCTTTCCACCACGTCGGGCGGGGTGCCGGCGGCGATGGCGTCGCGACGGTACTGCTCGGGGTCTTCCAGGAATTCCCGTGAGTCGGAACGCATCAGGCCGTCGGAACCCGCCAGATACGTCTCGGTAGACGGACCCATGCCGGCCGCCTCCCAGTGCTTGTTGGCGGTCATGATGTTGTTGATCTTCGCGATCGGCAGCGGAAAGGCCATGACACCGCTCATTTTCCCGTTCATGCCGACGGGCGAGACCACCCATGCGGTGGGCGCGTCGAGCGCCGGCTGATAAGGCTGGAAGTCGGTGATCCACACGAAATCCACGTCGTTGGAGCGCAGCGCCTTTTGGTATGCGTCCCGCAAATTCGATTCGCGATAAGGCCCGTTGAGGATATTGGTCCCCAGGTCGGGCCCCTTCCTGACGGAGTAGACGACATTGCCCTGCATGTCGATCAGCAGGGCGTCCCGATAATCGAAGCGGGTGACGATGCCGCGAATATAGAAATCGAAGCGGGCGTTGGCCGCCGACCATGCGCTGCCGTCGCCGGCGTCCTCGACCGGCAGCGAGTCGGCGGTCGGCCTCGGCGGCGCGGTGTAGTACGCCTGAATGTATCTCTGCGCCGGGGAACTCGGCAGGACGGCGTTGATATCGATGACGTCGCCGGTCGCCTTCTTGATCGGCGCGATCATCTGGTTCTCGTAATAATTGACCAGCGCCTGCTGCTGGGCGGGATTGATCGTCGCGTTGGCCAATTGGTCAAAGCCCGCGGTGAGCGATGTCGTGGCCTCGTTGATGCCGAATCCGCCGCTGTAGATGATCAGGGAATTCGTCACCTCCCGGAACAGCGCCTGGATCTGCCGCTTCTGCGTCTCGCGCAACTCGATCAGCCGCTCGGACTCGACTTGCCGGAGTGCGTTGCGGCCGGAGATGGCCCCGATGAGCCCGATCACGCCCACGCCGAGGATGCCCGACAGCAGCATTGCCACCAGGATCTTGGACTGGATGCCGAAGTGAAAACGGTGCGAGATCAGGGGCCGGCGCGTTTTCTTGCGCGCCGTTTCGGCCGGGCCGGATTCGGGGGCGGTTTCCGGGGCGTTTTCAGACGTATTTGTCGTGCCCGTTGTGGCGGCCGCGTCGTCCGCTTTGAGCTGCGTCGATGTCAAACGCCTTTTCCCTCCCTTGACGGGATGCAGCACCGATCACGCAGCAGACTAACGCGCGGACATCACGATATTGGCGATTGCCGCAAAAGGATCGGCGTCAATGCGCCGAGCATGGCCGTCGCCCGCGCGGCAATCCGGCCCGGCTAACCTCGCCGTCATGGCACGGGTCTGCGTGGTCGGCAGCGTGAACATGGACCTGACGTTTGGCGTCGATGCCCTCCCGCGCCCGGGTGAGACGGTGCTGGGGTCGTCGTTGTGCTCCGCTCCCGGAGGCAAGGGCGGCAACCAGGCCGTGGCCGCGGCGCGCGCCGGCGCGCGCGTGCAGTTCGTCGGTGCCCTCGGCGACGACGCGGCCGCCGCACGCTTGCGGGCCCACCTGAAGGCCAACGGCGTCGGGCTCGATGGGACCGTCACCGTGCCCGGGCCAAGCGGTACGGCGGTCATCGTGGTCGATGCCGACGCCGAGAACACCATCGTGGTGGCGCCGGGCGCCAACGGCCGGCTGACGCTGGCCGCCGGGGCGCGCGAGGTGGTCGCCGACTGCGATGTGCTGTTGACTCAGTTGGAAATTCCGGTGCCGACGGCGGTGGCGGCGGCGCACGAGGCCCGCTCGGCGGGGGCGGCGGTCATTGTCAACGCCTCGCCCGCGGGCCGGGGCCACCGCCGCTTGGCCGAACTGGCCGCCGCTGCGGACGTGGTGATCGCCAACGAAGCCGAGGCCGAACAATGGCCCTGGCGGCCAACCCATTTGGTGGTCACCCTCGGTGCGCGCGGCGCCCGCTACACCGGCGCCGACGGCGAGTTCGCCGTGCCCGCGCCGGCGGTCAAGGCGGTGGACACCACCGGCGCCGGCGACGTGTTCGCAGGCGTGCTGGCCGCGAACTGGCCGCGCGGCCCGGGCGCAAACCCGGCTGCACGGGCCGAGCGACTGGCCGCGCTGCGGCGCGCCTGCGCCGCGGGCGCGCTGGCCACTCGGGTGCCCGGCGCCGGTGACTGCGCGCCGGGGGCCGAGGCGATCGACGCGGCCCTGCGGGAAGCCTTTCGGTGACCGAAGCCGGTGCGCTAGCCTCGCTGGCGATGACTGCGGTCATGGGAGTCTGCATGCCAGCGACAGCCGCCGCCGACATGGCCCTGGTGCTCTTCACGATATTCGGAGTGTTCGGATTCGGCTGGCGCAGTTGGTTGCAGTATCGGCGCACCGGCTCCACCGGCTTTCGCGGCATCAAGGCCGGTGGCTTGGTGGAACGCGTCGCCGGTATCGGCTTCGTCGTCGCGCTGGCGCTGGCGGTGGCCGCGCCAATTCTGCAGGAGGCCAAGGTGGTTGGCCCCCTGCGCGTGTTCGACGAAGTCTGCATCCAGACCGCCGGCATCGTGGTGGCGACGGCCGGCATCGCGGCGACGGTGTACGCGCAACTCGAGATGGGCGATTCCTGGCGGATCGGGGTGGACACCAAAGAGACCACCACGCTGGTGCACACCGGCGTGTTCGGCCGGATACGCAACCCCATCTATGCCGCCATGTCCGTTTTCGGGATCGGCATTGCCCTGGTGACGCCGAACGTCGTCGCCTTCGCCGGCCTTATCCTGCTCGTCGCCACGATCGAGCTGCAGGTCCGTCGCGTCGAGGAGCCCTACCTCTTGCGGACGCACGGCGATGCCTACCGCGCGTACGTCGCCGGCGTCGGTCGATTCGTCCCGGGAGTCGGACTCATCCGCTAGACGGTATGGCCACGTCGTGGGCGATGGTCAGACCATCGGCCATTTCCAGTTCGTCCGCCGTCTGCGTGAGCAGGACGCGGCTGCGGTTCGGTGATAGCAGGACCGACAGGTAGTGATGCGGCACCTCGGCCACGAATGCCAGGCGGTTGACACGCAGCAGCGCAGCGCCGATCGGCGTGTCGAGCAGATGGGCGTTGCGCGGACCCGCGATCTCGGCGGTGATTTCGTGCCGGATGCGATCCACCACGAGGCCGGCGTCCGCCAGCAGCTCGTAGAGCGGCGCCTGTCGCAGCGCGGACTCGGTCAGCGCGCCGGCCAATTCGGGCGGTAGCCAGGCGGTGCTGAGCATCAATGGCTCGCCGGTCCTGCGCTGCCGGCGCACCCGCACGATGTGCAGCAGGTCGCCGGACGTTTCGAGCGCCTCGGCGACGGCTTGCGGGGGGCGTCGCGAGCCGAGCTCGACCACCTCGACCTCGGTCTCGAATTGCGTCTGGCGCAGGCCTTCCATGTATGAGCCACCCAGCGCCGGATCCGATGGACTGTGTTCGCGCACGAAGGAGCCGACGCCGTGCCTGCGCTCGATGTATCCCTGATCGGCCAGGTCCGCCAGCGCCCGGCGGACCGTGATGCGCGAAACCCCGAACTGATCGCACAGTGTCTGCTCGGTGGGCAACGCTTCGCCGGGGGCGATGACGCCACGGTCGATCTCGTCGTGCAGCACCAGGAACAACTGCCGATGCAATGGCACCCCGGCAGCGGCGGACACCGGACCCGCCTTGCCGCCGCTGCCGTGCACGGTCGTCAATGGTTCCACACCGCTCCCTTGCGCTCGGCCGATCAGTTGTTATATGTATATAACAACTACCCCGCGCGCAAGGAAGGCCCGATGACCGCCGTGCAACAGCAGCCCGCCACCGATCCGGCGGGGCCGACCGGCCGGCTGGCCACCTGGGTCGCCGGCCTGCGGCTCGACGATGTCCCCCGGGCCGTCGTCGAGCGCGCCAAACACCTGCTGCTCGACGGCCTGGGCTGCGCCCTGGTCGGGGCGCAATTGCCGTGGTCACGCGTCGCAACCGAGGCCGTGCTCGGCTTGGAAGGACGGGGCGACACCGTGATCATCGGCACCGGGCGCACCGCCGGCGCACCCGCGGCCGCCCTGCTCAACGGCACCTTCATCCAGGGCTTCGAGCTCGACGACTTCCATCCCGTCGCCCCGCTGCACAGCTGCTCGCTGCTCATCCCGGCACTGCTGTCGACGGCAGCGACGCGGTCGATGCCGACCGGGCCGGTCAAGGGTGCCGACCTCTTGCTCGCGGCGGTGGCCGGCTTCGAAGTCGGGCCCCGCGTCGGCTACACGCTGCACGGCACCCAGATGCTCGACCGTGGCTGGCACTCCGGCTCGGTCTTCGGCACCCACTCGGCGGCAATGGCGTCCGGCAAGCTGCGCGGACTGTCGCCGGCGCAACTCGAGGACGCCCTCGGCTTGGCCGGCACCCAGTCGGCGGGCCTGATGGCCGCGCAATACGAGGCCATGAGCAAGCGCATGCACCACGGCCTGGCGGCGCGCAGCGGCTTCTTCGCCGCGGGGCTGGCGGCGGCGGGCTATACCGGCATCAAGCGGGTGTTCGAGCGTGAATACGGAGGATTTCTCAGCGTTTTCGGGGAGGGCCACGACCCCGACGCCTCGCTGCTGACCGGGCAGCTCGGACAGCGTTGGGAGACCACCATCATCATGGTCAAGTCCTATGCCGCGATGGGCGGCCTGCACGGGGCGATCGACGCCGCCAGATCACTGTGGAGTTCCGTTGCACCCCAAGATATCTCGAAGGTGGACATCACCGTCGGCGAGACCATCTACAAGCATGGATGGTGGCGGCCGCAGCGGCCACTCACCCCGATCGGCGCCCAGATGAACATCGCGTACGCGACGGCCGCGGCGCTGCTCGACGGAAACGTGCTGCCCGAGCAGTTCACTCCCGGCCGTCTGGATTCCGACGACATCTGGTCACTGATCGCGGCAACGACCGTGCACCTCGACGAATCGCTGGCCGACGCCGATATCAGCGAGAAGTTCCGCACGGACGTCGCGGTCACCACACGCGACGGCGCCGTGCACCGTGTCCGCGTGGACCTGCCGCACGGCGCGCCCACCGATCCGGTCACCAACGACGAACTCGTCGCCAAGTTCCATGCCCTGGCCGACCGCGTCACCAGCCGCGGGCGCGCCGAAGCGATCGAGCGGGCAGTGGTGCGGCTCGACGAGCTGGACGACATCGACAACCTCATAGACCTGCTCGCGGCCCCTGTGGCGGGGGCGCTCGACTGAAAGGATGGATATGGTCACGACCCCGGCCCGCCAGCGGCTGAAAGACCTGCTGGCCAAGCGCGAACTCATCGTTGCACCAGGCGTTTTCGACGGTATCTCCGCCCAGCTGACCAAACGGACCGGCCACGTGGCGGCCTACCTGACGGGTGCCGGCGTGGCGGCGTCCGGTTTCGGGCTGCCGGACATCGGGTTGGTCACCGCCACCGAAATGGCCGACCGGGCCCGGATGATCGTCGGTGCGTTGGGCGACATCCCACTGATCGCCGACGCCGACACCGGCTACGGGGCACCGATGAACGTGGTGCGCACCGTCCGGTCGTACGACGCGGCTGGGGTGGCCGCGATCCAGTTGGAGGACCAGGTGTTCCCCAAGCGTTGCGGCCACCTGCCGGACAAGCAGGTCGTCGACGCGGAGGTGTTCGAACAGACGCTCGCCGCAGCGCTGGACGCCCGGTCGGATGAGGGCCTGCTGGTGGTCGCTCGCACCGACGCACGCGCCCCGCTGGGCCTGGACGCCGCCATCGAACGCGCCAACCGGTACGCGCAAGCCGGGGCCGACGTCATCTTCGTCGAGGCGCCGCAGGATGCCGGCGAAATCGAGCGCATCGCGCGGGAAGTGGACGCTCCCCTGCTGATCAATCTGGTGCTCGGCGGCATGACGCCGCTTGAGTCGGCGTCACGGCTGCAGGAGCTGGGTTACGCGATCGCGATCCATCCGGGCAATCTGCTGATGCAGGCGACATTCGGCATGCTGCAGAGCCTTTGCGAACTCAACGGCACCGACATCACCCCGCATCTGGCCGCCGGCCCCAGAGACTTCTTCAACCTCGTCGGCATGGCGGAGTGGCTGGAACTCGACACCAAATACGCGCGCAAGGACCCGTCATGGGCATGACCATCATCGAAAAGATCTTCGCCCGCAAGGCCGGCCTGGACTCGGTGTCGCCGGGTGACACGGTCGTGGTCGACGTCGACATGACCGTCCTGATCGACCTGCAGTTCGCCACCATGTGGATGCAACCGAACCGAATCAACGACCCCGACAAGCTCGCGGTCATCATGGACCACGCCGTGCCCGCGCCGACGATCAAGGATGCCACCGGCGGTGGGCACGCCCGAAAGTTCGTGGCCGACTTCGCCATCGAGCGCTTCTACGACGTGGGGCGGCACGGCATCTGTCACCAGGTCATCGCCGAGAACGGGCTGGCGCGCCCGGGAGAGATCCTGGCCTGCACCGACTCCCACACGTGCGCCGCCGGCGCCTACAACACCGCGGCGCGGGGGCTGGGGCCGGCCGAAGTGTACTCGATCATGTGCACGGGCCGCACGTGGTTCCAGGTCGCGCCGACCGTTCGCTATGAGCTCAACGGCGTCAAACCACAGACCGTGAGCGGCAAGGACATTTTCCTGCACATGGCCAACGAGTACGGCGACGCCCCCAACATGAACCTGGAGTTCGGCGGGCCAGGGCTGGCCGGCATCCCGATGCATGACCGGCGCACCATCGCCACCCAGGGCGCCGAGGTGTCGGCCGATTTCAGCACGTTTGAACCCGACGAGGCACTGACCCGCTTCCTCGCCGGCGCCGGCGTCACCGGATACGACGCGGCCGCACCGGATCCCGACGCCGCCTATCACGAGGTTCGGCATATCGACCTTGCGACGCTGGAACCCTACGTCGCGCGGCCGGGCACCGTCAGCCGCAACGGGCTGCCCGTCTCGCAGGTGGACAGGCAGAAGGTGGACCAGGCGTTCATCGGGTCCTGCGCGAACGGCCAACTCGAGGACCTCGAGATCGCCGCAGCTGTGTTGCGCGGAAAGACCGTCGCGCCCGGCGTGCGGCTGCTGGTCACGCCCGCCTCGCAGGCGGTGTACCGGGAGGCCATGCGGTTGGGCTACCTCCAGGACCTCGCGGACGCCGGCGCGGTCATCACCAACTCCACCTGCGGCGCCTGTTTCGGCTACCACATGGGCGTGGTCGGCCCCGGCGAGGTGTGCATCACGTCGAGCACCCGCAACTTCACCGGGCGCATGGGCAGCACCGAGGCGGAGATCTTCATGGCCTCACCGGCGACTGTCGCCGCGTCCGCCGTCACCGGATACATCACCGACCCGAGGAGCGTGACGGCATGACGATCCGCTCGCTGAAGTTTCAAGGCAAGCTCTGGGTGTTCGGCGACAACCTCAACACCGACGCCATGTATCCGGCCTTCGCCATGAAGATGGATCCGCCCGAGGCGGCCAAGCACATCTTCTACGAGGCGCGTCCCGGCTGGACCGACCAGGTCTCGCCGGGCGACATCGTCGTGGCGGGCAAGAATTTCGGGCTGGGGTCGTCGCGCCCGGTCGCGGCTTTGTTCAGCGAGCTCGGCGTCGCCGGCCTCGTCGCTGAGGAATTCAACTCGCTGTTCTTCCGCAACGCCGTCAACGCCGGCCTGCCTGCGATGACCGTGCCCAACGCCACCAAGGTCTTTCGCGAGGGCGACACCGGAACCTTCAACCTGACCGCCGGCACCTGGCAAAACGACACCACGGGAGACTCGGGTACCGTCCCCAAACTGCCCGAACTGATCCTCGACATCATCGAAAGTGGCGGCGTGCTGCCGCGGTTGGTGAAGCAGGGCTACCTGCCGGCCGAGCTGGGCGGCATCCTGCGGTCGAGCACGGTCGCCATGCGCGGCGCAGGAAGCGGCGCCTGATGGCGCTGCTGGGACGACTGCTCCGTGGCGTCCGGGCAGGCGCGCACCGAAGCCCGTTGGCCGGCAGCGCTTTTGACGCGCCCGAATCCATCACCGTGACCAGCACGGCGTTCGCGGACGGCGGCGCGATGCCACGGGCCAGCGCGGGGAAGGGCGTCGGCGACAACGCCTCACCGCCGTTGCGCTGGGACGGGCTGCCGCCCGACGCCCGGCAGCTGGTGCTCATCATCGACGATGTCGATGTTCCGCTGCCGCGCCCGCTCCTGCACACCATTGCGGTGCTGGAACCGACGCTTGACGGCTTGAGCCCCGGCTCGTTGCGGCAGGGAACCGCGGGGATGCGGTTCATTCGGGCCGACTTGGGTCACCGCGGCTACGCGGGACCACGCCCCATTCCGGGCCACGGGCCGCACCGCTACCGGTTTCAGGTGTTCGCGATCGATGAGCGCGTCTCCGACACCGTCACCACGGCCGGGGCGTTGTTGTCGGCGATGAGCGGCCACGTGCTGGCCCGCGGCGCCCTGACCGGCACCTACGAGCGCTAGCGCCGGCCAGCCTTCTGCACGGCGGATGGGTGCTCGAACGGGGCGGGAACCCGGGTCGACGGCGGCGATTGCGGTAAGCTTGGCGGCCTGCCTTGGCGGCAGCTGGCTGGGG
>Ga0335071_10009393_pt1 | contig 9999 bp, 6 predicted proteins | sample Lox_Sample_15_FD_206724 | JGI IMG/M metagenome (GOLD analysis project Ga0335071, IMG submission 206724) | Soil microbial communities from Loxahatchee National Wildlife Refuge, Florida, United States - Lox_Sample_1.5 | ecosystem: Environmental > Terrestrial > Soil > Wetlands | place: USA: Florida...
AAATGGTGGGTTGAGAACCACGACGTGCACTCGTCAACGGTTGAAGGTCCGCTGGTCGCCGGTTCGCATTTCGCCGTGACCTTTAAACTCGACGTCACTTTCAAGCCGCAGAGCAAACGTTTCACGCTGGAAGAGGTCGCCATTTACAAAGTTGTCGACGGCAAAATCGTGTACGAAGAGTTCTTCTACAATATGTAGATTCATGGAGCGCGAACGCCGCGTTGCCTTATCGATTCCGTTCCGGTTCCTGGGAGCAGTAGCGCAGGATTCGCGGCATGCCCTACGGCTTTGGGCGAATCGTCCCTGGCACACTGCGTTCGCGATCCTGGCACTTGCCATCGGCATCGGCGCAAATACGGGTGTCTTCAGCGTCGTGAATGCGCTGCTCCTGCGATCGCTGCCATTCCGCGATCCCGGCCAGCTGGCCTCCCTGGTTGATTTCGACGCCTTTGTTCCGCCCCACGACAGCGCCAGGCAGTTTCATGAGTGGCGCCAGCGAAGCACATTCTTGGCCGATGTTGCACTGCTCGAAGAGCGGGATGACAACGTCGGAGTCTCCCGCCTGATGCGAGCGCACATCTCCCAAACCTCCTGGAATTTCTTTTCCCTGCTGGGGGTGCAACCGGTTCTCGGGCGAACGTTCGCGCCCGGCGAGGATGACCGCGGACGAAATGACATCGCCGTCATCGGCTACGGCCTGTGGCAGGAATTGTTCGCCGGTGACCCACGCGTCCTTGGTTCTGTCATTCGCTTCGCTGGGCATCCGCTCACCATTGTTGGTGTTGCTCCGCCCGGATTTAGCTACCCCCATGACGCCGTCCTCTGGAAGCCCGCGAATTTCTCTACCGGTAACAACGGTTGGGACGCCATCGCGCGCTTGAAGCCTGGAGTTACCTGGTCGCAAGCCCGCGCCGCATTTGCCGCCGAGGTGGCCCGTCTCACGCCGCCGCACTTAAAGTTCGACAATCTCCCTCATCCGCCGGCTGTGACTCCGCTGCAAGACCAACTAGCCGGGCCTGTCAGGAATGCCTCGCTCATGCTGATGGCGGGCGTGGCGCTGATCTTGCTGATCGCCTGCACCAACGTTGCAAATCTCTTGATGGCACGAACGGCTGACCGGGCCGCCGAGTTATCCGTTCGCTCCGCGCTCGGAGCAAGCCGCGCCCGGCTCGCGCAACAGTTACTCACCGAATGCCTGCTTCTCTCGTTGGTTGCGGCGACTGCCGGAACGCTTGTCGCAGTTTGGACCACATCCATCGCCGCTAAGGTGCAGCCCGCGGCGCTTGCCACGCAGGCTTATTCTATTCTCGATAGCCGCGTGCTGGCCTTCGCGGTCGCCGTTTCTATCGTTAGCGGTTTAGTTTTTGGTCTTCTGCCCGCTATGTTCGCGGGCCGCGTCCCGCCGTCTGGGTTTCGCGGCTCCACCGCAGCTTCCACCTCTCGACTGACTCGTGAATCCCTGGTCGCTGTCCAGGTGATGCTCACGATTGTCCTTCTCACCGCATCCTTTTCCATCGGCCGCGCCTTTCTCCATATAATGGGCATCGATCGTGGCTTCACCACATCAGGTCTGATCACGGTGAGCGTGGCCCTCGACGGCACGACTCATGGTGTCAATGGACGGCAGCTTTCCTATTTCCAGGAAACGCTCTCACGCATTCGCCGGCTTCCCGGTGTCCGCAGCGCCAGTGCAACGGAGTTCCTTCCGCTCTACGCCACGGATTTCGTGGGCGGTCCCTTTAGCCTCGATGGCCGCCCTCCACAAGCCAACTCTATGGCTGTCCCGGTGATGCCCGATTACTTCCGAACCATGGGGGCTAAACTCCTGTGCGGGCGCGACTTCATCGACGCGGATCTGCGCGACGACGCCGAGGTCGCCATCGTGAGTGAAAGCTTCGCCGCGCAGTTTGGTACGGCATCTGACGCCCTCAGCCACCGCCTCACCAATGGTGACGATCCTCCCAGGAAAATCATCGGAGTCGTCAAAGGCATGGACTACATGACTCCGGGAGCAAACCACACGCAGGTCTTTTTGCCCTCGCGCGATCCAGGTGGCTTTTTCTCGACTGTCGTCGTTCGGGTCAGTGGTCGCGCCGAGGATCATCTCGCCGAAGTCCGAGACGTGATGCGTTCGGTTGACCCGCAGGTCCCCGTGTTCGGCGTCAAAACGATGCAGCAACGGCTTGAGGAGACTCTCCGCCGCCCAAGTTTCTATCGCACCGCGGTTCTGTTTTTTGCCGGCTTCGCACTGCTGCTCGTCGTGATCGGCATCTACGGCGTCGTTTCTTATGCCGTCAGCCGAAGGATGCATGAAATGGGCGTACGCCTCGCGCTCGGCACCACACCGGCTCGCGTCCGTGGAATGCTGTTGCGCCAGGGTTTGCTCCCTGTTGTTGCTGGATCCATTCTGGGAATCGCCGGCGCCGCCCTCACCAGCCGATATTTGGAGAGTCTGGTGGAAGGCGCCGGGTCGGTTGGTCTTGCAACGTTCCTGTTCTCCGTCCTGTTCATCGCGGCCATAGCCGCGACAAGCATTTGGGCCGCCACGCGCCGCATTGCCGCCCTTGACATCATGGACATCCTGCGCACGGAGTAGCAGGGGCCGGATATGTCCGGCCCTCCTCGTCAATGGTTCCAACGTGCCGTCCACGATTGGTCATCCTCGCTTGTTACTTCGCTTTTTTACGCGCTTGACCGGCTTCGCTGTCTGCGCCAACCGCGCTTCCAATTCCGCTACGCGCTTCCGCAGCTCTTGCGCCTCGTTCGGTTCCGCTTCGGGAGGAAACGTCTGTCCGCCGATCAGCGCACGCACGAACTCCAGCGGGCTCGAGACCACGCTCTTCGCCTCGGAAAGGCGGCTGCGCACCGACGACTGCGCCTTCTGATAAAGATCAAGGGTGCTGTTCAAATACCAGGAGAGGAAATCGTGTGTCGCATGGTCGGAAGCCCTGACGAGCTGCTGTAGTAATTGCAGTGGCAGTGCCGTTTCGCGTTCCCGCGCATCCTCCATCACGATTTGCGTCAGTACCACTGTGGTCAGATCTTTTCCCGTGCGCGCGTCCAGCACCTGCACGTCGATCCCCTCGCGCACCATCGCCGCAATGTCTTCCAGCTTTACGTAGCGGCTCGCGCTCGCGTCATATAACCGGCGATCGCTGTACTTCTTGATGATTACACTGGGCTTGTTCATAGGCGGTATTTCAGGAAAATCAGTTCCGAATTACCTTGACTCCCCTTGCTTGTCCTCGTATACTCTATTCGGATACTGCATCGCAGTATAACACCTAGCAAGGAGTTGACAACATGGCTGCTACTGAGCAAGCCTCCTCGCCAGCAGGCTGGCTGGCAGGTTGGGCTCGTCAAGGAATTGAAAGCTTCGTCGCCGCGCAAAAGATCCTGCTGGATTTGACCGCGCACGAGAATGCTCTGGTCATTAGTGCGATCCGGGAGCGCCTCAACCTCGCGAAATCCGAGCCCGGCGCCAAGATGATCCACATCGCCGACAAAGGCGTCGAGAATCTAACCGCTGCCGGGAAGATTCTGCTGGATCTGGCGGCTGGTGAGACCGCGCTGGTAACCGAAGGAGTTAAGGACGCTTTCCCGCTTCCCGCGGCCGCCGATTCGGTGGCTAACGTGATTCGTCATCGCGTCGATACGCTGGTCGATATGGAAAAACACTTGCTCGACGCCGTCGCGGAACAAACCCATGCGGTTGCCGAGTCGTATGGCGAAGGAAAGGGGCTGAAGGCCGCCGTTCAATTTGCTGAAGTGGCGCGTAGGGGAATTGTTGATTTTGTTGACACCGAGAAGAAGTTCCTCGATCTCGCCGCCGAGGAAGTGAATGCTGCCGGTAAACCTGAAAAGAACGGCCGCAAGACCGTTCGTGAGAGATCCAAAGTGTTGACCGATCTCGCGAAAGAAGGCGTTGAGAAATATATTGACGCCCAGAAAAAGCTGCTCAACCTGGCGATCCATGAGGTAGAAGTCGCCACCAAGCCCGCTCCCGAGCCGGCTGCGGAGCCGGAGCGCACATCGCTCGCTGAGCTGACGCAAAAGGGCGTCGATAACTTCGTCACGGCGCAGAAATCATTGATGGATCTAGCCATTAAGCCCATGCGGACAGCCCCCAGCGCGGAAGGGAAGCCGAAAGCTGCCCGTCGCGCCAGGCGCAAACAAGCCTGATCGGACCTGAGTTTTTTTAGCCCGGCCGGTGCTTACTTCCTGGCCGGGCCCGCGGCCAGTTCTTGCAGTTCCGGCCGCACTCCCCCAAGGCCGGCTCCTCGGTTTCGGCGCCTCCAGGAGCCGGCCGCGGCCGGGAGGTGACTAGTACCAAACACCAATTCCGTTTGTGCGACGCCCGCTTCGTCCGGTAGACTGAACTCGAATGAGGCCAGGTCGCCCGGCGGTCCGCAGGGAGCACGAAACCGTGCCGTTGCCCATTTGGCAGGAATTGCTGGCCGGCGTCGAAATGGCTTTCCTGCGAATTTCTCCCGTCTTTTGGGGTTATGCCGTTCCACGCGGCGATGGCTCCGCAGTTGTGGTTGTTCCAGGGTTTCTCGGCACGGACCTCTATTTAGGCCAGTTTCGCAACTGGCTGGAGCGAATCGGTTACAAGCCTTTCTATTCCAACATCGGTTGGAACGCCGACTGCCCCAATCTGTTGATCCGCCAACGCCTCAACGAAGTCATCGATACCGCCTACCGAGAGACCGGGCGGAAAATTCATCTCATCGGTCATAGTCTTGGTGGTACCATCGCGCGAGCCATGGCAGTGCAAACGCCCAACAGGATCGCCTCGGTCATCACGTTGGGGGCGCCTATTAACGGCGTGTCCGCCCACTCTTCCATCTTGCGAACCGCGCAATTGGTCCGGCAGCACATTCTGGAGCAGCATGGAACGAACGTCCTGCCGGAATGCTACACAGCCCATTGCACTTGCAATTTCGTCGAATCCATCAACGGGAGGTTTCCCAGGTCGGTTCGGCAGACCGCGATTTACACCAAAACCGACGGCATTCTCGACTGGCAGGTCTGCAAGACCGGAGATCCAAGCGTGGATTTTGAGGTCTCTGCGACGCACATCGGGCTGGTGTTCAGCCCACTAGTTTATGAGGTCGTGGCACAGCGTCTAGCCGGGCAAGAAACGAAGTAGTTTCAAGAGCCGGATAAGCCAGTGCGCGAACGTGTCCCAGGTCATGCGGGCCGGCGGAACAACCGGAAGTCGTTGCACCGCGACCGTTTGCGCCTCAGTGAACTTCAAAATGCCCTCCTCGCCATGCCTGCGGCTGATGCCCGACTCCTTCATTCCGCCGATCGGCGAATCCACCGATCCCCACGCCGCCATGTAGGCCTCGTTCACATTCACGCTTCCGGCGCGGACCTGTCGCGCCAAATCAATGCCGTGATTGATGTTGCGCGTCCACACGCTGGCATTCAAGCCGTAAGGCGTTGCATTCGCGCGCTCGATCGCCTCTTGTTCGCTGGTGAATTTGTAAAGCGAAACCACCGGCCCAAACGTTTCCTCTGCGTAAGCCTTCATGTTTTCACGCACGTCCGTCAAAATCGTCGGCTCGTAAAAAAGGGGTCCTAACTCCGCACGACGTCGTCCGCCAGCCAATAACGTAGCGCCCTTGTCCATCGCATCCTGCACGTGTTCTTCGACCTTTGCGAGCTGTCGTGGTGAAGTGAGAGATCCCAGATCCACCGAGTAATCAAGGGCTGCGCCCATTTTCAGTTTTCGCGCCCGATCCGCGAAGCGGGCTGCGAATCGTTCAACGATTGAATCGTGGATGTAGATTCTCTCGATCGAGACGCACAACTGTCCGGCGGCGGTGAAACAACCGCGAATGGCTCCGCTAACTGTCGCCTCTACATCAGCATCCGCGCAAACGATCATCGGGTTTTTGCCCCCGAGTTCGAGCGAGCATCCGATTAACCGGGACGCTGCTTTTGCGGCGACCGATTTTCCCGTGCTGGTACTGCCGGTGAACATCAGGAAATTGACTCGCGCGGCAAGCGAAGGGCCAACAACCGAGCCATCGCCTGTAACAACAGGAAAAACGTCAACCGGTAGACCTGCTTCGCGCAGCAAACCGACCGCCCAAAGAGCCGTAAAACTGGTTTGGCGATCTGGCTTGAGAACTGCTGTGTTTCCGGCCATAAGTGCCGGCACGGCGTCGGTAACTGCAAGATTGAGCGGGTAATTCCAGGGCACAATGAATCCGGCGACTCCAACTGGAGAATGGAATTCCCAAGTCTGTGTCAGCAGTGGGAACGCGCCTTTACGGCGTCGCGGACGTAATACCCTTTGCGCGTGAAGTGCATAGTAACGAGACACTATGGCCGTATCGAGTATCTCTTCGTAAGCGTGACAACGTGCTTTGCCTGTCTCTAGCTGAATGAGATCGAGCGCTTCCTCGTGTCTTTTGATTAGTAGATCGTAAAAACGAAGGAAGACGTTGGCACGATCCGCGAACGAGCGTGCTGCCCACTCAGGTTGCGCGGCCCTGGCATGCTGAACTGCTAGTTCGACATCGGAGTCACATGCGGCCGGAATCGTGGCTATAACTTCACCTGTAAATGGCGCACCCACGGCGATCTGATCGTGAGGTCCATCACACAGAGTGATTTGGGACTTAAGGGCGGGGAAGTGAGCGAGAGAAATGTGCCGCGGGTTGAGTCCGCTCACGGGGGAAGATGCCAGGTGCGCGGTTTCCATTGACTTGGCTCCTGATCCAGCTTACTCTGATCGTAGATCAAAAGATCTCAATATATTCAAAGCTACTTAACGGTGCTGCGGTTTCGTTGGGGGACGTGCTAAGGAGCATGTTATGGAAATTCCAGCAACGCCCGGGGAGCGCGCCAAAATTGCCGAAGAAGCCAGCCGCCGGCTTTCGCCAGTAGATGCGGCTTTCCTCTATCTCGAACGCAAGGAAATCCCCCTCGCCATAGCGAGTGTGTTCGTTTTCGACGGTCCTATCTCTTTTGATCAATTCCTCGCTTCCATCGCATCGAGACTGCATCTGATTCCGCGGTACCGGCAGGTAGTGGTGATGCCTCCATACAATCTAGGTTACCCGACCTGGGAGGATGACCCGACCTTCGATATTCGCCGCCATATCTTCCGGGTGAGCGTGGATCCGCCTGGAGGTGAAGCGGAACTGGAAGATTTGGCCGGCCGCATTTTTACCCAGTTATTGGATCGCACCAAACCGCTGTGGGAATGCTACGTAGTTGAGGGTCTTCAGGACGGGCGAGGCGCCGTGATCGTGCGACTGCATCACTCCTTGGCCGATGGCATCGCAGGTGTAGGTCTGGTAAATCTGTTGCTCGATACGTCGCCCGAGGGCTCGGATCATTCCCGCCGGCATCGCCACCGGCCGCGTAAAACTCCTCCGGCCCCCTCGTTGATAGACGCCATCGCTAGCGCAATTGACACCTCGTTGCAAGGCTTGATGGCGGCCGAAGCTGCCATGCTCAGTTTGGCGCAGGATCTTCTGAGTAATCCGACGCGCGTGAAGGACCTTGCGGGTGCGCTGCCGGAGCTGGCGGCATCGGTGGAGCGTCTGCCTTTCAACAAGCCCTGTACCGGTGACCGCAAGTTCTGCTGGGCGCAGTTTGATATCGCCGATATGGCGGCGATCCGCGACATCGCCGGCGCTACGATTAACGATGTCATCCTCTCAGTTCTGACCCGCGCCCTGGCCCGCTACGTGAAATTGCATGGTCAGACCGTTGTTAACCGGTACGTTCGCATCGTCTGTCCAGTGAACCTGCGTCGTGACGAACCAAGTGGCGTCCTCGGTAACCAGATCTCATTTATGCCAGTGGCGCTGCCGCTCGATGTGAGTGATCCGCTGTTGATGTTGAAAGGCGTGGCGGCCAGAACAGAAGTCATGAAGCGCGGACAGGCTGCTGACGTCGTAGCGTTGCTGGCGAGTTGCATTGCTGCTGCGCCGCCACCGCTGCAAGCGCTTTTTTGGTGGGGCATCCCGCAGATTACTTTGCCGGTTCCTCTCTTCAATATGATCTGCACCAACGTGCCCGGGTCGCGCGTTCCGCTTTACTCGCTTGGCCGGCGATTGATTGCGGCGTATCCCCAAGTGCCGACAGGTTATGAGCTGGGCATCAATGTTGCCGTCCAAAGCTACGACGGCAAGCTGTTCTTCGGATTGATTGCCGATGCGCACGTCGCGCCAGATGTCCGCCGATTGCGCGACTTCCTCTATGTTTCATTCCGCGAGCTATGCCGGTCCGCGGGCATCAAGAAACCTGCTCGCAAGGTGCAGGCGCCAAGACCCAAATCCCAACCGGTCGAAGCCGCGCCAACGGTTGCTGCAGAGCCGGAGCCAGAGCGCCCCGCCGTTGCACCGCCCGCAATAGACATCAGTCATCACAAGGCCGTAGCGTGACGGGACGCGGCAGTAATACGGAAAGGTCGATAGAAGTATGGCAGAAAATATTGCAAGTCTCAGTGATGAGCGTATTGCTTATCTGGATGGCTTAGTCAGCCAGGCCAGAACCGCCGCCGCCGTTTTTTCGCAATACACGCAAGAGGACGTCGACCGGATCGTCAAGCGCATGGCCATGGCGGGGATGGCACAAGCGCAACGCCTCGGCCGCCTGGCGTTTGAAGAGACGCATCTCGGTGTCGCGGAAGACAAGGCTATCAAGAACATGGTGGCCACTGAGTTTGTCTACAACTACGTTCGGGACAAGCGCACCGTGGGCGTAATCCGTGAGTTCCCGGAACATGGCGTGGTGGAGGTGGCGGAACCGATCGGAGTGATCTTCTCTCTCACGCCGATCACTAATCCAACTTCGACCGTCTTGTTCAAATGCATCATGGCCATCAAGACACGTAACGCCGTGATTTTTGGTCCCCACCCGATGGCGGCACGGTGCTGTCACGAATCCATGCGCATCATGTATGAGACGGCGCTTAAGTACGGTGCGCCCGGAGGCGTTTTCACCTGTGTCGAGACACCGACGCTGGCCGACAACGCATATTTGATGCATCACAAAGATGTAGCGTTGATCGATGCTACCGGCGGCCGCGGCGTGGTGAAAGCCGCCTACAGCTCCGGCAAACCGGCGCTGGGCGTGGGAGCAGGGAATACGCCGGTCTACTTGGAAAAATCAGCCGACCTCGATATGGCCGTGGTGGACATCATCACTTCCAAAACTTTTGACAACGGAACGATTTGCGCCTCTGAGCAGACCGTGGTGATTGACGACGAAGTGTACGATCGCGTGCTGCGGAAGTTTGCGGAACTGGGAGCGCACGTTTGCAATGAAAAAGAAGCTTCGCTACTGGGGCGAATGTTGGTCGATCCGGAAAAAGGCATGGCGCGGCCCATGGCGACGGGCCAGAAAGCCGTCGACATCGCCCGTGTGATCGGCCTCGCCGTCGAGCCGGATACCAAACTTTTGGTCGCTCCGATTCAGGGCGTAGGCCGCGATCATCCGTTGTCGGTCGAGAAGCTTTTCCCGGTGCTGGCCGTGTATCGCGCGAAATCCGCGGATGAAGCGCTTCGAGTCTGCGTGGAGGTAAATCACTTCGGCGGGCTCGGACATACCGGTGTGGTGTTCTCACGCAACGATGATGTCATCCGGAAGTTCGGCGAGTTAATCAACTCGGGGCGCATCCTGGTGAATTCGCCTGGCTCGATCGGAGCCATCGGCGGCGTATACAACGACATGGTGCCCACCTTCTCATTCGGATGCGGAACGGGCGGCGGCAACAGCACCATGGATAACGTCAACGTGTTTCACTATCTCAACGTGAAGCGGGTAGCAAGGAGGGCTCAAGCGCCGATGTGGTATCGCGTCCCCAATCAGATCTATTTCAACCGCAATGCCGTGGAGCATCTGCGGCAGTTCCCGTCACGTTCAACAATCATCGTGACTAACTCAGCCCTCGAACAATTCGGCCACGCGGAAATCGTGCGGCGGCATCTTCCTGAAGAGACACGCGTTCACGTTTTGTCGATTCCCGAG
>Ga0335071_10009394_pt1 | contig 9999 bp, 8 predicted proteins | sample Lox_Sample_15_FD_206724 | JGI IMG/M metagenome (GOLD analysis project Ga0335071, IMG submission 206724) | Soil microbial communities from Loxahatchee National Wildlife Refuge, Florida, United States - Lox_Sample_1.5 | ecosystem: Environmental > Terrestrial > Soil > Wetlands | place: USA: Florida...
GCCCGCCAGCCCAGGCCCGACGAAGGCCAGCCGTTCGTCGGCCAGATGCTCGGCGTCGAGGCCAGCGTCGAGGCCAAGGTTTCGGCTTTCTGGAGGACGATGTCGAAGTTCTTCTGAATATCCGAAGCCTTATCCTGGAGGTTCTGGACGCTGCCGAGGCTCAGCTGGGGCGCCCCGCCCCCGCCCGGGCCTTGATCGCCTCCGCCTCCCATCCCGTTGGGAAGATCCATCTTATTCGGCGTCCTGAAGCCGAACATCGTGTTGATCTTGCCCATGTATTCGTCGAACTTGCCCAGGTCGGTCTGGAGGCTGGTGAACTTGGACTGGTATTTCTCCAGATCGGCCTTCTGTTTTTGGTTCTCGGCCAGCAGGGTCTTATAGCTCTCGTGCGTCAGCTGGATCCGGATATAGTCCACGGTGATCCCCGCCAGCAGGACCGCGAGGCCGATTCCCCCCCAGAAAGCCGCCTTGACCGTCCTCCTGGTGAAAGACAGGGTCCGGGAGGAGGATTTGTTGTGGGGGACGATGATCAGAGACAGGAACTTCTTGGCCATATTTTTTAAAATACGTTTCTTTGATTAGCACACGAACTTTCGCGATGTCAAGCCTTATTTTCGTCTTTTCCGGCCGTCCGGCCGTCGATCCTCCCCTCGATCCAATGGATGATGTCCCGCGTCGAAGCCCCCGGAAAGAAAATCTCGGCGGTGCCTGCTTTTTTTAGCCTGAAGGCATCATCTTTGGGGATGATGCCGCCGGCGATGAGGGGGATATCCCCGGCTCCCGCGGCCCTGAGCAGCTTGAGGATCCGGGGGATCAAGACGCCGTGGGCCCCCGAGAGGATGCTCAGGCCGACGACGTCGACGTCCTCCTGCACGGCGGAGACCGCGATCTCCTCGGGAGTGCGCCGCAAGCCCGTATAGATGACCTCCATCCCGGCGTCCCGAAGGGCCCGGCAGATGACCTTCGCTCCGCGGTCGTGGCCGTCCAGTCCCGGCTTGGCGATCAGAACCCGGATCCGGCCGTCGGCGGACCGCCCCTCCTTGGACCGGAACCCCTTGCCGGGACGGCGCGCGGCGGACATTCCTCTCACCCGCACAGCACGGCACCGCCGTTGACGTTGAGGATGGCCCCCGTGATGTGGCGGGCCAGGTCCGAGGCCAGGAACAGGACGGGGCCGGCGATGTCCTCGGGAGAGGGAATCCGCCTCAACGGGATGGATTGGCGGACGCTCTCCCGGAACGAGGAATCGCTGAACACGTCGGCGCACATGTCCGTATCCACCCACCCGGGCGCCACGCAGTTGACCCGGATGTTCCAGGGCGCGAATTCGACTGCCCAGGACTTGGTCATGGCGTGAAGGGCGCCCTTGGAAGCGGCGTAGTGCGAGTGGAACGCTTCGCCGCGGACCCCGGCCGTCGAGCCGACGTTCACGATCCAACCCCGGTTCTGGGCCTTCATGTGCGGGACGACGGCGTCGACGACATGGAAAACGCTCTTGACATTGACGTCCAGGGTCTCGTCGAGGATCCCGCGGTCGAGCTTCCCCATCTCGAGATACGTCCAGACGCCGGCGTTGTTCACGAGGACGTCGATCCGGCCCCACGCCCGGACGATCTCGCCGACCATGCCCCGGACCTCGTCCTCGCGGGCCAGCGGGGCCTTGAAGGCCAGGCAGCGGCGGCCCCGCTTTTCGACCTCGGCCTTCACCCCGAGGGCGTCGTTCTCGCGGCAGGCGTAGTTGAAGGCGATGTCGCTGCCGGCTTCGGCCAACAGGATCGCGGCGGCCCGGCCGATGCCCCGCGACCCCCCGGTGATCAGGGTCGTCCTTCCCGACAGCGTGATCATGGGCTCTCTCCTCTCGATGGGGACGGATGGCGCTCCGTCCTAGAGCGAAAAATCCTTCATTTCGTCGAATTGCAGATACCGGTAGATGTCGGCGGCGAAGGGGATCACCTTGGCTTTCATCACCTCGAGATATTCCTCGGCCGAAGGCAGCCGCCCTTTGAGGGCAGCCACGGCGGCGAGCTCCGCCGAGCCGAGATACACGCGGGCGCGGTCGCCCATGCGATCGTCGAAATTCCGGGTCGAGGTCGAGACGATCGTGGCTCCCGGCCGGACGCGGGCCTGGTTGCCCATGCACAGCGAACAGCCCGGGATCTCCGTCCTGGCGCCGACCTGGGAGAAGATGCCGTAGTAGCCTTCTTTCCGCAGCTGGAGCTCGTCCATCCGCGTCGGCGGCGCGATCCAGATCCTCGTCTTGGGATAGTCCGCCTTGTCGAAGATCCGGCCCGCGGCCCGGAAGTGTCCGATATTGACCATGCACGAGCCGATGAACGCCTCGTCGATCGAGTCGCCCGCCACGGCCGAGAGGGGCCGGACGTCGTCCGGATCGTTGGGGCAGGCCAGGAGCGGTTCGCGGATTTCGGAGAGATCGATCTCGAGGACGGCGGTGTAGTCGGCCGCCGCGTCCCGCTCCAGGAGCGCGGGGGCCTCGAGCCATTTCTCGGCGGCCGCGATCCTTCTCCGGAGCGTGCCCGCGTCCTGGGTGCCCCGGGCGATCAACATCTTCATGAGGGCGACGTTGCTCCGCAGGAAGCGCGCGACCGAGTCGACGCCCAAGGCGATCACGCAGCCCGCCGCGGAGCGCTCCGCGGAGGCGTCGGCCAGCTCGTAAGCCTGGTCCACGGACAGGGACGGCAGGCCCTCCATTTCGAGGATCCGGTCGTTGAAGACGTTCTTCTTGCCCTTTTTGGCGACCGTCAACAGCCCGTCCCGGACGGCGAAATACGGGATGGCGTTCACCGCGTCGCGCAGGGTGAGGCCCGGATTCAAGGCCCCTTTGAAGCGGACGAGGACCGACTCGTACATGTCGAGGGGCATGAACCCCAGGGCGGCGGCGAAGGCCACGAGGCCCGACCCGGCGGGAAAGCTCAGGCCGATCGGAAGCCGGGTGTGCGAATCGCCGCCGGTGCCCATCGTGTCGGGCAGGGCCAGACGGTTCAGCCACGAGTGGATGACGCCGTCCCCGGGCTTCAGGGCCACGCCCTTGCGGGCGACGACGAACGGCGGAAGCGTCCGGTGCATCTTCACGTCCGCCGGCTTCGGGTAAGCGGCCGTATGGCAGAACGACTGCATGAACAAGTCGCACTGGAACTCGAGGCAGGCCAGCTCCTTCAGCTCGTCGGCGGTCATCGGCCCCGTCGTGTCCTGCGACCCGACCGTGGCCATCCGCGGCTCGCAGGCCGACCCGGGCAGCACGCCCGCGGTTCCGCAGGCCCGGCCGACGATCTTCTGGGCCAGGGTGTAGCCTTGGCCGGGCCTGGGCGCGGGACGGGCGATGTTCGCGAAGAACGGGGCCTCGGGCAGTCCCAAGGCCGTCCGCGCCCGCTGCGTCAGGGCCCGGCCGATGATGTAGGTCAGGCGGCCGCCCGCCCGGAACTCGTCCTTGAGCGACGCGGGCTTCAGGGCGAATCGCGACAGCGCCCCCCCGGACTCCGCCCGGATCTCCGAACGCTCGAAATCGACGATGATCCGCTGGCCTGTCCGGAGCGCCGCCACGTCGGCCTCGCCGATGGGCAGGCCGCCCGAGTCCTCGGTCGTGGCGAAGAAGATCGGCGCGATCTTCCCGCCCACGACGAGGCCTCCCCGCCGCTTGTTGGGGATGTAGGGGATGTCCTCCCCGATGTGCCACAGCAGGGAATTGCAGGCGGATTTCCTCGACGATCCCGTTCCGATGACGTCGCCGACGAACGCGACGCGGGCCCCCGCGTTCCGGAAGCCGGCGATCGTCGCGATCCCTCCCGGAAAGCGCGTCTCGCCCATCGAGAGGGCGTGGAGAGGGATGTCGGGCCGCGTGGAGGCGTGCTTGGCCGGCGAGAGATCGTCGGTGTTGATCTCGCCGTCCACCTTGAAGACCGTGAAGGCTTCGGACGGCGGGAGCGGCGATCGGGACAGGAACCACTCCCCCGCCGCCCAGGACTCCAGGACGCTCCGCGCCGCGCGGTTCGAGCCCGCCATCCGGACGACGTCGTCGAACGCCCCGTAGACGAGGACGATGCGCTTCAGGGCGTCCGCCGCCGCGCCGGCGAGCGCGGGATGGCCGAGAAGGCCGACGAGCGGCGCGACATTATAGCCCCCGACCATCGTCCCCAGCCAGGCCACGGCCTCGGCCGGCGGCAGGACCGCGCTCTTGGCCTCTCCGCGCGCGATCCGGGCCAACCAATCCGCCTTGACCTCGGCGGCCGGGTCGACGCCGGGCGGCACGCGGTCGCGAAGCAGCGCCCGGAGGACGTCGCCCGCCCCTGCCGGCGGATCCTCGAGGAGCCGGCAGACCTCGGCCGCGTCCTCCGGCCCCAAGGGCAGCGGCGGCAGACCCATCGATCGGCGCTCCTCGACATGCTTGAAATAGGCGTCTAACATGGATTGAATCTCCCCGGCCCGGCGTTCCTCGCCCCGGACCGATCAAAGTTATAAGCGCAATCCGCGGGCCGTGTCAAAATGAATTTTCGGCGGGCCTTCCCGGCGCGCGGACGGGATTCCCGCCGGCGGCGGAATCCTGTTGATTTCTCGCCGCGATCCGGATAAAATCGTCCCGCAGATAAGGGATCGCTCGGATCGACAATTCAATGGGAGGGTGACGCCTATGGACAATCCCGTCGTCGTCAAGGCCATGGACCATTTCGGCCGGCTCCTCGAACTCCAGCTGAAGCGCTTGGAGGCCGTCAAATCCGGCCCGGATTGGGTCGACTACAGCCGGGTCAAGCCCCTCCGCATCGGCATCCTGGCCGGCGACGGGATCGGACCTTTCATCGCCGTCGAAGCGAAGCGCGTCCTGGAGTTCCTTCTCCGCGACGCGGCCGCCGCGGGAAAGGTCCTGATCAAGGACATCGAAGGACTCACGATCGAAAACCGGGCGGCCCACAAGAAAGCCATCCCGGACGACGTCCTGGCCGAAATCAAGACCTTCGACGTCACCCTCAAGGGCCCCACGACCACCCCCCGCAAGGGCGATCCCTGGCCCAACATCGAAAGCTGCAACGTGGGCCTGCGGAAGGCCCTCGACCTGTTCGCCAACGTCCGGCCCGTCCGCATCCCGACCCAGGGCATCAACTGGATCTTCTTCCGCGAGAACACGGAGGATCTCTACGCCCTCGGCTCGAACGGGATCGAGGTCGACGCCGACATCGCCATCGACTTCCGGCTGATCAGCGCCCCCGGCGCGGACCGCATCTGCCGCCTCGCCTTCGAACACGCGAAGGCGAACGGCCGGACGCGCGTGACCTGCGTGACGAAGGCCAACGTCGTCAAGACGACCGACGGCCGCTTCCTCGAGAACTTCTACCGCATCGCCAGGGACTATCCGGGCATCGCGGCCGACGACTGGTACATCGACATCATGACGGCCAAGCTCGTCGACGAGAAGCGGCGCCGCGATTTCCAGGTCATGGTCCTGCCCAATCTCTACGGCGACATCCTGACCGACGAGGCGGCCGAGTTCCAGGGCGGCGTCGGCACGGCCGGAAGCGCGAACATCGGCAAGCGCTACGCCATGTTCGAGGCTATCCACGGCTCCGCGCCCCGGATGGTGTCCGAAGGCCGGGCCCGCTACGCCGATCCGTGCAGCATGATCCGGGCCGCGGCCATGCTCGTCGCCCACATCGGCTACCCCGAGGCGGGCCGGACGCTCGAGATGGCCCTCGACGTCTGCGGCCAGTACGAGAAGAAGATGACGATCACCGGCCGGGCGGACGGCGCCACCGGCCGGGAATACACCGATTACGTCATGGAATGGCTCCAGAACCCCAAGCTCGAGGCGGCCTGGACATCCTACGCCAAAGGCTGATCGCGCCGGGTCCGGAGTCCGTTTCGATCGATATCTCATCAGGAGGAACCGCATGCGCAAGAAAATCGCCCTGATCGGCGGCGGTCAAATCGGCCAGATCCTGGCTATGATCGCGGCTCAGAAAGAGCTCGGCGACATCGTCGTGCTCGATGTCCCGGAGCTCGAGAACCCGGCCAAGGGCAAGGCCCTCGACCTCATGGAGATGGCCCCCCACGGCAACTACGACGCCGCGATCACGGCCACGTCGGACTACAAGGACATCGCCGGCGCGGACGTGGTCATCGTCACGGCGGGCAAGCCGCGCCAAGCGGGGATGACCCGGGAGGACCTGCTGGCCGTCAACCTCCAGATCATCACCGCCGTCGCCAAGGGCGTCAAGGAACACGCCCCGAAGGCCTTCTGCATCATCGTCACCAACCCCCTCGACGCCATGGTCTACGCCTTCTACAAGCTGACGGGCTTCCCGAAGCACCAAGTCGTGGGCATGGCCGGCGCGCTGGACACGGCCCGGTGGCGGGCCTTCGTCGCCATGGAGCTCGGCGTCTCCGTGGTGGACGTCGCCGGCACGGTGCTGGGCGGCCACGGCCCGGACATGGTCCCCCTGCCCCGCCTGACCACGGTCGGCGGCGTGCCCCTCACCGAGATCGCGACCAGGGAACAGATCGAGAAGCTGGCCAACCGGACGCGCGAAGCCGGCACCGAGATCGTGAAGCTCTTCGGGAAGGGTTCGGCCTTCTTCAGCCCCGCCTGGAGCGCGATCACCATGGCCGAATCCTTCCTTAAGGACAAGCGCCGGGTCATCGCCTGCGCCGCCCTGTGCGAAGGCGAATACGGAGTCCGCGGCCTGTTCATCGGCGTGCCGTGCCTGATCGGGGCCAAGGGCCTGGAGAAGATCCTCGAGATCAAGCTGACCGCCGAGGAAGGCGCGATGCTCCAGAAGACGGTCGCCGGCGTGCAGAAGACCGTCGAGGAGACCAAGCTCTGAGACCTTGACCGGCCGCTGTCCGCGCCGGCCCGAGGACGGGGCTCGCGCCGGCGCGGCGGCCTGTCCCCCCGCCACCTCCGTGCTCAAAGTCGATTTCCATACCCATACGGCCGAGGACCGCCGCGATTTCGTCCCCTTCACGGCCCGCGATCTGATCGACCGGGCCGCGGAGGAGGGCTTCGACGCCCTGGCCTTCGCCTTCCACGACCAATTCTTCACGCGCCCCGCTCTCGACGCCTATGCGGAGCGGAAGGGCATCCTCCTCCTCCCGGGCATCGAGATCACGCTGAGCCGCGCGCTGGGAGGCGGCCACATCGTCGTCATCAATCCCCGCTTCGCGCCCCGCCCCAAGGGGGGCTACGCTCTTGCGGATCTCCGCGATCTGCGGAGCGAGGACAGCCTGTTCATCGCGGCCCATCCCCATTTCCCGGGCTCCCACTCCCTCGGGCCGACGCTCGTCCCCCTCCTGCCCTGGATCGACGCCATCGAATTCACGACCCTGCACAATTCCGTCGTCGATTTCAACCGCCGCGCCGTCCGGACGGCGCGCCTCTTCGGCAAGCCTCTGGTCGGCGATTCGGACTGCCACCGCCTCGCCCTCTTCGGGAAGACCTACACGCTCGTGGACGCGGAGAAGAGCCTGCCATCCATCGTCCGGGCCGTCCGCGCGGGGCGATGCGAGGTGCGGACCGAGCCCATCCCCCTGACGACGATCGCCCTCCTCCTGGCCCACGCGATCACCGTCGAAAAGGCGCGGCGGGTCATCGACAACCGCTGGTGACGGGCGCCCCCCCGGCGCCGCCGCGGGGCGGGCGCGCTTGCGAAGCCTTCGCTTTTCCGGTTATATTCAGGATCGTCGACGCACTTGAGGCAAAGGAGATCGCCATGAAGATCATCGCCGGAATCTCCGCGAGCCTGCTTCTGCTCGCGGTCGCGGCGCCGGCCGTCCCCGCCGCGTCGCCGTTTCCGCAGCTCCCGCCCCAGCCCTTGACGATCGAGAGGATCCGGGGGAACGTGTATTTCGCCATGGGCGGCAGCGGGGCCAACTGCGGCTTCGTCGTCGGCGACAAGGACGTGCTCGTCGTCGATTCCAAGATGACGGCCGACTCGTCGCGCCAGATGCTCGCCGAGATCGCGAAGATCACTCCCCTGCCCGTCCGGACGCTGGCCCTGACCCACAGCGACGCGGATCACGTCAACGGCCTGGGCGCCTTCCCCCCCGGCCTGAGGATCTACGCCCAGGAACGGACGAAAAAGGACATGGAGGACGCCTTCGGCAAGGACGCGGCGCTCAAGCCCCTCCTGGCCTATCTCCCCAACCAGCTCGTCGGGGATTCGCTCGAATTCAAGCTCGGGGCCGAGACCGTCCGCCTGCTCTTCTTCGGGCCGGCCCATACGAGCGGCGACATGATCGTCTACCTGCCCGCTCAAAAGACCGCGTTCGTCGGCGACCTTCTCTTTGTCGGCCGCGATCCGCTGATCCACCGCCAGAAGGGCGGATCGTCGTTCGGGCTGGTCAAGGCCCTGAAGGCCCTGCTGGCCCTGGACGCCGACACCTATCTCTCGGGGCACGCCGCTCCGCTGAAGAAATCCGACGTCGAGGGGCTGGTCCGGAGCATCGAGGAGAAGCAGACGAAGGTCCGGGCCCTGGTCCAAGAGGGGAAATCCCTGGACGAGGTCAAGAAGGCCTTCGGCCTCGCCGATCAGCCCGGCCCGGGCGGGATGCGCTGGCCGAGCCTGGTCGAGATCATCTACCAGGAGCTGACCGCGAAGTCTTAGCTCCGCGTCTGCTTTTTCGAGTCGGGCACCGGCGGCGGAGTCTCGTGGAACTTCAAGGTGACGGCCTTCTCCGCCCCCGCCCGGAGGATCCGGAACTTGGCCTCCCCGTCCCAGGGGAACTTCGCCAGGTAGGTGCGAAGCTCGTTCGTATCGCCGCAAGCCTTGCCGTCGACGTCGAGGATGATGTCGCCCTTCTCGAAATCCTGGCCGCGCGCGACGCCGTCCTGCGGCTTGGCCTCGAGGAACAGGTTCTCGAGGCCCTTGACCTTCTTGAACGACAGGCCCACCGAGGGATAGGCCGGCCGGGATTCCTCGGGGATGCCCAGCACGTAATCGCCGAGGCTCCGGGTCACCTGGAAGGACGCCTTCCCGGCGGGGATAAAAACGCTGACCACGGTCTTGAACGGAAGGCGGCTCGCCTGAAAGCCGCGGAGATTGGCCCCGAGGCCGTAGATCACGTGCCCGGAGCCGATGAGGACGACCATTTTCCGCCCCTCGCGCGCGGCGCCCTTGGCCGCGTTGGTCCCCATCACGTGGTCCCAGGCCGACTGGGCGCGGTACAGCCCCTCGAACATCATGTCGAGGCCGGCGCCCCGCATCTGCGCCGGGATGTCCATGCCCTCGAAGACCGCCCGGATGAGCTGGCGGTGCTCGGGGTGGGCGAGATCGAGCTGGGGCACGATCGCCTTCTCCGCGTCGGTCAAGGCCTCCCAGCCCGACATCCGGACCTTGGTGATGATCTCCCGGGGCGCGTTGAGGGCGACGATGGGGATCCTGTTCTCCTTGGCGAAGAGGAAGACCCGGCGGTAGAAGGCGAAGTTGAAGTTCCAGTTCACGTACCACTGGGCCTCGCGGACGAAATCCTCCTCGGACATGATCCCCAGGCTCCACTTGGTCAGGACGTCCTGGAACGTCACCGGGAACATTTCGACGCCGAGGCACAGGCTCCGGTCCTGCTCATAGAGGGCCTCGAGGACGCGGGCCTGCAGCTCGTGGACCGGGAGGGAATTGTGCGTCTCGCCGACGTAGACGAGGCGCGCCGGCTTCATCTCCTGGATCATGCGGGCAAAGGGCACCGCCTGCCCCGCCTCGGCGGAATAGAGCAGGTTCGGGGCGACGTCCAAGGTCTTGTCCTTGAAGCGCGGGTCGCCGATCTTGAGCGTCAGCGTCTTGTCGCCGGCGGCGTCTTGGGCCGGGGCCAAGACGGGCAGGGCCAGGGACGCGGCGAGCAGCGCCGCCAGGGAATATCTCGCGCGGGATCTCATCGTCTTCTCCTCCTCGGGGTTCGCGGGGCGTATCATAGTCCCCGCCCCCGCCCGCGTCAATTCGGGGGCCCGGCGCCGCGGCGCCGGCGGGGAAATGCGCTCGACGGCCCGGATTTGGAATATAATGG
>Ga0335071_10009395_pt1 | contig 9998 bp, 9 predicted proteins | sample Lox_Sample_15_FD_206724 | JGI IMG/M metagenome (GOLD analysis project Ga0335071, IMG submission 206724) | Soil microbial communities from Loxahatchee National Wildlife Refuge, Florida, United States - Lox_Sample_1.5 | ecosystem: Environmental > Terrestrial > Soil > Wetlands | place: USA: Florida...
CGAGGCGCTGCCGCTCGCGGCCTGCGTGGGCCGTGTGAGCGCGGAGATGGTGGTGCCCTACCCGCCGGGCATCCCCGTCCTGGGCCCGGGCGAGGAGGTCACGGCCGAGACGGCCGCCCATGTGGCCCAAGCCGCGGCGCGCGGCGTGCTCATCCACGGGCCGCGCGACGGCTCGCTTGCGACCCTTCGCGTGGTGGCCTCGGGCTAGGCCGTCGATCTGCTTCGTGGTCGTCGGTCGGGCCGGCGCGACGTCGTCGCGCCTACTTGGTCCCCCGCGGCAGCAGTGGCTCGTCGGGCGGGCCGACCTGCGGCACCTGGCTGCGCAGCTCGATCAGCTTCTGGCGCAGGTCGCCCTGGAGCTGCACGATCTCGCCCTCGGCCTCCAGGCGCTTCCGGCGCCCCTCGTCCTGGATGCGGATCGTCTCTTCGAGGGTGGCGATCAGGTCGGAGTTGACCTTGCGCAGCGTCTCCACGTCGACCACGCCGCGCTCGACCTCGCGCCCGACCTTGGCCTGGCCCTCGCGCAGCAGCTCGGCGTTCTTGGCCAGCAGCTCGTTGGTCGTGTCGGCCACCTCGTGCTGCAGGGCGAGCGCCTTCTGCTGGCGGTAGAGGCTGATGGCGATCACGATCTGGTTCTTCCAGAGCGGCACCGTCGTCAGGATCGAGCTCTGGATCTTCTCGACCAGATCGTGGTCGGAGCCCTGGATCAGGCGGATCTGGGGCGCCGTCTGCACGGCGATCACGCGCGTCAGGCGCAGGTCGTGCAGGCGCCGCTCGAAGCGCGTCACGGCCTGCTGGAAGTCGGCCAGGCGCTGTGCCGCCATTGGATCGGACGACGTGCGAGCCTCGAGCTCGAGCTCGGGCAGGCGCTCGGTGTTCAGCTGCTCGAGGACCTTCTCGCCGGCCGCGATGTAGACGTCGAGCTGCTTCAGGTACTCGAGGTTGAGCTCGTACATCTTGTCGAGCACGGTGATGTCCTTGAGCAGCCCCATGCGCGAGCGCTCGAGGGCGTCGACGATGCGGTCGATGCTGCTGGCCACCTTCTGGTACTTGGTGGCGAAGCGATTGAAGACGTTGCCGAAGCGGCCCACGATGGGGATCCGCGACTTGCCGCTCGGGCTGAGCGCGTCGATGTCGAGCTCGCGGACCTTCTTGAGCAGGTCGTTCAAGGCCGCGCCGCCGGCGCCGGCATCTTTGTTGCGTACGTCGCCGAGCAGCGAGTCGGCGAAGGTGGCGATGCGGCTCTGGGCCGGCAGGCCGTAGGAGATCACCGACGTCGAATCGGTCACGTCGACGCCGCCGGCGATCTCGGCGACCTTGGCCTCGTCGGCGGGGGACAGCGGCCCGGCGACAGGTCCGCCCGCTCCGCGCACGCCGTCTGCTTCGTCGGCGCTGGGCGGCGCCGGCATCACCGGCGCGGCCGGCAGGCTCGCCTCGGCCTCGACGGACCTGTCGTGCCCAGTCTGATCGTGCTCGAGCTCGTCGGTCATGACGTCTCCCGGTCTCGGCTCTGGCGACACCTCGGCTCTCGTGTACCCGTGGGGACGATCGCCGAACATGGCGCTGCGCACTGCCCCCGCTCGAGGCGAGTCTACACCCGAAGACCCTGGGGTCGGCCGCACAGAAGTACCATGACCTTCGGAGCCGGTCGCGTCTGATCGACCGACCGCCGTGACACGCGATACCTAGGTCTCGAGGCCGCCGGTCTGGCTGTAGTAGTCGTCCATGTGGACGGTCTTCTCGAGGAGCTCGATCTCGCTCTCGAGATCGAGCACCCGATCCTCGAGCACGCCGTCGAGTTGCCGGTCGAAGGCGGTCTGCACGCTGTCGAGCGAGGCCTCGGCGCGGGCCAGGGCGGCGGCGATCTCGGGCGAGCTCGTGGGTCGCGCCGCGAGCTGGGCGTAGCCGTCGACGATGCGTTGGGCGGCGTCGAGGTAGTAGGTCAGAAAGCCCCGCGCCGCATCGACCTTGCGAGGCCGCGCGGCGAGCTCGTTCAGGATCTGGTCGGCCGTCTCGCAGAGGCGCACGACCTTGTCCTGGACGGCGCGCTTGCCGATCCCGCCGGCCGTCGCGCGCACGGCGTCGACCTGGCGGCGGGCGGCCACGATCACCTCGCCCGCCGCCTCGTCGGCGCCCCTGGGCAGCGGCGGGCGCTCGGCCGGCGGCAGCAGGCGCGGGTCCTGCGGCGGCGCCGGCAGCGAGGTGCGCGGCGCGTCGCCGAACATCACGGCGCGGTAGTAAGGCCGCAGGTAGAGGGCATGGGCCACAGAGGCGGCCGACACGAAGAGCTGCAGCGCGAGGAAACCGCGGAAGAAGGGTGTGCTGAACGACGCGACGGTCAGGATCAGCGGGACGAGATAGGCGAAGCCGGCCATCGTCCAGGCGGCGTGGCGGGCGCGGATGCCGATGTAGACGAAGGCGAGCCAGTTGAAGAAGCCGAGGGTGAACGTCCAGCCGATCCACAGCGAGTGACGCCACCAGAACCGAAAGCGCGCCTTGCCCGGCGAGAACGGCGCGTACTCGCCCTCGTAGGGCACGACGCCCGTCGCCGTACTGGCCTTGAGTTGCTGTACGTCGCGCACGGCGGTCGCGGGGTGACCGTTCTCGCAGGCGCCGTAGGGCGTGAGCCACACCCAGCGGTCGCAGACTTCGCAGAATCCTCCGAGCGGCATGTCCGGGCGCCTCTCCAGAAGACGCGCCGGCGGCCGGCGCGTCGGTCGAATCTCACCGTCGCTTCTAGCATAGCCCCAGCCTGAGGGGCGCACACCTTTTGAACGGCGGCTCGCGTCGTCTCGCTGCGCGGCGGGCAACCTCCTCGCTACCATGCGTGCAATCGTCTTCGTCTCCTGGGAGGCTCCATGTCTTTGAGCAAACGCGCCGCGGCCGAGTTCATCGGGACGTTCTGGCTCGTGTTCGGTGGCGTCGGCGCGGCCGTGCTGGCCGCGAAGTTCGCCGGCGGCCCGGGCCTGGGCAACCTCGGCATCGGCTTCTTGGGGGTCGCCCTCGCCTTCGGCCTGACGGTGCTCACCATGGCCTATGCCTTCGGCCCCATCTCGGGCGCGCACCTGAACCCGGCAATCTCGCTCGGCCTGTGGGCCGGCAAGCGCTTCCCGCTGAGCGACCTCGCCGCCTACATCGTCGCGCAACTCCTGGGCGCCATCGCCGGCGCCGCGGTGCTGTATGCGATCGCGACCGGCGCCAAGGGCTTCAGCCTGGCCAACGGCTTCGGCTCCAACGGCTACGGCACGCACTCGCCGGGCGGCTACTCACTGGCCGCCGTGATCGTGACCGAGATCATCCTGACCTTCTTCTTCGTGCTCATCATCCACGGCGCCACGCACCCACGGGCCCCCAAGGCGCTCGCGCCGCTTGCCATCGGCCTCACGCTCACGCTGATCCATCTGATCAGCATCCCGGTCGACAACACTTCGGTGAACCCGGCGCGCAGCCTGGCGCCGGCGCTGTTCGTGCGCGGCTGGGCGCTGAGCCAGGTATGGGTCTTCCTCGTGTTCCCGATCGTCGGGGGCGTCATCGCCGGCCTCGTGTACCGGGCCTTCTTCGAGGCGGGCGAGCTGCCCAAGGACGTGCCGACCGCAGGAGCCCCGCGCGAATCGGAGATCTGAAGAGCCGCGGCCCGCCGCGCGAGCCCGGGTCGCGGCGGGCAAGTCGCGTGACGAACACCGGCGCGGCGGCTAGCATGACGGCATGGATGCCGAGCTCGCCGTCGCCCGTCAGCTCGTCGACGCGTTCACCGACGCGCTCGGGACCGGCGACCTCGACGCCCGGGAGTACGCCGAGCAACAGCTGACCGACTTCGTCGACGAGCTCGACGACGGGACGGCCGACGCGACGCTGGCCGCCCTGCTCGACCTGCCGCTCGACGAGGGCACCTTCTCGCTGCTGCACGACGTCTCCACGCGGCTCGCGCGACGCGGTCCCGGTGTGGTCGCGGTGCTGCTCGAGACGGCCCTGGGTGAGGCGCCGCCCGAGCTCAGCCTGCGCGACGTCGTGACGGTCGCCGGCGCGGTGGGTGCGCTGCTCGAAGCCGCCGCGCGCCGTCCCGACCTGCCCGATCGCACCGCCAACGCGTGCTCGGTGATGGACGCCATGGCCCAGGGCGACCTGATCCTGGGCCTCATCGAGGTGCTCGAGGCGCCCGGCGGCGAGCGCCTCAAGCGCGCGGCCGCCGAGATGCTCGTCGACATCGGAGAGCCCGCGGTCGCCCGCCTCGAGATGAGCCTGCACGACCGCGACGCCGAGCCCTGGGTGAGCGACGTCCTGATCGACATTCGCGAAGGGCGCGAGGGGGGCAGCGACACGGCCCGCGCTGACGAGGACGACGTCGCCTGCGAGGGCATCCCCGACGACGCGCCGGCCGACGACGCGGCGGTCGGCGACACGCGCGCCGCCGACGCGATCCCCGACGACACATCCGCATACGAGGCGCCTCTCGGCGACGCCCCCGGGAAGGACCCGGCGTCCGACGATGGCGCGCCCACCGCGGTCGCATCCGACGATCCCGCCGGCGGTCCCGCGCCGCTGCCGGGCGCCGGCGACATCGACCGCGACTACGAGGCCTTCGTCGACAGGTTCAAGCGGGAGACCGGTCAGCGTTAGAGGGGCGCGGTCATCCCCCGGTGCCTGTCGCGGGCGTTGCGCGCCGTGGGCAGGCGCGGATTTCAGATTGGCCTGCGCGCTTCCGATATCCGTAGTGGCTTCGCAATCGAGAGGGAGAGCCACCATGCCATCGTGTGCCGTGTGCGGCACGAGCGTGCGCGACAGCGCGACGCACTGTACGACTTGTGGGATGCCGACCGGCTTCGCGGCCCCGCCGCCGCCTGCGCCTGCGCCGGTGCCCGTCGTCTCGCCGCCTTCGCCCTTCGAGTCCGAGGCGAGCTGGCGCGATCCCATGCCGCCGTTCGTTCCCGAGAGCGGCCGCGATCGGCCCGCGCCGACGGGTCGGCGTGCCGGCCCCGCGCCGGCCTCGCGGCGCGCGACCTTCGCGGTGGTCGCCGCTCTGTTCGTCGTCGTGGTCGCCGTTTTGGCGGTCGCCGGGCTTCCGCGTCTGCTCGGGCACGTCGATCCCCAGAAGTACGTCGGGACCTGGGCCTACGCCGGCAGCACCCCGGCCAAGATCGTGATCACGCGCGACGGCGCGCGGTTCACCATGGTCTTCGTGCGCGACGACGGCGCGCGACAGTCACTGCCCGGCAAGATCGACCACGGCGGCCTGGTGATCGACTACGGTCGACTCGGGCCCCACGGCGCGACGATCCAGAAGATCGTCGAAGACCTCGGCGCGAAGCTGTCGCTGCGCTACCGTCGCAGCGACGACCGTCTCGTCCTGGCCGCCTCGAACTCGCAGGGTTCGTACAGCCTCGTGCTTCGCCGGTCGTCGACGTCGTGACGGTGGCGGGTGCCGCCTCGAGCGCGTACACTTAACACTACATTCGCGAGTCATTAACGCCGTCTTTCTGACTCCTCTGCCACGATAGGCGCGAGACGGCGCGCAGTACGTTCCAGGAGGATCGCCTTGAGTCCAACACGCCTCTTCGCCTGCATGTCCTGCGGGCAGCATTTCGAGATCTCTCGCGTCGTAGCCGACAGCAGCGTCAGCATGACGCTCTGCCCGAACTGCGGCGGTCACGAAGTCGAGACGCTCGGCGACGGTAGCCGCCGGGCAGGCCCCGATCCGGCAGAGGAGACGTCCCAGAGCGTCGCCTGACGTTCGCCCTCGCCGTCCGCGGCCGTCACCTCGCGGACGGCCGCGGGACGTTCGTCCCACTCACGGCCGTCGAGTGTGCGGCCGAGCGCGCCCTGCACGCCGCCGCCCCAGCCCTTGAAGGTGAAGGCGACGCCGGCCTCGAGGCAGTGATCGCGCAGACCGCGCAGCCACTCGACACGGACCGGACGCCGAGACGGCCCCGATTCGCCCCCCGCGATCAGCCAGTCGATCCCCGCGAGGTCGAGCTCGTCGAGGGGTCCCAGCAGCGGCTCGGCACTGACGTGCCGCAGCGCCGCCGGCACGGCGCGCAAGACGTCGAGACGGCTCGCCGTCGCCATGTGCTCGACCGTGACCCCCAGGTGGACGTTGGCCGGCCAGGGCAGCTCGCCGGCCAACGTGCGCAGCCGCTCATGACGCTTCGTCAGGACGTGGAAGAGATGGCGCTCGGCCCGCGCCATGACGGCGAACACCGCGGCGACGTACTCGTCGGGGACCTCCTCGTGGAACAGGTCGCCCATCGAGGTGACGAACACGTGGCGCGGCGTGCGCCAGCGCAGCGGCAGCTCGAGCCGCTCCGGCCGGAGGGTCAGCTCGAAGCCGTGCTCGTAGTGGTGGCCCGACAGGCCGCGCCAGCGCTCCGCGAAGCGCTCCGCGTAGCAGTGGGCGCAGCCGGCCGAGACGTGCGTGCAGCCGGTGACCGGGTTCCACGACTCCCAGCGCCGCGCCGCGAGCGGGCTCATGGCGGCGGCGCCGACGCGGGCCACTCCCCGCGCGACGTGTCGATCAGCTCGCCGAAGGCGGTCGCCACCACATCGGCGCCGTGGACGTTCAGGTGCACGCCATCCAGGGTGAAGCGTGGCCGCCGCCCGCCGGCGACGGTCGCGAAGGCGGCGGCCAGCTCGAACAGGCGTGCGCGCGGCCCGCGAGCGGCCGCGGCGGCGGCCACCATGGCGCCGATGCCCGCGACGCGGTCGGCGATACCGCCCTCCTCGAAGGGGTCGGGCAACACGGGCGGCACGCAGACCACCCGTGGCGCGTGGCTCAGCGTGAGCTCGAGGATGCGATCGTAGAGGGGCCGCAGGGCGCGGGCGGCGCGGTCGCCGGCGGTCACGCCGCCCGCCCCCGCGGTGCCGCCCGGACCAGCCTCGTGCGCGTTGCCGGTGCCTGGGTCGTCGTCGGCCCCGAAGAGCGGCGGCAGGTACCAGTCGCCGAGGAAGGCGTCGTTGGTGCCGATCCACACCACGGCGAGGTCGGCCGCGGCGAGCTCGCCCGTCTCGAGGCGGGCGAGCAGCCCCGGGATGGTGTCGCCGGCCCGGCCGTGGTTCACGAGCTCGTCGCCGGGCAGCAGCGGCACGAGGCGGACCAGGAACGATTCGCCGGGGCGGCCCTCGGTCAGGCTGTCGCCGAGAAACGCGATCCTCATGCCGGCAGCGTAGCCGACTCCGGCCGCGCCTGCAGCCGCCACACGTCCTTGACGAGCAGGACCCACACCGAGCAGACGACCCCGAGCACGGCCGACAGCCACAGGGCGTCGGTGACTCCCATGAGCTGGGCGACCGGCCCGGCCAGCACCAGGCCCAGCGGCCACAGCCCGCCGGCGGTCATCCAGTCCCAGCTGCTCACCCGTGCCATCGACTCGGGGGCTATCTGCAGCTGCAGCGTAGCGTCCCAGATCGCGCTGAACACGCCGATGGCTATCCCTCTCACGAACCAGACGGTGACGAGCTCACCGGGTGAGAGCCGGAGCGCCAGGGCCACGATGGGCACCCAGGCCGTCGTGCCGCACAGGGCGCAGACCACGATGGGGTGCCGCGGCCGGTAGTACAGCGCGATCAGGCCGCCTGCGAGCATGCCCAGGCTGAACATGCCGACCATCACGCCCCACAGAGCGGCGCTTCGCGCGGAGCTCTGGTATCGCGCCGTGATCGAGAGCGGCCCGAGCACCTGCAGCGGCGCGATGGTCACGAACAGCACGAGCATGGCGCGCAGCATCATCGTCCACAGCCAGGTGCGCGAGCGCACCTCGCGCCAGCCGTCGCGCAGCTCGGCGACGAAGGAGGCCGGCGCCCTGGTGCGCAGCAGCGCCGGCACGCGCAGGGTGAGCAGGAAGCCGGCGCTGACGAGAAAGGTGACGGCGTCGATGCCGAGTGTCCCGCCGGCGCCGATCAACGCCACGAGGATGCCTGAGATCGAGGGCCCCACGAACCAGCCGAAGCCGTCGGCCACACCGCGCAGAGCGTTGGCCTCCTGCAGCCGGTCGAACGGCACGATCTGCTGGATGAGCGCGGTATAGGCCGGAAAGAAGAAGGCGTCGCCGCACCCGTAGACGAAGCCCAGCAGGGCGAGGCTCCAGACCTCGGCGCGGCCGCCGAGCAGGAGCGCGGCGATGAGAGCCATGGTGACGAACCGCACCAGGTCGGACACGATCATGACCCACTCGCGGCGCAGGCGGTCGGACCAGACCCCGCCGACCAGCGTGAACAGGACCATGGGCAGGGAGAAGGCGGCGAGCACGATGCCGACGTCGGTGCCCGAGTGATGCAGGTCCAGGACCCCGAACGTCAGCGCCACCGGGAAGAGGCCGTCGCCGAGCAACGAGACGGCCTCGCCGATGAACAGGTTGCGGAAGTTGCGCAGGCGCAACACGTCGAAGCGGGCCGGCAGTCTCATGAAGTGAGTCTATCGGACGGCGCACGGTCGACCGCGGCGTCGCCGGGCGTCGTCAGGCTCGCCGGCGCCCTCCGGGACCGCTGCCGACCTCGCGCCCGATGGCCTCGATGCGGCCCTGCAGGCAGCCGCGGCACATCTCCGCCGTCTCGTTCACGCAGGCCTTGTCGGGGTAGATCTCGTAGCGCTGGCGGTACTCGGGCGGCGTCAGATTGGGCATCACGATGTTCGCGCCGCGCTGCAGGCCGAGCTCGCGGCCGTCGATCTTGTTGATCGTGGCCAGCGCCGTCGTGCTGGGGATGTTGGCCTCGGGGCAGACGAGCCGGGTGAGCGCCACCGTCTTGTAGACGGTGAGCTCGTCGCTTGGGATCTGGGCGTCGTCGGGGACCTGCCGGACCCATGAGCGGTCGCCGAGCGGCGTGGCCGGATGCGAGATGTAGGGGCCGATACCGATCATGTCGAGGTCGAGCCCGCGAAAGGCGTCGATGTCGTCGGCGACACTCTCCCAGGTCTGGCCCGGGATGCCGACCATGATGCCGCTGCCGGCTTCGTAGCCCAGGCGCTTGAGGGTCGCGAGGATGGCGAAGCGATCCGACCGGCGCCCGGGCAGGTCGGGGTGGATGAGCCGGTAGAGCTCGTCGTCGGAGGTCTCGAAGCGCAGCAGGTAGCGGTCGGCGCCGGCGGCGCGCCAGGCCTCGAGGTCGCCGTCGGGACGTTCACCGAGACTGAGCGTGACCGCGAGACCGGTGTCCGCCTTGATCCTCGCGACGAGCTCGGCCATCCAGTCGGTGTGGATGCCGTAGTCCTCGCCCGATTGCAGCACGACCGTGCCGTAGCCGTACTCCCGCGCCGTGGCCGCGCACGCGAGGATCTCGTCGGCGCTCATGCGATAGCGCTCGATCTCGCGGTTCGCGGCGCGCAGGCCGCAGTAGCCGCAGGCCCGCACGCAGTAGTTCGAAAGCTCGATCAGGCCGCGCAGGTGGACCTCGTCGCCGACGCTTCGCCGGCGCGTCTCGTCGGCCGCCGCCCAGAGCTCGTCGAGGCGCGCCGGGTCGTCCTCGCGCAGCCACGCGAGGATGGCGGTGCGGTCGAGGACCGCGTCGGTCCCGGGTCCGGGCAGGGGGGGCGGGTTCATCTGGTCTCCACCGTTCGCTTGCGCTACGACTCCGCCGGCATCATTCCCCGGCGAGCCGTCCGGTCACGCCTCGCGCCGCGACGAGCGCCGCGAAGCGTGGCCGGCCCGGGTGAAGTGTAGCCGTGCTAGATCTTGGACGCATCCGCGGTCTGCACCTCGGGCTCGGCGAAGAGCACGCTCGAGAGGTAGCGCTCGCCGGTGTCGCACAGCACCGTGACGATCAGCTTGCCCCTGTTCTCGGGCCTCCGTCCGACCGCCCAGGCCGCCCAGGCGTTGGCCCCGGCGGAGATGCCGACCAGGATGCCCTCTTCGCGAGCCAGGTTGCGGGCCGTCTCGATGGCCTCGTCGTTGCCGACCTGGATGACCTCGTCGTAGACGGCGGTGTCCAGCACCTTGGGCACGAAGCCGGCGCCGGTGCCCTGGATCTTGTGGGGACCGGGCTGCCCGCCCGACAGTACCGGTGAGGCGGCC
>Ga0335071_10009396_pt1 | contig 9998 bp, 6 predicted proteins | sample Lox_Sample_15_FD_206724 | JGI IMG/M metagenome (GOLD analysis project Ga0335071, IMG submission 206724) | Soil microbial communities from Loxahatchee National Wildlife Refuge, Florida, United States - Lox_Sample_1.5 | ecosystem: Environmental > Terrestrial > Soil > Wetlands | place: USA: Florida...
AAACCTGTTGACTTTGCCAACAGGCCATTTTAGACGTGCCATAGGTTTAGTGTTTGACGCTCGTAGGAAGTTCGGACTGAATACGAGATAGAACTCTGGGCTGGCACCGGACCCTGACGGGCGAGGCGCCAACCAAGCTGAGCTTGCAGAATCGCTTTCGCTCAGCGGCGATACAAACCTAAGTCGGTCCCCAACACCGACCTTCAAAGTTGGATTTCCGAAAAACAGACGCGGTGTGCCCGCAAAGGCGTGTGCTTTTCGGCGCTCCCCGCCAAACAACTTTGATAACAACATTTTGATTTTATGGCATGTGCAGTAACGTTCGATACTCTGCGGGCAAAAACCGAGGATCTCGGTCCCGCTCTCTACCTCCGCGGCTCCTGGCAAGACCCGTGGTTGTCCATGATCCCGAAGGAAGAATACCCGGAGGGTGCCGGTTACGTCCGGTCGAGCTTCCAGATTTCCCGCTCCGAGCCTTCCAGCGAGGAGGAAACGTGGAACGCCATCGCCCCGATTGACACCGGCAGCCACAAGGACGGCGCTTGTGCGATCACCTACAACCAGGCGTATGTCGGCCTGCATGAGGACACCTACAAGCCCGAGAACTTTGGCTTGGTCGGCCCGCTCATCTGTCAGGACGACCTGCCGATGTACTGGCGCTCCAAGGATTTCTGGCAGAAGTACTTCATGCAGCTTGAAATCCGCAACAAGAAGTCGGTCATCAACCGGCTCGGCAACGTCTATCGCCAGTATGTCTGGAAGGCGAGCGCCAATTCGAGCTTCACGTTCAGCGCCGGTGACATCGCTACCCAACCCGCCCCGTCCTCCGTGGACATGACGGTGTTTGAGGATAGCCTGCCCACCAGCGAGCTGACCCAGGAAATGCTCAACGACACCGCCCTGCAACTGATGCAGGCGGGCGCCACTAACCCGAACAGCAACGGCTGGATCACCCTCGGCGAAGGCCCGATCTTCACGCTGTATATCGGCTCGTGGATGTCCAACCGTATCCTGCTCAACAACAGCGAACTGCGCGCGGACTACAACGCCAGCTTCCAGTCCTTCAAGCAGGCGAACCCGGTCATTCAACGGCTGGGCGGCAGCCGTGTCATCGGCAATTTCCGCCATCTCATCAACCTGTTCCCGGCCCGGTGGACCAACTGCACGATGACCGATGGCCGCGTCAATACCGGCACCTCCAGTGACAGCAACCCGCTGTTGCGCGTCCCCATCTGGCTCACCGCCACGGGTGGCACCGGCAACAAGGGCGCCAACGTCACGCTCAACCCGGATTGGAACGACCCCTCGCTGGCCAACTTCGAGTCCTGTGAAGTGATGAGCCCGTGGGTGTTCACTGAGGAACCGCTCAAGCCCATCAACACGGCGCCCGGCATGAAGTGGATGGCACAGAACTACTTCGGCGAATGGGATTTCGTCACCGGCAACGATGCGCTGCTCGGCTTCGATGACTGCACAGGGATCACAGACCCGAAGCACAAAAGAGGCCGTCACTTCGCTGAGTACCGCCACGCTAACCATCCATTGTTCCCAGATTACGGAAGAATGATCCTCTTCAAGCGTTGTGCAAGTGCCTTCGATACAGTGACTTGCAGCTAATCTGATTCTCTACACCCGTTGTAGAAGAATCAATAATAGTGCGTCATATGAAGTATTCAGGTGCGGGTCCGAACTCCGGGCCTGCACCCTTCCAACAGCGCCAGTGAACGACGTGAGAAGCATGTTCAGCCGTGATTCCAAACTGCCGGCCAAGGTCAATAATCCTGACCGTGCCAGTGGCGTGGAGCTTTCGCATCTCATCTACTTGGGCTTGCGTGAGCCGTGCGTTCCATGGACCGTTCCCCCGCGCCCTGTTTTTCATCACAGCGTCATGGCTGTTCTCACGCTTCGTTCCCAGCCAAAGATGGGCAGGATTAACGCACGCCGGGTTGTCTTTTCCAGGGCAATTATGAAGGACGAATTTACCATGGGGAATGGGACCATGGTGAATAATCCACGACGCAATGTGTGCTCCGATGGATACGGCTTTTTGATTCCTTCCCTTGCCAATCTGTCCATACCCATCCTGATTGGTCCCTCCTGTCCACAGCCAGCAGGTATCAGTCTTACGCACCTTCTCCCAAAAGCGCCGTCTGAATGTCATAGTAAAGCCCAGAGGAAGCGTCGGGTCCTGGGTGCAGTAGTCCTCGCACCACTTCACCGACATAAGCTCTGCCACGCGCTCAAAGTCGATAGCGGTCGGAGAGTCAATACCCTCCTTGAATCTCAGGTGTTCGGGCCTCACGCATCTGGGCGTGTTGCAGGAATTGAATATCCTGAATCCATCGTGCAGTTCGCCGTAGTGAATCAGCCAGGAGAGCCTACTGGCGGAGATATTCCCGCTTCCGTGTCCAGCCCTCCCAATTACGCCGCCCGCGTTATTTGCACATCCCGTCCAGAACCAGCAACCATCGGTCTTCCTGACCTTAGCAAAGAATCGGTGGACGATGGTGAGCGAGCAGCCTTCAGCGGCCAGGACAGGATCGGTGTGAAGGGTGAAGGTGTTAACGCCATTGCTTTTTCGGGGGATGATGATAGTTTCGCGTTGCATAATCAGTTGTTTGGTTGTGCCACGCTCCAGGGGCCTTGCCGGGCTCGCTGGAGCACTCCTTTACTTTCACCCATTCCCGTCTAACAGTCAATCAACAAACGCAACATTATGGAAGAAAAAGAACAATCCTCCCGCGTAGAGTTCACTCCCCCCAAAGGCGCATCTCTGCCTGAGACCGCAGGCGGGGGCAAAGAGTTTGACCTCGTCTGCTCCTTCGTACTCGAGGGCGACAAGGTGCGGATGACGAAGTTCGGCGACACGCCGATGGAGGCGGAAGGCGGGGAGGAGAAGGTGTCCCGGCCCGAGAGCAAGCCCGATTATTCGGACTATATCCGCTCGATGCAGGGCGAGGGCGGGCCAGCGCAGTAAACAACACAGTAACGAAAGAACGAACGAATATGAACCTAGTTCATCGCAGATCACGAGTGACACGGAGCACGTTTGGCAAGCTGCCCTTGGGGGCATTGTATTGGCCGGCGGCTGCCCTGACCGGACCCTGTTACGTCAAAGTGGCGTTCAACGCCCGGGCGAACGGGTTTTCAACCGACCAGATGACAACGACTTCGGTTGGCGGGACGGCGGCGGTTGTCCGGGTGCCCGACTTCATGGTGCGGGGCGAGTAACCGTGTGTTGTGGCGACCTACAACCAGTCGGAGCGCCAGCTATGGCGGGCGATAGTCGCGGCTGAAGGCGGGACGGGACTGTATAACAACACCGTCCGGCAACTGCTGGTCAAGCTGGCGGCGGCATCCGGTGTTTCCGTGGCGTCATTGCGCTACGCCTCGCGGCGGCAGTTGCTCGTCAAGACGCTGGTGGCCAGGCATATCGCGGTGCCCAAGGGCGGGGGATTGCGGTTGCTCATCAAAGCCTTGGCGGCGGACACGCACTACACCGACACGATCCGGCAATGCCTGCTGCGATTGGCGAACACTCCACTTCCTTCCTGATGTTATGAGAAAGACTTTAGCTGTTCTTGCGCTGCTGCTGGCCACCGTGTCATCGCTCTTTGCGGCGGGCGTCAACATCACCAACTACCCGCAAATTCATTCTGCCGTGTCTAACGACTGGTTCTTTATGACCCGGGCATCGGCTAAAACGAACCTCAACTTCTCCTACGGCGATCTCGTCAACCAGCTCAACAACGAACTCAACCCGATTAGCGGCGTCACGGCCTCGAACGTATCGGCGGGGGTGTCCAACCAGTGGCGCATCGACTCGACCAACATCTCCACCTTTATTTCAGCCAATCTTGCTACTTCGCCCTTTGTCGAGTGCTACACCAATGGCCGGTACTTCGCCAATGGGCAGTGGCATACGGCGGTCAGCAACGTCATTCAGGAGGCCATCAATGCGCTGCCCTACGACCCAACCAAGCGTGGAGGCGGTGGAACGGTGCGGCTTGGGCCTGGCTGGTTCTACATCACCAACGGCCTGACCCTGCCCTACACGACCAACGGCTACAACTTCGATCTGGAAGGCGCGGGGTTGTCCGGCAGTGGGATCATTTACGCGGGCAGCACGGACCAGAGTGCGCTTACCATCGGCTATCCAGGGACATTCAATTCCTATGTGTTCCTGCTCAAAGACCTGTTCATCGCCAGCGCACGCAACACCTGCACCAATGTTGTCACCATCAACGGCAACAGCACGAACATCGCCGGCATCGCCGCGGGCGGCATCGGGAGAGGCATTATCAACTCCTGTTGGATCGGTTACTGGGGGTCAATGACCAACAATGTGGACCAGCCGTTTACCCCGTCGCATGACCCGGACACGATGACGAAACATAACCTCACCGGCATCTACGTGGATTGCCAGTACGACGACACGATCTCGATTGAACTGTGCTCGTTCTCTTACCTTGGCACGGCGATACGATGGGCGTGCGATCATGGCGTGATTGCCAACAACTGTTTCGAGACGTGCGGCGTGGCCACAGCACCCGGAGTGACGACCCTGCCGAACGACTGGGCGCATAACCTTCCGCAGTCCATCGGCCCTGCCGTGCTGTTGCAGAATCCGCTTGACGCTAACGGCTCTGAGCATATCACGGCGCACAATTACTGGCTCATCTACGGAAATAACTTCATCGGTTGCCCGGTCCATTACTGCGCGACGATGTTCCCTGGGACATTCGCGGCCAACGTGGTCGTGCGCGAGGACACGACCGAATACACCGGCCCGGGCCATGCGTCTGCCGTGACTTTGGGTGCCAAGTTTTCCTTCGTGGACCCCAAGTGGTATCTGGCCAATGATCCGAACCAGTGGCAGATCAGCGCCTATCTGGTCACAGACCAAAGTGATTGGACAACCTACACGAATCACCCGGATGACGGGACGCTGGTGACGATTGCCGACTCCCTGCAACGGACCAACACAGGCAACTACTCGTTTGGCGGGGATCTCATCGCCAAGAACTTCATCGGCGGGGGCGGCGGATTGAGCGGGGTAAATGCGGTCATAGCGACCAACTCGCCAGCGGGACTGCCCGTGCTGGACCCGTCCTCGACGCTGAATGCAACCAACCTCGCGGGGACGGTGAATCCCTTGCGCCTGCCGATTGCGACCATCACGGACAACGGCGTTTCGCACCCGGACAACTCGACGATTGGGATTGACGGCACGGGTAAGATGTTCGCCTTCGCGCAGAGCACGGGGGCGATCTACGGATCGAACGTGCAGGGTGCCGTCTCCTCGGCGGTCGGGGCGACGTATGCGACGAACTTGGCATCTTCCATCAACCCTACGAACATTAGCAGCGGCACTAATTCCACGTCAGACATAGGCATCGGCTCGCTTTACGTTGGAACCGTAAAGCCGACCAGCTCATTCATCCGGTTGCAAACCAACACGGTTATCGGATGGCCGTCTATCGGGGATTATCGCAGCGGAAATCTGACTGTGAACGGCAATGAGTATGTCGGCTCGGCATATTTTGGAATTGATCCGTCTGTCTCTGACTTGTCGGGCATGGGGTTTGGAGGTTGGTATTTCGGATACGGGATTGATGATGATGCGGGGCCGATTATTTGGAATGCTGGGGCGGCCCTGCACAATACTACATTTCTGACGCTGCGGGCAGGAACAAATTCGTCAACGGCGAGCAGTATGACGTTAATGACGTGGAGTCCGCATTATACGACCAACGGGACAAAACATCCTTACAGTGCAAACGACAGCACGATCAGCGCCAGCGGACGGGGAGGATTGAGTCTTATTTCTACCTATGCACCGGACTATCAGGCCATGATCGACTTCTGGTTGGAAGGGTCCGGAGGGTTGCAGCGGGCCGCATGGTTCGATGCTTACGGCCGATTCTGGTTGACCAACAACGGAATACTCCAAACCTCGGTAACTGGCTCTAATTTATTCATCGGCCCAACCTCAATGGGTGATGTCCGACAGAATAGCCTATTTGTTACAAACACAGCTATTGCCAACGCAGTCATCGGAACGAACATCAGCTTCGGTGGATTGGCTGGTATTCCTGCGACTGGAGCAGATGCGGTTGGTTCCACCGCTTATATTGACGCGGCGAATGGAACAGGCGCAGGTCATAGCGGTAATTTGGTGTTTAGAACTAGCCCGGAAACCTCCATCGTCAGCTACGACAATTCATCAGCGGGAATGACGACCAACTCAGCTACGTTGTCGTGGCAGCATACAATGGGTTCTGGTCCTGACGGGATACTGCTGGTTGGCGTGTTTCATAATGATACTGTTGAACAGGCAAGCAGCGTCACCTATGGCTCTCAGTCATTGACGCTGTTGACTAAAAACCTCATCAACTGGTCATACCTGGATTTGGAGTTGTGGTATCTAACCAGTCCAAACTCCGGGACTGGAACCATTACTGTGACGCTGCCAAGCACGGAGACGAAGTGGTTCTATGGGATTTCGGAGTCGTTTACCAACGTCCAGCAAACCTCGCCTTTCGGGGCAATTTCATATCCTTACGGATATGCGAACTCTACCACTCAAGCATTGATTCCGATTGTGACTTCGACGAATCAGATCGCCGTCGATTTCGTTGCAGCATTCTCTCAAGGTCCGTTCTCCAGCCCCGGTAGTAGTCAGACCAATCTGTTCTTGTTGCGGACAAACACTGCTGGACTCTCTGCCGCCAGCAGCATCACGACAGGCACGGCAGGAACCGTTACCAATTCCTACTATATCAATTTCGCGGGCACAGGTCAGATATGGAAGGGCATCGGCGTCTCTCTCCAGAACTACACCCCGATATCGCTTGGGGTGATGAAAGACCAACTGACGATTGACACCAGCGGGAATGCCAGCCTCAAGAACGGCTATTTCTCAGGCAGCGCGGCGGGGTTGTCCAACTACCCGGTGGCCACGGCTTCTGTTCCGGGAGTGGTAAAGCCGGACAACTCGACCTGCACGGTGGATGGAGCGGGCACACTGACCATCATCGGCGGCGGCACGAATGGAGGCTTTGGAGGAATTTCTAATGGCGTGTCGCGCATTTACGCCAACAACGCGCTCACGGGATTCGCCCCCACAAACCTTTTCCTGTGGACTGATTCCACCATGAGTCTGTGGTACACGAACAGTTCCCCGACGCAGGACGTGCATGTGACCTTTGGGGTCAACACCATCCCCGGAAGTAAAGTCACGGGCAACATCTCCGGGCAGGCCGGAACCGTGGCGAGCATCGCGGCCAACTCGGTCAGCAGCGGTCAGGTGACAACGGGCCTCGGTTTCAACCCTCTCAACAAGGCCGAGACGAATAACCTCCACGTGACACAGTTAAACATCGGCACGGGAGCGAATCCGCTCACCCTGTTTTCGACCAACGGCGCTCTCGAAGCGACCGATTCTTCCGCCGCTCCGGTGGATGTCTATGCAGATGCTTTTGTAGGTGTCGGCGGTGGCATCGGCTCGCCGGCTGCGCACTTCATCGGCAGTGGCTACGGACTGACTAACTTCAACACGGCGGCGCTGGTGGCTTCGCTTGGCGGCACTCCATTCTTCACCAGCGCGACGAATGCGTACGCCGTGAGCCTCAGAGCCTACACAGACGCGGCCACGAACGCTCTGCACACACTGGAAGAGTCCACGTATTTCAAGCTGGCCAACACAAATACCTTTGCTCAGGGCATCAAGGGCCAACTGGCAATCACGAACTGGTCCTTCGTGGCTGGTGCCAATGTAACCCTGACTCCCACTGTGACCGGGACGAATGTGGCCCTGACGATTGCCTCGACGGCCACTGGAGGCAGTGGGGGGTTCACGAACGGCAACATGGGCGGAATCTCGTTGACCAACGGGAACAACCTCACGATCACCGGCACGCTGGACTGTGCGGGAATCATCGTCAGGGGCACGAATCCGACTGCCTATTTCAACAGCGGTTACTTCACCAATGTTCTGACGGCGAGCAACCTGAACCTCACTGGTCCGTTCACTTGGAACGGAACCAACTTTACCGGGGGCAGCGGTGGAAGCGGCAACACCTATGCCGTGACCAACTACAGCGTTTCGCTGGCCTCTGCCGGTAGCGTGGCAACGAACGTGAGCGGGACTAACGTGAACTTCAACATCACCATTCCGCCGATCACTGAAGCCTCTGTGACGAGCGTGCTCAGCGGCCCGCTGCAAAAGAACATCACGGGCAACGCCGCGACGGTGACGACGCTGACCAAGACACAAATCACAAACGCCTTGGCCGCACCGAACGACGCCTCGAAGTACCTCGACGGGACGGGGGCCTTCTCCACACCAGCGGGGACCGGAGCAGGAGCTTCTCTGTCCGCGAACCAGACCTTCACTGGCACCAACACGTTCAGCCAAGTCATCATCGCCAATGGCGGAATCCAGACGCCACCGGGAGGGACGAACTTGCTTGGCCTGACCTACGTTACCAACCTCACGGTAGTCTCTAGCATGACCAACAGCAGCCTCACCGCTTCGCGCATGGCGATGACGGACACGAACAAGGCGATGGTGTCGGCTGCCGCTTCCGGGGCGGTCCCGATTGACGCTGACGGGTCAGCGACTACGGCGAGCCAGCTTACGAACTTGATTGCTGGAGTCTTGGATTACCAAAACCTCGCCAATAAGCCCTCGGGTACGATGACCGAAGCCCAGATAACGAACACCCTCCATTCGCCCATCTACAAAGACATCAGCGGCAACGCGGCGACGGCAACGAGGCCCGTCTTTGGAGGAAATGACTCTTACCAGTTGTTGATGATTGGAACCACCGGCCTCTTTGAAACGAATAACGCGATTTACTACCTGACCAGCAGCATCGCGGGCATGAACCTCTGGAACGACATCCACGGCAATGCGGCTACCGTTTCGAGCATATCGGGGAATAGCCTGACGCTCGCTCAGGTAACTAATCCAATCACGGCTGGGGCGTTGAATATCGCGCAGATTGGCGGTGCAGGGACCAATCTCATCGTCGCTGGTTCAGCCTTGAACCTTGGCAGTGCTCAGGTGACGGGGACTTTGCCATCGTCCAAGGTAGCGACCGATTTGACAAATAACGCTTACACTTCCGCGCAGACCTATGCGCAGAGTGTTACGAACAGCGCCGCAAACCTCGTGGCGGCGATTGGCACGACGGCGGTTGCGCGGGCCACGGGTGACGGCTCGGGCAATTCAATTTCCGCAACATATGCGTCTCTGACCGCAGCGCAGATTTTTTCCGGAACGAATACATTCACGCTTGGAAATCGCACGTTCACTCACGATGACAGCCACACGGTCATCACGAATACGTCCTCGCTTACCGCAACTGAATGGACTTCAGGCCAGAGGAAAGAGTGGTATAACGGCTCGACAACGATGGTCACAGACAAGACCAACGGTTACGTCCAGTTGAATGGGTTGGTCTGGAACACTAATCTCAACAATGGCGTGGTACTCGACCCAACCAAGAGTTACCAGCACTTCACCACGAATGCGACGTACACCATCTCCGGCTTCTCTCCGCTGGTGAGTGGCCAGCACTACACAGTGTCCTTGCTGGTCAGCAACGCGAACAACGCGACGATCTACGTCACAAACCCAGCCAACTGCAATTTGATTGGTCCCATATCGTCCAACTACGTTTCAATAGCTACGGCGAAGCAGGGGTATCTGTCCTTCGACATCTACCCGAACTCGGTCACAAACACAATGAACGCGGTGCAACAATGAAAAAACTACTCTGCCTAATCGTTCTCCTGTCAGCCTGTGCCGCATGGAGCCAAACCAACATCGGCTGCGTCACCTTCGGGTGGACCGACCCGAATCCTCCGGGGGCGGTAGAAAGTTACTATTTCTACCACTCCACGAACTACAGCCTGCCGCTGACCAACTGGACAAAAATAGCGATTGTCCAGGGCGGCGTGACGAACATCCCGGTCAATATTCCAGCGGG